>Ga0233417_10000343_pt1 | contig 13742 bp, 13 predicted proteins | sample Sed_MG_FD_189023 | JGI IMG/M metagenome (GOLD analysis project Ga0233417, IMG submission 189023) | Sediment microbial communities from Lake Towuti, South Sulawesi, Indonesia - Sediment_Towuti_2014_0.5_MG | ecosystem: Environmental > Aquatic > Freshwater > Lake > Sediment | place: Indonesia... | reverse complement strand
CATCATGTGAAACGCGATGTAGTCCAGATACTCGCCGGCCTGCTCGAGCATGGGCCGCGCCCATAGCTCTCGTCCCGCGGGCGTAACGCCGCGGTCGCCCCATCCGATCAGCCGCAGGGAAGGGTCGCGCTGCTTCATGGCGCGCGCGAACGCGATGGTTTCGCGGATGGCCTCGGCCAAGGCAAAGCCCTCCTTGCCGTAGGAAGTCTCGTTGCCCAGTTGCCACAGCTTGATGTTGTAAGGCTCGCGCGCGCCGTGGGCTCTCCGCTCCGGGTGATCCGGGTCGTTGGCGTAGGAAACCCAGTCTGCTGCCTCTGTGGCGTCACCCGTGCGGTCGCCGTCGGGGGTGTTGGCGTGGGCGCGAATGCCGTCGCCACGAAAATTCACCGCGATGAGCGGTTCGGCGCCGGTACGGCGGCACAGGTTCACGAACTCGTGCGTGCCCACGCGGTTGGTTTCTCTTCCGCCCCACACGTAATTCCGCGCCAGAGGACGCTGCCGCGCCGGGCCGACGCCCTCTCGCCACTTGTAGTAGCGCGTGTAGATGCCGCCCCAGCGGATGACCTGCGGAGCCAGATACTCGACCGTCTCTACAAAGTCCTTGCGCCAGTCATCAGTGTTGTAATCCCAGCAGGCCTCGACCGACGCGTCGGTCACCCCCAGCGGTTCCATGAACTGCATGTAAAGCAGCGGCGAGACCTCAAACCGGGGGGTGGGGTCGATCACCAATGACGCTTGTGCTGCGGCGGGTGCGGCAGGCCGGACAAGCTGGCAGCCATCAGGGTGCCATCCCGCAGGAGCTGGCGGCGCGGCCATCCCTCGCTCATGGTTGTGCACCTCCTCGTGTCGAGTTTCCAGCTAAGTGTACTTGAAACTCGATTGGCGTGAGCGTGCCTGCCGGACCCCGCCGCGACACACCCCGGACCGGGTTGCTACGCTTTGGAGCATGCAGGTCTGTGAGGCTTTCCTGACGGCGGGAGAAGACGCGCTGCAACAACTTGTTCGCGGCATCTCCATCGGCAAGCTGAAGACGTACCAGTTGTACGAGCCGCTGAAAGCGCGCGCCCGCCTGGCCAAGCTGAATTCTGAGTCGCTGCGCAAGGCGGCGCCCCGCTTCTGGCAACGACTTGAGGAGCACGATGAAGACTTCGCGAAAGACCTGGCCCAAGCGATCCTGGTCTCTCAACTGGACATGATCATCTCCGTGCTGGATTTTCTGGGGATTCCCCACCAGGACGGTTTCTTTTCCAAGGACTCGAACGCAGCCGGCTACCTGACGGAAGGCTGGCAGCAGCGAGTCTTGGACCGGTTTCAGGACCAGTTTCCGCCCGCCGCGCTCATCTTTTACATCAATCACCTCACGGCGGACCTGGCCAAGGACGAGCAGCCCTTCGCGCCCGAAGGCTGGACGGCACAGGTTGTCGCAAGTACTCCGCAGGTGCACGAATAGTCCGCTTGCCCTGCGCGCCCGATGCCATTCGAGTGAACACCCCTGGGGTGGGCTGAGAGTTTTCCCGGCGCTCCCTACTTGCTTCTTATGGACCGTCATTCGGGACCAGCGCTTTCCTGGCGTCCGCATGGGGTTGCCCTGTTTCTCACCTGGCGCCTGCACGGCAGCCTGCCGCCCGGCCGCGCCTTCGAGGCGGGAATGCCGGGGGATACTCGACACTTCGATGAGATCGACCGCCTGCTGAATGAGACTGTGTGCGGTCCGCGCTGGCTCGCTGAGCCCGACATCGCAGCGGCAGTGGCCGCGGCCCTGGACTACCACGCCGACACGCTCAATCACTTCAAACTGCATGCATGGGTCGTGATGCCGAACCACATCCACGCGCTCGCAAGCCCGCTTGCCGACCCCGCCGCGCTCCTTCAATCACTCAAGGGCGACACGGCTCGCCAAGCCAATCACCTTCTGGGTCGTCCGGGCGCGCCATTCTGGGATCGGGAGCACCATGAGCAGTGGGTGCGCAACCGGAAGGAGTGGAACCAAGTTATCCTCCGCATCGAGTCGGACCCGGTTCGGGCCGGATTGGCACGGAGCCCGGACGAGTATCCCTGGTCGAGCGCCGCAAGGCTCCTCCCTGCGGCCTGACCCGATCGGGTCGTTTCACCCCGCGAGGCGCCCGTCCCGCTCCGAGATATACTGAATCCCGTACCACTCAACTTGGGGAATTCCTAGGCTGTCGGAGGAGATGGCCCTGCGCAGCGGCTCTCGCGCGGCATCGAAAGCCGGTGCTGTGTGCCGGGATCGCGGGCGCTGGGGAACCCAACGTTGAGGCGAGGAAAGGGGAAACCAAGTGCCTATCATCGAAAAACACACCCCGGGCGAGTTTTGCTGGGTGGAACTGGGAACCACCGATCCGGCCGCCGCGAAAGCTTTCTACGGAAAGCTGTTCGGCTGGGGAGCCCAAGACAACCCCGTAACCGACACCGACTTCTACACGCTGTTCCAGCTCGAGGGGCGGGATGCCGCGGGCATGTATCGTATGAGCGCTGAACAACTTTCCCAGGGCGTGCCGCCTCACTGGATGCTCTACGTTTGCGTGGAGAGCGCGGATGAAACTGCCGCCCGGGCCGAACAACTGGGCGGCTCTGTCGTGGCGAAGCCTTTTGACGTGTTCGACATCGGGCGCATGGCCCTCTTGCGCGATCCGACACGCGCCATGGTGTCACTGTGGCAGCCCAAGAAGCACATCGGAACCGGCATCAATCAAATCCCGGGAACGCTCTGCTGGTCCGAACTGGCAACCAGGGACACCGGCAGAGCGGCCGAGTTCTACACCGGGCTGTTTGATTGGGGGACCAAGACCAACCAGATGGGCCCGGAGACCTACACCGAGTGGATCAACCAGGGCACGCCCATCGGAGGCATGATGGAGATTCAGCCCCAGTGGGGCGACGTACCCCCCTACTGGATGCCATACTTCCTGGTGACCAATTGTGACTCAAGCGCCGCCACCGCCACGGGTTCCGGCGGGACCCTGATACTCCCCCCGACCGATATCCCGAATGTGGGCCGCTTCGCGGTCGTCAAGGATCCACAGGGAGCGGTGTTCTCGATCATCCACTTGACCGCGCCGGCGGCGTGAAGCGGCCTAGCAACGTTCTTCGCCATCTGGGGCGGGCTTTTGAGCCGGCCTCGCGCGGAGCCTGAAGGGCTCCCGGTGGGTGGTCTTGGGTGCAAACCCGCGGGGGAGGCGCGGGACCACGCCCAACCCTACTGGGGTTGAGACCCGACCCAGCTCCGACCGTCCCCGCAGGTGGTTGTCCGGGCGTGCATACCGCTGTCGGTTGACACCAAGGAGGCTCTTCTTGCGGCATAAGAGACCGGATTGACTTTTTTGCGGGGGGGGTACACTCGTGACAGAGGTGCGATCATGCTTCGCAACTTGCTCGCAGACACTACTCCGAACGTGATTCTGCTTGTGTTCGCGACCGCTGTTGTCTTGGCCGTTCCGTGCCGTTTGGGAGCGTCGGATACTGCCATCCGGTCCCTCGCCGGAAACCTGAAGAGCAGTTCCTTCGCCCCTTCAACCTCGGTCCCTTCTCGGACCCCCCTCAACTGCGCCGCAGCGGTCCGTGGTATTCCCATTAACCGCGCCAGCGCCGCCATGTTGCAGACCTCTTGTTGGGGTTGCTATATGAGGCTTGAGCTCGAAATGCGCTGTACTGCCTCGCAGGGAGGAAATTGTGACGTGTACTATTGCGAATCCGACGGTGAGTATTACCGGAGTGGATGCCGCTCCTTGATCTATCAGGGCTGGGAGTGCGCTCAGGTGGGGTGCATGTACACAGACCTTACCTGCGTCAACTGGACTTGTCCGAAGCCATAGTTTCCCTCACGTCTGTGAAAGGAGTGAAAGCCATGCGATCAATGGTACTAATCTCCATGAGCTCCCTCCCGTTTTTGTTCTCAGTGCCCGTGCTACCTTCCGACGACGCCGGGCTTGTCACCGAAATGGCTACTGTTCGCTTCGACTGGTCCGCCGCGGGCTCCGGCAGGACGGCCATGCCACGGTTCAGCCGCGGGATGTTGGCCATCTCTCATCTCGAGGGCAATACGACAACCTCGATTTCCCTGTTCTCTCGCGACGGCCAAGCGGCCGCCCGTATCCAATTCGAAATTCCCGATGCCCAGCGAACCATCCTCTCCAGCGGCGGCATCGCTCCGCTGCCTGACGGGTCCGGATACGTGGCAGTGGCAGTTGCCGTCAACGGGTCGCGAAGAGCTCGCCCCTTGTGTTTCCTGGATGCGAAGGGGAAACTCCTGAAGGTCGTCCCAACCGATCCGTTCCTCCCGGTGCTGATCACTGTGGCTGCTGACGGAACCATTTGGGCCGTTGGGGCCACCAACTCCGACGATGTCCCGGAAAGTGACGATCCGGTGCTCCGCCGCTTCTCCGGCGCCGGTGAACTGCTGGGAACAGCGCTTCCCAGGCGCCTGTTCGGCCAGGAGCCCCCCCAGAGTCATTCGCCCGAATCCGGCGTCGCGGTGCTCACCTCGACCGGTAGCAGGGTGGTGTTCTACTCGCCCCACACTCGTCAACTGTTCGAGTTCGGGTTGGACGGGGCGATGATCGCCGCTCATGTACTGCCGCTCGTCCTAGCGGACCTGCCGGATAAAACCGCCTCCAAGCCACTCACACTTACCGGTCTTGCACTTATGGAGCAAGGAAACATCTATGCCGATCTTTCCGGGGGACGGAATCGTGGCCTCCATGAACTGGATCGCGCTGGACCACGCTGGGTCCCTTTGCACCATGAAGACCAGGAGAGGTTTCGGGACTACTCACTACTCGGCAGCGACGGGAATCAGCTCGTCCTGTGTCCGATTGGCCCCCGCGGCGTAACGCTCGACGTTACGTGGATTCGCCCAACTCCACGCTTCGCACCGTAAGTTACCGTGTGGGGCAGTGTGGGGCGGGCTTTCAGCCGGCGGCCGGGCTTTCGAGCCGGCCTTATCCGGACTCTGAGTTGGTACCCGCGCTAGTCCCGTCTGAACTGCCGGATAAGACCGATTCAAAGTGCGAGCATCTATGTCTCCGTTCTCACTCGCCCAATCCCCGGGTGCTCAGATAACCGATCATCGCCGCCAGCGCCCTACCGCGGTGGCTGACAGACATCTTCTCTTCCGCGCTTATCTCACCGAAAGTGCGCCCGAACGGAGGGTAGTAGAAGACCGGATCGTAGCCGAATCCGCCATCGCCGCGCGGCGCCTCCGCAATCTCCCCTTCCACCACACCCCGAAAGACTTCGACGATGCGATTCCGCTCCGCGAGCGCGGCCACGCAGACATAGCGCGCGCCGCGGTCCTTCGCGTTCCGCAGCCGCTCGAGCAGCAGTTCGTTGTTACGGGCGTCGGTCGCTCCTTCGCCCGCGAACCGTGCCGAGCGCACGCCGGGTTCGCCGCCCAGCGCATCCACTTCGATTCCCGAATCCTCGGCAAACAGCAGGCGCGGTGCATGCGCGCTGTAGTACAGCGCTTTCTGGATTGCGTTCTCCTCGAAGTGGCGACCCGTTTCCGCGGGTGGCGGAACCTCCCACACACAGGGCAACTCCGCCAGTTCCAGTGCGCCGCCGCCCCATTGCTCGAAGGCGCGTTGGAATTCGCGGAACTTACCGCGATTGGTCGTGGCGCAATAGATCTTCACCGTTTCATTTGCCCCAGTGCACCTGGATGCTCCGTCGCCCCATTGCGGGCTCTCCGCGGCAGTGAACGGAGGCCATCAAGCCGGGTGCAGAGCGTTTTGGCAGACTGCTTCAGATTCTCACGACCGTCCTCTGTCTCTCGATCAGTTCTGCAATCCCGCTGCGCGCCAGCGCCAGCATGTGCCCGAGCTGAGCGTCATCGAAAACGGCTTTCTCCGCCGTGGCCTGCACCTCCACGAAGGCGCCGGAGCCGGTCATGACCACGTTCATGTCCACAGCGGCCCGGGAGTCCTCGTCGTAACACAGATCCACCACAGCTTCGCCGTTCACGATCCCCACGCTGATGGCCGCCACGTAATCCGTGATAACGCCGCGCTGCACCGCGCCGAACTGGGCCAGTTTCCCGATTCCCAGGGCCATGGCCACGAGCGCACCCGTGATGGACGCCGTGCGCGTGCCGCCATCAGCCTGGATCACGTCGCAATCCACGATCACGGTCCGCTCTCCCAGGGCCGCAAGGTTGGTGACTGAGCGCAGCGAACGGCCGATCAGGCGTTGTATCTCGTGCGTGCGGCCCGACGGGCGGCCCTTGGTGACTTCGCGCGGTGTGCGAGTAATCGTGGCGCGCGGCAGCATCGCATATTCCGCGGTGACCCATCCCGTGCCCGCCCCCCGCAGGAACGGTGGCACCGTCTCTTCAATGGTGGCGGTGCATAGCACGCGCGTGTTTCCGAATTCGATGAGCGCCGAGCCCTCCGCCGTCACAACGTAATCCGTGGTGATGCGCACCGGCCGTAGCTGCCCTGCCGCCCGTTGATCAACTCTCATTCAACGCCCCGATTGCAGGACCAGGTAGAAGAGGAATATCAGCAGCCCCATCGTCGCCACGATCAGGATCAAGCACGGGACAGCACTCTTCGGGCTGGTGTCCTTCCGCTTGCCCCGTGCGGGTTTCAGTTTGGCCATATGGTGGTTGGTGACAAAATCGATGTGCCCGCCAGGGCCGCTTGCGAAGAAAGGGGCCGGCGTGCCCTGCGCGAACCAGCCTTTACTCCTAGCGTCGAATCCGCCTGGCCCACTCCGCGAGGAGCAGCGGTCGCCGCACAGCCACACTCCCTTTTATCATAGGTGCGACAGGATGACTCGACCTGGATTGCTGTGTGCGCTGGCTCTACTGGCGGGTTGCGGCGGCTCCTCACCGCCGTCCGCACCTCTCTTTCCCAGCTTCGTGGATCCCGGCTGGAAGCTCGAATCGGTTCAAGCCATCGATGTGGCCTCGGCTCCGGACGTCGTCCGCGCGGTAGGCTTGCGCGCTGCGTGGCGCGCCTCCTACGCCGGTCCCGGACGATGCGAGGTCACTGCCTTCGAACTCTCCACGTCCGCCGCTGCCTTCGAACTCGTGCAGAAGTGGCGGCCCCAGGAAGGCCGAGTGTCCACATACAGCGGGACGCTCTTCCTCGTCGTCGAGTCCCAGCAGGCGAGCCAGGCCGAACTCATTCGCTTCGCGGCTGGGTTGGAGACGCAGCTACGCTCCACGCGCTAGCCCCACCAGCAGTTGAGCTAGAAACTCACCGGAAACCACGACTGCTGCTGTCCCCAGGCGGGCAGCACATCAACTCGCCGGCCGTCTGTGCGAACAGTCACCAGCCCGTCGAGGTCCGTCCGGAATACCGCGACGCGCCTCTCGCGGAGACGCCTCAAGACTTCCTCATGGGGATGCCGAAACGACGTCTGGTAACCGGCGGAGATCACGGCGAACGCAGGCCGAGCCGCGTCCAGGAACGGCTCAGTAGTGGAAGTGCGGCTGCCGTGGTGTGCGATCTTCAGGACGTCTACTCGGGCCAGTTGCCCGTGCTCCACAAGCTCGCGTTCCGTGCGCCGTTCGATATCGCCGGTGAGCAGGAACGACCGCTCGCCAAGAGTGATGCGCATCACGAGGGATTGCGCGTTGCTGTCGCGGTTAAAAGCCGCGCCGTCTGGCGAGAGCACTTCGACTCGTGCAGCCCCCAGTTCCCGTTTGTCTCCGCGCCAGAGCCGCACCACTCGCAAGCCGCCCATGCGCGCTGCTTGGTCGAGTTCAGGCCATGCCGCCGGGTCTGGATCACCTCCCACCCACAGTTCCCTGGGACGGAAGTTGCGGACGATGGAGGCCAGGCCTCCCATGTGATCGGCCTGCGCATGGCTCATGGCTACGATATCCAGCCGCTTGATGGAACGGCTCCACAGGTAGGGCGACACGACGTCTTCGCCGATGTCCAGGCGGGCCCTCATTTGGCGGCCGTAACTGGGAAGTCCTCCCGCATCCACCAGCATGAGGGTCCGGTCCGGAAACGAGACCAAAAGGCCGTCGCCCTGGCCGACATCGATGGCTGTCAGCTCCAGCACCCCGGACTCCTGCTGCGAAGGAAACGGGTGAACGATCAGCGCGACGAGCAGCAGCGCCACTCCCGATAGCCCCGACCACCGCCAGGCGCGGCCCTTTCGAACCACCCAGGGCAAGGCGACGAGTGCCAGCGCCAGTGCCGCAGCAAGCCAGACTGGCGGCGTGGGAATGCGCCAGTTCGGCTCCCAACTGGCGTGCCACTCGACGGTCATCTGCACGAATCGCAGCAGGACGCCCGTCAACGCGGCCGCCGGCCCGCCGCCGGCAATCGCGACGAAGCCCAGCGGGACGAGCCACGTGGTAACTGGAACCACAATCAGGTTGGCCAGCAGGCCGGAAAGCGAAAGCCGGTGGAAGTACACCACCATGGGCAGGGCGAGCCCCAATTGAACGCACGCCGAAACCGCGAACAGTTCCACGACGTGCAGAGCCACCCAAGCAGGCAGGACCGTAGCGCGCAGGGCCCAGAGTTTTCGCACCCGGAAGTACAGTGACACCGTCTCGGCAATCAGGCGCAATTCCACGCGGAACGCGGACACCTCTGGGGGCAGGTGCAAGTCCTTGTCGCTGTCTGCCAACTGCGAGAGCCCATGCAGCAACGGTGAGCAGCGGTGTTCCAACAAAGGCGCGGCCAGCGCGGCGATCGCAGCCACCGCCAGAAAGGAGAGTTGAAAGCTGGCCTCGAACAATTGCCGCGGATCGATCAGCAGGAAGCAGACCGCCACGGCCGCCAGGATATTAAGTAACTGCCGGCGCCGGTAGAAATAGCGCGCGAGTACGAACAAGCTAAATCCGGCCGTGGCGCGCAACGCGGGGACATTGGCTCCAGTGACCAGCGCGTACAGCATGGCGGCAAGAGCGGTGAGTCCCAGCGCCGCCAGTTCGCTCATACGAACCGCCCGCAGAAGCAACAGGAAGAACCCCGCCAGCACTGTGACGTGCAGCCCGGAGATCACAAGTGCGTGGTAAGTGCCGGTCTGCCGCCACGACGCTTTCCAGGCATCTTCGAGGCGCGTCGCGTCGCCGATCAGCAGGGCCTGCGAAATAGCAGTCTCAAACGGCTGGTTTTTGAACAACTGCTCCAGCCGTTCCAGGCCGGCGACGCGCAGGGCGTAAATGCCCGACCAAATTGCGGTTCCGCACTCTTCGCCCACAACCTTGACCGTGGCGCCGCTGCGAGCAGAAGCAGTCCAGTAAGTATGGCGGCGCGCCAAGTAGGCCGCGTAGTCGAACGACCCCGGATTCCTGAAGTTGCGCGGCCGGCGCACTCGCGCTTCGACTTCCACCCTCTGCCCGTAGCGAAGGCTCGGCGGCGTTTCCCCATCCTTCAACTGGAAGGTGACGCGGGCACGGGCGCCAGGCGCCAGTTCCAGGAGCACCTGCTGGCGATCTTCCGAAAGTGATGGCGGTTCGATAACGCAGCCTTCCAGAATCACCAGCTCATAGGGCCCCGCGTCCAGCTCCGGAGCCGGGCCTGGCCGATGCAGCAATTCCACGGCGACGCCCGCCACCGTGAAGAGTAGAAACACGCTGGCTCTCCCCGCATTCCGGGCTCGAAAATATGCAGCCACTGCCGACACCAGCGCAAAAGCCAGCGCCGCAAGCCACAGTTCTCGCGGCTCGAATGAAACGCAGCAGGAGAGCACAATTCCCCCGGCGATCCCCGCTAAGGGGAACAGCAACGGCGCGCGCAATGAGGTTCCTCGCTATATAGTGCGGAAAGAACCCCCTTTTGCTCAGCCGACTGCGGGGTCTTCGGCCAGGACTGCGGCGTGGCAGAGGCAGCCGATGCTGCGTGGCGGGAGCCTGTGTCCCGAGAATTGTGTGAGTCTGGCTCGGCGAGGAGCAAGAATGCAGACGCGGATGCATGTGCACGAGGAAGTACTGCCGGCTGCTTCGGAAGAGGTTTTTGCTCTGCTTTGCACACCGAGTGCAATCCGGAGTTGGTGGTCAGCGCCGCGGGCAATCGTCGTGCCGGAGCGCGGCGGGATATGGGCGGCGGCGTGGGGAGGCGTGGAAGACAGACCCGAATACGTGACCGTGGCGACGGTCAGGGAGTTCCATCCACCGCACCGATTGGTTCTCAGCGACTATCGCTATTGGGCCGAGGCCGGCCCTCCTCCGTTTCGTGCTGAGTTCGTCACGGAGTTCCTGGTTTCGCCCAACGACCAGGGTGCGACGGGTTCCCCTGCACCCCGGAGGTGGACGAATTCTACGCTGCATGCCAAAGGGTTGGCAAGACACGTTTGCAGGGATCAGAAAGTATCTCGGAGCGAAGTCCGGCAGTGCCTGACAAGGCAATCCACTTATACGGCTCGTCTTGAGAAGTGCAGCAAGGTCGCCAGTAGGGCAGCACCAGGCCGACGGCTACCGCCGCGCGGCGCGGGTGGCCGCCTCGGCTGAGCCGTTGCCGGCGACTGCGGGCGCTTCTTCGACTTTGACCAGCCCGAGGGCCCGGCGCAGTTCCGCATCCAATTGGGCCAAGGTCTCGGGATGGTCTCGCAGAAACTGCTTGGCGTTGTCGCGGCCCTGCCCGATTCTCTCGCCTTTATAGCTGTACCACGAGCCCGACTTCTCGATGAGGTTCTGGGCCACGCCCACGTCGATCAGGTCACCTTCGCGCGAGATGCCCTCGCCATAGAGGATGTCGAACTCCGCCTCGCGGAAGGGCGGGGCGCACTTGTTCTTGACCACCTTGGCCCGCGTCCGGTTGCCGGTGACCATTTCGCCGTCCTTGATGGCGGCGATGCGCCGGATGTCCAGCCGTATAGAGGCGTAGAACTTGAGGGCCCGCCCGCCGGTGGTGGTTTCCGGGTTGCCGAACATCACGCCGATCTTTTCGCGGATCTGATTGATGAAGATCAGGCAGGTGTTGGACTTCGAAACGATGCCGGTCAGCTTGCGCAGCGCCTGCGACATCAGCCGCGCCTGCACCCCCACCGACGCCTCGCCCATTTCTCCATCGAGTTCGCTCTTGGGCACGAGGGCCGCGACCGAATCCACGACTAGCACGTCGATCGAACCCGACTGGATCAGCGCGCTCGTGATCTCCAGCGCCTGCTCTGCGTAGTCCGGCTGGGAGACCAGCAAGTTGTCCACGTCCACGCCGAGTTTCTGAGCGTAGGTGGGGTCGAGCGCGTGCTCTACGTCGATGAAGGCCGCCATACCCCCGCCCCGCTGCGCGTTGGCGATGGCTTGCAGGGCCACGGTAGTCTTGCCCGAAGACTCCGGCCCGAAAATCTCGCTGATGCGCCCGCGGGGAAAGCCGCCCACGCCCAGGGCGGAATCGAGCGAAATCGATCCCGAGGAAATCGCCGACACGGGAACGATCGCCTCGCGGGAGCCCAACCGCACGATGGAGCCCTTGCCGAATTGCTTCTCGATCTGGCCGAGGGTCACTCCCAAAACCCGGGCGCGTTCTTTCTCATCCATGTTGTGCTGAATCCTTTGTGGGCGCGGCGTTCGAACACCCGATTATACAATGCCCCGCAGGGGCGCTCCCACCGGCTGTTCCCGGGCCTATAATAGGGTCCATGCGGCGCTGGCGTTGGAGTGCCGTGCTCTGGGTGTGGGCGTTACTGGGAGTTCGTGCGCAGGAGCCCGCCGAAGGCGTCCTGGAACGCATCCAGGCGAAGATGAAGGAGAACCTGGCGCGCGTCCCGGACTACGTCTGCCTGCAAACCATCGAACGCTCCAGCCGCGATTCCGAACGTGCGCCCGCCAAGGTGCTCGACACGCTGCGCCTGGAGGTGGGATTCGTCGGCGATAAGGAAGTGTTTTCCTGGCGCGGCGCCCGCCGTTTCGAGGAAAAGGAACTGGGCGAGATGATCGGCGCGGGAGTCGTGGGCACGGGAAGTTTCGCCATTCACGCCGCCAACGTTTTTCTCTCCGGCGCTCCCGAATTCAGCTTCCGGGGACGGGAAACCATTCATGAGAGACCGGCCTTGCGCTACGACTATGTGGTTCCCGTGGATCTTAGCCGTTACCGCATCCGCGTTCCTCCCCGCGAAGCAATTGTGCCCTTCTATGGCTCCTTCTGGGTGGACGCCGAGACGCTCGACCTGATCCGGCTGGAAGTGCACGCCGAGGAGATCGATCCCGCATTGCGTCTGGCCAAGGTCAGCGATGTGATGGAGTACGCGCGCGTGGCCATCGGCGATTCCGACTTCCTTCTGCCCGCATCCTCGGAACTGACCATGCTGGGGGCCCTCGGCGACGAGAACCGCAACCGGCGGACACTGGAAGGCTGCCGTCAATACTCGGCACAGTCCAGTGTGGTGTTCGACGAGCCGGGATCCCCGGTCCGGCGGGAAGGCACCGGACCCGCGATTCCTCCCGGGCTCCGGGTGGAGTTGTCGCTCGACACGGAAATCGATCCCGAACGGGCCGCCCTGGGCGATCCCATCCGCGCCGTACTGTCCCGCCCGCTGAAAGACGGCGAGACGGTTCTCGTGCCGCAAGGCGCCGTGGTGCTGGGCCGCTTGGTGCGCCTGGAGAAGAGCGAGATTTCCGTCCCTCATTACATCGTCGGGCTGGAATTGCACACGCTGGAAGTTAATGGCGAACAGATTGAGTTCTTTGCCACTATGACGCAAGCAGGACCGGCGGCGGGATTGATCCGCGAGGCCAAGAAACTGGATCCCACGTTCACCAAAGACCGAGCCGTGCGTTTCGACATTCTGGTCCGAGAGCGGCAGCGGGGGCAGGGCATCCTGCACTGGGAAGCCAAACGCCCGCGCATCCCACGCGGCCTGCGCATGCGCTGGGAAACCTGCGCCGGATTGTGATCGCGGCGAGGGCGATACCGGAACAGGAGTGGAGAGGCGGCGGCCGAGGCTGGAAGCTTACAGCGCTCAGCTCGCAGCGTTCAGCTTTTGCCGGCCAGCGGGGAGCACACGCCTTTGGCCCGGCTTCGGTTTCGCCAGCGGATCATGAACCTTGCAACGAACGACGCTTCTCTCGCCGGGCAACCGACCGTGGAGCAACTTGCTGGCTGACCGCTGAGGGCTGAAAGCTTTCGCCGTGTCAGGTAACGGTTACACGGGCGGCGAAATCTTAAGAGACGAATCCTCAGTCTGGCTGGGCTTGAATCTACAGCGGGAGAGACTCGATCATGGCGCAACCTCCAATAGCAGATTGCGCTCGAAGGTAACCTCCAGGCGGGCCACCGGTCCGCGGACGTTGCCGAAGTCGCGCCCGGTCACGTAGTCGGTAACACGATACGACTTCGAATCCAGCCCGCGCAGCTCCACAGGCCCACGCCAATTCGCGGCGAAGAAGGCGTAGTACAGGCGTCCGTCCTTACGGATTGCGTGCGCCTCGGGCCGGTCAAAGCCGATGTCATAAAGAGTCCCGATGTATTCACCACGCGAGAGCATCTTCTGCCGGTAGATCTCCAGCCAGTGCTCCCAATGCGCTTCCTTTTCGGCGGTGAGTTCCAGCTTCTTCTCCTTGCCCGCGCCTGGAGGCCAGGTGAAGTTGGTGCCCACGACTCCCCCAACCCCGACCGTGGAAGCGAAATCGTCGCCGCCGTCGGTCATCTCTACGTGGTCGCCGAAATAAGCTAGGCCGTCGCCCATTAGCGCCTTCAGGGTCTTGCCTTTGGTCCGCACCTGCCAGGAGCTTTTGGGGTCTGAGGCCACGGCCATGTTGAGGTAGGGGAGCGTGAAGAAGGAATAAGCCGTGCCGCACGGGCAGATCTCGATGAGCG
>Ga0233417_10000342_pt1 | contig 13763 bp, 10 predicted proteins | sample Sed_MG_FD_189023 | JGI IMG/M metagenome (GOLD analysis project Ga0233417, IMG submission 189023) | Sediment microbial communities from Lake Towuti, South Sulawesi, Indonesia - Sediment_Towuti_2014_0.5_MG | ecosystem: Environmental > Aquatic > Freshwater > Lake > Sediment | place: Indonesia... | reverse complement strand
GCTTTTCCAAGCTGCAGCTCGGGGGGTCACTCCCCACCTCCAAGGATGATGAGTAACCGGAACTGCATGCCCTGGACTCATGGCAGGACCATTTGCCGCACCCTGCCGGCAAGCGCATAATTCCTTCATGCAACCACGCGAATTCGCGAACCGGATCTGCGGCACGCTGCGCGAGGCCGGGCATCAGGCCTATCTTGTGGGCGGGTGCGTTCGCGACCTCCTGCTCCAGCGCGAGCCGGAGGATTTCGACATCGCCACCGACGCCACGCCCGACCGCGTGCAGGAATTGTTCCCCGGCAGCATCACGGTGGGCGCTCGCTTTGGTGTGGTGATCGTTGTCGCAGACGCTGTCCAGGTTGAGGTTGCCACGTTCCGCTCCGATCGGGGCTACTCCGACGGGCGCCATCCGGACAGCGTCGTCTATTCGCGCAGTCCGGAGGCAGACGTCCGCCGGCGTGATTTCACGATCAACGGACTCCTGATGGATCCGCAGACTAAGGAAGTGTTGGATTACGTCGGAGGCCGCGCGGATCTGGCCGCGGGTGTTGTCCGAGCCATCGGCGACCCTGCTCTACGATTTGCAGAGGACAAGCTGCGCATGGTGCGTGCCGTGCGTTTTGCCGCCCGTTTTGGCTACGCGATCGATCCGGCCACGCGATCCGCAATTCCGCCTCTGGCAGCAGAGATTCGCACGGTTTCGGCCGAGCGCTTGCGGGATGAACTCACGCGTCTGCTCACCGAAGGCGCAGCGCGGCGCGGGTTTGAGCTGCTCGAGGAGTCCAACCTGCTTGAGCCGCTGCTGCCGGAGATTGCTCGCATGAGAGGAGTCGAGCAGCCGCCGCAGTTCCATCCCGAGGGCGACGTGTGGATTCATACGCGGTTGATGCTGGAGAGACTTGAACCGGGAAGCTCGCCTACGCTCGCGTGGGGCGCATTGTTGCACGACGTAGGGAAGCCGCCTACCTTCGCGCCGCCTGCAGCTACCGGCGAGCGCATCCGTTTCGATGGTCATGTGGAAATCGGTGCGCGCATGGCCGAGGAAATTTGCCGGCGTCTGCGTTTCTCGAACCATGATACGGAGCAAATTGTGGCTCTGGTGGCCAACCACCTGCGCTTCAAGGATGTATTCCAGATGCGTCCCTCCACGCTCAAGCGCTTCGTTCGCCTGCCGAGGTTCGAGGAACATATGGAGCTGCACAGGCTCGACTGCCTGGCCAGCCACGGCAACCTGGAGGCTTACGAGTTCATGCGCAGCTTCTTGGCCATGACCCCGCCGGAGCAGGTTCGTCCCCCTCGGCTGATAACCGGCGAGGACCTCGCCCAACTTGGTTATCCACCCGGGCCGCGCTTTCGGGAGGTTCTGCAAGAGGTGGAAGAGGCTCAACTCGATGGCCGGATCAGCACCCGCGAGCAGGCGCTCAGTTTTGCGCGAACGAAATTTCGCGCTACTACTGCCTGAAGATCACCCGCCGCGATTCCCGTTCTTGCAACGACGAGCAGGGCGTGGCGCGGGCAAATCAACCACGAAAGTAGGATCGAGCCCGCAGCAGTTGCGGCTGCTTTTGAAGCAAGATTCCCGCACCCGTGTGATCCTAGCCATTCCGCTATTTGGCTTATTCAGAAATTCTTACGTTGGTAGGGCGCACGGGATTTAGTACGGTCGCGCCTTCAGTGCGTCACACTCATAAAGACTTATAAGTATGCTATAATACCGGTGAAACGTTTCTGCCGTTCCCTGCATCTAAGGTTATGGTGAGGGAACTGCACGCTCTTGCTTGCCCTCACTGTGGCGCACGCTGAGGGGGAACAATGGTGGAATCGAAAACTGCCATACCGGATCACCTCCCCATCCTACCCGTGCGGGACACTGTGCTTTTTCCAGGGGCGGTCCTGCCGTTGACCGTGGGTCGGGAGAGCTCCCTGGCGCTTCTCAACTCGCTGCCCAGCGATGAGAAGTTGCTGGGCGTGGTGGCCCAGCATGACCCGCGCGTGGAAGAGCCCAGCGCCAGCGACCTGCACGCGGTCGGCACTGCCGCAAAGCTGCACAAGACGGTGAAGATGCCCAACGGCAACGTGGTGATCTTCCTCGAAGGGCTGATGCGCATTCGCGTGGTGGAGATCGAGGGATTCAAGCCTTTCCTGCGGGCGCGCGTCGAGGTCTTGCCGGACATGATCGGGCCCGACGATACGGAGCTGAAGGCGCTGGAGCGCAACGCGCAAGAACTGTTTCGCGACGTTGTTTCCCGTTCCCCGCAGTTGGCCGATGACCTTCAGACCGTCGCGCTGAACATTGAAGACCCGGGCCGCCTGGCGGATTTCATCGCCGGAACTCTCCCGCAACTCTCGACTCTGCTGCGGCAGGAATTGCTCGAGACCTCCAGCGTGCGCAAACGGCTTGAGACACTGATCCGCGAGCTTTCCAAGGAACTCGAAGTCCTCGAACTGCGGAACAAAATCCAAGAGCAGGTGCAGGAGCAAGTCAATCAGAGCCAGCGCGAATACCTGCTCCGCGAGCAGTTGAAGGCCATCCAGAAGGAATTAGGCGACAGCGACGACGTGCAGGGCGAAGTGGAGGAGCTGCGCAAAAAGGTTGAAGAGTCCGGCATGCCCGCCGAGGCGAAGAAAGAATGCGACCGCGAGCTCAAGCGGCTGCAAAAGATGACCCCGGCCTCGGCGGAATACATGGTCGCGCGCACCTATCTGGAGTGGATGACCTCGCTGCCGTGGAAGAAGTCCAGCGGAAGCGCGGAAATCGACATTCTCAATGCCCAGGCCATCCTCGACGAAGATCACTACGATCTGGAAAAGGTGAAGCAGCGCATTCTCGATTATTTGGCGGTGAAGAAACTTCAACCTGGAATGAAAGGACCCATCCTGTGCTTCCTGGGCCCTCCGGGAGTGGGCAAGACTTCACTCGGGAAGTCCATCGCCCGCGCGCTGGGGCGGAAGTTTGTGCGCATTTCGCTCGGCGGGATGCACGACGAAGCCGAAATCCGCGGGCACCGGCGGACCTACATCGGCGCTCTGCCGGGACAGATCCTGCAGGGTCTGCGTCGAGCGGAAACCAATGATCCGGTCTTTATGTTGGACGAGGTGGACAAGCTGGGCCGCGACTTTCGTGGTGACCCTTCCGCGGCGCTGATGGAAGTGCTCGACCCGGAGCAGAACGCCGCGTTTCGCGATCATTACTTGGACGTTCCTTTTGACCTTTCCAAGGTTCTGTTTATTGCCACGGCCAACTGGATGGACCCCATCCCGGAGCCGTTGCGCGACCGCATGGAGATCATCGAGCTTCCCGGCTATACCGAGGAAGAGAAGATCTTCATTGCCAATCAGTACCTGATCCCCAAGCAGACTGCGGAGCACGGCCTGAAGGTCGGGGAGCAAATCGAGTTCACCATTGCTGGCTTGCGCGAGATCATCCACAGCTATACGCGCGAAGCGGGCGTCCGCAACCTCGAACGGGAAATCGCCACACTCATCCGCAAGCAGGCGCGACGCATCGCCGAAGGCAAAACGGACAAGCAGGTGGTCTCCCCGGAAGTGGTTCGGGAGGGTCTCGGTGCTCCGAAGTTCCGCGCCGAACGTGAAGTTGAGGAGCGCGTCAAGCGGCCCGGCGTGTCGGTGGGCCTGGTGTGGACACCGGCGGGCGGCGACATTGTCTTCATCGAGGCCTCCAGCATGCCTGGCGGCAAGCAGTTCACCATGACCGGCCACCTGGGCGAAGTGATGCAGGAGTCCACGCAGGCGGCACTCTCCTGGGTTCGCTCGAACGCCGAACGGTACGGCATTGACCCGGGCTTCTTCGCCAACCAGGACATCCACATTCACGTTCCCTCGGGGGCGGTACCCAAGGACGGCCCGTCGGCCGGCGTGGCCATGGTGACGGCCCTGGTCAGTCTGCTCAGTGGCCGGCCGGTGCGTCCACGCGTGGCCATGACGGGCGAAATTTCACTGTCCGGCGTGGTTCTGCCTGTGGGCGGCATCAAGGAAAAGGTGCTCGGCGCCAAGCGCGCGGGCATCAAGGAAGTCATTTTGCCGGCAGATAACGAGTCCAACGTGAAAGAGGACCTGCAGCCGCACATGGTCGAGGGCATTGAGATTCACTATGTGCGCACGGCCGACCAGGCGCTGGAGTTTGCGTTGGAGAAGCCGCCTGCCCAGGTGCGTCCGCAGCCCGCGAGCGAACGTCGCGAGGCAGAAAAGCCCGCTCCAGTCGCCGCCCGTCCTGTCAACTGAGTCTCGAGAACCCGCACGAAAAACAGAACGGCCCGGGCTGGTTTAAGCAGCCCGGGCCCTGTTTTTTAGATTGTCTAATCCAGGGGTTTTTGCATTTGGGCTTTGAGGGCGGCATCAATGCGCGCCTGAGTCTCTTCCAGGTGCGCGCGGGTTGTGGGGTCCGTAACTCTGCCGGCGGCTAGCGCTGTACGCGTCTTAGCCTGGATGCTGAGCAGGCTCGCGCGAGCCAGCGTGGTGGCATCCTCGGGGGGACGCGGCGTCGGCGGCGTCGGGATTACAAATCCAACCGGTGGTATCGGGGGTGGCGGAGGCGCTGCACGCATCACCAGCCGGATCATCTGTTTCAACTGTTCGCGCTGGAGGTTCCGGCGGAGGCTGCCGACCCTCACCGTCGGCGCATCCAATTCCGACCAGATGGCCATGTCCAGCCCGCGGAACATGTCCGCCATGGTGAACGGTTTTTCGCTGGCCGCGAACCGCAGTTCGTTGTCCTGCACACGCGCGAGCAGCACCGGGTGGTACAGCCGGTTGAGAACGCCTGTCTGCAACGCGAGCACCTGCGTGTGCCAGGGGTAGTCAAGACGCTGGGTGGTAAAAAACTCCGTGAAAGAGAGTCCCGGCAGACGCTCAATCGCCAGTTTGTTCATTACGCCAGGAGAGAGCTGGAACGCCTTCTCGCTGAAAGCGTGGGTGCGCAGAAATTCCAGCGCTTCGCGTTGCCGGGCAGCGGCAACCGGCGTGTAAGGCGGCCGGCCGTTGGGATCCCCGGCATGATCGCGGTAGTGGTGCACACCGCCGATGAACTTCGACGCGACGAGCAACGCACGGTTGTATTCCCCCATGCCGCGGCCCACAGCCCGACGCAACGCTTGATAACCTTCACCGGGCTTCACCAGCTTGGACTCCATCGAACCCCACAGCTCGTTGATGATGCCCACGCGCGTGCGGAAGTAGGCCAGCGGGTCGCTCGACTGATCATATTGGTTCACCATGGGGTCAATGGCCAACGGTGAGAAGGTCCCCAGCGCGTCCTCGTCTGTGCCGTAGGGAATCGTCGAATCGGCGACGCGCGAAGCGATGCGCGCGAGCTCGGCAGCCTCGTTGCCCTCGATGGGCTTGTAGGCGTACTCGATGGCCCAGTGGTCGTACGGCCCGACGGTCAGCGGTACATAGTCGCCCTGCTTCTCCCCTTTGGCGGCAATCACCACCGGGTTATAGTCCATTACCGAGGCCGCCTGACTCATCTGGCTTGTGACGCGGGTGTCGTTCAGTTGCTCAGGCTTGAGCAGGGAGCTGGCGCGGAAGTTATGGCGCAGGCCGAGGGTGTGCCCGACTTCGTGGGCAGTCACCTCGACGATATACTGCCGCATAAATTCCCTTTCCGCTTCCGGTGCCAGCGCGCCGCGTGTCTCGAGCAGGTCCATCCCGAAGGCTACTTGCTGAGCCAGACCGTCGGCGAATGTGCACTCGACGTGGCGGCGGTTCCGTGCCCAGGGCGTGAGCGGCGGAGCAGCCAGATAAGCAAACTCGTTCTCAAAGGAGACCGGCCCGACAAACTCCTGGGCCGTCCGCCTCGCGCCGCGGATGATGCCCTCGCTGAAGCCAATGTCGGCATCGTAGATCTGTCCTGTGTACGGGTTCGTGCGCGACGGGCCGATGGCAAAGCTGGCATCCACCCCGGCGAACCAGCGAATCGTGTTGTAGCGAATGTCGGCGGGATCCCAGTCGGCGTCATCCGGCATCTGCTTCACCACGATGGCGTCCTTGAAGCCGATGGCCTCAAAGGCCTTGTTGTAGAGCAGCGCGCCTTCCCGGAAGGCTTCGCGGTACTCCCCCGGAATTGTGTTTTCCAGCCAGTACACAATCGGTTCTTTGGGCGGAGACAGTTTCGCCGACGGGTCGGCTTTTTCCAGGTGCCAGCGATTCACCATGCGCCGGAAGGGCGAGGACGGGTGGTCCGAGGTGAAGTCCTGTTGGATATTGAGAAAGTGTCCGACGCGGTCGTCAGCCAAACGAGCTTTGTAGCCGGTTTCCTTCAGCATGGAGATGTCGTACTTCCACCCCGTTGGAATACTGCGAGAATCAGGCAAGGTCACTGAGATTGTTCTGGGATTGTCGGTAACATAGTGCAGCGTGACCTCAAGCAGGACGTTCTCTGGAAAGACCTTCGGCTTTGCCAGAGCGCTGTTTGCTTTGTCGAAGCGATAGTTGGTGGGCTGGTAGGCCTGGCTCAGGGCCGGAGCCATCCCCGGCAGATCGGCGACAAAGAAGTCGGCCGCATCAATCAGAATGCTCCTACGATCTGGGTGCGGCTTGGACTGAATCTTGGCCGACCCCAGGATGGCTTCGGGAAACGAGCGCTCCATCGCCCGCGCCTGCGGCGTGCCTGGAGGCGCCGTGAAGTTGACATTCTTCAGCAGCAATTGGATGTTCTTCCCGACGCGGCGAAAATAGAACGGCCCATCACCCGCCACCTGGGAGGAATAGAATCCACGCTCTCCGAGCTGTCGGTCGGCCGTTGCCGCAAACAGGAACACCCTATCTAGCTGGTCGGGCATGATCTCCATCAGTAGCTTGTTCTCGTCGGCCTTGTAGTAGAAGGTGAACAGGCCCTTCATCACCTCCATGTCCTTCACCACTTCGTCAAACGGTTTGTCTTCTCCTGGCTTAGGGGCCTCGGACTTCTTGGCCTCCTCAGGCTTTGCTGCGGCCGCGGCGGCACCCGCCTGCGGGGCTTTGGGGGCTGGCGTAGGCGCAGGTGGATGTTGCGCGAACGCCGTCATTGACAGGGCAAGCCCCAAAACTGCCACCAAAACCGCCACCACCCGCACGTTGATTCTATGCTTTGTCATTTCCTTCTCCCTTTCTGGCATCTCACCGAATACGCCCAGGCCCGTGAGTGGGGCGACGCTGCCCGGGCCCACTCCGCTGAGCTCGGGCTTGTGACAGGGCACACCTCGGGAATTGCGTCGCGCTCTCCGGACCTGCGGCTGGAAACCCACACCCTCTCACTGCATTCTGACGTATTCGCTCCGAGAAAGTTTCCCGGAGCGGCGGACATTTTACATGTCCGCGAGACCCGCTGCTAGAATGAAGGTGTGAAAAATCCCCGCATCCCGCTGGCGGCCCGGGCTGGTGAGACCGCAAACCGCCTCCTGCGCCTGATCGAGAAGGACCGACTGGTTGAGCGTTTTGTGGCAGCGTATGTTGCTGAGAACAAACGCCGCGGTCTGGCCGACGACCCCGCACGCCTGCGCGAGATGCTGACCACGATTGGGCGGGAGGTTCTGCTGGTGATGGCGGAGCGTTTAACCTTGCGGCTGTCGCGATATCTTCCAAAGCCCAGGCCAAAGCTGGGCCGCCGAGGCAAGAAGGCAACCACCTCTGCCACCCCTGCGAACCCGCCTGACCTACTGGCTGCGGACATCTTTCTGAATGAATTCTATGCCTCGCTCGGTCGGGCGCTGCGCTGGACGCCTGCCGACGCTGACGAGTTTCTGCACGACCTCGAGGTCTACTCCCAACTCGCACCACTCGAGAAGACCCCTGCGCCGCGCCGCATTGCCAGGGTGGAGGGCGCTTTCGTGGACCGTTGCGCCCTTCTGTTGGATCCTTCCATGTTTGAAAGTGCCCGCCGCGCCGCCCGCCGCTTCCAGGGAGAAGTTGAGCACCTGACCGACAAGACCCTCGCCAGCATCCTCCGCCGTCGTTAGGAGTCCGATTCAATGGACGCGCAGCAAGTTCGTGGGGTTCCCATCTAGAAGTGCAGTTGGAGCGGGTCGCGCCGGAGCTTTTTGGATACAGTCCGCGCAGCCGCGTGTGCCGGACTGAAACGGTTCTGTTATTCTCGCGCAGGATGATTGAGGTTTTCTACGCGCTCGTTTTTCTGCAAGTCCTGGCCGGGTTGTATGGCGCCTGGGCGGGTTTTCAATGGCTGCGATTTGCGCGACTCCGGCTGGCCTTGCCCCCGGGGTTTTACACGCCTCGAGTTTCTCTGATCTGTCCGGTAAAGGGTGCGGAACCGGGCTTGGAGCAGAATCTGGCGGCACTCACTGAGTTTGAGTATGCGAACTACGAAATCATTTTCACCCTGGCCAGCTCCGTAGACTCTGCCCATAGCCTTGTGACTCGCGTCGCGGCGGCCAGCAAGCGTCCAGCGCGGTTCATCATCGCCGGCAACCCGGAGGGCTGCGGAGAAAAGGTGAACAACCTGCGCGTGGCCGTCGAACAGGTGTCCCAGGACTGCGAAGTGTTGGTCTTTGCTGATTCCGATGGGCGGCCGTCGCGTTCCTGGCTGACGCATCTGGTTGCGCCTCTGGCCGACGCACGGCTCGGCGCCGCTACAACCTATCGTTGGTGTTTTCCGGGGGCAGGCGGAATGGCCTCCGCGCTGGCCGCAAGCTGGAATGCCTCCGTGGCCACCGAGCTCGGCAATCACCGTCGCAATTTTTGCTGGGGAGGGGGTACTGCCATTCGCAAGACGGTCTTTGACCAGGTACACGCGCTGGAACACTGGCGGGGCTCGGCCAGCGACGACCTCTCTCTGACCCGCGCTCTGCGACAAGCCGGCCGTGCCATCTGTTTTGTGCCGGAGTGCCTGGTGCCCACTACTGTAACCGTCGACTTCCACGGCCTCACCGAGTTCACCAACCGGCAGATGATCCTTGCCAGCGTCTATGCGCCGCGCATGTGGGTGCTGGCTGGAGCGGCGCACCTACTCTACTGCATCAGTCTCCTCTTAGGGCTTGGGCTACTCGCCGAGACCTGGGTCAGCGGCGCTCCCGGTCTGCACCTGTTTCTCTTGATGTTATCCGTTCCGTTGCTGGCCGCGGCCAAAGGTTACCTGCGGTTGGCGGCTGTGACGGAACTGCTGCCCGCCTGGAAGCAAAAGCTCCTCACCTTCGGCTGGGTCTGGACGCTGCTCGCCGCGGTGGTTCCTTTTCTTTTTGCCTGCAACGCAATCGTGGCCGGTTTCACCCGGCGCATCTCTTGGCGCGGCCTTCACTACGAACTGGTTTCACCAACCCAAACCCGAATCCGGTCCCGCTGAGCCCCCAGGAAAAAGAAGGCTCCCGCACAAAGCAGGAACCCCCAGACGCGCATTGGCTTTGCTTACCTCCCTGAGAGGAAGGGGTAGTGAGCGGACGTAGACATGAAAAACAGCATGGGGATCGAGAGATAGAAGTTGGTGCGCGAAGCCAAGAAAGCCTGGCGCGCCAGCTTGGCTGATTCCGGCGGAATCGGCGTGCCCTGTTCGGCGTTAGCCTTGGTCCAAGCGATGATCTTTTTCTGGCAACGCCAGATGATCCCCCAGACGTTCAGCAACATGACCAGGCCCATTCCGCCCCCGACGGCAATCGAGAGGGTGCGGTTGTCGACGCCCGGATCGGCCAGCCAGCTCAACAGCCACCACGAGGCGGCGGCCACTACCACTGCGAAGATCACCGTCAGCACTTTACCGTTGTTGAGTACTCCCTGTTTCGGCAACAAGAAGAAGTACATGATGGCCCATACGACCACCCAGACCAGGAACCACAGCCCCAGCCACTTCCACATCAGCCCGCTTGGGCTTGAGGTGATCGCGCCATTGCTTTCTTTGATCACTTGTTCGGCCCCGGTCTTGGCCAAGATCATGAAGTAGCGGAATCCCGCCAGCACTGTGACCACCGCCCCCCAGCGAAACCACCACAGCGCCTTCGGCAGCAAGACGGGCACCACCTTGCCCTTGGTTGGGCCGTCCAAGACCTTCATCACAGGTACGTTCACAAGGTTGAAGAAATAGAGCAGGCCAATCCACGTGATGCCAGCAAGGAAGTGTATCCAGCGTAGGAGAACCTGCTCGACGTCGCTGGCCCCGGTTAGCCACTCGACGTTCACGTCTAAGAGGAAGATTCCCAGCAGTGCAAGACTCAAGCCGCTCATAAGCCCTCCGAGAAGTACGAGCGATAGGCCCCTGACGGGGCGCATTGTAGTCGAAATCAGGGCCACAGCAAAGCAACGGCGGCTTTGGTCGCCACCAGCCCCAAAACGCGTGGAAAAATTGCCTTGGCAGAGAAGCCTCTACCGGCGAGCTGTGTCTCCCATTGTCCCCCTGCTTCCTGAAAGCATTGAATCTAGGCAACTAAGCCGCGCCTGAAGGCTGGCAGAGTATGTGCTGCGCTGCTTGGAGGTTGGGTGTAAGTCGCAGGGCTCTCTTGAAGTTGAACGGCGAAACCACAACCTGCGACTCGGAGGTTTGGCGCGTTGCCTCCCGCGGCGGTTCGTCGCGCCCTTTCCCTCCAGGCCCAGGGCCAATCGCCTCCCGCAGTCGTAACTCACCAGCCCGCAGCAGCGCCACAGGAAGTCGGCACACTCATTGCGTCCGAAGCCTGTCCAGGTCTCGGGCTCGCCAGATTGAGAGGTCAGAGGAATGAAAGCCAGAAAGCCGTCCGCTCCGCGCCCCTTCGCTCGTAAGCAATCCACACATCAACCACGACACTTTATCTTTTGTGAGAAGAGTTCCGGAACGGTTCGCTTCGAGGTTCCGGCGGAGGCCGATGGCAGCCTGCCGCTTGAACAGGCCGCCAGTCTGCTGGCCGTTCACTGTCTGACTCGCCACCAATCCCCCGCGGACTATCTGGTGATGGTGGGCGCCGAAAAGAACTTCGTCCAACGCGTCATTTCGCGGGCCAACCAGCTCTTGCGAGCCGTTTGGGTGGCAGACTCCACCACTTCGCTGAGCCGGCGCCAAAAGCAGGTGCTGGAAGGCGTGCTCGGCAATCTGACGAATAAGGAGATCGCCGCTTCATTGAATCTTTCCGAGCGCACGGTCAAGTTCCACGTTTCCGCCTTGCTGGCGAAGTACGGCGTCGGTGACCGCGTCAGCCTGATGCGTCAGGCACCAAGTTCGCTGCTCAACCTCTCTGGCAACGGAAGTGGTACACCCAGCGCCGGGTGGTTGGCATTGGGGCCAGGGGCCAACTTGGATCGCCGCTCGCGGGGAGCCCCAACCCGCCTGCCCATCGCTCGCAACCGGGTGGTCCGATTCCCGCACCCGCAAGCCCTCGCCTGAGGGCCCCGAGATGCGCTCTTTCGATCTCTCCAGCAAGATGCGCTCGAGCGGCCGGAGATTGCCCCTTGTTCTTATTGTGGGAGCTGTGGGGGGATCACCTTGTAGTTGGCGTCGAGCGAGCGCAGAAACTCGAGCAGGTCAGCCCGCTCCTGCTTGGTCAAGCGCACCGGTTTCAGGTTGGTCGTGTCCAGATACTTGTTCTTGAGGCCGCCGCTGAGCATCAGGTCCACCGCCTCTTCCAGGGTGGCGACGCTGCCGTTGTGAAAGTAGGGAGCCGACTTTCCAATATCAATGAGTGTGGGGGTCTTGAACGCGCCGGTATCGCGCTCGTTCTGCGTTACTTTGAAGCGGCCCACGTCCGGGGTCTTATCTTTCATGCCGATTCCGACGTTGTGATACTGCTGGTCGGTCAGTAGCAGGCCGTCATGACAATTCGAGCATTTGGCCTTCTCGCTGAAGATCTTCCATCCGCGCTGCGCCGCTTCACTCAGCGCGTTCGTGTCTCCGCCCCGGAAGCGAATCCAGGCGGAGTCGTCGGCGACGATGGTTCGCTCGAATGCGGCGATTGCTTTCACCACGTTGTCTGGGTTGGCCTCTGCTCCAAACACCTCTTGAAACTGCTTCCGGTAACCCGGGATCTGGTTCAGTCGCGCGCAGATCTCCTCCATACTTGGCCGCCCGTCTTTCGCCGAAGCGCCCATGTTGCCGCCCGACCAGGCCGCCTTAGCCTGCGCTTCGAGGGAGCCACTCCTTCCGTCCCAATAGAACTGGGCATGGTAGCCGATGTCCCAAAGCGTGGGGCTGGATCGCGGCAGTTCCACGTTGTACGCGCCGATGGCCTTGGGCTTGCCGTCTGTCAAGCCATGCTCGACGAGGTGGCAGGAGTAACATGAACGGCTTCCGTCGCCGCTCAGCCGCTGGTCGTAATAAAGCTGCCGGCCGAGTTCGACCTTGGCGCGGGTCATGGGATTGTCGGCAGGGATGGCCATCGCCGCGTAGCCCGCAATCTCCGGCCATTTCCCCGGCTCTTCGGGCTTCCTGGTAACCTCCTGCTTGCAGCTCGCCATCGCCAACATGGCAATGGCCGCCAACAACAGCGTTGCCCTCCGCCAACTCGATTCTGCGTCGCCCTGGCTCATGATGCCCTCTGCTGGAGCAACTTCGCTGCATTGCCCCATGCGGCCGGGATTATATCCCCGCGCCTAGTGGCCCACAACTCAGCGCACTTGGCCATCCCACGAATCGGAAGACCAGAATTATTTGGCGGCGTTCGAATCTCTCACTTGGTCATTATTCTGTGAAGTGCCCAGCGGGCGTGCTCGGCGATGAGGGCGTTGCTGCCTGCGGCGAGTCGTTCCAGAACCGCGAGGATTCGCTGGCGAACGGCAGGGACAGCGGCAAGCGGGGTTGCTGAATTCCCCAGGGCGACACAGGCATTGCGGATCAGTCCTTGCCATTTCGTTCGCCGCACAGCACTGCCTTGAAACAGCTCGCGGAATTCCGCCTCACTGAGCGAGACCAGCCATTCGAGTTCCGGTTGCAGCAGTGAATGACTCCCCTCCCGTCCGCGCGGCGCAAACGCCGCCTGCGAAGTAAGCGGTGCTCGCCGGTTCCAGGGGCAAACATCCTGGCAGATGTCGCAGCCGAACACATGTTGCCCCATGGGCGCGCGCAACTCCTCGGGAATGCTCCCGCGCAGCTCGATGGTCAGATAGGAGATGCAGCGGCGAGCATCGAGCACGTAGGGCTCGACAATGGCGCCTGTCGGACAAGCCTCGATACACAGGGTGCACTGCCCGCACAGGTCCGCTGGTGGGGATTCGCCCCGGCCCAGGGACGGCTCCAGGTCCAGCGTCGTGATGATCACTCCCAGGAACAACCACGAGCCGAGTTGTTCGTTAATCAGGCAGGTGTTTTTCGCCAGCCAACCCAGGCCCGCGTGCCGCGCCGCCACGCGCTCAACGATGGGACCCGTGTCCACATAGGCGCGCGCGTCAAAGCGTTCGGTAAATTGGGCGCGTATTTGTGTGAGAAGCTCTTCCAGCTTCGCACCCAGTACGCTGTGGTAGTCATCGCCCCAGGCATAGCGCGAGATCCACCCTCGCGGACTTTCAACCGCAGCGCTCGCGGCCTGCGTGGAATAGGGTGCTGCCGTATTGTAGTTGAGGCCGCAGACGATCAGGCTTTGCGCGCCCTGCAGTACGTCTGCGGGCGATGCACGGCGGGCGTCGAACAGATACTTCATTTCGCCCGCGTAACCGCGCTCGAGCCATTCCGGCAGGCTGGCCAATTCCTCGAGCCCGTGCACCGGCGCTACACCGCACAGGTCGAAGCCCAGCGCCACCGCCCGCGCCACGACCCAATCCTTGCGTTCCCTGGGGTTCATGGGAGCAAGGTGTACCACAGCCTGGGCAGTTTGGTGGGCTATCTATGGCGCTGAAGTTTTCTGTTTTTCTGCTCGTTCAATGTCGCG
>Ga0233417_10000341_pt1 | contig 13803 bp, 12 predicted proteins | sample Sed_MG_FD_189023 | JGI IMG/M metagenome (GOLD analysis project Ga0233417, IMG submission 189023) | Sediment microbial communities from Lake Towuti, South Sulawesi, Indonesia - Sediment_Towuti_2014_0.5_MG | ecosystem: Environmental > Aquatic > Freshwater > Lake > Sediment | place: Indonesia... | reverse complement strand
CTCCGTGAAGAACACCTGATAAGTCGCAAAGCCCCAGACGGGAAGAATGAACAACTGACTGAACCATGCCAGCCACAACGGCAGATAGACTTTGCGAATGCGGCTCATAGCTCCCTCCTCATGTCTGGCGCGGCAATCCGAATCGCCACGGCGCTCCGGCCCTATCCGCCCGACTACTGGTACAGGCTGCCCGTGTTCACCACGGGTTGGGTGTGCTGGTCGCTACACAGCACGACGAGCATGTTGCTCACCATGGCCGCCTTGCGCTCTTCGTCGAGTTCAACGACGTGTCTCTTCGAAAGCAGTTCAAGCGCCATCTCCACCATGCCCACCGCTCCCTCGACGTACTTCTGACGCGCGGCGACGATGGCCGTGGCTTGCTGCCGGCGCAACATTGCTCCGGCAATCTCCGGCGCATAGGCGAGGTGGCTGATGCGCGCTTCGATCACCTCCACCCCGGCACGCTCGAGGCGGTCCTGGATTTCGCGCTTCAATTGCGCGGCGATCTCGGCGGTGTGGCTGCGCAGGGCTTTCTGCCCTTCCTCGTGCTGGTCGTACGGGTAGCTGGTGGTCAGGTTGCGCAGCGCCGCTTCGCTCTGCACGTGGACGAAGTTCTCGTAGTCGTCCACGTTGAAGATGGCCTCAGCCGTCTCCACCACCTGCCAGACGACCACCGCGGCAATCTCAATCGGGTTGCCGTGGTTGTCGTTCACCTTCAGCTTGGGCGTCTCGAAGTTGCGCACGCGCAGCGACACCCGCTTCTTCGTGCACAACGGGTTCATCCACCAGAACCCGGCCTCCTTGATCGTGCCGAGGTAGTTGCCGAACAACAGCACCACTTGCGACTCGTTCGGGTTCACCACGATGAAGCCCATCGTGCAGAACGCCTCGATCCCAAGCGCCAGCACAAGGCCGATGACCACCCACAGATTCGCCCTGGCCTGCGCGGCCACCACGAGTTGCCAAGCCGTCAGCGGAATCAGAATCAGCAGGGCGACCACCGTCAGCCAGCCGAGCCAGGCCCGAGCTTTCTTTTCGCGGAACATGTGTGCTTCCTCCCTGAAGCAAGCACAATGATATCATTGTGAAACGATGTATCAAGAAAAATCGGAACTCTGCTTAACTAGCTTTATTTCTGAAGATTACGTGCCAAAGGCCAACGTGAGTAGGGTCTTCTGCTCGAGCTCATGGGCCTTTGCCGAGCCGGTCGCGGGACTGGCGCTTGCCGAGCGCTTCACCGAGCGCACAGGGCGCCCGGCGATGCGTTCGAGTTCCGGCGTCACGTGGAACAGCGCCCCCATGTTGGCCGGCTCTTCCTGCACCCAGACAATCTCGCGCGCGTTCGAATGCGCTTCGAGTGCCGCTTTCAGGTCGACAGACCGAAACGGGTAGAGTTGGTCGAGGAAGAGGACGGCGGTGGAGCGGTCGCCGCGGCGCTTGCGTTCCTGGCGCAGCTCGTGGCCGATCTTGCCCGTGCAGATCAGCACCCGCCCGGCGTTTTCCATTTCTCGATCGGGCACCACGGTGAGGAAGCGCGGCCGAAGGAAGTCTTCGATCGGTGAGACGGCGTCCGGGTGGCGCAGCATGCTCTTCGGCGTGAAGACGACGAGCGGCTTGCGCCATTTCCGCAGCGCCTGCCGGCGGAGCACGTGGAAATACTGCGCGGCGCTCGATGGCTGGCACACCTGGATGTTGTCTTCGCCGGCGAGCTGGAGGAAACGCTCGAGGCGCGCGCTCGAATGCTCCGGGCCCTGGCCCTCGTAGCCGTGCGGCAGGAGCAGCACGACGCCGCTCAGCAGGCCCCACTTGTCCTCGCCCGCCGCGATGAACTGGTCGATGATCACCTGCGCGTTGTTGGCGAAGTCGCCGAACTGCGCCTCCCACAACACGAGCGCTTCGGGATAGTCGCGGCTGTAACCGTACTCGAAGCCGAGGACGGCGGCCTCCGAAAGCATCGAGTTGTAGATCTCGCAGCGCCCCTGCCGCGGGGCGATGTGCTGGAGCGGCAGGTACTCCTGTTCCGTTTCCGTGTCGATCAGCACGGAGTGGCGCTGGTTGAACGTGCCGCGACGCGAGTCCTGTCCGGTGAGCCGCACCGGGACGCCGCGCTCGACGAGCGAGGCAAAGGCCAGCGCTTCGGCCATGCCGAAATCCACTGGGCGCTCGCCGCGTCCCATCCGCAGCCGGTCATCGAGCAGCCGCTTCACCTTCGGATGGACGTGGAATCCGTCGGGAACTTGCGTAAGCCGTTCTGCGAGTCGCGCCAACTCCGCAATGGGTAGGCCGGTGTCCACGTCGTGCGCCGCATCGTATTTCCCGCCGGTGAACGGCGACCAGTAATCCGGCAGCTGGCGCAACAGCGGCATTTTTTCAAGTTTCTGCGCGACTTTCAGTTCCCCGTCGAGTTCGCGGCGGATTTCTTCCACGTGCGCCTTCGGCTCCGCACCGGTATGTTGCGCGTAGATCTGCCAGAGCGGCGCGTGCTCCTTGATGCGCTGGTAGAGCCGCGGCTGGGTGATGGTGGGGTCGTCCACTTCGCTGTGGCCGTGGCGGCGGAAGCCAATCAGGTCGACGACGATGTCGCTCAGAAATGTGTAACGGTACTCGATGGCGATGCGCGCGACGCGCACCACCGCGTCGGGGTCTTCCGCGTTCACGTGCAGGATGGGAATCGGCAGGCGCTTCGCGGCGTCGGCGGCAAACGGCGTGGAGTGCAGCTCGCTGGGGCCGGTGGTGAAGCCGATCACATTGTTCGCGATCACGTGCACCACGCCGCCTACGCCGAAGCCGCGCAAACCAGTGAGCGCGAGCGTCTCGGAGGTAATTCCCTGCCCGGCAAACGCCGCGTCGCCGTGCATCAGCACCGGGAAGCAGCGGCGGTGGCCGTCCTTGCCGAGGCGTTCCTGTTTGGCGCGCGTGCGTCCAAGCGCTACCGGGTTCACCGCTTCGAGGTGTGAGGGGTTCGAGGCGAGATGGATGTTCACTGCGCGGCCCGAGCGCGTCCGGTAGGCGCCGGTGGCGCCGAGGTGATACTTCACGTCGCCGGAGCCGAGCACGCTGCGCGGGTCCACATCCTCGAAGCCCGCGAAGATTTCATGCGCCGCGCGCCCGGCAATGTGATGCATCACGTTCAGCCGGCCGCGGTGGCTCATTGCCAGCACGGCGTATTCGGCGCCAAACCCAGCGGCACCTTCCAGAATTTCATCGAGCAGCGGAATGAGTGCGGTGACGCCTTCGAGTGAAAACCGCTTCGTGCCCAGATAGCGCGAGTGCAGCACCTGCTCGAAGATTTCCGCGCGGATCAGCCGCTCGAGAATACGTCCCTTCTGCGCTGCATCCGGTGAAGGTGCCGGCGTTTCCATTTTCTCCTGGAGCCAGCGGCGGCGCGCCGGGTCGGGCAAGTGCATGAAGTCGGCGCCAATCGTGCCGCAGTAGATGCGACGCGCCGTCTCCGCGGCCTCGCCCGCGACATCGAGCTCCGGATGCGACGGCGGCCGCCAGTGCCCGAGCGGGTCCAGATTCGCCGCCAAGTAGCCCCAGCGGCGAAACGCGTCGAGAATCCGCGCTGTATCCTCGCTTCCTGTCACATTGACCCTACGATACTCAGCCGTCCCTACGGGACTATCGCGTATGTCGCCATGCGTTCCCAGCGATAAATCGCTCGGCTATTCTCGATCGTCACTGCGGGACTTCACGACTGCAAGCTCTGCTGAATCGATTGTTCAACAACCGGGACTCATTTGTCCCGTAGGGACAACTTAGAGTAGCCCAGCAATTCATTGCTGGGAATCAAGGCCGGCCGCTCTCCGAGTCCTGTAGGGACGACTGAAAGCTGCCTGTCAGCCCCGCCTACACGCTGGCGGCGACAGCGTCACCTTCGGCGAAGTGGTAACGCGCGGTGCGCGGCAGCCGCCCTTTCGCGCCCAAGAAAAGGAAAAACGCAGCGGCGACGAAGAAAGCTACCAGGCGAATGCGCGCCAATTCAATTCCCGCCAGGCCGAGCGGGCCGCCGAGCCGCCAAGCAGCCCAGCTCACCAATTGTGTCGGCACCACCGTCCAGATGGCCACATAGAACCAGGCGCGCTCGGCGCCTTCGTAGCGCGTGGAGCGCTTCGCGCGCGGCGTCCAATCGAGCACCGTAGCCAGCACCACCACGAGCGCCATCGGGTAGTAGAGCCAATCGTAGAGCTGCGGCACCAGCCACGTGCCGGTGACCGACGCGATCACGATGCCGATGGCGTTCAGCGAAAACGGCACGAGCAGGTCAATCCACGCCGCGGTGTAGCACAACACGCGGTACCACAGGTTCGGCTGGTGCACGCCCCAATAGGTGACATAGGGCTTCGGCTCGACGCCCGGCAGCCGTCCAAGCCAGCCCCGCCACGCGAGCACTACCGTAATCACGGCGAGCCAGAACCAGTGCCGCCGGTCGGGGCCGTGCTGGAAAAGCGCTGCGGTCAGATGCCCAGGCAGAATCCAGAACACCCAGATCCAAATGGGCAGGTGCAGGACGCGGTAGTGGGTTTTGTTGCGCTCGCGCTCGACAACTTTTTTCATTTCTAGTCGTCAGCCTTCAGCGTTCAGCAGTAAGAGGAGCCAATGCCCCGCCTCCAAAGAGGCGAAATACAGTCAAAAAGACCGGCCAGAGGCCGGCGCTCCAAAGAAAAAAAGACTAACACAGAGAACGCAGAGACACAGAGGGCACAGAGCTCCCATCTTCTCTGTGTACTCTGTGCCTCTGTGGCCTCTGTGTTAGGTCTTTGATTCACTTCCACTCGAGTTGCTCGACGCGGGCCTGCAATTCGCGCGCGATTTCCTCCGGCGCCGTGTCGGGCTCGAAGCGCATGGGCATGCCGATGGAGACACGCACCGTGCCGCGCTTTGAGAAGCGCTGTTTGCGCATTTTCAGCGGAAAGAGGCCGTCGATGCGCATCGGCAGGACCGGCAGATTCAGATTGTTTGCCAGCAGGCCGATGCCGGTGCGGAACTCGCGCAACCGTCCGTCCTGCGTGCGACCGCCTTCCGGGAATACCAGCACGCTGTAGTCGCGATCGGCGCACTCGCCGGCGAACGCGAAGCTTTCGCGGAAGCCGGAGTGCTGCGGCAGCGGGAACACATGGAAGAGCGCCGTCATCAGGTAGTAGGTGATTTGCTCGATCCAGCGGCGGAGGAAATACCACTCGTGCGGTGGGTGGCGCATCGCCTCGAGGATTTCGCCCGCCATAGCCACGGCGAGCCGATGGCGGAAGCGCCCCGGCAGAGCCCACAGGATGAAGCCAATGTCCAGAAAAGTGATGTGGTTCGAGATGATGAGCATCGGCCCGCTTGCGCCGCGCAGGTTCTCGCGCCCGCGCACCGCAGGCCATGCCATCAGCAGCGTAGCGGGCCACGCCAGCCCGTAGTAGCCGAGCAGGCGCGCGATGCGCACCGGCCAAAGCCGCGCCCAGCGCGGGTATTCGTACTCGGTGCGCTCGGGCGGCGGTTGGCGCAGCAGCTTTTCGAGTTCCTCGACGGTGGTCGCCTCGGCGATGCGCGTTTCGTTCAGGTCGATTTGCAGGCGGTCTTCGATGGCGCTGAGCAGTTCGACGCGGTCGATGGAACTGAGGTTCAGGTCTGTGGTCAGGTTCGCCTCGGGGCGCAAACTCGCGGGCACACGCCCAGTGACGCGAGTAATCAATTCCGCGAGCGTACCTTCGGGCGCAGGCCCTTCCTGCTGCCTCAGTCGCGCGACGACCACTTCCTGAATCACGTTGAGCTTCGGCTTGCGCGTGGAAGTACGTGGGAAGTCGTCCTCGGGCCAGACGAACCAGCGGCGGATGTGCTGGTATTCGGCGAGCGACTGGTTCGCTCGCTTCACCACCGCTTCGGCTTCGGCCTCTCCCTGCAGAAGGAGCACGGCACACGGCTCGGCGTTGCCGTCCACCGGCAGGCCGACCACGACGCAATCGCGCACCTCGGATTGCCCGCGCAGCGCCGCTTCCAGGTCTTCCGGATACACGTTCATTCCGGCGGGCGTGACGATGACGTTTTTCTTCCGCCCTTTGAAATACAGGTTGCCGTCGGCGTCAAGGGCGCCCACGTCGCCCGTGCGCAGCCAGCCTTCCTCGCCCAGCACCGGTTTCAATTCCTGATCCTGCCAGTAGCCCGCGGCGATGCTTTCGCCGCGCACCAGAATTTCGCCGTTCTCCGCAAGCTTGATTTCGCGCCCGGGCAGAACTTTTCCGATGGCACCTTTGGCCAGCTTGAAGGGATGGTTCACGCTGACGAGCGACGTGGTCTCCGTCATCCCGTAGCCCTGGATGACGGCGTAGCCGAGGCGGCTCCAGAACGCTTCCGTCTCCGCGTCGAGCGCGGCGCCGCCGGAGATGAACGCCCAGAACTTCCAGCCGAACATCCGATGGACGCGGCGGAAGATCCACCAGCGGCGGAGAAATTTCTTGCCGTCGGCGGCGTCGAAGCGGCGGCGGAACCAGTCGAGCTGGCCCGCGGCCTCGAAGTCACGCTCGAGCTTATCTTTCAGCGTCTCGAGCATGCGCGGCACGGCGACAAGCACGGAGACGCGCTCGCGCCGAATCGTGCGGATGACTTCCGCAGGGCTGAGCGTCTCTTGAAAAACCACTGTGCCACCGAGCAGCGGCGGAATGAACAGCCCGAGGAACTGTCCGAAGACGTGGCTCAGCGGGAGCAGATTCAGAAAACGGAGGGGATGAAAGAATCGCTCGTACTTCAGATACTTCGCGATTTCCGTTTCGAATGGCTCCAGGTTGGCGAGCACGTTGCCATGAGTGATGACCACGCCTTTCGGCTCCGCGGTCGTGCCGGAGGTGAAGATGATTTCGACCGCATCCGTGCGCGCGAGTGCTGGCGACGCGTAGGGTTCGTTTCCGCGGCCTGCGACAGTCGCTGCCAAATCTTCGAGCACGATAACCGGCATGCCCGACTCAAGTGTAGGCTGCTGGCGCGAGGCGACAAGCAGCTTCGCATCCACTTGATGGGCCACCCGATGCGCGAATTCCGGCGTGGCCACGCGGTCCATCGGAATCACCACCACGCCGCGCAACACACAACCGAAGAACGCTGCCACCCACTCGGCCGAGTTTTCGCCCCACAGCATCACGCGGTCGCCCGAAGCGATGCCGCGCGCTTCGAGCTCGCGCGCAAACTGCCGCGCCACCGCGGCCACCCGCGGATAGCTCCAGCGCTCCATGCGGTAGCCGTGCCGGTGCGCGTAAGCAGTGCCCAAGCCGCGGGCGAAGAATTGCTCGAAGTATTCGACGAGTGAGGCGCGTGCCATTCCGGACCGTTCCCGTCGAAACTATCTCACAACTTGGCGGCATTCGCGCGCCTGGGCACGCACTGGGCCCCGGAGGGACGTTCTGAAAATAGCTCAGCAACAACCTCAGTCGTCCTTGACGGGACTACCGCCTCCTGGCGACAACCCTTCCCAGCGATAAATCGCTGGGCCATTTTCATCCGCCCCTACAGGGCTTTCCGTTCCTGTCCCGTAGGGACAACCGACAATAACCCAGCACTTCAGTGCTAGGAAAAAGCGGAAAGTACAGGGAGAGTCCCGCAGGGACCGCTAAGAAGTCTTGTGGGACCGGAATCTAGTTAGCCCCGGGCCGGAGCCAGGCCAGGACGGTTCGCGCGCTTGGCATCAGGCCGCGACGAGGATCTTGAATCCGCCGTAAGCCATACGTTTCACGTCCAAGGGCATCTTTGTCGCCGCGCTGATGATTCGTGGGTCTTTCATCACCTTTGCGTTGACGCGGTCGCGGTGCGCTCGTGACTTGAACACGACCCACGAGAAGATCACCGTTTCGCCGGGCTTCGTTTTCACAGTTCGCGGGAACGGCACGCCCCACTTTGTCTTCAGGTCGTCTCCGACGCACTCGCGGTACTCGAGCGCACCGTGTTCCCGCCAGACTTTTCCCGCGAGGCGCGCAATGCGCCGGTAGGTTTGCAGGTGTTTCTTTGGGACGGGCAGAACATATCCATCGACATAGGCCATGTGAGTCCTCCTGTTCGAATTGGCTTGACGAAGTTGATGTCTCTATCCGCCGGCGATGGCGCCGATCACGAAGAACGGTTCCTGGCCGTTCACCACGGCTTCGGGCAACGGCGTGTCCGGCGACTCGAGCGAAAGATCCTCGCCGCAGGCGAAGAAGCGCAGGAACGGCCGACGCGCGAGCGTGACGTGGTCGCGGATCGTGCCGCGGAGCATCGGGTAACGAGCCTCGAGCGCGTCGAGCACCGCGCGCACGGTCACCGGCGGCGTTACTTCCAACACCACATCGCCGTTCACGCGCGCCAGCGTCCGCAGATGCGCCGGGAGCACAACTCGAATCATGGTAGCGTCTGGACCTCGACAGAAAGCACGGCCGGTAGGTCGCGGACGATGGACGCCCAGTTGTCGCCGGCATCGGCCGACGCGTACACCTGCCCGCCGGTGGTGCCGAAATACACGCCGCACGGATCGAGCGAATCCACGGCCATCGCGTCGCGCAGCACGTTCACGTAGCAATTCGCCTGCGGCAGGCCTTTCGTCAGCGGCTCCCACTCGTTGCCGCCGGTGCGGCTGCGATAGACGCGCAGCTTTCCGTCGAGCGGATAGTGCTCCGAGTCGCTCTTAATGGGCACAACGTAAATCGTCTCCGGCTCGTGCGCGTGCACGTCAATCACAAATCCGAAGTCGGTGGGTAGGTTCCCGCTGACCTCGCGCCATGACTCACCGGCGTCGTCGCTGCGCATCACGTCCCAATGCTTCTGCATGAACAGCACATTCGGGCGCGACCGGTGCAACGCGATGCGGTGGACGCAATGCCCGACTTCGGCCGTCGGGTCGGGAATGTACTGCGAATGCAGGCCGCGGTTGATGGGCTTCCACGTCTTGCCGCCGTCGTCAGTGCGAAAAGTTCCCGCGGCGGAAATGGCGACAAACATCCGCTTCTGATTGCTCGGGTCGATGAGAATCGTGTGCAGGCCCATGCCTCCTGCGCCGGGCGACCACTGCGGCCCGGTGCCGTGGCCGCGCAGGCCGGCGAGTTCCTGCCACGTTTTCCCGCCGTCGCGCGAGCGGAAGAGCGCGGCATCTTCGACGCCAGCATAGACCGTATCCGGATCCGTCAGCGACGGCTCGAGATGCCACACGCGCTTGAACTCCCACGGGTGTTGCGTGCCGTCGTACCACTGGTGCGTGGTGAGCGGCTTGCCGGTTTCCGCGGATGTGTCGTAGACGAACTTGTTGCTCTCGCCCTTCGGCATGCCGTCTGGCGTGGTGGTCGGTTCGCCGGGAGGCGTGCCCGGCTGGTGCCACGTCTGGCCGCCGTCATCGGAACGCTGAATCACCTGCCCGAACCAGCCGCTCGTCTGCGACGCATAGATCCGGTTCGGATCCACGGGCGAGCCCTTCATGTGGTAAATCTCCCAGCCGGCGAAGTGCGGCCCGCTGACTTGCCAGTCCTTCCGTTTGCCGTCGGACGTCAGTATGAATGCGCCCTTCTTCGTTCCCACCAACACGCGTACTTTGCTCATCTCCGCGCTCCTCTCCAGACTTCTTATCCACCAGCTCGCACGCGAACACGCGCGAACCGGTCACGCCCGGTCGTACGCCTGCTGCAAAACCTTGATGTCAATCTTCTTCATTCGCAGCATGGCTTCCATGACTCTCCTGGATTTCTGAGGATCCGGATCGCTCAGCATCTCGCCCAAGATCGTCGGATTGACCTGCCATGAAAGGCCGTATTTGTCCTTTAGCCAGCCGCAAGGCCCCTCCTCTCCGCCCGCGGAAAGCTTTTCCCAATACTCGTCCACTTCCTGCTGCATCTTGCAGTCGACGGAGAACGATATCGCCTCGTTGAATTTGAAGTGCGGCCCACCGTTCAACGCGATGAACTGCTGCCCATCGAGTTCGAACACCACGGTCATCACGCTGCCCTTGGGCCCCGGGCCTGCTTCTCCATAGCGGGCAATCCTTGCGATTTTCGAGTTTTTGAAAATCGAGATGTAGAAGTTCGCAGCCTCTTCGGCCTGGCCATCGAACCACAGGAAAGGTGTGATCTTCTACATAGAAATGGTTTCCTCCGAAATTTTCTCTACGCGAGAAAGCGCATTAACAACCTCTGATTGAACTGGGCTTCCTGAGCGCCTTGCTACTTCTTCGAATGCTGAGCGCGAGCCTTCGTCGCGGCTTGTCCGGGCTTCTTGCCGCCGCCGCCGTAGAACTCGGCGAGCAGCGGGCGCGGGTCCCGCTCCCGCCACCGGCGCCGCGTTTCCGCGAGGATTGCCTCGCGATTGTTCTCCATCTTGGCCACAATGCTGCTGGGCGCCGTGGCCTCGTGGCGCGCGCCCCAGATGAGCAACTCCAGAAGCGCCGGCGCCAGGTCAATCCCTTTCTCCGTCAGCCGGTAATTCACCCGGCGCGCATCGGTGCCCTCGGCCTCCGCAACAATCATCCCGGCCGCTTCCAATTTCTTTAGACGGTCGGCCAGGATATTCGTGGCAATCCCTTCGCCCGATTCCTGGAACTCCTTGAACGTCCGCAGCCCGCGAACCATCAGGTCCCGGATGATCAGCAGCGACCAGCGGTCCCCGAAGATCTCCAGGGAGAGATTCACCGGGCACCGCGACCGATGCGCGGCCCTGGTCTTGCTGGGCATAGGCACACCCTATCGAATTCACTTGCAAAATGCAAGTAATATTTGGCGGGGGATGGCGTCAGAAGCGTTCGATTTCCAGATCGCTGCCGCCGGAGGCCTTGGCCGGTGGCGCGTCCTTCTTTTCCGCAGCCGCGGTGCCCGCATCGCCGAGCAGGTCGGCAAGCTCCAACCGCAGGTTGCCCGGATTCGTGGCGTAGGCGAGGCCGGTTTCCACGTCCACGACGCCCTCGCGGATGAGCTTCTCGACGACGCCGTCGAAGTGTTGCATTCCGTCGAGCGCACTGTCGCGCATCGCGTCCACCAGTGACTTCCCCTCCGACTCGCCTTTTTCCACATACTCGCGGGTGCGCATCGTGGACTTCAGAATTTCGATGGCCGCGACGCGACCCTGCCCATCCTTTCGCGGGATCAGCCGCTGGGAAACGACTTACCGGAACGTCTTGGCAAAGCGCAGCCGGATGGCCTGCTGGTCGCTGAGCGGGAAGACGCCGATAATGCGCTCAACGGTCTTCGACGCGTCGATGGTGTGCAGTGTGGAAAAGACCAAGTGGCCGGTCTCGGCGGCTTCCAGCGCAATCTCGATCGTTTCCTTGTCGCGCATCTCTCCTACCAGAATCACCTTGGGCGCCTGCCGTAGAGCCGCGCGCAGCGCGAGCGCGAAGCTCGGTGTGTCGCTGTGCAACTCACGCTGGTGGATCGTGGATTTCTTGTGCCCGTGCAGGAACTCGATGGGGTCTTCGATGGTCACGATGTGGTAGGCCTTTTCGGAGTTAATCTTGTCAATGATAGCTGCCAGCGTGGACGACTTCCCCGAGCCCGTCGGCCCCGTGACGAGCACAATGCCGTTCTTCAGGTTCACGGAGTCGCCAAGCTGCGGGGGCAGGTTGAACGTCTCGAAGTTCGGCACCGTGTTCGGGATCACGCGCATCACGATGGCGCACGAGCCGCGCTGCGTGAAAATGTTCACGCGGAAGCGCGCCAGCTTCGGCAGGCTGTAGGAGATGTCGCAGGAGCCTTCCCGGCGCAGCTTCTCGAGCGCCGCCTGGTTGTTCCCGATCAAGTCCGCGGCGATGCGCGCCGTGTCCTCGCTCTTCAGCACGGGCACCTGCTCGATCTTCACGCCCACGAGCTGGCCGTTCAGCTCCACCTGCGGCGGGCGCCCGGGCGAAAAAATCAAGTCGCTCACCTGTTTGGAAACGCGCAGCATCGCCGAAAGAATGGCGGTGGTCGGAAACGGCGCAGCCGGTGCGGCGGCAGCCGGATTGGCTGGTGTACTCATACAAACCTCCTCTGCAAATGGCCGCTCGGACGCGGAGAGCCCTCCGGCAGCCGCAAGAACCCCTGAGAGGCCGGCCCCGAATAGGGTGGGTCAATCTACCCTAATCCTCGCAGGTCTTCAAATTCTCGTGTGGTGCGGGGTGTATACTCCCTTCAAACACTCCCATGCCTCTGCAACTCATCGCGGGCCGGTACGAGATCGAGCGCGAGATCGGCCGCGGCGGGATGGGTCAGGTCTATCGCGCCCACGACACGCGCCTGGGCCGCACGGTGGCCATCAAGCGGCTTCCTCCTGAGATGATGCACGACGCGGAATTACGGCGTCGGCTCGCGCAGGAGGCCCGGGCCGCCTCCGTGCTGAACCATCCGGGCATTGCCACGGTCTACGACTACGAAGAGCAGGAAGGCGAGAGCTTCATTGTCTTCGAATACGTCGAGGGCATCACCCTGCGCGAACGCAGCGGGCAACGCCGCTTCACGCTCGAGGAAATTGTCGACGCGGGCATCCAGCTGGCGGAGGCTCTCGCCGCCGCGCACGAACGCGGCGTAGTGCACCGCGATCTGAAACCTGAAAACGTCATGGTGGTCAAGGAGTCGGGCCGGTTGCCGCGCGTGAAGATCCTGGATTTCGGCCTGGCGAAGCAGCGGCACGCGGTGACGCCGGCGGCCGGCGAAGGCGCCGCCGAAACGGCCACCGTGGCCACGTCGCGCGGGCTCATCGTGGGCACGGTGAACTACATGTCGCCGGAACAGCTCGAGGGCGAGCCGGCCGACGCGCGCAGCGACCTCTACGCGCTCGGTCTGGTGCTCTATGAAATGGCCACGGGCGCCAACCCGTTCCTTGGTAAGACGCCAACCTCCACCATCGCCAACATCCTGAAGCAGGAGCCGCCCCCGGTGCTCGAGCGCAACCCGGTGGCCCCTGCCGAGCTCGACCGCATCGTGCGCAAGTGTCTGCGCAAGCGCCCCGAAGAACGCTACCAGTCGGCGCGCGAGTTGGCAGTAGACCTCGCCAACCTGCGCCGCGATTCAGGGCGCTCCCGCCCGGCCGCCGAACCGGAGGTGCAGCCGCAGGTTGAACCCGCAGGCACGGGCGTCTTTTCACGCGGCGCCGCGCGCGGGACTTTCCTCTCCATCCAAGTCGGGTACCTGGTCATGTACGCCGCAACCTACTACAACATCGACAAGATCGAGCTCCCGTTCCCACTGTACCTAAACAATCTTGTGCTGTTGTTCTTCCTGGCGGGGCTGGTGGGCACGCCGGTCCGTTTGTATTTGTTGTCAGCCGTTGCCGCCGATTACCCGGAGACCGGCGCCAAATTCCGGTGGCTGTTTCCCGTCCTACTGGTGCTGGATTTCTTCTGGGCTTTCTCCCCCGTGCTGTTGGGAAACAAACTGCGCGGACTGGCTTTCCTTTGCATTGCGGCGCTGCTTTATCTCCCGTTCGCGCAGCGGCGGCTGCTCTACGATGCCTATTCGCCTCGCGGCGGACGGATTTCCGGAACGCACCGCATCCGCTAGCAACAACGGTCAGGCGGCCCTACGTTTGGCGGCGGGTTTGGGCCGCGGCCCGCGGCGCAGCATGGCCTTCAGGCCCCACAACACACGGTTCAGGTCGGCCATGGTGTGAAGATCGTCGAGTCCGTGCAGGCCCACTCCGGAGTAGTGCGTGGCGATGAAGCGTTCCAGGCGCTCGTGATCCATCCCCAGTCCGCGCGCCGTGCTCCACAATGCGCCCCAGGCCGCAGCGTTCGGATGCACGCGGCGCTGCTCGGGATACCCTCGACGACCGGCAGTCCCGGCAGCGCGCCGGCGACGGGGCGTGGAGCGGCGCGCCAGTTTCTCAAGCCACGTAATCACCAGCTCG
>Ga0233417_10000340_pt1 | contig 13805 bp, 23 predicted proteins | sample Sed_MG_FD_189023 | JGI IMG/M metagenome (GOLD analysis project Ga0233417, IMG submission 189023) | Sediment microbial communities from Lake Towuti, South Sulawesi, Indonesia - Sediment_Towuti_2014_0.5_MG | ecosystem: Environmental > Aquatic > Freshwater > Lake > Sediment | place: Indonesia... | reverse complement strand
GACTGGGCGGAATTTAGGGTTGAACCGCACAGCGGTACTTTTGCTACGTTCGGTAGCAACGACCCAACCGGCATACATGACGCCTTGCGGTGCAACCCTAAATTCCGCCCAGTCCCTACCGAAGTACAGAACGATACGCCTGCCTTGTTCGGCAAGTTCGTCAGTATCGGGCTGAGGCCGACAACTGGTATAACCATCCCATTCGATCAGACCTATCCCGCCTGGGGATTCGACACAACCGTTACGGAATGAGTAGCTCATCTTACCTGTCCTTTCGTGTTAAACGGCCTGGACGTAACAATCGCCATAGATGTCCCGTTCGGCATAATCGTCAAACGGGACATTTTGGGGACCGTTCACTTGGCCACAAATTCGACACGACCGGCAACGCTGAAATAGATGCACTGTTGGTCGAATTCCCTACAAACGTCACGAACGATACTACGCAACTTGTGCACAGCACAGTTATTCACGGCACAGTGGAATCGCACGGACTGATCGGAATGAACGTTGCCATCGGAATCTTTCCATTGACCCCTAACATCGCCCAAATCCTCACTATACCCCCCAAACGCTTCTAGCAGTATATCCCGCACAATCGGTATTCTGTTCGCCATCCATGCATCGGTAATCGGGACCAGGAAGGAACACTCGACACAATCGTTAGGACCGAACCGTTCGTCTTGCATGGCACAACCCTTTCAAACGTTAAATGGCCTGGAATCGGAACATCCCGCAAAATTGTCAACATGGTGACAATCCCGCACAGATAGCACATTGCACAGATTGCCACAATCCAGATAGTGGCGGATGTACTGTGCACGCACACTAGCAGACATTTGCGTGCCGTAATGCTTGGGCGGATTGTACAGGTTACACTGCCTAGCACGTGCAGCCTGTCCATCCAGCATACCCTGCACTGCCGGAACATCGTGAGCATTCGCCAGAAACTCCCCAAACGTTACACGTCGCATTTTCGTTACTCCCCATACGCCAATCGCAATTGGCCATTGTCAAGATGTAGCCTACGCCAGACAACCCACGTAATCGCCTGAACCTGCATAGGCAGCAGACCCACTTCTTTCGCTACCTTGCGATAAGCCGCTGCAATCGTTTCATACCGTTCATCCGTTAAATTCGGCGTTTCATCCAGTGTAGTGCGTTTACCGTGCCATATGGAATAAGCATGACCATCGACACAAACCGCAAAATCGTCACAAGGGTTCAGAATGCATCGGTAAAATGCTCTAACCTTGTTTCCACGCAATACCGTTTCAGGCGATTCACCCGCTAGAATCCGCACGGCCTTCCTAACCCCGTCCCACCACCTAACCCCTAAACCCATCAAATCCGGCTTTTCCGGCCTGGCCGCTACTCTCGCTGCCGCCGGAATATTCCGTTCCCATCGCAATCCTGGGCTTAATGCTGCAACCACTCCAGCCGCTACAACCGGATCATTCGATACATCCGCTATGCTCTTATCGTGTGCGTCTTGATACCATCGCAATCCTTCGCTACGTTCGCAATCGGTAGCTTGTGCCAGTACACTGGCAATGTTGCGAGCATTGCCACGAAAACTAGCTTTGCTTTGCTTGGCCATTGTCTGAACCCTCATTTTGTGCGAAACGAAAACCGCAATCGAGCATAGCCGAAAATCGCAATCAATGAAGCAAAAAACGAAAATTTTCGTTCGGTAGAATCGGCACAATCGCTACAAGCGGCCTCCCACAGTACCCTCTTCAGTACCCTCACTACGGCACAGTACACTCACTGCCAGTATGGCAGTACGCCATGCCACTGTGTCACACATGGCCCAATGGCCCACCACTGTGTGTGAGGCTAGGCATCAGCCTGCACTTACGTCGATGCCTGCCACGCTAGTGAGTAGGTGCGACGAGCTATAAGTGCAGCAGTAAGCATGCTTTGTGGCGACGGCGACAGCGGGAGGGGGACGGCCCCCCTGACCTAAAGAGGTTCTTCTATACCCCCTCCGCAAACCTAAACTCAGAATTTGACCTTCGCGTGGGTCGGTCGGAACCCCCTTTTTGTGCCTAACTGGCAGTCCACGCCCGGTCTTACGTGATCGCCGGGGAGCATCATTTATCATCATTCGTGATCATATTTCATCATTCCAGGCCGGGATAAGCGTCCTTCACGGAGCGTAAGTGCTTTTCACGGCCGGGACTCCGGCGAATAGACATGTCGAGATTTGTAAGAAATTCGTACACGTTTTTCTTACATGGCCGGGCCAGCGACACTTCCCCCACCCGTAGGCGAAATCCCTTGCTTTCCGCCGGGACTGTGATATGATTGGGGCATGAGAGTTCACCACGAAGAACGAAAAGTGGCAACAGCATTTGTGATTGTGGAGTTGACGCTTGACCAGGCCAGACTCCTCCACATGCAACTCTGCCAAATCAACCAAGATGATGAAGGCCCGGCCGTTAAAGAACTTCGCCTGGCACTTGGCCGAGCTACTGGGGCACATCAATGAGGTATAGCCAATGTCGCCTGGAAGAAGTAGTTGGACCAAACCATGTGCGTTCAACTGTGGTTTGGATTCCAGAAGAATTGGCAGTGAAGGGTGCGAGACTTCAGGCGAAAGATGGCCTGGAAATGGGAATCTTTTGGACAGTTACCGACGTGTATCAGACCGTGGATAGTTCCACGATTCAAGCACAGCGTTCAGCACATCAACGATGGGAAAGGGTAATCAAATGAGCAAGGCTAAGACCGGGGGGTTGTATCCGTTGAATGACCGAATCATCGTCAGGCCACTTCCGCCGGAGACGATCACACCAGGCGGGATTGTGATACCGGACCAGGCCAGGCAGAAATCAATGCGGGGGCGAGTGATCGCGGCCGGGCCGGGCCGATACAATGAGTTTCAGGATGTGGACCGGGCAATGACGATCCGGGTCGGCGACACCGTGCTGTACTCCGATTTGGACGGAGTGGACTTCACCAGGGATGGCGAGGAACTCACCATTCTCAGCGAACGTGACGTTCTGGCGGTGGAGACATGAACATCCCGGCGTCTGTGCTCAAACAACTTGAGGCAAGACGTGATCCGACAGCAGTAGCAAAACGACGCCTTTGGGCATTGTGCGGTCGCGTTGGCTCGATGTCATGTCAAGAGGGGCCAATAGGATTAGTGGCTTCTGTCGTGGGAAAGGAACTCCAGGACATTCTCAAAGAGATCGAAGACGCGGAGAAAACATGAAACACTGCCGCATCACCACGGGGCCTCGAAGGAAACCAACATCAGTCCGCGAAGTTGATTACCACGAGGTCATGATCTGCACGAATGGTTGGCTGGTGTTTGCGGACGAGACTGGGGCGGTTACTGAAGCGATCGGGCCGGGCGAATGGGATGATTTGACGCCGACTCAAAACACCTACATCATCGACGCGGGGTAGTCATGATTCAGAAAATAGGCTACGAAATCCGGGACGAAATCGGCCGGGTGATCGAACGTGAAATCATTGACGCGGAAGTTACGATCAATGGCAACTTAGTGACCCGGCATTTTTTGACACCCATAACGATGCGATCCGGCCAAACAATCAGCTACTTCCTTCCCCCTGGATACAATCCAGTCACTGTCGCGGACCCTCAATTTGATCCGGTCCCGCCTCTACGACCTGCCGGGCCTTCAGTCACAATCCGATGTTACCATTGTCGCGGCCGAAGCATTGACAATCTCGATGCTTTGAAATCGGCCGGGTGGACGGATATCGAGGTAGATCATTCTTCACCCGCGAGCGATCCGAGTTACCTTGGCGTGTGTTACATGCCTCTTTGTAGGAGCAAAACATGACTAGTGACGACTCGTTGTGCAACAGCGTTTCTTCTCCAAGCATTGCGTCTTGCACTGTTGTTGCGTCACCGCGAGAATACGATCTTGCTCGCATTCAAAGATCGCTTTCTCCCAACGAAGTGCAGTGGTGGGCGTATTCTCTTGGCGGTCCACTTGTCGGCGTGGAGTATCTTTGTTACATGATAACACCAACTACTGTTGTGTGTTTCTCTAACAATGGAGTCGAGATAGTGCCGCCGGAAGAACTGAGAAGCTTATACGCTGATCGAAAGGTCAACGTGTGTGTTGACGTGAAAGAAGTGCCTTTGTTTCCTGATGCGAAGTACAGGATGGACTTAGACGCATCCAAGGTATTCCAAAATGATGAGTTATAAGCAATTCACCGGGGAGCACCAAAGCGGTTTGAACCGCGTGATTCACATGGTCACGTTTTTCATAGCCACTTTGGTGCTAATGACTTGGGCTTGCGGGGTGTGGACGATCGGCGTTTGGCTAACTATACTCGGTGTCGGAGGTAGGCTTGGCCACTACTGTGAGGGAAATCGCCCGGCGTTCTTTACCCGGCCTTTGGAGATTCCCCTGCTGATTGCCTACGACGGATACATGGCGGTCGAAACATTCGCAATGCTGATGGCCGGGGTGCTTGATGTGGAGTAGCCCATGTCGATCAAAAAATTCTTGGCTGTCTTCTTGCTTGGCATTGTCACCGACCTGGTTCTTGCCGCGTACACAATCTTTCTCACCCGCGAACAAATTGTCCTGGCTTCGATTATGTGCTTGCTCATACCCTACACCGTCCTTATTGAAGCAGCACTGTTCGCAGACGCTACAACCTGGCGAGAACGAATCTGGATCAGTACCTCGGCCGGGTTAGGCAGTGCAGTTGGAACCGTCATTGTCATGTTGACGGCACGCCTTTTTTAGTCTATACTTGCGATATGAGCGTGAATACTCATAGCATGAATCCCGACCTTCCATTTCAGTTGTATTTTGAAGGCGAAACACGTGTATCAAGGGATGAATTTTGGGAGCATCAACGAAGACTTGATGAAGCCGAAGGTGTTTTGACGTTTGGTTTGCGAAGTGGCTTTCGTATTCGCCGACTTACGATTGGAGGCGGATATATTCGTGGCAAAGGCCAGGGGAGAACTGATGTCATTCGTTCATCTGCATTGCCACACCCATTACAGCCTTCTTGATGGGGCAAATAAAATCCCGGAATTGGTTGCTAAAGCCAAAGAATTCGGGATGCCTGCTCTTGCCATCACAGACCACGGCAACCTATACGGTGCGATTGAATTTTACCAGGCGTGCACCAAGGCCGGAATCAAGCCAATAATCGGCCTGGAAGCATACATGGCACCGGGGGACCGCCGGGAGAAGGATGCCAAAGGCATCAGCGAAGCGGCCTATCACATAACCCTCCTGGCCAAAGACCTGACGGGATACCACAACCTGATCAAATTGTCAAGTGAGGCATTTTTGTCAGGATTCTATTACCGGCCACGAATCGACAAGGAACTTCTCGCGGCTCATCGCGGGGGACTCATCTGTCTCAGCGGCTGCCTGGCAAGCGAGTTCAGTGCTGCCTTGAACGAAGACACTCCAGAGAAAGCAATCGAACTGTGTGAGTGGTACGAAGATTTCTTCGGCGAAGACTTCTATGTCGAAGTGATGGACAACGGCCTGCCTGAACAGATGGTGCACATGGAGAAGGCTATCGACATAGCCAACGACCTGGGGCTTCCCTATGTCGGCACGTCAGATACGCACTACCTTTGTCACGAGGATGCCGAAGCACACAATGTACTGCTCTGTATCAATACCGGGGATAAGCTGACCAACAACGATCGGTTCAAGTTCCAGGGAGATCAATTCAACTTGCGAAGCCCGGACGAAATGTTGCACTCGCAAATCCCGGACGAGGCGTTGCAAGAAACTCTGAACGTGGCCGAGAAGTGCAATGTCGAGATCGACTTCAAGACCCGGCACTTTCCGCCGTTTATTCCGCCTGGAGAGAAAACCAATGAACAATATTTGCGAGAACTTTGTGAACGTGGTGTCGTCGAACGATATGGAGTGGCTCCCTCCAATGGAGTTGTGGAACGTCTTGAGCGGGAATTGTCTGTCATCAATCAAATGGGTTTCTCCGGCTATTTTCTCGTTGTGGCGGACTTCGTACAATTCGCTCGTAAGAATAACATCCCCGTCTCCGCAAGAGGTTCAGCGTGCGGATCATTGGTGTCCTATGTTCTGGGCTTGTCCATTGTTGACCCCTTGCAACATGGCCTTCTTTTTGAGCGATTTCTTGATGTATCCCGGCCAGAGGCTCCTGATATCGACATCGACTTCTGTCAGAAACGCCGCGAAGAGGTCATCGACTATGTGCGACACAAATACGGTGCAGATGCTGTGGCAAATATCATCACTTTTGGTAAACTTGGAGCAAAAGCAGCTATCCGAGATGTTGGACGAGTTATGGACATCGACCTACAAACCGTCAATCGAATTGCAAAGCTGATTCCAGACGAGAAAGACCCAGACAATCCTTTCAAGTCGATCGGCCTACAAGATTCAATTGATAGGTCGCCGGAGTTGCGTCAAGAGATCGCGGCTGGCGGGAATGTGGCCAAGATGATTAAGTTGGCGTTGAAGCTTGAGGGATTGAACCGTCAGCCAGGCGTTCACGCGGCCGGGATTGTGATAGCCGACAAGCCGCTTGTAGAGTACGTCCCACTGGCCAAGAACGGCGACGTGGTGACGACTCAGTGGAGCATGGACGATTTGGCGAAGGTCGGCCTGCTAAAGATGGATTTCCTGGGGTTGCGGAACCTGACAATCATTGGTACGCTCCAGAATCTGCTTCCAAACCCGCTGCCCCTTGACGATCCGAAAACGTTCGAGTTGATTCGGTCGGGGAACACTGGCGGAGTGTTTCAGCTTGATACAGATTCGGCTCGGAATATCATCGCCGACATGAAGCCCGATTGCTTCGAGGACATCACCGCCATCAATGCTCTGAACCGTCCGGCTACGCTGGACAATGGCATGTGCCAGCAGTATATCGACGTGAAACATGGCCGGGTCAAGAAAGAATACGCTCACCCGGCGATGGCGGAAGTGCTGGACAAGACTTACGGCGTGATGGTGTACCAAGAACAGGTGATGCAGATTCTGCATCGGATCGGCAATATTCCATTGGCCAAGTCGTACTCGTGCATCAAGTCAATCAGCAAGAAAAAGAAGGAAGAAATCGACAAGTACCGAGACATGTTTGTCGAGGGAGCCGTGAAGAACGGCGTGTCACCGCATGATGCTGCCGTCATTTTCGAGAAGATTAAAGCGTTCGGCGGCTACGGCTTCAACAAGTCTCACTCCTGTGCATATGCAATGATCGCTTATCAAACGGCCTGGCTGAAGGCCCATCATCCAGGCGAATTCATGGCCGCGTTGTTGACGAGCGAGCTAGGGGACACGGAAAAACTGGCAGAGCATATATCCGACTGCAAGAAAATGGGCCTGGAAATTGTGCCGCCACACATCAACGAATGCGGTCCTGAGTTTTTCTGTCACGAAAACAAAATCTACTGCTCATTGGCAATGGTCAAAACCATCAGCGTCCGGGCCGCGACCGCAATCATGAACGCTAACGTAGAGCCATTCCAAGGACTTTACGACTTCTGTTTTCGTATTCCAAACAACATCGTCAATCGGGCCGGGCTTATAAACCTGATCAAGGCCGGGGCATTCGATTGTTTCCCTTACCGGCGTGGCCAACTAGTAGACACTATCCCGCGAGCTATTAAGGATGCGGAACGACGGCGAAAAGACGCGAAATTTGGCTGGCATCAACGTAATCTTTTCACTAGTGTTAGCATGGATAGCGTCCCGGCCGCTTTTGAGCAGACGGCGGAATGGTCTGAAGCTGAAAAAGCGACGAACGAAAAGCAGGCGTTGGGCTTCTATATGACTTGTGATCCGTTCCGTGAATACATTGAACAATTCCAGTTGTACGGAACACACCAAATTGCTGAACTTGAACAGCTTGCAAGCAATACGCATGTGATTATTGGCGGCATGATCAGCGGAGTGAAGCACTGTACCACGAAGAAGCCGTCACGAACTGGAAATTATGCAATGGCCAAGTTCGATTTTTCGGATTTGACTTGGGCTACGAATTGTGTTATATTTCCAGATGATATGGCTAAGCAGAAAGAGTTGGTTCTTGACGGCCACATGTGCTTTTTGATGGCCAAGACTGACAAGCGGTACGATCAATTTGGATTGCAAGTGCGAAAAATCGTGCCGATTAGCAAGGCCCAAGAGCATTTCAGGCGTTCGATACTGCGGAATGTGGACCGTGATACGAATTACCTGCAAATGTGCGAAAGTCTAGGTAAAGCATACCCTGGTCTAGAGATTTATCTGAATGTCGGCGGAGAAGTCCTGCTTAGGATGAAAAAGCCATGAATCCACAACAGTTTGCTCATGAAGTGCAGTCATTTGCGAGCGGACTCGCACAGGATACGCTCGATCTTCTCGAACTTTACCGCTTGGAGAATGACGCAGCTAAGCGGTGGTATCTGGACATGGCCAAATTGCTGCAAATTGACCCGGATCAGTACCGTAACTTCGCGGACTTGCGGAAACGCATAATCCAAGTTGTTCGTTCCGTTCTAACTCTCAGCAATCGAGGATTTCTATGAGTACGCACAACATCTTTTTCGTGCCTGTGAAACTGGAGAAACACCCAAATGCCGACACCCTCAGTGTTGTCAGGGTATTTGGCTGGAATGTTGTTGTCAAAACGTCGGAATGGGCAAGCCGCGAGCACGGCATCTACATCCCTCCTGATTATGTGGTGCCAGATACGGAGTCATTTGCCTGGCTGAATGGTCACGGCAGTGGTCGTCGCATTCGTGTTCGCCGCTTCCGGGGAGAAATGTCACAGGGTTTATTGGTGCCCCTTGAATCGTTCCCGGATGTTGACACCATGAAGCTTGTTGGCAACATCGGCAAGGTGCCGGTTGGCGAAGGCATGCCGCTTGACGCTGAGTTGTACAGTGTTAAGCGATACGAGGCGGTCAACAAGTTCATCACTGGCGGCGAAGCTGTTTCCGGCCCGAATGAGTGGTGCCCGGTCTACGATATCGAATCGTGGTATCAGCATAGCAAGCTTCTCGTGCCAGGCGAAGAAGTTGTTATCACTGAGAAAATTCACGGTGCCAATGCTCGATTCACGTCTGGCTTCTGCGGTTCGCGTCGTGAATGGAAATCTAACGAAGAAGGTTCCATTTATTGGAAAGCGTACAACGAAACACAAGGTGCAAAGTCGTGGTGCGAATGTCACGAACCTACTCAATCCCCATACTTTTCTCGTGGCTTCGTGTACGGGGAAATATATGGATGGGTGCAGGACTTGCGGTACGACATGGATAGAGGCCAAGTGAAGTTTGCTGCGTTCGACATTTTTGACAATGGGCGTTTTGTCGATTACGACGTTTTCCAAAATCAATGTCGCATCTTCAAAATTCCTATGGTGCCAGAGTTGTATCGCGGTCCATACGATCCAGCACAAGCTGTTGCACTGGCCAGCGGTCAGTCAACAATTGCTTCTCACATTCGCGAGGGTGTGGTGATTCGTCCGGTTCAGGAGCGTCAAGACTCCAAGATTGGCCGGGTCATTCTCAAGATCGTTTCTAACGAGTATCTGGAGAAAGCACAATGAGCCAAGTTGTAGGAAAAGTTTGGCTTGCAGCGTGTAATCGGGTGTACGAAGTCCAGTTGTTCGACAACCATTCATGTCAGCTTGTCCTGGAGCCGAACAACAACATCGCCACGTCGTTGGTCTGGGGAAAGACTGACGACAAGTATGTGTTCTCGATGCAGAAAATGCCAGAAGGCGTCGATCAGCTTTCTCTTCCGATCATCGTTGAGGGAGGCTTCTTGACCGGCAATAAGAAGATGGCGGACCAAATGGCGTTGATGCTCGGCCGGGTTGCAATCCAGGCCACTATGGCTGCGTATTTGTACATGGGCGGGTCCGTTCAGCAAATGACGCAGAAACTCCAAGCCGAAGTCGCGAGTCTGCCAAGTCTGCCTACGCCGTTGGAGTCTGACGAAGACGAAGAAGAAGACAAACTGCCAGAACCGTATGAGAGGCCGGATGATAGGGTGGACGAAGACTAATTTCTTCCATTGGAGGGAAGAATCATGAGTTTTCTACGTACAGTCGCACTGCTGATCTTGATTTCGATGCCGATAGTCTATTGCACGTCACTGTCAATTGAGACTTATCGGCGTGTTGAGGATATCAACCGGGTTCTATTCGGCGTCATGGATTTCCAGGTCCGCACTTTTCACTTTTCAGCCGGGCACAAAGGCAAAGTGAACGGCTGTCGAGAGTGTATGCGGGATGTGCACGAGTACCTGGAGCGATTGAACCGAGAATATCCCGGCACGTTCCTCGAATAGGACGGTGCCATGTGATGCTCTACGGATACTATGACTACACCCCAGACGATCCAATAGTCCAGTACATCACAGAAGAGAAGCCGCAAGTTATACACCTTTATAACCGAGACGGAGTATATAAGGGTACAATTGCGGACCCGCTGATTGTCAGCCGAAGTGTGAGAAACTGGAGAAACGAAACAGTCCCGGCGATCAAGTTGTTCTTGGTGCTTATTGCCGAATGTTTCCCGGAGAAGATCGAGAAACGCGAAGGCATGCCAAACATTCCAGAATGGCATCCCTTCCTTCCACCGTCTGATACGCGAGGAATGCCTGCTGTCAAGTTCTTGTCCGGGCCGCATCTTGGCGGAGCGTATCGAAGTCGGGAGATTTGCCAATACCTGCTGATGAAGGGTGATCAGGAGTTTGGGGATGATTGGCACTTGTACGAATTGCAGTTGAATCCTACACAGGAATGTGGCTATGCTCACATCATGTCAGGTTCGACTGAAGAAATCAACAAGTATTGTAACGAACACAAAATCAGGAACATGCGAGAATAGTCATGCCAGATGAACTCAGAACACTAAGTTTGGGCGACGAGGCACGTCGGGCAACCGAGTACGCCATTCGTGTCAGCGAATCTCTACAACAAGACAGAGAAAAAGCTTTGGCCGAATTGAGAGAAACGTCCGAGTGGCGTCAGACCCAGACAGAGCGTGGAAATGGCATCATATTGACGATTCCGAAACTTGTTGAACGCCGGGCCTTGGACAAGCACTACAGTTGCTGGATCATGGATATCGACCCTGAGCAATTCTCTGATTCAGAACAGCCGCCTGCTGAATATCCAATCGAAGCGGTGCGTGTGAAACTGTTTGGGGCTGCCCGGATTGTTGCCGAGTATCTCATTTCCGAGAAACTGCGGGTTTTTATTCGCTACAAAGGCCGAATTGACGGCATTCATTGCCATCAGATGGAAGCCCGGTGGGCGTAACCAGGGGAGATTACAATGCGAGAAATTCAGTATCGTTGTCCATGTGGGTCTGTGATCGACACGTCACAAATTCCCTTGACTTGTAACAGTTGTGGTGCTATATTCGAGGTAGCATTGGTGCTGCTCCTGACTAAACGTGGTCGGGATGACAGTCTCCAAGAAGGAACTGCCGCGAAAGTCTTGACCGTGGAGTCACCACATGAGCAACGACCCATCCGCATTGCCGAAACAATCCGCTGACATTTCTGTCTGTCCGCAGCCGACTCCCGAAGAATTGGCTGAGATGCAGAAAGAGTTGGAAGCGATCGTCGAGAAAAGCAAACGCGGTGAGCAGCTTACGCTTCAAGAGGAAAACAAGCTTCTCACAGTTGAGCTAATGCAGGTCGGTCAACGCCTGGAAATGACGAACAAGGTTCTCAATGATCTTGTTCACCATACGTGTGCAGCAATCGGATTGTGTCACAAGGGAGTTTTGAAAATTGACAAAGCTGCATTCGATAATTTCTTCCTCCAATACGATGCACAGTTGAACGTCGGAGTGGAAGAAGCTACCGGAGCACACGTCATCCAGGTTCAAATTCGTCCAAAACAAGAAAAGAAAATCCTGTCCGCGTCGGCACAGGATGTAACAGCGGTTTCAAAGTCGAGGATTATCGTTCCATGAGTGCCGTGTTTCCACGTCGTTCGTATGGCTTGAGACTTTCGTGTTCTCTGGCCTTGTTTCTGTTTGTCCTGGGTGCATTTGGAGCCGCTTCGCTCGGTTGGCATGCCAAGACGTGCTACGAACATTACTGCACGTACTTGAACATGCAGCATCAATTGCAAATGATGCGGATTATCTATCGACAAAAACCAGTGATCGAAGAAAACGACTGTCCAGACCTGATCCCGGAACCGATTCCTATGGAAGAGAACATGCAGGCCGGGCCAGATTGTGGACCTAAAGGCTGAAAACCTCCGGTCAAGAAGCAACCGGGAGTTGCTCCAGCTACACTGGCTCCGCAGCCTCCGTTGCCAGAGCCGAAACCACAACAAAAGGCTCCGCCGCAAACGAAACAGCGGAGTTGGTGGCAACGTCTATTTGGATAAGACATGCCAAAGATCAAGAAGACCGTTCGTATATGTCGATGTTGTTCTAAGAAGTATCGGCACCCCGATGCTTACAGTGGTCGATGCGAAAATTGTTTCGCAACTGGCCAGTCCCATCAAGACAGCGTTCGTGCCAAGCCTCGCAAGACGAGCACTGGCCAGGACGTGAAGTTCTTTTACAATGCCGGTCATGGCGGTTCGATCAATCGTGTTCGATCAACAGGAAAGGTCGGGACTGCATGGTGACATTGGACGATAGGCCAGGGAAAGGCCACTTCTATTCGGACGATGGCAAGAAATGGTATCCTTCAGTTACCGGCATCCTCAAACTGTATCCCAAGGGTGAAAAGTTTTACCAATGGGTTGCGAAGCATGGATACAATGCCGAAAAGATCAAAGAGGCGGCAGGCAATGTTGGCACAAGAGTCCATAAAGCGATCGAAGAGATTGTAGCTAAAGACGCCTCTCCTGACAACGTTTACAAGAAGTTCGACCTCGGCCCGGCCGAATACATAGCATTGGTCGGGTTCAGCAATTGGTATCATGCCACAAAGCCTAAAATCCTGCGTCAGGAATTCCCTGTCATTTCGCACATTCTCCGGGTTGGCGGCACAGTCGATATGGTCGCAGAGATTGACGGTGACGAAGTAGTGATCGACTTCAAAACGTCTCGGTACATTGCACCATACTTCTGGCTCCAACTGGATGCCTACGCATTCTGCCTGGCCGAAATGGAATTGCATTGGCCACGACGATTGATGGTGTTGCATCTGAATGGCATCTACCAGAACAGCTACGTGGAAGTCCGCCAACCATTCCAGACCGTTGGACTACGCCAATTTGCTGCACTGAGATACCTCTATGATTTCATGCCTGTGAACGACCGCACCCGTGACCACAACATCGCCTGGACAGACACAGAATACCCCTGGCAGAACGCTCTATCCGAGCAGGTTATCCTCCACCCGTAAGCCGGTCTGACGCTCCAGTTTCCACGCCTAAGATAACTCCGTAGCAAGGAATGGACTCTTTTACCACGGAGAACTGCAATGTCAGACGATATCGAAGATGATGAAGTAGAGGGTCAAGACGATCCATCAGAACTTATCGGCCGTGCCTCTGACGGACCCGCCTCCAAGGAAGACGATGCGGCACCGGAAGCTAGCGGGAAAGGGAAAGCCCCGGCCGATTCTAAGGATACGGGTGACGAAACCCCGGTTGTCAAGGAAGAGACGACGACTGATCAGCCTGAGTGGGTGTCAATTCGTGACATAGCCAGGCAACGCGGCCAATTCGATCCCGCAACGTGGTCGGATGATGAGGCTGCCGCGAACGAAATCGTCGATGGCTACCGCCGGTATCGAGAGATCGAGCCGGACTTCGAGCTATATCGACGCATGCAGCCGCAATTCCAGGCGTGGCTCGCCGGTCAGCAATCTCCAAAT
>Ga0233417_10000339_pt1 | contig 13820 bp, 12 predicted proteins | sample Sed_MG_FD_189023 | JGI IMG/M metagenome (GOLD analysis project Ga0233417, IMG submission 189023) | Sediment microbial communities from Lake Towuti, South Sulawesi, Indonesia - Sediment_Towuti_2014_0.5_MG | ecosystem: Environmental > Aquatic > Freshwater > Lake > Sediment | place: Indonesia... | reverse complement strand
ACAATGCTGCCACCGCCACCTTCGCGCGAGTCGCCGTCCTGCGGGCCACCGCTGCGAACGCCGCGGTAACCGAAACTGCCCATACGCTGCGGAGGACGGTCAAGGACCACTGGATTGTCGTCGGCAGTCAGTAGCCGGCGGTCGTGGCCGCGGTCCCGAGGAACGATGACGCCGTGCCGAATGTTGTCCGGATTGCCAGGACGGTCGCGCGGGCTGCGCGGCACCCAACCGATCACACCGCGAGTGTTTACCCAATGCACCGGAGCCGGATCCCAGCAGCGATGGCAGCGTCCGCCCGGGCTCCACACCCACCCAAACCCAGCCAGGTGTAGCCATTGACCGGAGTGATACGGCCACCAGCCCCAGCGGTCGTAGCTAATCCACGTCCAGCCCAGACCCGGATAGAAAATCCAACGGCCGTGAGCGAACGGCGCCCAACCAAAGCCAACGCCGAAGGGCCGCCAGCAATTTCCGTAGCCTGGAAAGTAGCTCCAAGTACCGTACGTCGCGAGGTCCCAAAGGCCGTAGCGATCCGAGGAATTGAAGTAGGTCAAGGAGGCATGGGTGGCGGTTTGGACGGTTTCATCGCGATCGGCCACCCAGCGGTCCCATTCGTCGGGGCTTTCGCTACGGACGATTTCGACACCGTCGGCCTCACTGGCGCGAACAATGAGCGTACGGTTCTTCGTGACCTTGCTGATCCCGGCACGGGAGCTGACCTGGACCTCCCCCTTAAAGACGGAGACGGAATTCTCCTGCTCGGAGGCATCGAGGCGGAAGCGGGCGTCACCCGGGATGCTGGCTTCGAGTTGCGCCGTGGCTACCGTGAAGGTGTCTTCACGCGAGAGATTGGCATAAAACGTTGCCGTGCCCTGAACCAAGCGCAGGCGGGTGATGCGGCCGCCGTTGAGCAAAGCGAGCTCGGTGAACTCCAGTACTGTGTTTTCGGCGATGCGCGCGGTGGCGCCGCTTTCAAACTCGATTTCGGCGCGGCCCTGGCCGGTAGCCAGGCGGAAACCCTGCTGGAGCGGCAGGTTGACGAGAGCTTCTTCCCATTCCGGCTGGCCTTCTTCGTCGGCGGGGCGGAGGACCTGGACGTCCCCTTCCACAAGGCTCAGGCGCACGATGCGTGCGTGGCTGTAGTTGTCCTGGGAATGCGCGATGGCGGGCGCAACCAGAGCCAGACCGAACGCTGCGAGCAAGAGGCCGACCGCGGTGTGGACCTTTGGAGGATGGGCATGCTCGTGGCGGCTCATAGAACCCCCTTTGCGGGGAGCACCCCTGCAGAGTGGGATGAGGGGAATGTCGCAGGGGTTGTGCGCCCCTATTTTAGCAGAGTAACAAGCTGAAGGGTGTGGACCAACCTCACGGGAGTCCTTCGGCGAGGCAGCTAGGACGCGTTGCGGATACGCTCGGCCAGGGTGCGAGCTCGCTGCCGGGCAATCTCGACGAAGCGCGGGTCGCCGGCAATTTTTTCGAGCGTGGGCAACAGGCGATACGGCTCGGGCAGGATGCGGCGGTTGACGTCGCTTTCCAGGTGCATGAGCGCGTCGTTGACGCCCAGGCGGTCGTACTTCATGCGCTGTTGGAGCTTGCTCAGGTGCTCCTGCTGGCGGGCCAACCCCTCAAAAATCTGCATGAGCTGATTCGCGCGAGCATCCAGGGTGTAGTTGAAGCTGACCTCGTTGACCTGGTCGCCGGCCTCGTATCGGAAGGTCTTTTGGCCAAGGTTGGCAATGCGGCGGCGCACGTCCAGCTCGACTCCCCGAAAATTCCCCAACTGCCCGGCCAGCTCGAAGATCTTCGCGCGAAGGGCGGAGCTGATTTCGCCGGCGACGGGATCGGGGCTTTCATCGAGTTGGCGAATCTCAAACGAACAGGAGCCCGCTTCCGAGACGCGGATCTCAATGAATTCTGGATAGGAGGACTTGAAGACGCGGCGGTAAACGATTTGCGTTTCACCGGCTGCCAGCAGCGGGGCGGAGACACCAACGAGAAGCGCGAAAACGGATAGAGACCGCAGCAGGCGGTGAAGGGAGGGCGCGTTCATCGCACAGATAGGATGCGGGCCGCAGGCCCACGGCTGCGTGATGCCTGCGGGCGGGGGGCTGAAGCCCGGGCGATCGTCGAGGCGGCCTGCTCGGCGTAGATGTGGCAGAGAGCAACAGCCAGGGCGTCGGCAGCGTCGGGCGGCTCGGGCGTCTCGCTCATCCGGAGCATGGCCCGCACCATCGTCTGCATTTGATGCTTATCTGCGTGGCCATAGCCGGTGATTCTCTGCTTCACTTCGCGCGGGGAATAGCTGTGGACAGGGAGCCCGGCTTCGGCCGCGGCCAAAAGAACCACGCCACGCACTTCGGCAAGCCGCAAGGCGGTCTTCATATTGAGAGCGGTGAAGACCGACTCGAGCGCCACAGCATGGGGATCGAATTCGCGAATCAGTTGCTTCACCACGGAGTGGATTTCCCGCAGCCGAGCGGGAAAATTGGCAGGCGCACCGTTGGAGCGGCGCAGCGCGCCAAAGCGCAGCATGCGACACCGACCGGCTTCGAGCTCGACGACGCCGTAGCCGGTGGCACCAGCGGCAGCCGGATCGATGCCCAGAACGCGCACTGTCTTTCCAGGGCGAGCAGCGGTCGGCATGGCGGGAAGTGTACGGCGAGGCGAAAAGAGACCGCTACTCTTTTTTGCGAGGTGTTTCCGGTGAGAACTCACGCGAGCCCGGGGATCGAATGAACTAACTGGCGGCCATCACCGCCTGGATTTCCTTTTCGTCGATATCGAAATTGGCGTAAACCTGCTGCACGTCGTCGTGCTCTTCGAGCGACTCCACCAGCCGGAGCATCTGCTGCGCGGGAGCGCCGGTGAGCTTGACGTAGTTCTGCGGCACCCAGGCAACAGTGGAGGAATCGGGAGTCACACCGGCTTTGATGAGGGCATCGCGGACCGTTTCCATGGCTTCCGGCGGGGTGATTACTTCCCAGGCCGAGCCGTCGTCGCGCAGGTCGTCGGCACCGGCGTCAAGGACGACGGAAAGCATCTTGTCTTCGCTGGCTTTTTCTTTGGAGACGACGATGTCACCCTTGCGGTGGAACATCCAGCCAACGGCGCCAGCTTCGGCCAGGTTGCCGCCCCCTTTGGACATCAGGTGACGGATTTCGCTGACCACGCGATTGCGGTTCGTGGTCACCACCTGGACGAGCATCCCGACGCCTCCGGGACCATACCCCTCGAACATCACTTCTTCGTACTGCTCGCCTTCGAGCTGGCCGGTGCCGCGCTGGATGGCACGCTCGATGTTGTCGTTGGGCATGTTTTCATTCTTCGCAGCAGCGATCGCGGTTCGCAGGCGAGGGTTGGCATTGGGGTCGCCCCCGCCCACGCGCGCGGCAATGCTGATCTCGCGAATGAGCTTGGTGAAGATGCGACCGCGCTTGGCGTCGGTGGCGGCTTTCTTGTGCTTGATGGTGGCCCACTTTGAATGTCCGGACATTGGAGTGCCTCGTAAGGAGAAGTGCCGGGGGACGAATCCCTGAATTTACGGCTGCAGTTTAGCACGGCCATCTGGGAGTAGCCAGCGGCGGAGGGCCGCAGGCCGGATGATATCCTTATGGTCGAGACCCATGCCCATAGTGGCACTATTTTGGGCGGCCCTAATTTTGGCCGGGGCTTTCCTGCTTCTGGCCCTGGCTGGTGTCGTGTATCAAAGGACTGGCGCGGCCACAGATGCTCGGCGGTACCCGCCGCGAGGGCGAGTCGTCAGGATAGGCGGGCGAAACGTGCACCTCCAAGTGATGGGCGAAGGGAGCCCGACCGTGGTGCTGGAGTCTGGAATGGGAGCGTCCACGCTGAGCTGGAGTTTGGTGCAGCCGCTGGTGGCCCAGTTTGCGCGGGCGGTGATCTATGACCGTGCAGGGGCAGGTTGGAGCGAGCTGGCACGGACACCGAGGACTGCTGCGACGATTGCAGAAGAGCTCCATGCGCTTTTGGCGGAGGCTGGCATCGCCGGGCCGTACGTGCTCGTCGGGCATTCGTTCGGAGCGTATGTGCTGCTGGCCTTCACGGGGCGCTACCCGGACGAGGTGCAGGGAATGGTGCTGGTGGACGCCATCCACCCGGACGAATGGCGCAGCGCGACTCCTCAGCAACTGCGGACTATTCGCATCGGCGGTCGCTATGCGCGAGTGGCAGCATGGCTGGCGCGAGTGGGGTTTGTGCGCTTCTGCCTCGCACGGTTTGCAAGCGGTTCGCCGCGGCTGGGTCGAGCGGCAACCAGGGCGTTTGGCGCGGGAACAGCAGCGGCTGTGCGGCGCATCGCAGGAGAAATTCGCAAGCTTCCGCCAGAGGCGTGGCCCGTCGTGAGAGCTTTCTGGTCGCTACCGAGAAGTTTTCTGAGCATAGGGCAGCACGTCGAGGCCCTGCCGGTAAGCGCGGCGCAGGCCGCCCCTGCGGGCGGGCTTGGCGACCGGCCGCTGATCGTGCTTTCGGGCAATCATCATTCGATGGAGCGCATGGCGGAGCAAAAGGACCTGGCCGCGCGCTCGACGCGAGGGAAACACCTGGTGGTGAAAGAGAGCGAGCACTGGATCCATCTGGACCAACCGGAGCTGGTGGCCTGGGCCATCCGCCAAGTGGTCGAAGCGGCTCGCTCGGAGCGAAAGAAAGCCTGGGTGAACTAGCCGAGCGGCATTGACCGATTCGGGGGGTAGTGTCCTAATTTGAATTCTCCAAATTAGGACACTACCATTCGGGGCCGGTGCTAGGTTCGTTGAACCCGAAGTGATACATTGAGGAGGCCGCGCCAGGAATTTCCCTCCCGTTTGCCGGGGCGACTGGCAGCGCTCGCAACGAGCGTCGCAGGCGCCTCTCGCGGGCATCCATAGAGGAGAATCCCCATGGAAAAGAAACGCGAGCCCAAGAAACCGCGCGAACACTACCGGCTGCGCACACGGCTGATCCACGGCAGCTTTGCGACGGGGCGGTGGGACTACGACCACCACGTGGTGCCGCCGCAGTCCAGCTCGGCCACGTTTCGGCTGAAGAGCGTGCAGCGGGGCGCGGAAGGGTTTGTGGAGTTTGGCTCTGAGGCGGCGCAACGCGCGCCGATCTACATCTACGATCGCCTCGACGAACCAACGCGGGGGATGCTCGAAGAGAATTTGGCGGCGGCCGAGGGCGGAGAGATGGCGGTGACATTCTCGACGGGAATGGCGGCGGTCAGCGCCGCGCTGGGGATTCTGTTGATGGGCGGCGACCAGGTGATTGCGCACAAGGTGATTTATGGGTGCACGCATTCCCTGCTGACCAACTGGATGCCGCGCTATCAGATTCGCGCGGATTTTTGCGACCTGACTGACCCGGAATGGATTGCCAAGTTGGTGACGGATTGTTGCCGGGTGGTCTATTTCGAGACGCCGGTGAATCCGACGATGGAGCTGATTGATATTGCTGCGGTGCGGCGCGTCGTGGACCGGCTGAACGTGGGCCGGCGTGAGCAGGATCGCATCCGTGTGGTCGTGGACAACACCTTTGCCACGCCGTACTGCCAGCGACCGCTGGCCTTGGGCTGCGACCTGGTGGTGCACAGCCTGACCAAAGATATCGGCGGGTTTGGAACGGATATGGGAGGCGCGGTGATCGGCGCCAACCGCTTCTACAACCTGTTGATGCTCTATCGCAAGGACTACGGCGGCGTGCTTTCCCCGAAGAATGCTTGGTCCATCCTGGTGTACGGCCTGCCCACCCTGGCGACGCGCATGGTGAACCAGCAGAAGGCGGCGATGAAGGTGTCTGAGTTCCTGCTGAAGCAGCCCAAGGTAGCGCGGGTAGTCTATCCGGGACTTGCGTGCTACCTGCAGAGCGAGCTGGCCCGCAGGCAGATGGTCAGTTTTGACGGCAAATTTGCTCCCGGGAGCATGCTCTATTTTGAATTGAAGAACGACCTGCCGGGGGGAGCAGCGGCGGCGGCGGAGCGCATGGTGGACTACGTCGCTGAGCATGCCTACACGATTACCCTGGCCGTCAGCCTGGGGCAGATTAAGACCCTCATCGAAAACCCCTACTCGATGACTCATGCCGGCGTGCCGGAGGAAGAGAAAACCCAGAGCGGGCTGCTGCCGGGCGGGATACGACTGTCCCTGGGGCTGGAAGACTGGCACGATATCATCGCCGATCTGGAGGCGGCGCTGGCCGTGGCTTAACCCCAGTGGCTGGAAGGCACTCTACTGCGTTGCAGATACGTGTCAATTTGCACAGGAAGGATGGAATTGGCGGGCGAAAGGTGCTTAGAATCGGATTCGGCCCTCGACGGAAACCATGCCAGGTTCCTGCAGCAGTCACGGATGTAAGCAGAGCGTACCGGCACAGTTGGAGAGCGAAAAGCTCTGCGTGTTGCACTTCACGCTGCGCATAGAGAAAGATTGTGCCGAAATGAGACGCGAGACCGCTCTGGGCAATGCGCCTCATACTCGCCAGGTGGAGATCATCCGCTGGATTGCTGAGCACGGCGAGATCCTGGCCCGCGTTTCCACCAGCGGGTTGCAAATGGAAAACGACATGAAGGCCCGCATCCTGAGCACCTTTCTGACGCTGATGAATTTGCGGGAGAACCTCGACCGCGCGGCGCTTCGCGCGCCTACCACGCGAGCCGCCCGCTGAACCAAAGCAGCCCCCTTCCCTCCAAGCAACATTTTCGCTGCTAGAATCGTCTGGATGTTCCTGTCCAAAAAGGCAAGCTGGGGAAGCGGTAGAGTCCTTAGGCCAGCGAGCATGTGGGCCGCGGCCATCGCATTCTCTGTTCTCACGGGAGACGGAGCGGTCGCACAGACAAAGGCGACGGGCGTGCGCCCCAATCGGACTCTGCTGCCGGAGGCACAAGAGATTTTGAGGAAGGCGATAGGGCGAGCGAAATGGTCAGAGGAGCAAAAATTTGAAGGCAAATTCGTCCGGAGGCGTCACGAGATTACAGAGCAGTACGACTCCAAAGGCAAGGTCAAGAAGCGGGAGGACAAGATTTATGGGGTGGTTCCGATAGACGGTGTTCCCTATTCGAGGCTGTTACAGAAGGACGGAAGGCAGCCGAGCGAGAAAGAAATCCGCGAGGAGCAGGAGAACGAGAAGAGATTTCGCGAGCGGCTAGCCAAGCAAAGGAGTCAGGTGGCCTCGGGCAAGAAGAAGAGAGAAGATGACGAGGTGAGATTCAACGAAGAGCTGGTGGCCCGCTACCAGTGGGAAGTCACCGGACAGGAAGAGGTCAACGGGCGGGTGGCGTACGTCCTGGGCTTCCAACCGAGAAGCGGAGACTTGCCTGTCAAGAGGACGCTGGATCGCCTGCTGAACCGTCTGGCGGGGCGGCTGTGGGTGGACGCCGAGGACTTTGAAATCGCGCGCGTGGACCTGCACCTGGCGGAAAACATTTCAGCATGGGGTGGGCTACTGGCGTCGGTAAAGAAATTCGTCCTGCGATTCGAGCAGAGTAAAGTTGACCAAACCGCGTGGCTGCCGAGCTACATTGACGGCTACCTGGACGGGCGAATCCTGATCCGGACCATGCGCGTGAAAGTGTGGCAGCGGAACAGCGATTTTCGTCCGGCTGCGATGGCGACAGTCCAGCCGGCGTCGGGTAAACCGTGAAACGCCACTCCGCACTCCATCCTCTGAGCCAGCACCACCACTTCGCATTGATGGAGGCGCTGTTCATCCGGCGCGCGCTCAAGGAGCCTGCAGCAAAGAGACGTAGGGCTCTGGAAGCTGTGCTGCGAAAGTTCCTGCGATTTTGGAAGAAGACCGGCCAGCAGCATTTTCGCGAGGAGGAAGAGGTGTTGCTGCCGGCGTGGTCGCGGCACGTTCGGGTGGAGCAGGAACCGCTGCTCGTGCGACTCCTGGCCGAGCATGCGCAGATTCGGGCCCAGATTGCAGATCTCGAGGCGGCGCTGGAATCGGAGCAGCCGATCGAAAAAGCCGCTGCAGAGCTGGCTCGCCTGCTGCATGACCACGTACGCTTCGAAGAGAACGAAGTGTTTCCCCGCGCCGAGCAACTCCTGAGCGAGAAGGAGCTCGCCACGCTCGGCCGTAGCTTGTCTTGGCTCCATCCAAAGCACTCCTGCGAAATCTGAAACACAGGTTCGATAGACCATCAGACAACTACGAGCCGAGGAAGCGGGCGTAGAGGGAGCGGGCGAGGGTGGGGTCGCGGGTGCCCTTGATGATGGCGCGCCCGTCAGCGAAGACGGTTATTTCGTAGTCGTGATCAGGCCTGCGTGAAGATTCTCGAGCCGAACCAGCAGCCCCCGCCGAACTGGCAGCCGAGGTGGCAACCTGAGAAGCGGCCTGGGACGAAACCAGAGCCGGGACGCGAAACCGAAGAAGGAAATCGTTGTGGCGGACTTCGGCGACGACGGGTGCAAGGCGTTGGCGAAGGGCTTCGAGGTCGAGACGCCGACTGCGCTCGTGGATTTGCACCGAATCGCGGCCGCACAGAGTGATATGAGGCTGAGCGTCGCCTTGCAAGTAAGCGAACTCGCGGCGGGCGCAAGCGCGGCAATCGAGGTTGCGCGTAACGCCAATGGACTGCCAGCGGCCGGTCCAAACGTCGAGTGAAATGAGCCGACCGTGCAAGGCGTCGCGCCGTCCACAAAGGAGCTTGAGGGCTTCGGCAGCCTGTATGGAGGAAACGGCGCCAACCGCGGGACTCAGGACGCCGACCGTGTCGCAGGTTTCTTCGATCCCTGTGGCCTCTCGAGACTGCGACTGGAGCAGGCAGGCAAGACAGGCGGTTTCACCGGGCAGGATGGTCATGGTGAGGCCATAGCTGGCCACGACCGCCGCGTAGATCCACGGAGTGCCAAGATGGATCGCGGCATCGTTGATGAGAAACCGGGTTTCGAAGTTGTCGGTGCCGTCGAGAATCAGCGAGAAGCCGCGCAGCAGCTCTGCCGCGTTTTTCGGGGTGAGGTCGGCGACGATGCCTTCAACAACGATGCTGGAGTTCACGGAGCGGAGTTTGCGCTCCGCGGCGACCGACTTGGGGAGGGCGTCGCGCGCATCGGCTTCGTCGAAGAGAGTTTGGCGCTGGAGGTTGGAAGGCTCGACGAAGTCGCGGTCAATGATGCGAAGACGGCCGAGCCCGGCGCGGACGAGGAGGTTGCCAACGGCCGTGCCCAAAGCGCCGCAGCCGACCAGCACGGCACTCGCGCCGAGCAGGCGCTGCTGACCGGATTCGCCGATCCGCGCGAAGAGAATCTGGCGCGAGTATTTCTCATGGAGCTGCGGATCCATTCCTCTCTCCACGAACTATCTTAGCGCCAATTGACGCCCGCCGAGCGCCGTTCCGTTCAGGAACCTGTTAACGTCAAGGGGGAAGAAAGCACCAGGCCAGGCAACGGGGCTGTGCTAACCTTTCGTCTCACCTTGGGGACATGGGAACGCCACAGTTCCGCGCTTTCGGACTTGCAGCACTGAGCGCGGAAGTAGTCTGCCTCACCCTGGCCGTCTCCGCGAACCTGCTGGCGGCTCAAGCCCCACCACCGCCACCCATTCCGCAGTCAGAAACGCCTCCTGCACAGACCCGTTCCGAAGGGCAAAGAGTGGTGACGGTGCGCATCGTGGCCGACTCGGGACAGGTGTTGGAGGAAAACCCCGCCCTCGCAGCTCAGGCGGGAAAGGCGTTTGACTCCGAAGCGGTGCGCGAAAGCCTGAAACAGTTACACCGGACGGGTCTCTACGCGGAGGTCCAGGCAGAAGTTACCTTCCTCACGGACGGGGTACGACTTGATTTTGTTGTCCGGCGAAATTTCTACGTCAACCAAGTGCGCGTGGAGGGACTGCGCGAGCCGCCGGGCGTGGGAGTGGCGCTGGCTGCGTTGCGGTTGAAGCTGGGCCTGACATTTCGTGAAATGGAGCTGCAGGAAGGGTTGCAGCGGTTGAAAGAGGCGCTGCAGGCAGACGGATTCTATCAGGCGCAGGTGTCCTACCAACTGATTCCCTACTCCGAGACAAGACAGATGGACATTGTGGTGCTTGTGGTGCCCGGCCCGCGTGCCCGGCAGGGCGCCATCACCCTCCACAACCGAACCGAGTTTCCAAACGAGGAGCTCCTCAAACGGTCGCGCCTGAAGCCGGGACGCCCGATTACGGTGCGTCGGCTGGCCAACGCCGGAGAGCGAATCCGGTCATTTCTCATCAAAAAAGATCACTTGAGCGCGCGCGTTGATCTCCGCCGAGGGGAATTTGACGCGCAGAGTCAGAGTGTCCCGTTGACCCTGGAGATTCTGGCTGGTCCGGTGGTACGTCTGGAAACCACAGGGGAGAAGCTGTCCAGCAAGGAACTGCGGAAGCTGGTACCCATTTATCAAGAAGGAACCGTGGATGAGGATTTGTTGCAGGAGGGAAGGCGGCGAATTCGCGATTTTTTGGAGCGCGAGGGGTATTTCCAGGCACGGATCGGCACACCGGCAGTCTCGGAGGTGGGTGGGGGAGGGCCGGGCCAACCACAGGCGGCCACGCTGATTCGTTATCCGATTCAACGCGGGCCCCGCCAGCGGCTCGTGGGCCTTGCCATTGACGGCAATCGCTATTTCGGCGACGAGCTGCTGCTCAGTCGGCTGCAGATTCGGGCCGCCGGATTTGCCGATCGCGGCCGATTCAGCCAGCGCCTGCTGGCCGCGGACGTGAATTCCATGCGCGAGCTCTACATTGCCAACGGCTATCGCGACGCGCAGGTGACGCCGGAGTTGGAGCAGGACTATCGCGGCAAGGAAAACGATCTTTTCGTGCGTTTCCGCGTTCAGGAAGGGCAGCAGACCCGCGTTGCCGAACTGACGATTGACGGGAACAGCGTGCTCGGCGAAGAGGTGCTGCGCGACGTTATCGGGTCGACCGCCGGGCAACCGTACTCGGACTACAACATCGCCAGCGATCGGGACAATATTCTGGCCCTGTATTACAACTCCGGATTCCCCGAGGCCCGATTCTCGGCGACGGCAGAAGAAGTTGCCACACCCGAGAGTATGCAGCCGAATGCTTCCAGCGGCAGCTCGCCGATTGGAGAGCAGCCCTCCAAGGCCAGCGGGACCCAGGTGCGCTTGACGTATCGGATTTCGGAGGGCCCGCAACTCCGGGTCAAGGAGGTCCTGGTCAGCGGTTACGAGGCCACGCGTCGGCGGGTGATCAACCGCGAGATCATGCTCCGGCCCGGGGCGGCATTGAGTCAGGAGGATGTAATCAAGAGCCAGCACCAGTTGTACGACCTGGGGGTGTTCAGCCGCGTCGAGATCGCACCGCAGAACCCGGAGGGTACGGCAACCGACAAGACGATGGTTGTCTTGGTGGAGGAAGCGAAGCGCTACTCGATGGCCTATGGATTTGGTTTGGAAGTACAGCGGCTGGGCGGCACAACCGCGGACCCGGCCAACAATCAATTTCGATTCGGGCCGCGGGGCCTGTTCGAGATTGCCAAATCCAACCTGACCGGCCGCGCTGATACGCTGGGCTTCAAAATTCGCGGCGGTACCCTGCAAAGTCGCGGGCTGATCAGTTACACGGCACCCAAGACGTTTGGCAAACCTTCGCTGAGCCTGCAATTGACCGCGCTCGCCGACCGCGCTCGCGACGTGCGCACGTTCACCTCCACGAAATACGAAGGAGCGCTGCAACTGGCCCAGCGGCTCACGCCCGCCACCTCGATGCTCTATCGCTACGTGTTTCGGCGAGTGGTCGTGGACGATTTGCGGATCACCTCCGGGCAGATTCCGCTGTTTGACCAGCCGACTCTGGTTTCCGGGTTCGCGGCGACTTGGGTGCGCGACCGCCGCGACCCGCCCACCAATCCGGTGCAAGGGAACTTCAACACCGTGGACGTGGCTTTCAACGCCCGCGGCCTCGGATCGAGCGCGAGCTTTGTTCGCTTCTTTGCGCAGAATTCGTCCTATCACCGGTTGAGCCGGCGCCTGGCCTTTGTGCGCTCGACGCGCATCGGATTCGAAGAGCCGTTGGGAAGCAGCTTGAGTTCGAATATCCCTCTCCCGGAACGATTCTTTGCTGGGGGCGGAACATCGTTGCGCGGCTACGGATTGAATCAGGCAGGCCCGCGCGACCCCGTGACCGGCTTCCCGATCGGGGGAAGGGCAGAGCTGGTGTTTAACCAGGAGCTGCGGTTCCCGATGCGGCTGCCGTGGCTGGGAAGCCGTCTGGGCGGGGCCGTGTTCTATGATGCAGGCAATGTTTTCGCCAGCGCCGACCGGATTTCTTTCCGCAGCTCGCCGAGGGATGAGGAGATTGCAACCGGGGAGCTCAGGTATTTTTCCCATACGGTAGGATTCAGCCTCCTCTACAGCACCGCTGTAGTTCCCATTCGTGTGGACTTAGGGCTACTCCTGAACCCGCCGCGGTTTCAGTTCTGTGCGCCGGTCACAACGGGCAGCAGCCCCGGGTGCCCTGCCGGCCAGATCCTGCGGACCGAGCGGCTGCCGCGATTCCAGATCTTTTTCAATCTTGGAGCGGTGTTCTGATGCGACGAAAACGCATTCGCCGGGTCCTGCTGCTGATCGCCATGGGCGTGTCCCTGTGTGAGGCACCTGCGCAGCAAGTCGTGGATCGTATTGTCGCGCGGATTGACGGCGACGTTCTGACGTGGAGCGAAATGCGCGAATTGGCCAGCTTTCAAAAGTTGATGGGAGCAAAGCCGGCCGGGGATGCGGAGCTGATCCGGCAGCTCGTGGATCAATGGATGATCACCACCGAGGCGCGCGCGGAGCAGTTCTCGCGGCCCTCGGAAGCCATGGTCAACCGGGCGATGGAAGAGATGGAGAAGCAGTTCGGTTCCCCCGACGAGTTTCGTCGGCAATTGGCGCTGGCCGGGCTCACGCCGGCAGTGGTGCGGCGCCTGCTCGAGCAGCAGATGCTCACGTTGCAGTTTCTCGACCAGAAATTCCGAGGAGTGGCGCAGGTGGAACCCGGCCAGGTTGAAAGGTACTACCGGGAGGAGCTCCTGCCGCAACTGAACGCGCGCGGCCAGTCGGCGCCGCCCATCGAGTCCGTGCAGGAGAGCATCCGCGAGCTGCTGGTGCAACGGGAGATCAGCCGACTATCAGCGCGATGGTTGGAAGAGTCGCGCAACAACGTACGGATCGAGGTTCTTGAAGCGAAGAGCAAACCATGAAGACGACGACGAAAAAATTCCTGCGCCGTGCCCTGCTGGGCCTTGTCCTCCTGACAGCCATCGTCGCTGCGGGGTCGGCAACCCTGATCTGGTCGGGTCTTGCGGAGAAATGGATGCGCGCTGCGATCGTGCAGCAGATTGAGCAGGTGACCGGCGCGCGCGTGGAGCTGGGAACGTTTCGCCTGCATTGGACCAACCTACGGGCCGAAATAGGGCAACTTACTGTCCATGGGACCGAGCCGGAAGGCACTCCTCCACTCTTCCAGGTGGAGCGACTGGTGGTGGATCTCCGCATTGTTTCCTTGCTGGCCCGCAAGATTGCGCTGGATGAGGTGATCCTGGTTCGGCCGCACGTCTACTTGCGGGTCGAGGCGGACGGCCGGACCAACTATCCGGGTCCCAAGGTGAAGAGCACGGCTGGAAAGCCGCTGCGCGAGCGTTTTTTTGACCTGACCACGCGACAGATGCGCATCACCGATGGCGTCATTGCGTTCAACCAAGTGCGCGTGCCGCTGATCGTGGAGGGCGGCCAGTTTGACCTGGCTGTGGACTATCACGCCACCGCCCCAGGGAAACAGTTCTACGCAGGGGAGTTGAGTTGGAAGGCGATCAAAATCGCGGCGCGACGCTACCGGCCATTTTCGTCGGAGTTGCACGCCAAGTT
>Ga0233417_10000338_pt1 | contig 13823 bp, 10 predicted proteins | sample Sed_MG_FD_189023 | JGI IMG/M metagenome (GOLD analysis project Ga0233417, IMG submission 189023) | Sediment microbial communities from Lake Towuti, South Sulawesi, Indonesia - Sediment_Towuti_2014_0.5_MG | ecosystem: Environmental > Aquatic > Freshwater > Lake > Sediment | place: Indonesia... | reverse complement strand
ACAAATTGCGTGACCATGATGAGCGGGCCGGGTGTGGACTCCGCCAAGCCCAGCCCATCGAGCATCTCCGCTGGCTTGAGCCAGCCGTAGTGGTTGACCGCTGCCTGTGCCAGATAGGCGAGGACGGCGTACGCTCCGCCGAAAGTCACCATCGCAGCCTTGCTGAAAAATACGGCCTCCTGTGCCAGCACGTCGTCCCCGCCCCTCCACCAAATCACCAGCACCAGCGGACCCCACCACGCGAGCAAGCCTATCGAGAGAACCATTAGTGCTCGCCCGAGCCCGGCTTGTCTATGCTCCCAGTCTGAAACCGTGTTGTCGATCACCGCGGCGGCGTTGGTTTTCTGCTCGTTAGTAATAGGGGGAAGAAAAGCACGCGGCCAGAAGCGACGGGACACCAAGCCGAACAGACCGGCCCCGAGGACGATGGCAGGAAACGGAACCTTCAGGAAGAAGATGGCCACAAAAGCAAAGGCGGCGATGCCGACTTGCATTGGGTGACGCAGCGCCTTCGAACCAATGCGAATCACTGCGAGGATCACGACTGCGATGACGGCCGCGCGCAGTCCCTGAAATACAGCGGCGACGCTTGGCACTTTCCCATGCAGCGCATAAATCCAGGACAGGCCCAGCAGCACGAAAAACGACGGCAGCACAAAGAAGATGCCCGCGACAAGGCCGCCCAAGGTGCGGTGAAGCAGCCAGCCGATGTAAATGGCCAACTGCTGGGCCTCCGGTCCGGGGAGCAACATACAGAAATTCAACGCGTGCAAGAACCGCTCGTTGCTGATCCAGCGGCGGCGCTCCACAAGCTCATCATGCATGATCGCAATCTGGCCCGTAGGTCCGCCGAAGTTGATAAAGCCGAGCTTGAGCCAGTACAGGAATGCGTCGCGAAAGCTAACAGGGCTTTCCCGCTGTTCCTGCGTCGGCACGGTGTTGTTTGTAGCAGCCATCAGATCATGCGTGCGCAAACGGACACATGGTCATGCGGTCAGCGAGGGCCACGTCCGATTGCAATCGATTTGCCCTCACCACCTACTTTCTTGTAGCGAATTTCAAGACCAAAACGCCGGACGCCTTGTCCATTTCGCCGGTCTTGTCGAACGTCCCCACAGCCATGCGATAGGACCGCTTCGGGTCGAACGGGGTGTCATCCGCATTCCCGGTTGTAAGTGCGCGCGAAAGTTCCAGCGTCCAGCGACCCGAGGCCCAGCGACCTTTGGCCTTCACGTCTGCAGCACTTCCTGTCGGTGTACCAGGCGTATATCGCGGCACGCGGTCTACCTGAAACTCCGTCGGGGCGGCAATCTGCTTTTCGACGGAATCTCCAGCATCCTCCGGACGTGCGATCCAGATCTTGCCGCCGCTGGTGGTCGTTTGCTCGTTCGCGCGCCCAGCGGGTTTGTCCTTTGTGTACCTATGGGTTTTGTCCATAGCATAACCCTGGGGATTTGTGCGGGCTGCTTTCCAATGCCACACGTCCCACACGCTTTCCACGCCGGACAACATGTTGGCGTCCAACTCGCCCGTGTGCTCGAAAGCGAGTGAAAACATGTCTTCACGGTCGCCGGCATCCTCATATGCCTTTTTCTCGGGATTCCAGGCCCACGTTCTGTGGCTAATGCTTTCGCTGTCGTCTTCCCACACGGCCAGGAAATAAATGTGCGTGTCCGTGTGAACCGAGCGCAGCCAGACGCGAGTGGACTTGCCCCGCTCCGGATCCAAGACACGTTTCACGGTGATTTGAACCGCCTTGGATTTTTTCCAGGCATCATCGTTCGCTTCGCCGTCAATGGCTGGGGCTTTTTCGACGCGAACCGAAACGATCTGTGCCGGTTTTTCTTGTGCCGCCAACGGTGGGGGCACTATGCCTACCATCAGGATGCAGAGCAAAATTCCAATCATGATCATGGTTCTTCCTCGCATTTTGTGGCCTCCTTTTTGTGTCGGTCCTCGAACACACCTTCGCTGTGGTGTTAGTGAGAGTGCTTCTCAGCAGGCTGTCCCTTCGATGCCCCTTTGTCTAGCTGGTCGAGCGCGGCCCGAACTCCCCCAGCAAGTTTTTCCGCGGGGCCGGCTCCCCAGTAGTGAAGGAAGATCACCACGGGCCGCGCCTCGGTCATGTGGTGATGAATGGCCACAACATCCACGCCGCTCTTGCGAAGGGCCTTCAGCACCGACGTCACCTCGTGTTCCAGCATGGCTACGTCGCCGGCTATTGCGGCATTCTCGTTCGTTCCAACAAACGCAGCCCAGGTATTCAATCCCATCCGAGCGTTGATGATTGCCCCATGCTCCTTCATCTCGAAGTCGCTATGGCCGATGGTGATCTTGTAGACGGGGCCGTTCCATTCCCCCTGGTGCCCAATGATTTTCGTGAGCCTCTCGGCGTCCAAAGAACGTTGCGGCTTCTCCGCAGCGGGCCTTTCCTGCCCACTCGGAGGTGCTGTCGGGCGCATCTGCTTGCCGATCAAACTGAGTGCAGGCTTCAGCTTGCGGGCCAAATCCGCTGCTGTACCTTGACCGTGGATGTGCATGTAGAAGACGCGGGGCTGCTCCCAGAAGAAATGGTTGTGAAGCGCGGTGACTTCAAGACCGTTTTCGAGCAGCGCGGACATGACCGGGTTGACTTCCTCTTCGAGTAAGACCAAGTCGCCCATCATCACTTCCGCGCCCCCGTCGCCCTTGGTCATTGCCACCCAGCCGCCGAATCCAAAGGGAGTGGGCGTGGCAATCCCTTTCACGGTGACCTGCAAATCGCTACGTAAAATGTTCACCTTCAGGACGCTGTCCTTGAAGTCTCCTGGCCGCCCCAGTTCGCGCAGAACCTGCTGATACTCCGCCGGCATTTCCTGTCCACCGGCAGGCTTGAGGCAGGTCGCAAGGAAAGCAGCGGCCACCAAACACTGAATGGAAAGGCGATTCATCTGTTACCTCCGAATGTGCCTAATCTGGCCTCGCTGTCAGTGTGCGGGTTTCCTCTAAGCGCATGATCTGGCCGTGGCGCATCATGGCAATCCGGTGGGCCAGTACTTCGGCCTCTGCGCGGTCGTGGGTCACATGAATTGCCGTGACGGCGAGTCGCTTCTGCAGTTGCTTCAACTCTGCCAGCAATTCCGTTTTCAACTCTGCATCGAGACTGGACATCGGCTCGTCGAGCAGCAGGAGCCTAGGACGCGAAACTAGCGCCCGGGCTAAGGCCACACGCTGCTGCTCGCCGCCGGAAAGCTGCCCAGGAAAGGTGTCGGCGTAACGCTCGACGCGCGTGAGGCTGAGCATTTGCATGACCCGCTCGCGCCGCTCGTTTTTGGGCAGGCCTGCTGAAGCCAGGACGAATTCCAGATTCTCAGAGACCTGCATGTGCGGCCACAAAGCCAAATCTTGGAATACAAAACCAACATTTCTTTGGTGAGGCGGTACGAGGTTGCGTCCGTCTTCGGCCACACACTGGCCGCCAAGAACGATCCGGCCGGAGTCCGGGCATTCCAGGCCCGCGATCAGGCGAAGCACCGTCGTCTTTCCACAACCACTTGGGCCGAACAAAACCAGCACGTCACCCTCGGAAATCTCGAACGAAGCGTTGGCAACGGCCAGATTCTTCCCAAGGCGCTTCGTTACCTGAGCGAATTGGAGAAATGCCTGCTTCACGATGGGCGCTCCTTCGGCTCGCGAACGAACATTCCGAAAACGACCAACGGCAATAGCACGATGCCTGCTTGGGTCAGAACGAGAGAGGCAATCTGACTGGGCGGGGCGTTAGCAATCAGGGTATAGACGTGCGTCGGGAGCATCGGCAATTGCGGCGGCGCAAGCAGAATTGTCGCGCCCAACTCTCCTAAGCAGAAAATGAACACGACGACCCAAGCTGCCGCGATCACAGGCAGAGTCTGTGGCAGCGTGATCTTTACGACCGTGCGAAGCCATCCCGCGCCAGAAACGTAAGCGGCCTCTTCATGCGCATGCGGAACTTGCCGGACGCCCGCAGCCAGAATCAAGGCCACAACAGGCAGGAAGCGGGCGAGATACGCCAGCACGACGATGGCCGGGCTAATGTAGATTTCTCCCGGCCATCCAGCGCGGTTCCATAGGCCGATCAGTCCCACTCCGACGACCGTGCTGGGCGCAGCGAAAGCAATGATGAAAATGGTGTCAGCCCATCCTGCCCGCGCGGATCGCGCCCGCGCGCGCGCATAGCCGACGAAAAATCCAAGTGCTGTAATCACGCTGGCCGCAAGGATGGACAACAGTAGGCTGTTCACGATGGCTGCGCGCGAGGAAACGAGCGCTGCGCGAAGATCAGTAACGCTGGCCACTTCAGCAGTCAGAATTGCTATGGGCAGGAGCACCAGCAATCCTCCCGCTCCAATCACTCCCGCATTGGCGACGTTTCGCCAAGGGCCCAAGCGTAGCGGCAGGCCGACGCGCAAAGACCGCCGCCCCGTCAGCAGTCGCTCACCCAGAAGCCACTTGGTTGGCACCGCGGCGAGAAGGGCAATTAGCAGGAGCGGGAATGCCAGCAGAGTGGCCCTCGCGAAGTCATAGAAGGCCGCAAACGCGGTCAGGATTTCCGTGGTGAAAACGTTCACGCGCAAAAGGCCCGGCACGCCGAATTCCGCCAGCGCCAGAACGAAGATCAACAGAGCTGCTGCGACCACTGCGGGCGCGACCAGAGGAAAGGTAATCCTCCAGAACACGCGACGCGGAAACGCATGCAGCAACGCGGCCTCCTCAAGTTGTGCTTCCACGCGCCGGCTTGCTGCCTCCGTCGCCAGCATCGAAATCGGAAAGAAACTCACGCCAAGCACTAAGATTGCAGCGGGAAGCGTGTAGGTCCACTCCGAGAGCGAGTGGAATCCAAGTACACGCGAAGCAAGCCCCGCATGCCCCGTGAAGTAACTCCAAGCTAGCGCCAGAAAGTAGGGGGGCAAGACGAGAGGGACGATCAAGCAAAGGCGCAGCCAGCGCTTGGCAACAAGCGGTGCCCGCGCCAGCAGAAAACCAATCGGCACACCGATGGCAGTCGCAACCAGTGCGGTCCCGAGCCCGAGGATCAAGCTATTTCGCAGCAGAATGGGCACGCGTGGGTCGGAAGCCAACTGCGAGACGTGGCTTATGGTTGATTCGATTGACCCGGTTCCAAGCGCCAGCCATGCCATGTACGCCAGTGGCAGCAAGCAGAGCGTGCAGAAGAGGAGCGCAGCGGTTGCAGTCGTCACCCGCTGCACAGTGAAAAACCCGAAGTTCGAGTGAGCAGAAGCCACGTTGTCTCTGTTCAGCTAATTTCGATTACAGGCCAAGAATCGTCTGCAACCTTCGCGTGACATCCTCGACGCGATCAGCGGCCATGGCATAGTCGAGCGTCATCGGCTTGAACGTTTCCAGTGCAGGGATGCGCTTCGGCGGCGTCACACCGGGCCGCAGGGGAATTTGCACTGCCTCGGACTGCGCAAGCAGTCGCTCGACATCCGCAGAAAGCAAATAGTCGATAAGCTTCTTTCCTTCGTCTGCGTTGGGAGCCCCGGCGACCAGCGAAACCATATTCGGAAACACGGGCACGCCCTTGCCCTCACGATCCGGCAGCACCATGGCCACAGGCCGCCCAGCTTCCAGCGCCACGTTGACATCATCGGTGTCGGTAAGGCCTACCTTTACTTCGCCTCGCGCGACAAGATCGAGTACTGCGGAATTCGAAGGCGCGATTCTGACTTGATTCGCCTTCAAGCGCCGGAAGAAGTCATCTGCCTTCTCTTCACCCCAAACGGCATACAGCGCCGCGACGTGGAATGACGTTGACCCAAAGCGCGGATCAGCGATGGCCACTTGCCCGCGCCACTTGGGCAGCGCGAGGTCTTCGATTCCGCGTGGGGCTTCCTCGGCACGGACGATTTTGGTGTTGTAGGCGATCACGCGCAGCCGCGCGGAAAACGCCGTCCAATATCCCTCTGGATCGCGGAAAGTTGCCGGTATCCCTTCGGATTGTGCCGAGCGGTAAGGCGCGAGCACCCCTCGCTTCTTCAGCACCAGTGTTCGGACCGGCTCGTTGGCCCAAAACACATCGGCCCGCGGACGGTTCACCTCCGCCAGGAGGCGGTTCGCCAAGCCCGTGGTCTTGGTCTCTTCGGTGTCATAGACATCGTTGACCTTCACACCCGTGTGGCGCTCGTACTCGCGCAGCACTGGTTCGGAAAAAACACGGTCCGTCGAAACATAAATCGTGACTTGCTTTGCCGGCGCTTCGGGCGCGCCTCGGCCACAAGCCGCGAGCCAACCAGCGAGCACGAACAGCACTACGGCAAGCGGGGATTGCTTGCAAACACGCTTCATGGATCGGCTCATGGCTTTCCCTCTAGAGGTACATTGAATTCTTGATCGCGGCCCAGCAGAAGACTCCAGGTAACCTGGAAGCGGCCGTTGATCGCGTCATCGTTGAACGACGGCAGATTCTTCCATTGGTAGTCGAATGCCAGGCGGGACAGCCCGCCGATGTTCCGGAAGTAGCCGAAGTTCACGGCGCGAACGTTCCTGCCCGTTACCGGGTCGCCGTTGAACTGGTCGTAGCGTGCATACACGTTGTGCGAGCCTGCAACGCGGTAGTTGACCAGCAGGGCCCCGCCCGTCGAGTGCGCCCCTGGAGGAAAAGCAAGGGCAAAGTCAGGTTCGAGTCCTAGCAAGGTTGACGGCATGTTGCCGGTCACGATTTCCGCTCGCAGGCCGAAGCGTCCCGCCACATATTGCAAGTCGAGCCCGTAGAGCCGCTCATCATTGTTGCCGCTGACGCCGGGCGGCAGCAGTTGCTTGCCAAGCTGGACGGATGCCCCCACGGCAATCCCGGCGCGCTCGTTCACGTGTCTGATGCGAAAGAGGTAGTTCCCCTGGCGGTTGCTGTCGTTGAAGAAGCGGTTGCCGTTCACCACGCCGACAAAATACTGCGTCCTTTGGAGGGGCTCCCCGCCAAGGAATCCCAGATTGCCGAAGAGCAGGAGGCCACGGTCACGCTGGCCGGGGAAGAAGTATCCCGCGAAGATGCCGCGTTCGGGGGATTCGCGCACCGAGCTCGATTGCTGGATGTCGAACCCGAAGGGCTTGATAAATTGACCCGCGCGCAGGGTTACGTAATCGTTCGCGTAGTACTCGATGAACGCATCGTTCACCAACTCCTCTGGGCTGCCGTCCGGCGCAGGGTGGTATTGAATTTCCAGTCCGACGCCCAGGCGATTGGCAACGCGTCCCGACCAGCGTGACTCAATGCGGCTCAATCGGAAGTTCGGACGGAAAGCTTCGTCCGAGCCCGCAATCGGGGCTGCAGAATATCGTCCCTGGACGAAGAGTTCGGGGCGAGCTGTCAGCGTTTCATTGCGCTCGCTCGATCCCAAGTCCGGGCCGATGATGCGGCTGCGATATGCCGCACCAATAGCTTCTTCTCGCTCCGATGGAACCGCTGGTTGAACGGAACCGGGATTGGTGGGAGGGCTGCCCGCCCTCCCGCCAGCAGCTTTGAGCTGTGCGATGTCGGCGCGGAGCGATTCGATGATCGCTGTGAGCTGTGACGTCTGCTGCAAGGCCACGTCAAGCTTTCTCTCCAATTCCCGCAAATCCGGCGTCTCGATTCGTTGCTGTGCTTGCGCGAGCGGCACCAGCAGCGTGAAAAGGGTAAGGATAAGCAGCTTCATGATGACAGTCCCCCTCGCTGTCGAGCATCTTTCAAATCTCCAACCTCGCATTTCAACAACAGAGACCCTGAGCGGCTCAGAAGCGAAATGTGTACTGAAATTTGGCCGAAACCTTGCTTTCCTCGGCTCGAAAGCGAAATCCACCATTTACACCCTGTATCCAACCCTGGCCGAAGACAAAGAACAGATCGTTGCCCGGCGTCAGAATCCAGCGCAGGCGGCTCTGCCACCCCAGGTTGCGCGAGTTGTTGTCGTACTGAATCAAGTTCGAGAGGGTAAGAAAAGGAGAAAACGCGTAGTTCGCGCGCCAACTGAGGACGCGTGCTACGAAACTCCCCTGCGGCAGCCGCGCAAACGTTTGACTCGTGCTGAAGTTGAAAACGAGACGTGGCGGAACTTTGTACTGAAGAAAGGTGGTGATCTCGTCCGCGTGGCCCGACCAGTAAGTGCCAAACCACCAGGTCACCCGCGCTTCGAGTCGCCGCTTAGACGCGCTGTAAGCCTCCAAGCGCCAGCGGGTGAAATGGTAATCGCCGGGTGGAAGAATCACGCCGCTGGAGATCTCGAAAGGCGCAAACAGCCGCTCGAAGGTCGGCACCCAGTTGAACTCCGCTCGGTCACCGGAGTTGAAACGCCAGTTGATTGGCGCAGTAAAGAAACGCCAGCTCTCCACCTGTTCGTTATCCAGCCGCGTAAAGCGAGTGTAGAAGACCTCATGGAACATCTGCCGCACATTGAGGAAATCCTTGGGACGCGGATCGTACTCTCCGCCGACAAAGAGCCGGCGCACATTCGGTCGCGGAGCAAAACCGAGTGCGGGGCGAAAATTCTGCTGTACTTCGCGCCAGGAGAATTCCAGGCCGAGCAAGTCGTTCGGGTACTCCACGGAAAATCCGTAGGCCCAATCCTTGCCGGGCAGGCCCTCGTTCGTGCTCTTGACCCCGAAGGCGTCAAACACGAAATTCTTCGAGCGACCCAAGAACCGGGAAGTTGCCAGCCGCAGGTCAGTCCCAAACGTGTTGCTTGCGGATGGGAGCGCGGGATCCCCGTGAGTGAAGATGGCTCCGACGTAAGACTGGCGGAGGAGATTTTGCTTCACGCGGCTCACGAAGAAGTTTTTGGCCGGTGCGGCCGAGGAGTCGCGCGTTCGCACGTCGAGGATGCCCACATCCGTGCGCCCCACCTTGCCGGTAAGCTTTGCGCCGATCAGGATCGGCACTTCCTGCCCCGCGAGAAGTCCAATGCGTCGGCTGAAGAACGGCAACACGTCGCTGCCGGTGTTAGAGAAGGTGAAGACTCCGGCGTTTTCCAGGAAGAAGGAGCGCTTCTCCGGAAAGAACAGCGGAAAGCGGGTTAGGTTGATTTGGCGCGCGTCCACTTCTGTCTCGCCAAAGTCGGTGTTGACCGTTGTCGAAAGCTTCAGACTCGAAGTGATGTTGTAGAAAGCATCGACGCCAAGCTTACCAGTCACTGTGTCGTCGCCATTGCTGGAGCGGTGCAGCCAGCGACCCGCGGCAAACGGCCGGACATCCAGGCCAAGGCCCTGTGTGGCCTCTTCAAGGCCAGTGATTTCGCCTGCTTCGGATACCTGGAAGAACTGCAGCTCCAGGCGTGCTCCGGACCAGCGGTCTTCTTCAATCTTGCGCTTGATGATGCGGGAGATGTTGAATCCCCAGGTCGTCTGCCCCGAGCGAAAGGTCAGGCTCTTGAATGGGATCGAAAACTCGGCGGTCCAGCCCTGGTCGGTGCGCTTCGTTCGCACGTTCCAAATCGCATCCCACTCTCGATTCAAATCCCCGTTTTCGATGATCAGGCCATCTACGAGCGCTCCTGCTGGGTTGGTCGCAAAATAGAAGGCATTGCGACGGTCATGAAATGTGTCCAGCACAATTTGGATCCGGTCATCGTCATCCAAGATGGCGTCTCGCGCCATTTGCGTGCCGATGACCTTGGCGGGCTCCGAGTCGTAACAAATCACACCGACATAGAGATTGTTCGCATCGTAGAGCAGGCGAACCTCTGTCTTCTCTGTCGGGGGCTCGTTGGGTCGTGGCTCTCGTTGTACCAAGTCGCCGATCGTCGCTGTGCTGTTCCACTTAGGTTCGTCCAAGACGCCGTCCACCGCGATGCTGGAGTTCACACGCGCGACTATGACGCTTCGCGGAGCATTGGTCTGTGCAGGATGTCCTTCTGCCTCGGCCAATCCAGTCAGCCCTACCAAAATAGAAACCGACTGCGCAGCGTGCGCGAAAAGAGCAAGGAGCCTCCGTCGGGGGGCGATGGGCATGCGCCGTTGTTCTCTCCTCACGGAAGCGGCTTCACCGTAAAGTCATCGAATTGCGTTACAGAATCCGCCTTCGTCCACAAGCCGGTCCTGCCCGCTTCTCCGAACGTGTTGTCCTCGACCTGAAACAACTCCTTCCCGTCAAAGAGCACTGTGAAAACACTGCCTTGGGCGCGGACGGCCAGCGTGCTCCATTTCCCGGAAGGAACCTCGTGCTTGACTCCGTAGGTGTTCGACGGCGTTCCTTTGGGGGCCAACGAGCTCCTGCGCCCGTTTTCGACCTTATAGAGAACAACATTGTTCTCCAGCGCATTCGCTCGAACGATGTAGTAGCTGTTCTGGTCGCGATAGCGCCAAACGATACCCGCGGCTTGATCAACTCTCCCCGACACAGGCAGAAATTTGACGCTGATCTCAACGTCCTTCAGGCTCACACGGTCGTAGATGGCCAGAGGAAAACGGCCTCCGGTTGCGTCATCCGAAGTCTGCGCAAGGACATTTGGTTTGCTCGGCGCCGTGTCGTTTTTCACCACGTCCCATTTCGGCGCGCCGCCTTGGTGGGTCATGGCTATTGACCAGCCGGGTGGAAGCGAGCCCGGAGCGGCCGAATCGAAATTGATGGTTTCCGCGGCCCCCTTCGCCGCTGGTTGCTGTTGAGCCAGTATTCCAAGGCCCGTCGCTGAAAGAGCGAACATCAGCAGAAAAATTCCTACGCCATGTTTTCTTCCTGTGTTCTTCATCGCTGTCCTCCTCCTTGAGATTTGGTCGTGCCCGCTGACTCAGAGGCAGGCAAAACGACCCGGAAAACGCTGCCGTGTCCTTCCTCACTTTCGAGTTCAATAAAGCCGCCGTGGGCTTTCACGGCCCAATCGGCGATAGCCAACCCTAGTCCGGCGCCACCCTGTTCGCGTGAGCGGGCCGGGTCTGTGCGGAAGAAGCGCTCGAAGATCTTCTCGCGGTACTCGGCGGGAATCCCCGGACCTTGGTCTTCGACCTCCAGCACAACGTGTTGGCCGTTTCGCCGCATGATTCGCACGTTGATGGTGGCTCCCGGCGGGCTGTACTTGTTTGCGTTGTGCAGAAGGTTGATAACACCCTGCCGTAAAATCAGGCGGTCCGCCGGAACTTGCGTCGCGGAATCGCCCGTAATTGCCAGCTTCTGCTTCTTCTCTTCGGCCAGCACCTCGACGAGCTGAACCGCCTCGCGCACCAGCTCCATGAGCAGTATTGAATTGGCATGCAGCGTCATCAAGGACGCGTCGGCGCGCGACAGCGTGAGCAGGCTGTCCACGAGCCGCGTCAGCCGGTCCACCTCTTCGAGCATGCTGCCAATGGCCTCGTGGTACTCTTCCGGCGACCGCTGATCCTGGAGCGCGACTTCTCCCACGCTGCGAACGGCAGTTAGTGGTGTGCGCAGCTCATGCGAAGCATCAGCAGTGAATCGCCGCAACTGGTCGAACGCCGCCTGCAAGCGGTCTAGCGAACGGTTGAGAACGAGGGCCAATTGGCCCAGCTCATCCTCGGGGTTGCCCAGAGGCAAACGCTCATTCAAACGCTCGGCAGAAATCCGCGCGGCTTGCCTGGTGATGACATCAACGGGTGCTAGGGCTCGGCGAGCGAGCAGATAACCCCCAAAACCGGCTACCGCAAGAGCGAGAGGGATGCCGAAAGCAATGCCGCTGAGCAATTCGCTGAGTTCATGCCAAAGCCGTTCATCACTATGTGCGAGACGCATCAGGAGTGGGCCACCTTCGAAGAAATGACGGCCGGTTACGACTCGAAGCCTCGTTCCATCTGGAAGCGCGTGCGAAACTGGCGTGAGTTCGCCCTTTCCTTCCTCCGTGTTCGGGAACCCACCGAACGCATCGCTCGGAACATTGGCGCTTCGATAGAGCAGCCTTCCATCAGCGGACCAGACCTCCAGAAATCGCGGTCGTTCTTCTTCCTCATCTTCGTGATGGTGAGAGCGCAGGGCGATCATGCCGTCCGGCCCGGCCTCCAACAAACCCTCCACCGTCTCAAAGTCCTGCAACAGGCTTGCGTCGAGCTCGTTCCGCAAACTGAAATAGAAAAACGCCACGGTACCCGCCGCAAAAATGAGCAGCAGCACGGCAAGGACGGCTACATACCAGAAGGTGAGTCGGGTTCGAACGTGGCGCGGGCGCAAGCGGATCATGTGTCCTCCCGCAACACGAACCCGACGCCACGAACCGTATGGATCAGCTTGCTTGGAAAGGGGTCGTCCACCTTGCGGCGCAGCCGCGCAATGTGAACATCAATCACGTTGTCGAGCGGGGTGGCGCGGGCTGTCTCCTTCCACACCTCGCGCGCCAGCATCTCCCGTGAAACAATCTGTCCCTGATGGCGCAGCAGGTATTCGAGCAGCTCGAATTCACGCCCCGTGAGGTCGAGAGCCTGCCCGCCGCGACTCACTTTCCGCGTGACCAAATCCAACTCCAAGTCCGCCACTTTGAAGCGCAAAATCGATTCGCCTCGGCCCCGCCGCAACAAGGCCCGAAGCCGGGCCAGCAACTCGGGGAACGCGAAGGGCTTCACCAAGTAGTCGTCTGCGCCAGCGTCCAAGCCTTCCACGCGGTTAGACAGCGCGTCACGAGCCGTTAGGACCAGCACCGGCGTCTGCACGCTTCGCTTGCGCAGTGTCTTCAGAATCTCCAATCCATCGCGGCCCGGCAGCATCAAGTCGAGGATGACCAAATCAAACGACTCGGCGTTGGCCAGGTAAAAACCCTCTTCGCCAGTTCGCGCCAGTGCGACTTCGTAGTGTTCGCGCTCCAGTCCTTCCTTCAAAGCGCGCGCCACTTTTGCTTCGTCCTCGACAACCAGAATTCGCATGGGGTCCCTTTGGCGCTCGCAGTCTATGGATTACGAACGAAGCTCTCAACTGAAGTTTTCCTGACTACATCGTCAAAAACCGAACGAACGCCAATACCATTGTCTTTGTGTCTATGGCAGATTGCCGGGGCGTGTTGGAGTCGGCCAGTTCGTAATCCGTGTTTTGGTGTCTATTTGGTGTCTATTGCTATCAGGCACCATCGAGACTTATTGGAATTGGCGAGAAATAACAGATAGTCACTAATACAAGCAGATTGAACCAGTTACGAGCTAATCGTCGCGCTTTGAGTTAGATGCGATTTTACCCTGAGTACGCCTAGCGCGTTGCCGCTCCGCTTCGCTGCGGATAGACTGTATGCTCGGGTGGTCCTGAATGAGCGCGTCTCACCCGCAGTTCGAAGTTGGCAGCCCTTCACCCGCATCCAGGCGCGGACGCTTGAAGATCTTCCTCGGCTACGCGTCCGGCGTTGGCAAAACGTATCGCATGCTGGATGAGGCCCACCGCCGCAAGGAACGCGGCGAGGATGTGATTGTTGCAGCTTGTCAACCTGGAGCCCAAGCCGAGATCCGCACCTTGCTCGACAAGCTGGAAGTGATCCCCACCCTGCGCACGAGTCTCGGCGAAGGCCTGCACATGGATGCCATCATTCGCCGCAAACCCGCTGTCTGCGTAATTGACCCGCTCGCGCACAAGAATCCCGCCGGGTTCCCAAACGCCCATCGTTGGCAAGATGTCGAAAAACTGCTCGATCAGGGCGTTTCGGTTTTGACGGCGGTTAATCTGCTCCATATCGAAGAACTGCGTGACCGCGTCGAGGCCATCACGGGTAAGCACACCAACGAAACGGTGCCGCGCGAATTCTTGGTGCACGCCGACGAGTTTGTGATCGTGGATGTGCCGACGGACCTTGCTCTGGAACGGCTGGGAGAAAATGGCGGGTCTCCCGGCATCAGCAGCGACCGCGAGCGGAAACTCTCTGAGCTGCGCGAGATGGCCTTGGTCCTTGCCGCTG
>Ga0233417_10000337_pt1 | contig 13827 bp, 13 predicted proteins | sample Sed_MG_FD_189023 | JGI IMG/M metagenome (GOLD analysis project Ga0233417, IMG submission 189023) | Sediment microbial communities from Lake Towuti, South Sulawesi, Indonesia - Sediment_Towuti_2014_0.5_MG | ecosystem: Environmental > Aquatic > Freshwater > Lake > Sediment | place: Indonesia... | reverse complement strand
GGGACTTCTCTACCGGGCGCTCGAGGAGAAGCAGGTGGATATTGTGGCGGGAAACTCGACCGACGGAGTCATCGCGGCACTGAACCTGGTCGTGCTCGCAGACGATCGCAGTTACTTCCCTCCTTACCAGGCGGTGCCGATTGTGCGCAAGGCGGTCCTTGATCGGCATCCGGAGCTTCAAGGCGCGCTGGAATCGTTGGCCGGGAAGGTCACCGAGCAGGAGATGCAGCGGATGAACTACGCTGTGGATGGGCAGCAGCGCAGCGTGCGCGACGTGGTGGCCGAGCTCCGCAGGGCCAAGGGTCTTTAGCCCGCGACCGCGCACTTCGGTTGCCGGCGGGACTGCGCTTTGCTAGAGTGGTGGCGCCCCTTCCTATCGAGTCACACAAGGGAGGGAGGATTTCATGGCTGTCAGCAAGGAATTGCTGGACATTCTGGCCTGCCCGGTGTGCAAGACGCCGGTGACATTGACGCCCGACGGCCAGGGGCTGAAGTGCGCCACGTGCCACCGCGTATATCCCATTCAGGACGATATCCCCGTGATGCTGCCGGAAGAGGCCCGCGTCGAAGCTGGATGAAATCTCTTCCTTGCACGACGCGAGCTGCTGCCTGGCGGCTGCCCCGCGCATGAAGTTCTCCAAGCAGAAGCTCGCTCGCATTGTCCGCGCGATGCGCGGGCGCCGAATTGGCGTGGTCGGCGACCTTATGCTCGACCGCTACCTGCTCGGCTCAGCGACGCGACTTTCTCCCGAATCGCCCGTTCCGGTCGTGGACTACCTCAAGGAGGAAGCGTTCCCTGGAGGAGCAGGCAACGTGGGCTCGAACTTGGGAGCTCTGGGAGCCAAGGTCACGCTCTTCGGTGTGGTTGGCGACGACGAAGCGGGAGCAATGCTGCGGCGCAAACTGGCAGAGAGAGGATTGCCTGTTCAGGGCCTTTTGACCGACGCGGCGCGCATCACGACTCTTAAGACGCGGATTATCGCCCGGCATCAGCAGATTGTGCGCGTGGATCGCGAGCGACGAGCACCGCTGGAGAAGAAGCTGGAGGATCGGCTCGTCCGCTTCATCAAATCGGCGGTGCCCAAGTTGGAAGCGCTGGTGGTCTCGGACTACGACAAGGGAGTGATCACTGATGGGTTGGCTGAGCGTATTCTCGACCCGTGCCACCGGCACCGTGTTCCTGTGTTTGTAAAGCCCAAGACGTCGCGGCTGCTGGCCTTCCGGGGTGCCCAGGCCATCGTCTGCAACCGGCAGGAAGCAGCCTTCTACGTGCAGCGCAGCGCGCTGCAGGATGAAGAAGCAGTTGCTCAGGCGGGGCCGGAGCTCCTGGCCCGGTTCGGTTGCGCGGCGGCCGTGATCACGTTGGGAGAGAAAGGAATGAGCGTCTTCGAAGAAGGCACAGCGAAGGGGCTGCACATTCCAGCGACCAGCTTTGAAGTCACCTATGCGCGGGTGGGAATGGCAGGGCTGGAGCCGGGGACGACGGGCCGGCAGGTGTTCGATGTGACCGGAGCGGGCGACACCGTGCTGGCCACGTTGGCGCTGGCGGTCTCGGCGGGAGCTTCGATGGCGGAGGCCGCCAAGCTTGCCAATCTCGCGGCTGGGGTGGTGGTTGGAAAACTCGGAACGGCCACGGTGACCAGTGGGGAGTTACTGGCGGCGGTTCGTGAAATCCGGGAGTAACCTTACGGCGGGAAGCTTAGGGACTTGTCGCTGGATTCCACCCAAATGCGCACTTCTTTGGTCTTGAGGCGCTCCTCCGGGTTGCCATTTTCCGGCAGTTTGTCGAATGGGCTGACGCGAATCACCACGATAACTCCGCTGGCCCCACGGAGAAGCTGTGCCGTTTCGATGCCGTAGCTTTTCACCGGGCCGTAGTAGCCCCCGGGCCCCCAGTCGTCGAGAAAATCCTGATACGTGTAGCTCTCTCCTGGCTTCGCGATTTCAGACGCAGGCTGATTCTTACATGAATCACCGAGCTTCCAGAGGCAGTAGGCCCGCTCCGTGTTGCTGGCGACGAGAGAATCCAGAAAACGCTCCGCCGCACGTTTTTCTCCCCAGAAGCGAAAAACAAACCACCACAATCCCACCGCCAGGAGGATAGCAAAGGCAACGCCAGTGACGGCATACCGAAGCGTCTTCGACTTCGGCTCCTCCGGGCCCGAGTCCATGATGCCCACACGCGCCTCCTCGTGAGCTTCTCGAAAAAGCCTGGCCTCATACGCGACGCAGCTTAGACGCTAGCAGAAACCTCGGCGGGAAGTAAACGTCTAGCCTTCGAGGGCCCCGCCGGAGCCTGCCGGCAACTCGATGGAATATTTGGTGCGGGCGCGCTCGCGATGGGCGTCCAGGGCCAGCTCGATCAGCCGATCAATCAGTTCACGGAAGCCAATGCCGCTGGCTTCCCAGAGCTTCGGATACATGCTGATGGAGGTGAAGCCGGGGATGGTGTTGATCTCGTTGAGGAAGATGCGGCCGGACTTGTGCTCGAGGAAGAAATCCACGCGCGCCATCCCGGCACACTCGACGGCTCGGTAACCGCGCACGGCCAAGTCTTGAAAGCGCTTCACTTGAGCCTTTTTGAGCTTCGCGGGGATTTCAAGCCGTGTCCCCTCTTCCAGGTACTTGGCCGTGTAATCGTAGAATTCGCGATGCGGAATAATCTCGCCGGGCACCGAGGCCCGAGGGGATTCGTTACCCAGCACGGACACTTCAATCTCACGCCCGCTGACGAAGCGCTCGACGAGAATTTTCTGCGCGAATTCGGCGGCAGCGTCCATCGCGCGGGGAAGGTCGGTGCGGTTGTGCACCTTGGTCATGCCCACGGAGGAGCCCAGCGTGGCCGGCTTGACAAAAAGCGGGTAGCGAAACTTCTTTTGGATGGCCTGCAAAACCTTGACGCGCGCGTGCTCCCAGTCGGAGCGCAGCACCGCCAAGAAGTCGGCGACGGGCAGGCCAGCATGCTCGAAGAGGCGTTTTTGCACGTCCTTGTCCATACCCACCGAAGAGCCGAGTACGCCTGCGCCGACGTAGGGCAAGCCGGCCAGCTCAAGCAGACCCTGGACTGTGCCGTCTTCGCCGAACGTGCCGTGAAGCACAGGGAAAACCACGTCCACGCGCAGCCCGCCGGAGCGGTTCTCATCGAGCGGCACCAGGCTGGCGACGTTGGGATCCGCCGGGAGCACGATGCGCTGGCCGGATTTGAGCACCTCCGGCAGCATCTTTTGTGCGCCGGTGCCGACCATCCAGCGGCCATCCTTGGTGATGCCGATGGGAACAGCCTCGTATTTTTCAGGGTCCAACCCGCGAATCACCGACGCGGCGGAGGCCAGCGAAACTTCATGTTCGCCGGAACGCCCACCAAAGAGGACGCCCACCCGCAGTCGTTTTGCATTAGCAGTCATGGATCCAGGTGAAAATCAAAATTTCGAAGTTCGCCTCGCAAAGCGCTTAAGCCCGTGCCGACCGCCAAGCACTGTCCGCTACAAAATCTTTTTCCCCAGGCCGGAGAGAATGAGCTCGACGCCAAGGGTGGCGGTCTTATTGTGCTCATCAATCACGGGGTTGATTTCCACCACCTCGAGCGAGACCATGGCCTCGCTGTCGGCGATCATCTCCATGGCCAAATGCGCTTCCCGATAGGTGACGCCGCCGCGCACGGGCGTGCCCACGCCAGGGGCGTCCTCCGGGTCCACAAAGTCCATGTCCAGGTCCACGGCAATCCCGTCGGTATCGTCGGTGGCAAAGCGCAGGGCCTCGGTCATGACTTCGCGCATACCGCGCTCATCAATATCGCGCATCGTGAACACGTGCACGCCAGATTCCTTGATGATGCGCCTTTCTTTCGAGTCCAAATCGCGCGCGCCGACAATGGACACATTGCGCGGCTCAACCTTGGGCTTGAAGTCGAGCAGGTCCACCAACTCCGGAGCGCCATAGCCCAGAATGGCGGCGAGCGGCATGCCGTGAACGTTGCCCGAAGGCGAGCTGTCCGGGGTGTTCATGTCGCCGTGGGCATCCAGCCACAGATAGCCGATGCGCTTGTGCTGCTGGCGAAAAAAATTGGCCACGCCGGAGAGCGAGCCGACGGCAATGGAGTGGTCGCCACCCAGAACAACCGGCGTCATTCCTTCGGCGAGGGTTTTTTCGACGAGACGGGCGAGATCCAGACAGGTTTCCGCAATCTCCTTCAGATACTTTGCCCGTCTTTCACCGTAGGGCATCTCCTCGGCCTGCCTGACCTCGATATTGCCGACGTCTTCGACCTGGTGCCCCAACTGTTTGAGCCGGGATTGCAGGCCGGCCACGCGCAGTGCCGAGGGGCCCATATCCACACCCCGACGACTCTGTCCGAGGTCCATCGGCACACCGATGATGCGGATCTTCTGCGGCATGGCGGTCGGCTAAATCGCGCCGGTCACTCCCCACCCCGAACCGGCAGGAGGGATATTAAGGGTAAACCCGGTAGAGCATGCGCGGAAAGGGGATGACTTCCCGGATGTGCTCAGTCCCGCAAATCCAGGCGACGGTGCGCTCCAGCCCCATGCCGAAGCCCGCGTGGGGCACGCTGCCGTACCGACGTAGGTCGAGGTACCACTGAAAGGCCTCTTCGGGGAGGCCGTTTTCGCGCAGGCGCTTGACCAGTAAGTCGTAATCGGAGATGCGTTCGCTGCCGCCGATAATTTCGCCGTAGCCTTCGGAAGCAAGCACGTCAAAGGCCAGAGCCAGCTCGGGGCGCTGTGGGTCGGGCTCCATGTAGAAGGCCTTGATGGCCGCTGGGTAGCGATGGATGATTAGGGGGCGATCGTACTGACTGGAGAGAACAGTTTCCTCGTCGCCACCAAAGTCGTCTTCCCACTTCGTGGGCTTGTCGTTTTTTTGGAGTATTTGCACAGCCTCATCGTAAGTGACGCGCGGGAAGGGGGGCTTAACGGTGGCGAGCCGGGAGGTGTCGCGCCGGAGGGTTTCCAGTTCGCGCCCGCGACGCGCCAGCACGGACTGGACGATGTGGCAGATCAGGCCTTCGCCCAGCGCCATCATGTCTTCGAGATGAGCGTAAGCGGCCTCAGGCTCGAGCATCCAAAACTCAGTCAGGTGACGGCGGGTTTTGGATTTCTCCGCGCGGAAGGTCGGGCCGAAGGTATAGACCTTGCCCAGGGCCGCCGCGAGAGCCTCGACGTAGAGCTGGCCGGACTGGGTCAAATAGGCCTTAGCCTCGTCAATGTACTGCACCTCGAAAAGCGTGGTCGTGCCCTCGCACGCCGCTGGAGTGAAGATGGGCGCGTCAGTCAGGATGTAGCCCTGGCCGTCCATGAACTCACGCGCGGCGCGGACGGCCTCAGCACGGATGCGCAGGATGGCGGCCTGCCGCGGTGTGCGCACCCAGAGATGCCGCTGGTCGAGGAGAAAGTCTACGCCGTGCTCTTTGAGCTGAATGGGGTACGGCCGGTCTTCAGGCACACGCTGAATGACTTCGATGCCGGTGATGGAAAGCTCAAAGCCGCCTGGGGCACGCTGGTCGGCGCGAACGGTGCCGGTGACAATAACGCTGGATTCTTGCGTCAACCCCCGCAGCGTTTCAAAGGTACCGGCGTTTTCCTTTTGTGAGACAACCCCCTGGATGACGCCCGTTCCGTCGCGAAAGATGGGAAAGAGAAGCTTCCCGGACTCGCGCAGGTTATAGAGCCAGCCGCGGATGACAACCTCGCGGCCGGCGTGCTGGCCGACGTGTTCGATGGTAACGACGGGCGTCTGTGCGTGCGCGGGTTGCATACGAAAGGGCTGCCCTCAACTCCCTGCCATCAGTGTTCCGCCGAACTGGAGGCGCGGGCGGCATGACCCGCCGCCGGAACCGCTTTTTCCAACTTTTCGAAGGCGGCGGTGATTCTTTCGAGTGGCTTTTCCGGAACGGACTCGGCTTTGAGTTCTAGCACCAGCGGCAACTCACGTCCGAGCAGCTTGAGCGAGACCTTCCAGTCTACGGTGCCCTCAAAGGGCAGCAAATGCTCGTCCTTTTCTCCGTGGTTGTCGTGCAGGTGAGTGGTGACCACGAGGTCATGCATCACCTTCCAGGCTGCCTCGACTCCTTCGCCCATATGCGCATGCCCTGCATCAAAGCAAAACTTCACGTTAGTGAGTCGGGTCTCGGTGAGGAACTGTCGCAAGTTGTGCGGAGTGGCGATTTCACCGGGGGTGTTCTCAATGGCGATAGTGACCCCGCGCTGGTGGGCAAAAAGCGACAGATGCTCCAGGGAATTGAAGGCAGCGTCCCACTTCCGCGGGTCAGGGTCGTCGCGTGTCGAGCTGACATGTTGCACCAAAAACTTGAAGGGGAAAAACTCGGCAACGTCCAAGGCGCGCTTGATTTCGTCCACGGCTTCCAGCCGACGCGAGCGCTCCAGGTCGGAAATAGTCAGCGGAATGCCGCTCTGGCGGCTGCTGCCGGAGTCGCGCTCGGTGGGCGAGTGAAGCGCGTGGACGCGAAACGCGCGGTCCTTTAACCAGTCCGCCAGGTCACGAAGCTCCTGTGTGTCGCGATAGTCGAAGTGCGTACGCAGGCAGAAAAGCTCGACGGCGCCGACGCGCGCTGCTTCCACCTCGGCCAGCAGGGCAGGGGTGAGCTTTCGGTGGTGAAAGACATAGGTCGAGAGAACGCGCTGAGACATGTCAGTATCCAATGGCTGACCCTTGCCGACGCGGGTCGGCGGCGCCCAGCCGGTCGCCAGTCTTGGGGTCAATGCCGATGGCTTCCACCTGTCCGATCCAGGCCCGCCGTCTGATATTGTGACCGCGCTGCGTGAGTTCTTCGACAACGGCGGCAGGAAAGGTATTCTCGATCCACAGCGTATCCGGCACCCACTGATGGTGAAACCGGGGCGCATTGACGGCCGCCTGGGCACCCGCAGCGTCCAGTGTGCCCAGTCGCATCCAGCGCAAAAGTGAAAGCAATGTGGCTGAGATGATCCTCGGGCCGCCTGGCGAACCGGTAACAAAACTTAACTGACCGTTGCGCAGCAGGATGGTGGGAGTCATCGAACTGAGGGCCCGTTTGCCCGGCTCAATGGCGTTGGCATCGGACTGGACCAGCCCGAAAAGCGTGTTGGGCAAGCCGGGCTGGGTCGTGAAGTCATCCATGGTGTCGTTGAGCAGGAAACCGGCCGAAAGCGTGACCCCCGAGCCGTAGCTTTCGTTAATCGTGTAGGTACTGGCGACGGTGTTGCCCGCGGCGTCCACCACAGAAAAATGCGTGGTGTGCTCGCCCTCGCGCACAGGGACGGCAAATTCGGCATCGTCGAGCGAGGAGCTCGCCGCCGTTTCAAACGGCATGGGGTCGCCGGCGCGGATCGCGCCGCTCGAGGAGGCGCGCTCGGGGTCAATTGTGGCACGGAGCTGCGCCGCGTAGCGGGGGTCGGTCAGGCCGCGGACCGGGATGCGGGAGAAATCCGGATCGGCGAGATACGCGGCGCGGTCGGCAAAGATGCGGCGCATCGTCTCGGCCACCCAGTGGACGGAGTGGGGATCCTCGCCCGCCTGCAGTTCGACGGGAGAGAGAATGTTCAGCGCTTCAAGGATGGCGACCCCACCGGAACTCGGTGGTGGGCTGGTGATGACTTCCCATTCGGCGCCGCGGGCCGAGTATTTCGCGCGCAAAGGCTCGCGGACTTTGGCCTGATAACCAGCAAGGTCTTCCAACGTGATCAGGCCGCCCATGCGGGCCATCTCGTCGGCGATAAGCCGCGCGGTCTCTCCCCGATAAAACTCAACCGAGCCGCGACGCGCAATTCGTCGCAGCGTAGCCGCCAATTCTGGCTGGCGCAGGACGTCGCCGGGCTTGTGGGGCGCGCCATTCCTCAAAAAAATGCGGTAACTTGCCGAAAAGTGCTGGAGCAATGGCCGGGCAGAGGCCAGCGAGCGGGCCAGTTTTTCGCTGACCGGGAAGCCCTGCTCGGCCAGGCGAATCGCCGGAGCCATCACCGCAGAAAGCTTCATCGTGCCGTAGGTGCGCAGGGCCAGCTCAAGTCCCGCCACGGTGCCGGGAATGCCAGCGGAACGGTAGCCGATCGTCGCCGCGTTTACGTCGAGCGAGCCGTCCGCACGGATGTACATGTCGCGGCCGGCGCGAGCCGGTGCGGTTTCGCGGTAGTCCACAAAGGCGGCCCGGCCATCGGCCAATCGCACCAGTAGAAAGCCGCCGCCACCCAGATTGCCTGCCGCGGGCTGGACCACGGCCAGCGCAAAGCCCACGGCAACCGCAGCATCTACGGCATTTCCTCCCTTCCTCAGTATTTCGACCCCTGCTGCGGAAGCCAATTGCTCGTCGCCAACCACCATAACCTTAGGCGCACGAACCGCTTCGCGAGGCCATTCCGGCTGCCCAACTTCACCCGCCTTGACGTCGGCCTTCGCGGGGTCCGTTTGTGCCGCGACGCTCGAAACACCCGGCGCCAGCAAACAAACCATCACTCCGAGAGCGAAATAGCGCCTCTGCATATCAGAGATTCGACTCTAAGCGAAAGCCCACACCCCGTCAAGGTAGCCTGGGACCTTAAAGGAGTCGAAGGACGCTAATTACGGAGAGCGCGGGCGGCGACGACGCAGGCACGCAGCTTTTCGATGGCTTCTTCGACGGTGCGTGTCTTGAGGCCACAGTCGGGGTCCACCCAGACTTGTTCCTTGGGGAGGATGGTGAGGGCCTGCTCGATACGTTTCTTCACCGTCGCGGTGTCCTCGATGAGGTGCGAGTGAACGTCCACCACCCCAAAGCTGATATCTTTGGTGAAGGGCTTGCTGCGGAACAGCTCGATCATGTCCAGATCGCTATTGGACATTTCGAGATCGAAGTTTTGCACCGGCATCTGGAGCATGTCGGGATAAATGTATTCGAACGCGCCGTAACAGGCATGGGTGATGAAGTAAGCGTCCAGGCCGTCCGTCACGCGATGCATCGCCTCGATGGCGATGCGCAACTCGTCGGGACGAACAGAGAGCGCCGGCTCGTCAATCTGAACGATCTTGCAGCCGGCGGCGACGAGTGCTTCGACTTCCTTGCGGATCACGGCGGCCAAGGCCATACAAGTCGCCTGGCGGTCGGGGTAATACTCGTTGAAGCTCCAGTCCATCACCGTGTAGGGGCCGGTGAGCATGCCTTTGACCGGTTTTTTCGTGAGGCTCTGCGCGTACTTCCACCAACCCACGGTTATCGGGTTGGTCCAACGGACTTCGCCGGTGACGATGGGCTTGTGGTAATAGCGGTTGCCGTAGCTGCGCACGACGCCACTGGTGGTGAAGCCGGGCAGGCGCTCGGCAAAGTAAGCCACCATGTCGCCGCGGTACATTTCGCCGTCCACGAGGACATCGATGCCCAGCTCTTCCTGCTTGCCAATCCAGAAGGCGGTGGCCTTGCGCTCAAGCTCTTCGAGCTGCGGCGCGGTGATTTTGCCTTTGTTGAAGTCGGCGCGAGCCTTAACCAAGTAGTCGGGCTTGGGGAAGCTGCCCACCGAGGTGGTGGGAAAGAGCGGGAGGTCCACTCCAAGCTGCTGAAGCCTTGCGCGACTCATCACATCCCTCCTACGCGGGGCGCTCGACTGCACGGGCGCGCTGGCCTTCAACGGCAGCCTGAATCCGGGCAAGCAGTTGCAGCTTGGCAAAGGCGCGGTCGCGCGGCAAGTACTCGAGGCCGCAGGACGTGCTTAAGTAAGCCACGCCACCGGCAATGCGCGGCAGCAGCTTCTCGGCCTGCCGGGCCACGACGGCAACATCTTCCAACTTGGTGTTGCGGCCGTCCACCAGGCCAAGCGCCAGGGGCATGGGAGAACCGGCAGCGCCGACCACGTCCACGAGCTTCGGGTTGTAAGTGAAGTCCAGCCGGAGGACGTCCACGGGCAGCGCGGAGAGCTTTGCATAGAGCGGCGCGCAATCGTGGAAGTATACGCAGAGGGCAATCTTGACCGGCTTGCCCTGCCGGCCCGCATCCTGGCGCACGATGGCCAGGGTGTTGAGCGCCCGGGTGAAGACGTCCCAATCCTGCGGGTACTTCAGGATGGCGGGCTCGTCCACCTGGATAATCTGCGCGCCGGCCTCGGCGAGCGTGCGGACTTCAGTGGCCAGCGCTTCAGCGTAGGCCATCGCCCGCGCTTCAAGCGGGCGCATCGCCGCATCCTCGGCGATGGAGTGCTTGGCCAGCGTGTAGGGCCCGGTGAGCACAGGCTTGATGCCCAGCCGCGCGGCCTTGCCATCGGGTGTGGGCATCGAGCCGAGCGCATTAGCGGCAAAGAGATACTCATCCACCAGCATCGGGCCGGTGCGCGCGGGACGCCCGGTGAGAACCGGCTGGCGAAAATAGGTGTTCGTATCGAAAAACCGCAGCAAGCCTCTAATGTGGATGTTGGAGAGTTTGCCGGCGATGTGGGAAATTGGGTCGTACCAGCGAATCAGCCCGTCAGTGACCAGCTCAATGCCCGCGCGCACCTGCTCTTCGATGGCGCGGCGGGTCATCTCGGCTTCAGCGTCGGAGAGGTCGGCGGGCGTGCGTTCACCGCGGTCCACCGCGGCAATGGTGCGGCGAAGCACCTGCAGTTCCGGAGAATCACCAATGCGCGGATAGCTACCCGTGCTGGAGAGAATTAGAGCCATTCACCGTCCTCGTTGAGGAATTCAACTTCGGCCGGGCCGGATAGCAGGCCAGCCTGGACACCCCGCCGGATGAGTTCGCGCACGGCCTGACGGCCACGCTCCCCATAGCCCAGGGTCCACTGGTTGACGTACATGCCCACAAACTTGTCGGCCAATTCGGCATCCATCTCGCGGGCAAACTGCATGGCGTAATTCAGCGCCGTGTCGCGATGCTCGAGAGCATAGGTGACGCTTTGCTTGATGGCCCGCGCGACTTGTGCGCCCACTTGCGTGCCCAGCGCGCGGCGCACCGCATTGCCTCCGAGCGGCAGGGGCAGGCCGGTCTCCTCAAGCCACCACTGGCCCAGGTCCACAACTTTGTGCAGTCCGGCCCGCTGAAAGAGCAACTGCCCTTCGTGGATCAGCAAGCCCGCTTCGACGGATTCGTTGCGCACCGCGTCCAGGATCTGGTCGAAGGCCATAGGGACGGCTTCCACGCGGGGCTCGAAGAGACGGAGCGCCAGAAAGGCGGTGGTGTTCAGGCCTGGAACAGCAACGCGCCGCCCCGGCAAGTCTTCCCGTTTGAGCGGGTGGGAGGCGACAACGATCGGGCCGTAGCCTTCGCCAAAGCTGGCCCCGCAATCGAGCAACGCGTAGGAGTTATGGAGCTGCGGATAGGCGGAAAAGCTCAGAGCGGTGACGTCATACAGCTCGCGGCGGGCAGCCTGGTTGAGGGTCTCGATATCGGCAAGAACATGGGTGAACTTCAACCCCGGGGTGCGCAGCTTGTGCGTGGCCAGCGCGTAGAACATGAAGGCGTCGTCGGAGTCCGGCGAATGCGCCAGTTTGAGTTCCATCACCTTGCTGGTGGCTATCTGTTTCGCCATGGATTGTCCTGAGGGTGTTCGCTCGTTCTTCCTGCCGGAAAATCACAACGGACCGCTCCCCAAGCTGCAGGTCGTGATCCGGCGGAGGACGGCGGACGAGGAACGGAAACAAAAGACTACCATACTCGTTCGAATCCTTCCACCCGCGCGGCAGCCGGGTGGCCTGCACAGGACGGAACGGTCAGAGAGCTGAGACCAGGCGAGCCACGGCACTGTCAAAGTCGGTGCGGCCGTCGAGGTAGGCTTGCCAGTAGCGTTGCAGCAGGCGCTGATAGTTCTGCCAGCCACGATTGAACAGCCCCACGCGTTCGGCATAGGGTATGTAGGGTTCCTCGGCAACGGCTTGTGATCCGCCCGATTCGCTGGAAGTCTCCACCAGAGCGCGCCGTACGACTTCGCCTGTGGTGTAGAAAAGCAGAGCGTGCCAAAGCTCGCGGGGGATAGGTTTGCCCAACCGACGGCATTCGCGGGCGATGGCCTCGTTGACTCCACCAGCCAGGGCGTGGGAGGCCTCGTGAAACAGAACCTCAAAGGCGCCCCGTCCTTGAATATCCGGATTACTCGAGGAGATGGTGACTCGCAGGGGGTCGAGGGTCGTATAGGCCCCAGCCGAGTCAGCGTCATGAGATACGTCCACGCGAATGCGTCCTGCGGGCCACTCCGTGCGATAAACGGCAGCGAGTCCTTCCGCGAGCCGGCGGCCCTTCTGCCGCACCAGCGGTGCTACCGCGGCGATCCACTCGCGGTTCTGCCGATCATGGGCTGGCCACCAGCGTGAGCGATAGACGGGCGCGGCCCGTTCGAGCGCGGCCACCAGCTCGGTGCGGAGGCCCGATTTGGAAAGGTCGGCGTCGGCTTCGAGCTCGGCCAGACGGTTCTTGATGAGCACCATGTCGCGGTTGAAAAGCAAATCGCGACCCGCCATCTGGGCTGCATAGTAGGCGCGGGCACTTTGCCATGCGGATCGTTCGGCGGGCAGCATTTCGGAAACGGCCTGGGCCTCGACGATAGGTGTCGTGGTGTCACCGGCGCGTATTCGCTGCGGGGGCAGGCGCGCCTGCGCATAGAGGAAATGATGCAGGTTGATCCAGAAGCCGCTGTGAAACTCGAACACAGGAAGCGGGGGCTCGCTCGGGGCTTGGGCTGAGGCAACTGGTCCTAAGAGCACCGTGCACATGACGAACAAAGATGCACACCGGATGTGCGGACTGAACTTCACCCAGGGAATGTTAGCCGATGGCAGGGAATTCTGCCATCCACGGAAGCGCCCGCTCTGGCTCTGACCCTGAGAGAAAATTCGGCCCCATCGCCGTCAGCACCTACTGCAAGGTGGGTGACTGACCTGCCGGAAGCGGCGAGGCGTGATGGGCTACCATCTTCCAAACCGGGCGTGCGTGGCCGACGGATGCATCAGCTATTGGAGCCCGCAGGACAAAGATGTTGGTCGCTTGCACCAGGGCTTGGTCAAACCCCTGCTCAAAGCTGCTGGTCACGTGCTCGGTACAGGCCACCCAAGCCACAGCTCCTTCGACGCGCACCCAAACCGAGGTGATCTCGATCTTCATGCGCTGTGTGTTGGCGAAGATTCTCGCCCAACTCTCGCGAACCTCCTCCCAACCCAGCAGGATGTCCCAGCCCGGGTGGATGCACTCGACCCAGTCCTCGTGCGCCCAAACTTCATTCATCTGCTCCAGGCTGAGCGCAGCAAACGCCTGGTAGAAGCGCCGGTTGGCTTCGCGGACGGCCTGCTCGGGCAATTCGAGTTTTGCGGCTGCGCGCGACGGCATGGCAATGCCTTCAGGAAAACTGGCTCAAAGCCAAGTTCGAATCGCTCTTTGTCCGGGTTCTTGCGCCGCGGCTAGTTCGACCTTGCCAGCTCAACACCGCGCACGGCGGCCACCACCAGAGCGATTTTGAAAAGGTCGAGCGGCAGGAAGGGTAGGACGCTGCCGGCGAATGCAGCACTCCAGTTGAGGCCAGTGGACATCGTGTACCAGAAAAAGCCTGCCGCGAGGAGCAATAGTTCACCGGGGATGAGCGCGGCCACGAGACGCAGCGTTCGGGCATCGCGGCCAGCTTCGACGGGAGCAACAATGCGCTCCACCAGCCAGCCCGTCAGGAATGCTGCAAACGGGGAGGCCCACAGGTATCCCGCGGTCGGCCCGAAAAATCGGGCCAACCCGGGCGCACCGAAGGGTTGGAGCACGGGCAGACCGGCAGCTCCTTCCAGCAGGTAGAGGCACACAACAATGGCCGCGCGCCAGGAACCAAGTAGTGTGGCGACCAGCATGACCCCAAACGTCTGACCGGTGATGGGCACCGGCGTCCA
>Ga0233417_10000336_pt1 | contig 13834 bp, 12 predicted proteins | sample Sed_MG_FD_189023 | JGI IMG/M metagenome (GOLD analysis project Ga0233417, IMG submission 189023) | Sediment microbial communities from Lake Towuti, South Sulawesi, Indonesia - Sediment_Towuti_2014_0.5_MG | ecosystem: Environmental > Aquatic > Freshwater > Lake > Sediment | place: Indonesia... | reverse complement strand
CCTACCGAAAACGACCGGCAGGCTCTACAACGAACTCGACCCCGGCGGCGGTTTCGGCCGGCGGCCCTTCGAGCAACTCCTCGACGCCATGGCCCGGGGCGGCGTCATCGATCTCATGCATGACAGTTTCGAGAAGGAAGGCCAGCAGATCGGTTTTCGCCGGGCGCGCCTGAGGCCGAATGCGTCGCTCGATTCAGTCCGCATGAAACTCGAAATCGAGGCGCCGCCCCGCGAGCGCAAGAAGAAAGAGGCGGCGAAACGGCGGCTCGCTAAAGAGCCGGCTGCGTCACGAGCGGACACACGGCGACCCCCGCCAAGAGCCACGCAGGTCCCACCGGCGACAGTCCCGGTGCAGCCCGCGCGGGCAGCCCAGCTCGAAGCCGCATTGCGTGCCTGGCGCCTCGAGGAAGCGCGGCGCCTCAAGGTTCCTGCCTTCCGTATCTTCAGCGACCGGACGCTCCAGGAACTGGCCACCCGGCAGCCCGCCACTACCAGCGAACTCCTCGCGATTCACGGCATCGGGCTCAAAATGGTCGAAAAGTATGGCGCCACGCTCTTCCGCATTCTGCATGGGCGGTGAGTGCGCTGGGCGGGAGTGCGGCCAAGGCGGCACAACGCGACATCGGCCGCGGCTTTGGCTGTTATACTGGGGATGAGACGAGTCCCATGCGAGTGCCTGAACCAGTCCCGATCGGTCCCAAGCCCAAGCCTTAACTCAACGCCCGCAAGCGGAGTTTCGCCTTGGCCAGGTGCTTTGCCGTAGCTGAGTCGGGAATGCCCGCTGCGTGAGCCTTCTTACAGAGCCTGATTCCCTGCTGGATTTCCGCCTTCGTCAACCCGAACGTGATCCGCACATAGCCTAGGGTGTCGATGAACTCCGGATGATCCGGCCGGGATTTGTGCGCCGCGGCAGCGTGGGCCAAGGCAATTTCGGCAAACGATGGATCCTCCGTCTCCGCGTAGTAATAGGCAAGGTTGTTCCGGGCCTGCGCTGCCAGCTCCGGCTCTCGTTTCTCGGCCAGAATCAGGGCCTCATTACCGAGCTGGATGGCGCGTGAAAAGTTTCCCAACGACCAGTATTGATAGGCGAGGTTGAGGAGGTTCTTGGGCGTGCGCAGGCTGCCCCGGCTGGCCAGGCGCACGGCTCGCTCCAAGTCCGCTTCACTCCCGGAAACCTGGAGCCGGTGAAACTCCCGCTCCGCCTTGTCCAGGCTTTGATCCTTCGCCCTGGAGGCCAGTTCGCGGCGCACCCGGCGAATAGGCTTTAGGTCGGATGGAACCTTCGCACTCGTGGCTTCCATCCTCAGAACCTGGCGAACGGCCCGGCGGATCTCATTGCTGGCTGTCGACATCATGGCCTTGTCGCCGCCCGTATGGCCGGGGTCGAATGAGGCCCAAACCAGTCCGTGCAGGTCTGTGGGGATTCTGAAATCGGGCATGTCGGGAACAATCAGAAAGCTCCGTTTCCTGCCCAGCTTGGCCATGAATAGCCCCAGTTCGAAGACAACATTGTCCCGCACAGTGAAGAACTGGCTATCGCGGATCGTGGTCACGTCATCCGCGCCGAACAAGAACACGCCGAAATCGTACCGGTTCTGGTTCAGTTGATCCAGAAGCTCCTCCAGCACGATGCTTCCAGGGGAGAAGGCGTGCTCCCAGACTACCGAGTGGCAGGTGTCGGAGAGGTTGTCGGACACAGCACGGGCCTGTTCGAGAGCCTCCCGCGACGATGCCACAAACACCCGAGGTTTCGCCGGCGCCTTGGACTTCGCCTCCATGAAATACTGAGACACTCTATCACAGGAATTATGCTTTGGCCGCTACCCTGATTGACGCACTTCAACTGGCTGCCGGCGGTGTAGATGCCACTTCCGCGCGATTTGCGGATGAAGCAGGGATGAAGCGGCGCCCAGTCACTCTCGAAAACGCGTATGCTGCAACGCCCAGCTTGAGGCCCAGCCCCTCTCAGGTGGCGAGCAAGTGGAGAATCCGTTGCTTGAGAGCGGGTAGATCGCGTTCAACGACACCCCAGATGATTTCGGGGTCGACGCCGAAGTACTCATGAACGATGACATTGCGAAGTCCGGCGGCCTGAACCCAGACGTTTTCCGCATTGGCGGCACGGAAGGCTCGGGACAAGCCACGGCAAGCTTCACCAATGATCATGAGATGGTGAACGACCCAGATTTGGATCAGTTCGTCATCGTAGAAGGCCGCGCGTCCCTTAGAGGAATACCTCTCGATACGCTCAATGGCTTCGAGAACGTCCAACAAGCGCTCTCGATCACCCCTCACAGCGGAACCGCCTCGGCAAGCACGCGTTCACGGATCCGGGGCCGCAGACCTTTCTCAGTCACGACGTCCACGGGGTGCTGAAGAAGCGTTTCGAGATCAGCGAGAAGGCCACTAAGGTCAAACAGGGTCCGCCCAGGCTCCATCTCAACGAGGAAGTCGATATCGCTCATCTCATCGCTTTGACCACGGGCGACTGACCCGAAGACCCGGACGTTCTTCGCGCCCCGCCTCGCGGCAATTCGCAGTATGGACTCCCGTTGCCCAGTCCGCAACTGTTCGAGGGTCATACCGAGGCCTACCCCGATGGTATCTCAACACGCAGTGTGGGAGAGCATGGTTCGCCGTAATAACCGTCACCTTGACATATAGTCCCCGCTGATGGGATCACGCTACGATTCAACGTACTGGTGGATGCCTTTGGCCGACGTGAGGTGCGAGATCACAGATCCCAGGAGCCGATCCAGTTCTCTTCAAATCTCGGGAATTAGCTCTCCTCCAAGTCGATCCACCACGACAAGATGGAAGTGCCATCAAATGCGTAATCGCAAGGTTGATCCGCGAAGGCGAGATCGCCACAGTGATCATCCAAAGCCGGGCGCTCGTTCATCCTCCGCCTGCCGCCCTCCCTCGGGGTCCGAAGCGGTAGTAAGCTGATGGCACCACGACCATGTTCAACAGGGTCGACGTGAACAGTCCGAAGAAAATGACGATGGCCATCGGCGCCTGAATCTCGCTGCCGGGTTTTCCCAGCCCGAGCGCGATCGGCACCAAAGCGAGGCCGGTTGCCATCGCCGTCATGAAGATGGGAGCCAGTCGCTCGGAGGCCCCCTGCATCACAGCCTGTCGCCAGTCGGTAACGCCTTCGGCGGTGACCAGGTGCTTTACGTGCGAGATCAGCATGATGCCGTTTCGCGTCGCGATGCCAAACAGCGTGATAAAACCGATCAACGACGCCACTGACAGGACACCGCCCGCGATGAAGACGCCGATGGTGCCCCCGATGAGCGCCAGGGGCAGATTCAGCACGATGATCAGCGCATCTCGCGAGGAACGGAAGGCGGTTAGCAATACGACGAAGATCCCGGCGATGACCGCGAGGCCAAGCCAGAGAATCCGTTGCGAGGCCCGAGCCTCGCTCTCGAACTGCCCGCCGTAGTCGATGTGGTAGCCACGGGGCAACTTCACGGCGGCCTGGACACGTCTCTGAACGTCATTGACAACGCCGCGCAGGTCCCGGCCGGCCACATTGCACTGCACGACGATCTTGCGCTGGACGTTCTCGCGGCTGACGAAGTTGGGCCCGCGATCCTCCCTGATGTCAGCCAAGGCCGAGAGTGGCACGCGCACCCCTGAAGGCGTGTCGATCATCGTCGAACGGATCGCATTTAGGTCCGACACATCCTGAACGGCATAGCGAACCACAAGGGGAAAGGAGACCTGGCCTTCCAGGATCTGCCCTACGTCCCGCCCTAGTGAGGCTGTTTCCAGGGCTTCGGCCGCCGCCCCCGCGCCAAGACCATAACGCGCGAGTGCCGCCCGATCGAATCGCACACGCACGGTCGGGATTTCCGTCTGCTGTTCGGTCGAAAGATCGACAACGCCGTCGACGTCCTGCATCGCCGCGTGTACCTGCCGGGCAAGAGTGCGCAAGGTCAGCAGGTCGTCCCCAAACACCTTGACGGCCACATTCGCCCGCGAGCCGGAAAGCATGTGGTCGATGCGATGCGAGATGGGCTGTCCCACCGTCACGTTCATGCCGGGCAGCAAAGTCACCCTTTGCCGGATGTCCTCCAGTACTAGTTGTTTGGAGCGGCTTCGCATCCGGAGGTTGACGTCAAGTTCGGCGGATTCGACACCCTGAACGTGCTCGTCCAATTCCGTTCTTCCGGTGCGCCGCGCCGTGGAGACGACCTCTGGCACGCTCAGCAGAACGCGTTCGAGGCTGCGGCCGAGCTGGTCCGATTCCGCGAGGCTCGTGCCCGGCAGCGTCACGGCGCTGATCGTCAGAGTGCCTTCGTTGAATTCGGGCAGGAAGGCGTGCCCCATCCAGAAGACGCTCGCTATCGAAAGGGCAACGAAAAGAGCGGACGCACCGAGTACGACGTAAGTGTGATCGACCGCCCAGCGCAAGGTCGGCTGGTACATCTGCTTGAGCCATGCGACAAGACGAGGTTCATGACCCCGCAAGACCGCCTTCGCCCGTGGCAGAAGCAGAGAGCACAAGGCCGGAGTGACGGTAAGGGCCACTGCGAGCGACGCGGCCAAAGAGACTACGTAGGCGAAGCCGAGGGGCTTGAGCAAACGGCCCTCAACGCTCTCCAGGAAAAACAATGGAAGGAATACCAGGATGATAATGATAGTGGCGAACACCACCGAGCCACGGATCTCAATGCTTGCCTGATATACGACCTCTCTGGCGATCAACCGCTGACCCTCGGGCTTCTGGTTGTTCAGGCGAAGCCTCCGAAACACGTTTTCCACGCCGATGATGGCGTCGTCCACCAGTGCCCCAATCGCGATTGCTAGCCCGCCCAGACTCATCGTGTTGATCGTCAACCCGGCCCACTTCACGCTCCACAGCGAAACAACGAGAGAAAGCGGAATTGCCAGCAGGGTGATGATGCTGGCCCGCACGTTAGCAAGAAAGAGAACTACGACGAAGATCACCAGCACTCCGCCGTCTCGGAGCGCATCCAGCAGGTTGCGCACGGCAATCTCAATAAAGTCAGCCTGGCGGAAGACGTTCTTGTCGATCTTCATTCCGACCGGAAGCGTCGTTTGAATCTCGTCGAGCACGCGGTCCAGCTCACGCGTCAGGTCGAGAGTATTCGTACCCGGCTGTTTCTGGATGCCGATGACGACGGCGGGTTCGGCGTTGTGTGAGCCCTCGCCGCGCTTCAGTGCCTCTGCAATCCGAACCTCCGCGAGATCCCGAACTAGGACAGGTGTGGCGTCCCGCGAGGCAACCACCGTGTCAGCGATGTCTTCCGTTCGTGATACTCTGCCGATGCCTTGGATGAGATACTCCTGGCCACCCGCGACGCGAAAGCCGGCCGACGTATTCCGGTTTGACTGGCGCAGCGCCTCTTCAACCTGCCCGACGGTAAGATCGTAGCTCTTGAGCTTCGCAGGCGAGACCAGCACTTGATACTGCTTCTGAGCGCCGCCCGTCGGAGTTACCTGCGAGACGCCGGAAACAGCGAGCAGGCGGCGGCGGATAACCGTATCAGCCGTAGTACGAAGTTCCAGCAGGGAGTGGCGGTCCGATTCCAGAGTGATAAAAAGAATCTCCCCCATGATGGAGGAGATGGGCGCCAATGCCACCCGCACGTCTGGCGGGAGTGAACCCCGTACAAGGTTCAGCTTTTCTGTAACCGTCTGGCGTGCCCGGTAGATGTCCTCGCCCCACTCGAACTCCGTCCAGATAATCGCGACGCCGACCGCGGTCGCAGACCGAACTCGGCGCACACCACTCGCTCCATTCAGCGAAGCCTCGATTGGGAAGGTGACGAGGGATTCCAGTTCCGTGGGCGCCATACCGCCTGCTTCGGCCAGGATCGTAACGGTCGGCGCCGTCAAATCCGGCAGGACGTCCACCGGCAACGTAGTGATGAGATAGCCGCCCCAAGCCAAGAGTGCGGCGGCCATGACGACCACAAGCACCCGGTTATTGATAGACCAGCGAATCAATCCGTCGATCATGAGTGGCGTCTCCTCAATGCACGTGGCCGTGAGCCGGAATCTGCGAGGAAAGGGCGGCCAGGCGGATGAGGTATGCCCCTTTGGTCACGACTCGCTCACCTGGCCGCAAGCCTTCCGCAATCTGCACGCGGCCGCCCTCACGAATCCCGAGTTTGACCGGCCGCCGCGAGAACGCTTCGCCCTCGACCTGCACAAACACGACGGGCCTTCCTCCGTCATCGATCACCGCCGAATCGGGCACTGTCACAGCCTCTACCGAACCGGTCAGGAAGAGCCGGACGGAGAGGGCTTGACCGATCGAAAGAGTGCGCGCCGGGTTCTGGACCTCGAAGAGAATGCTCAGCGTTCTGGTCTGCGGGTCGATGACACTGCTCTTGGCCACGAGCCTGCCGGCTGGAATCCTCAAGCCACTCCCTGGCACTTCGACCTCAGCGCCGTTCAGCCGCGACACCCGTGGTATCTGCGCTTCGGGCACATTGGCGGCGACGTATACCTGATCCACCGCAACGATTCGGAAAAGCCGGTCCCCCTGAATCACATTCGATCCTGGAGTAGCACTTACCTGGGCGATGACTCCCGCGATTGGCGCTGGCACGGAGAAGGCGGATTCTCCTGCGCCAGAAGCTTCGGCTTGGCGGGATGCCTCGAATTGCTGCAGTCGCCGCTCTGCGCCGGTGAGGCGCGCTGCCGCCGTAGCTTCGGCCGCACGCGCCTCGTCAACACGCCGGGCGGGGACCGCGCCCGCGGCCAGCAGGCGCTCGGCTCGCGCAAGATCGCGGCGAGCCAGGTCCAGAGCCGTGCGCGCCTCGGAGACACCCAGTTCGAGCGACGGCCGGTCCCCGGGTGCGGGCGTCAGCGGGATGATGGAGGCCAGGGTCTGTGCTCGCTCGATGGCGACTCCGATCACGGGAAGCCGCGCCGCAGGCGACACACGGCCGGAGACCGGCGCGGCGACATCCACTTCTCCCCCGCTTCTCGGGCGAACTTCACCCGAAACGAGGATGCTCTCCCGCATGCTGCGGGTTTCAGCCAGCGCCGTGCCGAAATCGAGCGTCCATTGCTGTTCTTTCAAGAACGAGATCCGCTCCTCCGCGGGCTCTTCGGCCGCCGCGGGAATGTCGTTCGGGGAGGCGTAGACCACAACCTCACCGACGTTGTGCATGTCCCGCAGGGATGGCGCGTCCAAGGTCACGGTCATCGAATACCGGCCCGCACGCTTCGGCCGTACATCGACGCCGAAGATACCCGGCCTCGATGGCGCCGGCGTGGAAAAAGTCTCCACTTCGGCACCATTCTGCATCAGACCCACGGTTACTGTTCCTCCTGTGAGGGGCTTGAAGTTGGCAAGATCGGTGAAGTGGATCGCGAAACGCCGCTTCGAGGCTGTTACCAGCGGCTGATACTCCATAAACAGTTCGGTTTTGCCAGTCCAGCGGCTCACCGAGATCGTTTCCGGCTCGCGGCTGGTCGAGTCTTGCGCGTCTACGTTGGGTGGGTCCTTCCGACAGCCAGCAAGCAGGCTCGCCAGCACAAGTATGAGAGTCAGGTTCTTCACGGCAGCACCTCCTGATTCAGTACGGGCGCGCCCACCACGCGCTCCAGATCGATTTCGGCCCGCTTGGCCGCGAACGCGAATTCCAAGGAACGCAGACGAGATTGCAGATTCACCCTGTAGGCGTCCAGCAGTTGCAGAATCCCGATCTCGCCTTCCTGGTACGCTGTTCGCGCAATCTGCTCCAATTGATAGCCCTGCTCCTCAACGCGACGCTGGTAGTCGCTTAGTACTGTACGCTGCAGGTCCAGAGTCTTACGCGCCGCCTCGATTTCCGCCCCGATGCTCTGTTCCAGCGATTGCCGCCGGGCCTGCGCACGATCGATCTCAGCTTGGAAGCGGGCGACTTCGGTCTTTCCCCGGTTGAATAGCGGCAGTGGAACGGATATCGAAACAAAGCCGCCGTTTTCCAGCCGGGGCCCGACATCGGCTCGTTTGACCCCCGCGGCAACGGAGGGCTCGGGAATGCGAAGCCGCTCGGCAGCTTGCCTCCGGTATTCGAAGCCGGCGATCTGTTGCCGCTCCGCTCTGTAGTCTCCCCGCGCCTCCAACGCCTTCGTTAGCAGCGCCTCCAGAGTGGGGATTGGCTCGGAACTCGCCATCGAGCCCTTTGCGCGAAACGATTCCGGCAGGGAGCCCCGCGGCAAGTAGGCGGCCAGGCGCGATCGTGCCTCCGCAGCTGCAACGCCGATCGCGGCGATCTCGGTTTCGATTTCGGATCGCTCGCGCTCGGTACGAAGGCGGTCATAGGTCGAACCTTCCCCCTCCGTCTCTCTCGTGCGGAGGATCTTCAGAATCCCGTCGAGCCGGTGAAGATTTGTGCGTACGGCCGTTTCGCGTTCCTGTGCGGCCACCAGCGCATAGAATGCCGAGCGGATTTCACTAATCAGTCTCCACCGCCTGAAATCGGCCTGGAATTGGGCTGCGCCTACCAGTTCCGAACTCGCTCGCTCGAGCTGCCCAAGGCGGCCACTCACCGGAAGAGTCTGTTCGTAAGAGAAGAACTCCGCGAAGCCAGCGCCTTCCCGGACATAGCCGGCTGACGGGTTAGGCCAGAGACTCCAGCCGCGAGTTTCCGCGCGCAACGCAGCGACCTCAGCAGCCAGTTCCCGGACGTGGGGACTCTCCGCAAGGAAACGCCGAACCAGCTCCTTTTCCGTGATCTCCTGTGCGCCCGCACTTGTTACGAGCAGGAAAGTAACGACCAGCCCGCGCGCGTACAGATTTCGCATGGACGTTCAATCTCCTCAATTGGGAATGAGAACAGAGAGCCCGGAAGCAGGCCCGGACTACGCAGTCAGAAGGGACTCGAAAGGTGGGGGAGATCTCGGACGGCTACTCGGCAGGTCTGGAGGATCGTGCGATCTCGGACCGGGAACCGTTACGGGACTCACCACGGAACGGCTGGGAGTTGCATAAGCGGCAAACACCGGGAGTTCACCAACGACGGCGGATCTGGTTTGCGGGCAACTCTGGAGCCAACTTAGAAAGACGGCGTCCGCATCGCTGCCCTCAACGGGTCGCACCTCTGAAGCAGGATGCTGTCCGGGGTCGGCGGCACCGTAGTGACTATGGCCACCGAAGCCCCTGCCATGATGCGCCTGACGGGCGTGGTTGGTATTGCCATTCACGTGAAAGTGGACGAGTGGCGCGTCGCTGAACGCCGCGAGCACGGCGAGGCACAAGCACAGTGCGAGCACGCCCTTCATTGGCAGATTATGGCGCAGCGCAGGCTATTGCAGCCGGCCATCGGCGAAATCAACTCCTACACCCATCGATCCGATCGTACAGCGCCTGGAAAGGCCAGTATATCGTGTTTCGGAACCCAGGCCCGGACCGTCTCCGGGCGCCGCGCTCACGCGGTTTGTTCGAAGCGGTCGCGGCAGGCCCACAGCCCTAGGGCGGGGTTCGAGACAAAGAAGATCTCCTCACCGTTAACCCTGTTATAGCCGTCTCTCAGGGTGGCCGGGTCGTAGCGTTTCATCATCTCCTCGAGCGGGGCGTAGCGGTAATTCACCCCCTCGATCTCTTCCTTGCTGAGACGGCCGGGGCAATAAGTGATGCTGAAGCGGCATTCGGAGGAGCCGTGAATCAGGTGCGCGGCGGCGCCCAGGTTGCCGGCCAGGTCCGCGTTGTCGTGTACGGCTTTCAGCACGGCGGGGGTGCCGGCATAGCCGTACTTACGGATCAGCTTGTCGATGGCGGAGTCCTCACCGAATTCCCTGACGCCCGGCGCAAGCACAATCAACTCGGCCCCGCTGGCCAGCGCCATCCGGGTCCTGTAGACCGCCTTGTTGCCCAGCCACGTGCTTTTGAACTCGGCGGGATCGAGGTAGACCACAGCTTTGTCGATGGGCCGGTCGAGCATCACGAAATTGACCTCGAGACTGAGCGCGGAGGCCCTTTCGAAGCACTCTACGTCATGGCCCACGAACAGGCCCCGCGTGGCCAGTTCGCCGCGCTCATTCTTGGCCACTACGGTCAACACGTAGACCACCGGCAGGTGTCGCGCAAAGTGCTCGGAGGCGTAGTTGAGGACCCGCCTGACCGGGGTGTCCGCCCGGCCCATGATGCGCTCCATGCCATAGACGGCGCCCAGGAAGTGGCTTTTGTTGATGCCCTCCGGGCCGCCGGTTCCCACGAAGACGTTCTTGTTGTAGTTGGCCATCCCGATGACTTCGTGCGGAACTACCTGCCCGATGGAGAGGATGAGGTCGAAGCCGCCCTCCACCAGCAGCCTGTCCACCTGCGCGGGCCAGGCGAAATCCAGCACTCCCTCCGACTGCTCCCGCACAAACTCGGATGGCACCTCTCCCAGGGTGACGACCCCTTCGCGCCAGTCATGCACCCGGAACAGACCGTGCGGAACCCTGCCGAACATCGTGGTAATCTCGGATTCGCTCATCGGGGAATGCGTACCCAGAGCCGGCAGCACATCGGTCAGGCGGCTTCCGTAATACTCCCACGCATATTCGGTGAGCTGGCCCGCGCGCGAGTGGTAGCGCGTGAAGTCCGGCGGGAGGCACAGCACTTTGCTCCGCCGGCCCAAGGCATCCAGCGCCCGGAAGAGTCCTTGCCGCAAGTCGGCCGGAGACAGTTCGGCCGCGGCCGATCCCGCACTGAAAAACATGCTCATGGTGACCTACCGCTATCATCCATCATCGATGAAATCCCGCCGGCGATCAATCGTGGGCCTCGAGGGGTTTGGTGCTGATCCGGATCGATCCGGGTTGCAGTACTACGAAGGCTCTGTCCAGTTGCGAGCCTCTTTCGTTTACTAACCGCCGAACCGCGGTTGCGAGCAGCCGGCGAGCCGATGCAGGAAAGCGGATCAGGATCACACCGGGCGAATTCACACCCGCGGCAAAAACAAGCCTGCCGAAATCCTTGTCTTCAGTGAGCAGCAACCGGCTTTCCGCCAGTGCGCGTTCTATGACTTCCTGGTCGACGGAACGCTGCTGGACCTCGCTTATGGCCAACACGTCATGACCATCAAGGCGGAGCGCGCGAACCACGGCGAAGTCACAGCTTTCATCCGCGAGGAATCGCATCGAAGGGACTACCCAGTTGTGAGGGGCAGGATGGCTTCGTGGGCAACGCTATCAGCCGCGTATGCGAGGGCGGCCCGAATGTCTTCAGCGGTCAACCGCGGATAGGCGTCCAAGAGCTCCTCCATCGTGGCGCCTTCGGCGAGCTTGCGCAAAAGAAGCTCCACGGGAATGCGGGTGCCACGAATGACGGGCTTGCCCAGCATGACGCCAGGGTCAATTTCAACGCGATCGGTCATTGCCCTTGCCGACCCGATTGTAGCACTGCGACCGTGGCTACCGATCCCTCCGGCCGCGAGCCGCTGCGGCAAAACACGTGGCCTGGGTCGGGAAGCCAGGCGCTGTTTTGTCGGTCGGGCTACATGTCAAGCCTGACTGAGCGCACAGCATCCGGCCCCTCATCGCGGTATCCATCGGATCTGATTCCGCATCTCCTCTGCGCTTCCACGAAAGCCCGCACAGGAACAGACCTTCGATGGTCTTGCCATCAGGCGGCGAGAGCGTCTCACCCCTGTAATTCTTAATCGACCTGCTACCGTTTGCGGGCCAGGAAATAGAGCGTCGCCGGGCGTGTTCCTTGCTCCATCACTTGAAACCCCGCATTTTCGAGCAGAGTCGTCCACTGCGCCGCGGTACGCGTGCCTCGGTGGTGCAACAGCGGTCCGAAGCTGAAGGTCACCCAAGAATCCTTCGTGAGCACCATCAGCAGGAATTCGCCGCCAGGCTTCAAAACCCGCGAGGCTTCGCCTAAAGACGCGGTAACTCCGTCACGGCCCAGGTGATCGATCGCGTAGGCGCTAACGGCCGCGTCAAATGTCTCCCCTTCGAAAGGGAGTTTACGCATGTCGCCGGTCTGAATTGCAGCGCGATGCTCCAAGCCGGCCGCTTTCAGGTTGGAGAGGAGTCTCTCCTGCCCGCTCTGCCCTGACCCAAAGTGTTGCTTGTACGATTCAGCGAACAAGTCCAGAGCCACGACGCTTGTTTGAGGACGCGCTTCTAACACCATGAGAGACGACCGCCCGGTGCCCGCACCCATGTCGAGCACCCGTCCTCTGCCCGAGGCGAGGAAGCTCTGCGTGGGCAAGGGAGGACGGCCATTGGCATCAAAAGCGAAGCGGGCCACAAGGAAAGCGGCGACTGACCAGAGGGTCACCGCGCCAATCGGTACCATAGCCAGCCTCGGCCACCTCCGGGCGCGCCCCAATAGCCACAACGCCAAAGCGACCGCCGTGACCACGAGGTGGCCGTAACTCAAATACCACGGGTATCCGAAATCGATTGCGGATGTCATCACTTGACCCCTTGGGATCAGCGCCGGCCTTCCTGATCGAACCCTGTCACGTTTCCGGCTGGGTCGGCAGAGCGATTCGCCATCATTGCGCCAGGTCCCGCCAGGCGCTTGCGAAGCCCAGGCCCAGTGCGTTGTCGCTTGCCTTGTTCCATGGTACTGAAAACCTGGCGCTGTGGTCTTGTGGGGAAATGCTCGGGTTCTTAGGGAATCAGCGGGCCCAAGGGCAGGCCGCCACTTGCGCCGGTACTCCATATCAGACAAAGCCTCCAGCGAGAGGAGTAGGAGCGGAGACAGAACTTGACACCCTCAAGCCCCAATACTGTTCACTTTGTATCGTGTGTGGAGTTGGGCTCGTCCCGCTCCCCTCGGGCTCGCTGATGCGGCTTTCTCAGCCCCAGCTACGAATGACTGCCGGCGTGACTTGAGAAGTCGGCTACCGGTGCCCGCCAGGCCCGCAGGGCCGAAAGATGCGTAGCCGGGGGTGCAAACCCCCGGAAAAGGGCAGAAAACATCCCCTTCCTTGCTGCCGCAGGCCGGCGCGGAGCCGCAGGCGTAGCGCCTCACTAAGAGCTGGTAAGCAGAATAGGCCAAAGTGAACAGCATTACCTCAAGCCCAGGCCCCACTCTCCCAATCAGGAGCTGTGTGGTGCGGGGGCAAGCAAGGGGAGGATAGGTCCCCTCCAAGTCTGCCGCGCCCAACTGACCCTGCCAGAGTATTTACACACCTTAACACGCCGGCCGCAACCAATGCCAGTGAATCGATGTGCCAAGTCGTTCGTTGACTGCGGCGCTCGCATTATGCGAGCATAATAGATTGAACGTGATCAGCTCGGCGACTATCAAGAGGTTCGCGGCTGTCCACGCAGACGCAGTCTGAGGAACTGTTGCGGTGGAACAAGGCGGCCAGCCGCTCCGTCTGGCGAGATCTAAACGACGTTCGCCAGTACTTCCCGGATGCCGACCAGTATAAGTCGCTCCTGATCTTCAACATTCGCCACAACTACTACCGCCTGATTGCGAAGGTCGACTACCGGGCGAAGCTCCTGATGGTCGAAGAATTCCTCACTCACGACGAATACCTGCAAGGAGGCTGGAAGAAATGGGCGCGCTAGCCATTGACGACAAGAAGTACGCTCGCGTGTTGGCGAAGGTCCTTCCGCGGGTGATCGCCACGGATCGAGAGCATGAACGTGTGCTTGCCGAGGTCGAGAAGCTGATGGACAAGGGTGAGCATCGCACGGCGGAAGAGGATGCGGCACTTGAACTGATGGTTCGCCTTATCAAGGACTACGAAGAAGAGCATCATCCTCTGCCCGATCCGAGTCCCAGCGAGATGCTGGCGTATCTCATGGAGAATCGGGGTTTGAAACAGGCCCATCTTGTTCCGATCTTCAAGTCCAGAGGATACGTTTCCGACATCATCAACCGAAAACGCGCGATCAGCAA
>Ga0233417_10000335_pt1 | contig 13889 bp, 9 predicted proteins | sample Sed_MG_FD_189023 | JGI IMG/M metagenome (GOLD analysis project Ga0233417, IMG submission 189023) | Sediment microbial communities from Lake Towuti, South Sulawesi, Indonesia - Sediment_Towuti_2014_0.5_MG | ecosystem: Environmental > Aquatic > Freshwater > Lake > Sediment | place: Indonesia... | reverse complement strand
GAACAGCAGCCCGGTGAATTCCGCCAGATTACGCCGCCACACCATCCACGTGTGGCCGCCCGGCGTCTCGATTTCCGTGTGCCGGATCTCCTTGGACTTGAGCCACTCCCGGAATTTGCGGTTCATGTCGATCAGACGGTCTTCGGTCCCGCAAGCAATCCAGAGCAGCCGTATCTTCAAGTTCGCCTTCGCATCGAGCGCCGGAAACACCGCGTTGAAATCCTCCTGCATTCCGCCGCTGCTGAAAGCTCCGATCCAGGCGAAACGGTCCGGCGCATTCAATCCGGTGTACAGCGATTCCGCCCCGCCCATGGATAGTCCCGCGATCGCGCGTGACTCGCGCCCCTTCTCGACCCGGTACGCCGTCTCCACCTGCGGGATCACTTCCGTGACCAGGGCGTCGCGGAACTTGTCGTAGTTCCGCTGCCGCATCTGCGGGTCGCGCAACGGGGGACCGCTGCGCGAGAGAATCTCCGGAACACCGTAGCCGAGCGGCATCACGATGAGCATCGGCTTTGCCTTGCCTTGGGCGATCAGGTTATCGAGGATCACATGCGCGCGGCCGACCGCGGTCCATCCGTTGGCCTCGTCGCTGTAACCGTGCAGGAGGTACAGAGCCGGATAGCGTTTCCTTGCCTTCGGATCGTACCCCGGCGGTGTATAGACGTAGAAGTCCCGGTCGTCCCCCACCACCGCCGATCTGTAGAAATGCCGGTGGACCGTGCCGCGCGACGTCGCGCTGATCTCCCAGGGCAGGGAAGGCGGTCCAGGCACGTGGACAACGCTCTGGCTGTACAGCAGGTTCGGCTTCATCAGCGGGTTCATGGGATCGAGCAGACTCACCCCATCGGCCACGAACGAGTAGCCGTAGAAGTCCGGCTCCAGTGCGTCTGTTGTCGCCGTCCAGACGCCCTTCTCATCCCGTTGCATGGGCGTTGGCTTCGCCCCTTCCAGCGTCACGAACACCTGCTTGGCGTTTGGAGCGCGGAATCGGAAAGTAACACGCCTGTCCGGATGGGCCTCCGGCGACTGAAGCGGCTGAACCGGCTGTGCCCAACCCGATACTGTTGCTGCTGCCAAGAAGAGAAAAGTGCGTTTCATGTCAGTGTCTTTCGCGAACCGGATGTGTATCACGGCTTCCTGCGTCCCCGCAACCGCACATCCAGCTAGGTCAGCCAAAGATACTTGTAGTCTCGAGGGAGTGAACTGCCAGCGGTCAGCTTGCGGTTCAACTCGGTGGCGCCTCCTGCCGAGACCGCATCTGTCTCAGCGGCTGATCGCTAATGGCTGAAAGCTGACCGCTCGGCTGCCGGGCACAACAGCGGAAATCTGAGATTCTCAGATGGGCCGCGCTAGAATCTATACTCAGTTCGATGCCAGGCGCTCCCGCGTTCGAGGCCCGAATTCCCGCTGCTTTCTTCCTCGCTGTGCTCGCGGCCGCTCCGGCCGCGCGTGGCCAGGCCGTCTACGTCCAGCCTGTCGCGAAAGAGGTGATCGCCGAGCGGCTCCTCATGGTGGCGTCGAAGAACTCCGAACGCAAGGAAACCCTCATGAAGTTGTTCGCCGGCGCAGGCTGCCGGGAACTGGTTGAGCAGCCGGTGAAATGGTCCAAACAGGGCAACGTCCTCTGCACTCTCCCGGGCACGGGCCACGGCATCATTCTCGTGGGCGCGCATTTTGACAAGATCAATGGCCTCGGCGTAGTGGATAACTGGAGCGGAGCTTCGCTGCTGCCCAGCCTGTATCAGAGCTTGGCCCAGCGCGAAAGGAACCACACTTTCGTATTCGCGGGCTTCACCGACGAGGAGGTGGGCATGCGGGGATCGGATGCCTACGTCAAACAGATGACTCCGGCGGAGCGGTCCCGGATGCGGGCGATGGTGAACATCGACTCCGTCGGCATGACCAGCACGAGGGTGTGGTCCAAGCGCGCGGACAAGCGGCTGCTCGTGGCGCTGTCCCAGGTGGCCTCGTCGCTGAACCTTCCGGTCGCAGGCGTCAACGTCGGACTGGTCGGGGACTCGGACTCGCTCTCCTTCGCCGCGAAGAAGATCCCGGTCATCGACTTCCACTCCGTCACCCAGGAGAACTTCGAGCGGCTGCATGAGGGCCGCGACACGCCGGAGTCGATCCGCATGCAGGACTACTACGACACCTACAAGCTGGTGGCCGTCTACCTTGGGTTCCTGGACCTTACGCTGGCCAGTTCGCCGGCCTCCCAACCGCCCGGGCCCGCCAGGCCTGCTCAGGGGAGGTTTCTCCCACCGAATCAATAGGTTGAGGCAAAATGACGGAACGAACCCAACCGGCCTCCACGAGCCACGAGTGGCTGCTCTTGCTCCTGGCTGCCGCGACCCTCACGCCTGCGGCCCCGGTGGAGTACATCCTAGCCCCGGCGCCGGATAACCGCTTCGAGCTGACTGTCGAGAAGACCGGCCTCTACAGGGGCAAGAAGCACCTCTTTGTCTTCGAGCGTTACGACGGCTGGCTCGTCTACGACCCCGAGATGCCGGAGAACTCGCAAGTGCAGTTCCGGCTGGAGTCGCAAAGCATCGTCTGCAAGGACACTTGGGTGAGCCCGAAGGACCTCAAGAAGATCCAGGATGCGGCGCTCAACGACATGCTGGCCGCCGGGCGCTACCAGTACGTCACCTTCACATCGGACACAGTGCTCCGCGCCGGGCCAGACCGGTACGAAGTGCGCGGGAGGCTCACGATCCGCGACACTCAAAAACCGGCGACGGTGCTCGTGACGGTCAAGGCCGGCGAGACGTTGTCCTTTGAAGGCAATGCCGTTGTGAAGATGACCGACTTCCGCCTGAAGCCGCCTTCGGCGGCGCTCGGCCTCATCGGAACTCGCGACGAGATGAAGGTCAGCTTCACGCTCTCGCCCGTCCTGCGCTGAGCCTGTTACGGCACGATGAACAGGCTCACCTCGCCGAAGCTGGCCAGCGGGCACACGCCCCAATTGCCCGGCGCTTCTTGCATCGATTGGGCGACGCCGCCCCGCGCCAGGATGTAGTCGATGCCGCGGCGTCGCAGCAGGTTGATCGCCGCAGGGCGCAGGTTGAGCGCGGGCCTCAGGCTCGTATCGGGCGTTCGCGAAAGCAGCGTCCAGCCGCCGTCCGGTATGCGCCCCAGAAACTCGATGCTTGCTTCTGCCGCCCGCGCTTCGAGCGTCGCTGAAGCGCCGCTGAGCGGCACCGGCCCGGGAAACTCGATCTGGATGTACATGCCCGCCCGGGCCGCCTCCCGCGAGGACCATCGTGAGACATAGTTCCCATCCTTGGCTAGAAACGCCTCCCAGATGTTCGGCACGGCCTCCATGACCCAGTCCGGCTGGTTCCGCACCCTCTCCTCGCCGCGGTACAAGGTGATCTCATAGACGTTCCAGGTCTCGGCCTCTCCTGCCGCCCATTGAACCCGGACCGCGGATAGCGGCCGCTCGCTCCAGCGCGCGCGCAGGTCGGCGAGCGCGCCGCGCTCAAAGGAAGCGGCCGTCGCCAGCGCCTCGGCCAGCCGCTCGCCCTCGGCGGACTGCCAGGTTCCGACAACCTCAGGCGCGAAGTATGCCCTTGGGAGCCCGACGAAATCGAGTACGCGCGCCCCAGGCTTGATCTTCGACTCGACGGCCTCGGCGAGCCGGTAGCCCCACAACGTGCGCCGCAGGTACTCTCTCTCCGGCTCGATTCGCAGCGCGGCCCTCAGCGGAAGGCCTCGAAGCCTCCACGCGTGCTCGCCGGCATAGAGTGACAGGAGCGGCGGAAGAGAGGCCAGCGCATGCAGCGCCAGGCATGCGGGCGCCGCCCGCCGCGGCAGCGCCATCGCAAGCAGCATCGCGATCCAGGGAAGGCTCGGCATCAGGAAGCGCGTCCCCATGTTCAAGAACCAGGGGATCGCGAGCAGTGCCGCCATGGCAGCGGCGATCCACCCGGCGCGCCGCCTCAGCGCCAGCAGGCCCAGCGGAGCCAGCAGAAATAGCGGCCCGGTCAACCCCTGGAGCAGCTCCCCGCGAAGCGCCAGCTCCAGTGGCGCGCTTGCCTGACTAAGTCCTTTGTAAGTTCGCAACATCTGGGTCAAACGCTGTTCCGAGGGCACCAGAAAATGCGGGTTCGGGAAGAGATCATTGAAGAGCGGCGCCAGCGGGTTGCCCGTCCACCAGTAGTTGCGCAGCATCCATGGCGCGACCATCAGCGCCGCGCCCGCCGCGAACAGGGTCGCCGCCTTCCATCGCCGCCGCGCGACGACGAACGCCAGGCCCAGGGCGGGCGCCAAAAGACCAGTCATCTTTACTCCGTAACAGAAGCCCGCCAGAATCCCGGCCGCTAGCGCCAGACGATCGTCCCCTCGTTCCTTCCACGACCACAGCGCAGAGAACGCCGCCAGGAAGAAGAACACCAGCGCGGCATCCGTATACGCCGATGTGCCGCTGACCCCAACCACCGGCGACACCAGGTAGAAGCCCGCGGCCATGACCGAGGTGGGGCGGGGAAGTCCCAACTGCTTCCCGATGAGGAGCATCAGCGGAAGCGTCGCCGCTAGGAACCCGAAGTGAACCAGCTTCGCTGCCGAGTGCTTGCCGAAGGCAAACGCCATCGCGAACAGCGTCTCCATGCCGTGCGGCAGCACTTCGTGGAACGCGATTCGCACGGGGAAGCCTCGGACCCGCAGGAACTCGCGCGCAAGGCCGAGGTGGTAGCCGGCGGCGTCGGGCTGAATCTCCGGCGCCAGCGCGTGCACGAAGTAGAACGCGCCGAACACGGCAAACACGGCCGCCGGCAGCCAGCCCGGCCACGAGGCTTCCTCCGGGTCGTTCGCAGCCGGGCGCCTGCGACGAACGATCAGCGCACCCCCGATGGCCAGCAACCCGAGTACCAGAAACGAAAATGCCTTCGCGAAATGAACTGCCAGGAGCAGGAAGATCAGGAGGCTCAGCAGGGCGGCGCCGATCGCGAACCGGATCACGCGAGGAAGCTCGGGCCGCCGTGGCAGCACGGAACCCAGCGAATACGCCGCCGCCAGCGTGAAAGCCGCCCCGAACAGAATCGTCGCCAGACGGAACATGCCGTCAGCCGCCGACCGGCACGCCTAATGCCCGGCAGTCGGATTCCACCATCTCGCGTACGAGCGCCTCGAAGCCAATGCTGTGGTTCCACTCGAGCTTCTCGCGCGCCTTGGTCGAATCACCGAGCAAAAGAGTCACTTCGGCGGGCCGGTACAACTCCGCATCCTCCTTCACGTAGTCGCGGTAGTCGAGTCCTGCGATGGCGAAGGCGCGCTCGGAGAACTCGCGCACGGAATGGGTTTCTCCGGTGGCGATCACGTAGTCGTCGGGTTGCGGCTGCTGGAGCATCCGCCACATCGCTTGGACGTACTCCTTGGCGTGGCCCCAGTCGCGCTTCGCTTCGAGGTTTCCCAGCCGCAACTCGGTGGCTTTGCCTGCGCGGATCCGCGCCACGCCCGAGCTGATCTTGCGGGTGACGAACTCGTAGCCTCGCCGCGGCGACTCGTGGTTGAACAGAATGCCGCTGGAGCAATGCATGCCGTACGCCTCGCGGTAATTCCGAGTCAGCTCGAAGCCGGCCACCTTGCTGATGCCATAAGTGGAGCGAGGATGAAACCTCGTCCGCTCGTTCTGCGGCACCTCCTCCGCGTGGCCGAACATCTCGCTCGAGCCGGCGAAGTAGAAACGGCAGTGTCGCGATACGTTCTTCAGCGCTGCCAGCAAGTAATGCGTGCCGTTGATGTTGGCGTTGAGTGTGGAGAACTCGTCATCGAAGGAGTAGCTGACGAAGCTTTGCGCGGCCAGGTGGTAGCACTCGTCGGGTTTGACGCGATCCACGGCTAGGTGGATGCTGGCGTAACTCTCGAGCGAGGCGGCGTGCAGCCGGATCCGGTCAAGGATGTGCTGGACCCTGGACAGCCGGTGCTCGGGATCCTCCAGCGCCACCCGCCGCACCAATCCGTGCACCTCGTAGCCTTTCGAGAGCAGGAACTCGGCGAGGTACGAGCCGTCCTGCCCGGTGATTCCGGTGATCAGCGCGCGCCTGGCGGACATAGAGACCGATCGTACCACTGAAACACCGGAAAGTTGGCGCGTCGCGGCGCTCGGGCGCTCAATGGGCCGGTTCTGCTACTCCTGATACTGAAACGTTCCCACGAAGGCGCTGCGCTTGTCGGGTACGCTCCACTTCGTGTCCAGGCCTTGGCCGGCGAAGTTGTGGGCGGTCGCCACCGCCGGCATCGCGTGGTCGAGCTTCGTCAGCGGCGAGTAGTAGACATCTTCGTTGGTGCAGATGTGGTCCCCGCTGTTGATGGCGCGAGTCCGGATCCTCGCCAGCTCGCCGGCGGCGAGCGTGGCGTTCATGCTGTGAACATCGTCATCGTCGAAGCTCAGGCTGATCGGCTGATACTCGACGCGGACGACGGTTTGGAGCAGGTCGCCGCCCATGCGCCGGGCGAAGCCGGCGAGCGCGAGCCGCTGCTCAGGATTCGCCTTCTCGTCCACGATCAGGATCGACTTGACCGGATAGGCGGTCCTGGTCGGATCGCCGAAGGTGTGGTTGCCGCGAACGGCGGCCACCACCGATAGCCCGTCCAGCGTCACCCCCTGCCAGGCGCCTTTCTTCACCTTCCAGCCGAACACGGCTAGATTGCCCCCAAAGCCGACCTCGCCGTTGGCAAAGCACGGCCCGGTATAAACGTCGGCCGTGCGGGCCTCGACGTAGTCCCCGTAAAGCTGTGTTTTCGGAAGTCCGGCGCCGAACGAGACGGCCGCCAGAAGAAGAGTCGCAATGGACCCAGACAGAACTCTCATCCCAGTCCCTCCTGTGAGTATGCAGTTATTCTAGCGCAAAGGACCGCGGCGCCGCAGCTCAACCGCCGCGGCGCCGCTGAGGGTAAGTCAGGCTGTCGTTACAGCGCTTTGTAACAGGTGCGGCCGGGGCTGCACTCGTAGGAGTCCACGAGCTTGCCGTCGGGGCCGAGGCCCAGTTGGGTCTTGAGGCACCAGAAGATGCGTTCGTCGCCGCGCTGGACGGCGGAGTCGTTTGTCTCGTCGATGTACAGGCCCTTCCAGCGCAAGTGCTCACAGCGCTCCTCGCGCATGACGTTGAAAGCAGGGTTCGCCATTGGCCTACCCCTTTCTGCCCGCTGCCGCGAGCAGTGCACGCTTCACGGCCGTGCGCGCCAGTTGGACCTTGTAGCGGTTCTGGGTGAGTGGCTTGGCGCCGGCGACCGCCGCCTCGGCCGCTTCCGCGGCCACGTTTTCATCGATGGTCTTTCCGGCCAGCATGGCTTCGGCGCTCGAGGCCACCCATGGTACAGGCGCCACGTGGCCAAGAACCACCCTGGGCTTGGACACAGAGCCGCCCTTCCTATTATCGAAGGCGACGGAGGCGGTGGCCAGCGGCCAGTCGAGAACCTCGCGCTGCCGTACCTCGTAGGTCGCGTTGGCAAGGCCGGTGGCCGAGGGAACGACGATCTCGGTGAGGATCTCGCCGGGCTGAAGCGCGATCTCCCGCTCGCCCTCGCTCTTGGGCACAACGAAGAACTGCTCGACCGGCAGTTCGCGCGTGCCGGAGGCGGAGACCAGCTTCACTTTCGCGCCCAGCGCCACGAGGGCCGGGCCGAGGCTCGACGCGCTGACGAAGTGCGGCGGACCGCCGATAATGGCGTGGTACTTGTTTTCGCCATTCTCGACCAGGCTCCTGCCGCTCGCGTCCTTCGCCATCAACCCGAAGCCGAGCCGGAAGTACCAGCAGCGGGGCCGCTGGCAGAGGTCGCCGCCCACGGTTCCCATGTTGCGGATCTGCGGGCTGGTGACGCCCTGGGCGGCCGTGACAAGCGAAGGATACTCCGCGCGCACCGCTGCGCTCGCGAGCAGGTCGTCAAACGTCGCGGCCGCGCCGATGCGAAGACCGCCGGCGCTTTTGCGGATTCCGCCCAGCTCCGCGATGCCCTTGATGTTCACCACCCGCTTCGGTGTGTGAACGTAGTCCTTCATCAGGCTGAGGAGGTCGGTTCCCCCGGCCAGCACGTCCGCTTCACCCCAGCGGCTGCCGAGCAAGCCCAAAGCCTCCTTGAGCGTCGTCGGATTTGCGTACTCGAAGGCTTGCATTTACGCGTTCCTCCTTTCCAGGGCCGCGAGGACCCGCTCCGGCGTGAGCGGGACGGTGGAGACCCGCACGCCGATGGCATTGGCGACAGCGTTGGCGATGGCTCCGATCGCCGGGATCACCGGCGGCTCGCCCAGGCCGATAACGCCGCGCGCGTCGTGTTCCGGAGTGATGTCCAGGTGAACGATGATCTCGCCGATATCGGCAGCGCCGGCGAGCTTGTAGAACTCCATGTCGGCGTTGAGGAAGCGCCCCGTCATTTCGTCCATGATGCGCTCCTCGTAAAGCGCGCCGCAGATGCTCATGATGCAGGCACCGTATACCTGGCTCTCCGCAGTCTTGGGGTTGATGATGAGGCCGCAGTCCTGCGCGGCCACCAGCCGGTTCATTCGGACGATCCCGGTTTCGGTGTCCACAGAGACGTCGGCGATCTGCACGCCGCCAACGCCCTGGCTGATGAGGCCCATCGGCTGTTTCGGGTTGTTCGAGCCCATCTCCGTGACACGATTGACGCCGAGCTTCGCGCAGGCCTGCTTCCAGGGGAGGCTCTTGGCCGGATTGCCCTTTACCTGGATCTTGCCCTCCGCCGCTTCGAGCTGATCGGCGGGCACGCCGAGCGTCGGGGCCGCCGCTTCAAATACCTTCTGCAAGGCGTTGAGGGTGGACTTGCGCGTCGAGGCCGACACGCCGCCAACAGTGGTGGAGCCGCCGGAGGCGCCCGACGGCGGGTATCTGCTGTCGCCGATCTTCACCTTGATGTCGCCGATCTGAAGACCGAGCGACTCGGCCGCCACCATGGCGATGATGGTCCGCGTGCCGGTGCCGAGATCCTGACTGGCGAGTTCTAACTCGACCGTGCCGTCGGGATGGATGGTCGTGCGGCAGTCGCTGGGATGGCCGAGGCCGCCCCAGGTGGCGACGCCGATCCCGAGGCCGCGTTTGATGTGCCCGGAACCGGAATCGCCGCGCGGATGCCAGAGCTTCTTCCACTCGATCAGCTCCGCCGCTTTCGCCAACTGGGCGCGATAGACCTCCGCCCTGGCCGTGTAATTGGCGTTCTTGGAGAACACCTCGAGCGGGTCCATCTTCAGCGCAGCGGCCAGATCGTCCATCGCGCAGCAGGTGACAAAGGATGCTTGCGGATGGTTCGGCGCGCGCCAAGCCCGGGCGAGCGCGTTGTTGGTGACCACGCCGGTGTGGTTGATGCGCCGGTTGGGGATATTCGTGTAGACGTAAGGGAGCTGCGTCGGCGAAACGCCGCCGCCGCTGACGCCGCTGGTGCCCCAGGACTCGGACTGCCAGGCGGTGATGGTGCCGTCCGTCTTGGCCGCCATCTTCACCTTGGCGAAGATCGAGGGCCGGTTACCGGCGATGGTCAGCTCGGTGCGCCGGTCGAGGAACATCTTCACAGGGCGCCCGCCGCTGGCCTTAGAGAGCTGCGCCGCTGCCGGACCCCAGCGGTCGGAGGCGAACTTGCTGCCGAAGCCGCCGCCCATGTGGTCCTGTATCACGTGGACGTTGGCGGCGGGGACTTCTAGGCTCTTGGCGAGGTCGCCGCCAATGCCGGAGACGTTTTGCGTCGAGGGCCAGTACTCGAGCTGGTTCCCCTTCCAGGCGATCACCTGCCCGTGCGCCTCCAGCGTGCAGTGGGTAAGCACCGGGATGCCGTAAAGGCCTTCGGAAACGACATCGGCTTCCTGAAAGGCCTTGTCCGGATCGCCGGTAAGGATCTCGCCGGCGGGCTTGCTGCGCGCGCCTGCTTTCTTGAGGTCCTCCTCGCGCACGAGATGCGGCAGAGGTTCGTACTGGACGTCGATCTTGCGCAGGGCGTCGCACGCGATCTCCTCGCTCACTGCCGCGACCGCGGCGATCTCGGTGCCCGCCCACTGGATTTCGGTTCCGGCGGGCGACATCACGTGAACTGCGGTGACGCCCTTGAGGCTCTCCGCTTCCTTGGTGTTGATGCTCTTGACCCGGGCGTGGGCGAGCGGCGACGTGAGGATGGCGCCGAAGAGCAGCTCCGGCGGCTTGACGTCGTACGCGTACTTCGCTTTGCCGCTGGCTTTGGCGGGTCCATCGATGCGGCTTGCCCGCTTGCCCATGACGCGGCGCTTGGCCGCGGGAGGCCAGCCATACTCAGGCATTGCTTCCTCCTTTCATCTTGGCGGCTTCCAGCACGGCTTTCCGGAGGCCGACGTAGGTGCCGCAACGGCAAAGGTTGCCGCTCAGCGCGGCCTTGACCTGGTCGTAGGTCGGACTGGGATTGCGGTCGAGGAGGCCCTTGGCTGCCATTACGAAGCCGGGCGTGCAGAAACCGCACTGCTGGGCGTCGTTGGCGACGATTGCGGCCTCCACCGGGTGCAGGCGGTCCCCCGCCGAGAGGCCTTCGATGGTCTGGATCGGCTTGCCTTGGGCGTCAATCGCCAGCACGCAGCAGGCATAGACGACCTTGCCTCCGAGGATCACCGTGCAGGCGCCGCAGGTGCCGCGGTCGCAGACTTTCTTGGCGCCGGTCATGTCGAGCCGGTCGCGCAACGCATCGAGCAGCGTCACGCGGGGCTCGACCGTCAGTTTGTGAGGTTTGCCGTTAATTTGCAGCGTGATCGGAACCTCCCCGGGTCCGGCCACCGCGGCCGGCGGCGGTTCCGCTTCAGCATGAGTTTCAAGAATGCCGGCTCCCACCGCGCCGCTGACGCCCATGCCGCGGATGAAACCGCGGCGTGAGACGCGGCCGTTGGGCTTCTTCTCCAAGCCGGGGTCTTTGCTGATGCTCACCAGACACCTTCCTTTCCCACACGAAGATTGAGGACTGTTGTCAGGAACGGATGGAACACCCAAAGAACTATATCAGAAATGTGGCTGGTGAGTGGCAAGCGACACGCCCGTCTGGCCTGGGCCGCGGCCTGTAGGGCCAGGCGCTTTCTCCTGCCAGAGCCCGTCAAGCCCGAAGGCTTGACGGGCGATCCACATCAGAAGTAGAGATGCAACCCAAGCTGGATGGTTCGGTTGGCGACAGACGTCCGCGTGATTCTCGAGAAGCTGCCGCTCGTCAGGTCTCCGTTCAGCTCGGCGAACTGCGGATGATTCGGCATGTTGAAGAAATCCGCGCGGAACTGGAGGCGCGTCTCTTCGTCGGCCGGAATCCTGAAGTCCTTCTGGACCGAGAAATCGAGATTGTTGACACCAGGGTTCCGAAGCGAGGAGAAGTAGCGCGGCGCGTCGCCAAACGCTTTCAAGGTGTCAAACGGCCCCGTCGGAGTCAGCAAGCCCGGCGCCGGGCAATTTCCCGAGAAATCGAACGCGTTCTTGTCAAACCAGTGATCGATTGTCTGCTGAAAACCCGAGGGGAGCGGATCGGACAGCATCATGGGACGATTGGTCAGCGTGTGCGCCGCGTTGCAGTATCCGTAACTGTTGTCCAGGATCCCGAACGGGGAACCGCTGCTGATCGTGTAGACGGCTGTCGCGCGCCAGCCGCCCAGCACCTGGCTGGCGGCGCCTCGGTTGATCCACCTCTTCCCGGGGCCAAACGGCAGTTCCACAATGGGCGCGACGGTCAATCGAGCGGGTATGTCGCCGGCGCTGACTGAACGGTCCGCCCGGCGGTTATAGAAATCCTGCCCCAGCACATCGAGCGACCAGAATCCGCCCCAATCAGACGAGGAATCGTCAATCAGCTTGCTCCAGGTGAAGTTCGCCAAGACAGAGAAGCTGCGGGAGAAGCGACGCTCCAATTTCGCCTGCATGGAGTGGTACGAAGAACTGGAGAGCCCCCAGTATCCGGGATTGACTACCAGGTCCCAGATTGATCCTCCAGCCGCATTCACTTTTTCGGAGGCCAAGGGACAGTACGGGCTGGTCGTCGCGTCCCAGCCAAGCTCCGCGGTGCTCTGCGGGGACTGCTGGCACATGTTGTAAGCATAATTGACCGGCAAATGGAGACCACGGCTGCCGACATACGCTAACTGAGCGACCGTGACCGCCCCGAACTGTTTCTCCAGGGTGAAGTTCCAAAGCTGGACATACGTTGGCGTTTGCTTTCGGGGCGCGTACAGCGACCACGACACGTTGCTGGTCACCGGCAGTGGGGCTTTGATCGCCGACGGATCCGGGTTCAGAATCGGCGGCAAATTCGACCAGTTGGTTCCGCCAGGGATGGAGGTGTTCGCGAGCAGGTTGGGGCCCGCTTCGGCATCTCCGGCGCGGCCGTGGCCGATGGCCGAGGGATACATGATGCCGTATCCGCCCCGGACCACGAATGTGCTCACCGGGTTCCAGGCGAACCCAACTCGCGGTCCAAACTGCTTGCGCGAGGGGTCGAACGGCGTGTCCGGCGCGTTCACCCCGAACTGCTCCCATTCGGCCCTGAACGGATTGAAGAACGCCAATCCGCTGTGTATCTCATGGAAAGACTGGTCGTATTGCCACCGCAGGCCCAGGTTGACTGTCAGCTTCTTGGTGAGCTTGATGTCGTCCTGAAGATAGAGTGAGTAGCTCCAGGCGCGCGTGGAGAGCATTGCGTTTTGGACGTTGACGCTGCCGTTATTGATCACGCCGAACAGGAAATCGGCGAATGCATTTCCCGTCTGCGAGCCGCTGAAGGAAAAACTGCTGGCCGCATTGTTCGGCTGATAGTTGTCGATCAAGTAGTGCCGGGCCTCGCCGCCCACTGTGAGGTTGTGCCGGCCCACCAGCCACACGACACTGTCGCTCAATTGAAGGATCTCTGCCGGTTCGTAGAGAATCCCTCCCGTGCTGAAGCTCTGGTACCCGCTGACGCTCATGCCGGGCGTGCCGCATTTCGTCCCGCCGGCTGTGTCGGGAACGCTCGCCAGGCAATTGGGAATGCCCTCGATTCCGAAGTCGGAAGGCGATGTGTAACTCTGTCCCAGGTTGGTGCGATGACCCACCCGGTGCATGAATCCAAACCGGAAGTTGTTCAGCAGGGCCGGCGTAAAGGTGTGGTTCCATCCGGTCGTCAACGCGTAATCCTTTTGCCGGTTAATCTGTTCGCCCGCTGGTCCGACAATGAGGTTACCGGGATACGAAGTTCCATGTCCGTTCTGAAAGTGAATTGCCCCGAAGATCTGATCCGACTCCGACAGGTAGTAGTCGATCTTGGGATTAAACCGGTTGGTCGTAGAGTTGAATGGCTTGCTGAAGCTCAAGGAGCTCGCTCCCGGAAAGCTCCCCGGGGTCGTCGACGCCGGCCACGCCGAAAGGAAGCTGTTGGCAATGGGGCTGATCTGCGAGTACGGTATTCTGTTGAAAGGAATCGGCGTGGTTGTCCCCGGCTCGAAGATCTGTTGTTTCGCATCCAGACAGATACCGGAAGGGTCGAAGCCAGCCGCGCACGCGGCGGACAGGTCCCCGCTCCGGAACGCGTCGTTCGGCACGATCACCCCCGTGACGGGGCTGCTGCCATCGCTTCGGAGACCCTGGTAGTCCGTGAAGAAGAACAACTTGTCCCGGACGATTGGCCCGCCGATTGTGCCGCCGAACTCGTTCCTCTTGAACGGGTTCTTGGGCTTCGCAGGATTCTCGAAGAAGTTGCGGGAATTGAGCGAAGCGTGGCGGGTGTAGATGTAGCCAGAACCGTGGAATTGGTTCGTTCCGCTCTTGGTGACGGCGGTGATGACGCCGCCGGCCTTCCCGTACACGGCCGACAAGTTGTTGGTTTCAACCTTGAACTCCTGCACGGAATCGATGGCCGGATTCAGCGCCTGTCCGCCAAAGACCGGCGCAGTGATCGTGGTGCCGTCCAGGATGTAG
>Ga0233417_10000334_pt1 | contig 13912 bp, 12 predicted proteins | sample Sed_MG_FD_189023 | JGI IMG/M metagenome (GOLD analysis project Ga0233417, IMG submission 189023) | Sediment microbial communities from Lake Towuti, South Sulawesi, Indonesia - Sediment_Towuti_2014_0.5_MG | ecosystem: Environmental > Aquatic > Freshwater > Lake > Sediment | place: Indonesia... | reverse complement strand
GCCGCGAACCCCAGCGCGCTCAGCAGTCCGCGCCCGATGCGCGCCGCCGCCGCCTCGCGCTCCAGCGAGTACAGCGTGTCCTTGCGCTCGCGCATCGCCAACCACGCCGCTCGCAGCGACCACGCGGCGCCGGCGAGGCACACAGCGTACAGCACGGGCGCGAATCGCTCGACAGCCTGAATGAGGGCAGCCATGCGCGCCCTACGTTCTGAGCGCGCGCAGAACGCCCCGGATGATGGTCGTCATCTTCGGAACGATCGTCCGCCCCGCTTCGAGCACTTCTTCGTGCGTCGTCGTCTGTGTCACGCCTTCGGGTGGCAGGACATTGCTGATGCCCGACAGCCCCAGAACGCGCAGTCCGCCGTGGCGCGCCACGGTGGCTTCCGGCACAGTCGACATGCCGACGGCGTCGGCGCCGATCAGGCGCAGGAAACGCACATCCGCCGGCGTTTCAAAGCTAGGCCCGCCCAGGCAGATATACACCCCCTCGCGCAGCGCGATGCCCTGATCGCGCGCCACACGCTGCGCCAGAGCGCGCAGCGCCGGGTCGTATGCCTGCGACATATCCGGGAAACGCGTCCCGAACGACGCATCGTTGGGCCCGCGCAGAGGGTTCTGACCGGCCATCCCGATCAGATTGATATGATCCGTGATGAGCATAACGTCGCCGGCCTGGAACGACGCGTTCAACCCGCCCGCCGCGTTGGTGACGATGAGAAACTCAATTCCCAGAAACTGCATCACGCGGACGGGGAACGTCACACGTCCCATCGAATAACCCTCGTAATGATGCGCGCGCCCTTGCATCACCAATGCGTCGACGCCTTCGACCTTACCGGACACAAGCCATCCGGCGTGACCTTCGACCGACGAGCGCGGCCAGTGCGGCAGGTCGGTATAGGAGATCGTGACCGGCGACTCGACGGCGTCGACGAGCGCCCCTAAGCCCGAGCCGAGCACCAGGCCGGCCCGGGGCCGGGTACGAATGCGGTCGCGGATGGCCGCGACCGCTTCGTCGACCTGCTGGCGGGTGACGAAATCGTTCATGGTCACAATTGCGCGAGCAGCTTCGCCTTCTTCTCGTTAAACTCGGCGTCGCTGATCAGGCCCTTCCTGCGCAGCGCATCCAGCTCCTCGATCAGCTTCGGCACGTCGCGGTCGCCGGCTTCACGCATCTGCTCGCCGTACTCCTCGCCTAGCCTCGCCTTCGCATCCAGCATGGCGGTCTTGAACTTGACCGGCTCTCGCAAGCGAGTCAGCTTGTTGACCCCCACGTCGCTGCCGGTCACAATCTCCAGATCGCCGTAATTCAGGATGCGCCCGAAGAAGGACTGCGTGAGCAGCACGTCGTTGACTTTCTCGAGCGACGAGTCGGCGGTGCGCTTGTTGACGATGCCCTCGGTCTGGATCACGCGCCGCGACGTGATGATGTACTCTTCGGCCCACCATTGCAGCCAGTCCCAGCCAAACCGGGCAAAGCCGAATGCGACGCCGAGGAACGCAACCCAGCTGAGCACATTGTACGCCGTCGGCAGCGCCCTAAAAAGGAGGTTGTACAGCGCCAGGACGACGATTACGATGAACCCATTGATTAAGGCGGAAGCCAGGAGCGTCACCCAGTGCTGGCGGGCGCGCAAGACAATCTCTTCACCCTTCGCCATCAGTTGCTCGACGTATCCCATGATGCTCCTTTCACTGGCAGCCGGCGAGGGGCAGAAGCGCACGGACGGCCACCGGTCACTCCCCGGCAGCGAGGTCCGGCTTCTGCTCGACGGCGAGCTGCGAATAGATTTGCGTCGTTGAGACGCTGGCGTGGCCCAAGAAATGCTGAACTTCGCCCAGGCTGGCCTTGTTGCTCTCCAGCATGTGCGCGGCGAACGAGTGCCGCAGCGTGTGAGGCGTCACCTCGAAATCGATGCCTGCCCGCTCGGCGTACTCTTTGATGAGCAGCCACATGCCTTGCCGCGTGAGTTTCTGCCCCCGATGGTTCAGAAAGAGCGCGTTGGGATCCGTCGCGTTCTTCGCTAGCGCGGGCCGGCCTCGCTCCAGGTACGCTTGCAGAGCTGCCACAGCCCGATCTTGCATCGGGACGATGCGCTCCTTGTCGCCGCGATCGTTGCGAACGCGCACATCATGCGTGACCAGGTTCACATCATCCAGGTTCAGCGACACCAGCTCGGACACACGCATGCCCGTGGCATACAGCGTCTCGAGCAGGGCGCGATCGCGCAAGGACTTGGGCTGGCCGGACTGCCCCGGCGTGGCGAGCAGCCGTTCGACCTCGGCGCTGGACAGTGTATGCGGCAGGCGCTTCTTCACTTTGGGCGCTTCCGCCGCCAGGGTCGGATCCGACGCTATCTGGCCGGTTCGGGCGAGATACCGAAAGAATGACTTGAGCGCGGCGATCTTTCGCGCCACCGTCGACGTGGCCATGTGTTTTTCTCGGCCCGACGGATCACGCCACGTCATGTCCTTGAGTCGCACGATATAGTCGGTCACGATGTCCGGCGGCATGCTCGCCCAGCGGCCGTCCGGCGCGGCATGCCGCACGTCGACGTGATCGACGAACTGTCCCAGGTCGTTGCGGTAAGCCGCGATCGTATTCCGCGAATAGCGTTTCTCGTGCGCGAGTGATGCCAGATACGCGCCGAGGTCGGCTTCGAGCTGTGTGCGCGCTTCCTCCGCCTGCATGCTTCCTACTCCCCCAGGTGCGTCGGCGCGGCGAGATACGCGACTATTATATTCACACACATTTTTGGCGCAAATGGGGGCTAGTCGCCCGCCGGGGGCAAGCGCGGGGGTCTGTCACCCCCTACCCTGTCGCGTGCGCCGGGCGCGGAGACAAGTGAGACTGGACTTACAGGATCAACATCGCATCCCCAAACGAGTAGAAGCGATAGCGCTCCACCATCGCGGCGCGATAGGCGGCGAGAACCTGCTCCAGTCCGGCGAATGCGCCGACGAGCGCCAGCAGCGTCGAGCGCGGCAGATGAAAGTTCGTGATCATCACGTCGACGACGCGGAACCGGTAGCCCGGCGTGATGAACAGGCCGGTGTCGCCGTCGAACGGCGCAACGCGACCCTCGGCCTGACCGGCCGTCTCCAGCGCCCGGACGGCAGTCGTGCCGACGGCGACGATGCGCCCGCCGGTTCGCCGCGCCTGGTCGATCCGCTCGACCGTGTCCGCGCTCACGCGGCAGCGCTCCGTGTGGATGCGATGCTGCTCGACCTCGTCCACTTCGATCGGGCGGAATGTGTCCAACCCCACTCGCAGATCGACGAACGCCGCACCCACACCTTGCTCGCGAAGCGCCTGCATCAAGTCGGGTGTAAAGTGCAGACCGGCGGTCGGGGCGGCTGCCGAGCCGGGCACACGCGCGAAAATGGTCTGGTATCGCTCCGGATCGCGCAGCGACTGATGAATGTACGGCGGCAGCGGCACGCCGCCCAGCACGTCGAGTTGATCGTCAATCGGGCGATCGAAGCGCAGCACGCGCCTGCCGCGCTCAAGCTCGGCGACCACTTCGGCAGTGGCGTCCACGGGCGCGCTCTCAACCGCCGGCAGGATGCGCATCCGCGTTCCGACCCGCACCCCCGATCCGCCGACGAGAGCCTCCCACGTCTGGCCGTCGCATCGTTTCAGCAGGAGCACTTCGACGCGCCCGCCGGTAGGTATCTTGACGGCTTGCAGGCGCGCATTCAGGACGCGCGTCTCGTTGAACACCAGCAGGTCGCCGGGACGGAGAAACTCGGCGACATCGCGAAATCGCCGGTGGGCGAGCGCGCCCGTCGCTCGATCGAGCACGAGCAATCGAGCCGCGTCGCGCGGCTCGATCGGGGTCTGGGCGATGAGTTCGGCAGGAAGATTGTAGTCCAGCTCGAAGGTCTTCAAGGTCAGCGATTCAGCATTCGAACGACGACGTTCAATATCACGGTCAAGATCAGGCTGAGCAGGAGCATCGACGCCAGAGGAATCAAGCAGCCGAAATTCTCACCCTGAACCCGAATGTCGCCGGGTAAGTTGCCGAAAAACGGGAAGCGTCCCAACAGCCACACCAGGCCGCCGAGCACCGCGATGCCCAACCCGATCAGAACCAGCCACTTGCCGAGATCATTCACGCTCATCGTGGAAGAGTATACCACGACTGGAAAATCCAAAATTCAAACTTCAAACAGTGGGGAGCAACCGTTCAAGTCAGACAAGTGGAAAACGCGCCTTTGAGAGACGGCCGTATCAAGTGCCGGGGGATCACGGAGTGCTGCGTGAAGCGCTCATGGAGCGTCCAGGGCGCACCGGAAGCCGATGTCGTCCGACCAGCCGTCCTGGCTGCCCTTGCCGCGAATCGTGGTGGTTGCGCGCGCGCCGTCGGACTTGAACGAGCCTCCGCGAACCACCCGCTCCAGGCCAGACGCCGGGCCTTGAGGGTTGACAGACGCGGACAGGGCATAGTAGTCGCCGCCGTACCAGTCGGCGACCCATTCCCAGACGTTGCCGATCATATCGTACGCGCCAAACGGCGAGCTGTTCGGCAGGCTCGCCACCGCGATCGGTTGACCGACGCCGCGCTCAAACGTGTTCGCCCGATTCTTGTCGAAGGTATTGCCCCACGAGTAGATGCGCTCGGTGGAACCCTTCGCGGCTAACTCCCACTCCGCCTCGGTCGGCAGGCGCTTGCCATACCAGCGACAGAAGGCGGCCGCGTCGTTCCACGACACGCGGTTGACTGGAAAGCGCTGCCGGTCGGGCGAGTTCGCCGATCGCCACGTGGTCGCGTCGCCCTTTTTCTCGGCGTCGGTGACAAAGCCGCTAGCCGAGGCAAACCGCGCGAACTGCGCGACCGTCACCTCGACGACGTCGATATAGAACGCGTCGACGGTCACGCGATGCGGCGGCGTCTCGTCGGGCGCGAACTGGCCGCCGGTCGCGCCCATCTTAAACGATCCACCCGGAACCACGATCATGCCCGCCGGCGCGTCAGCAGTGGGCGAGGGAGCCGGCGCCGCCTCAAGTGTTGCGACGCCCGGCGCGGCCGCCGCCGAAGTGGCGGGCGCCCCATCCGTGGCGCGCGCCGCCTGGTCGGAGACGAAGCTCCCGGCCAGGCCGCCCGAAAGCCACACTGCCAGGAACAAGAGCAGCAACATCAGAGCGGCTAGAGTCGCCAAACGGCGGCGCGATAACCTTTCACGCGCCGCAGCGAACGCAAGCCGGATACGGCCGGCAAGCTGGCTCGCCGGGGGAGCGGATACGCGCCGGGCGCCGGATTTTCCTGCCCGGGCCGGCGCGGCTGTTCCGGGGCGAGGAAGTTTTGTCTTGGCTGTAGAGGATTTCACCTGAGCAGTCACAGAACCCGGCGAAACAGGCGCTCGCTCGGGCAGCGCTTCGGACATGCTCACCTGCGCGCGCCTGGCCAGCGCCATGAGCTTTACAGGCAGTCGTCGCAAGCCGTGCCCTATCCACGCCAATGCGGCTCCGATCGCCTGGCTCAGGCTGCGCCGGCGGAGGGTGAGCCAGCTACCAGCGCCTTTGACCTTTGCTTCGAGAGCCGGACGACGGCGCTCCAGCCGCTCGCGCAGTTGCACGATGGGCGCCGGCCCAGGCAGGACAGGCTGCGTCTCCGCGACGCGGCCCGCCGGACGAGGCGTCTCGCGCGCCGGGGCAGGCGCGTCCTCGAGCAGCATAAACTGATCGGCACTGCCGATCGCGCGCGCCAAGTCGGCCAACATCGATTCAGCGGTCTGGTAGCGCCGGTTGGGATCTTTCTCCAATGCGCGCAGGATGACCTGCTCGACGGCGAGCGGTAGCCTGGGGTTGAATTCACGGGGCGGACGCGGGGACTCGGTAATATGCTTGACCACGACGGCCATGCCGCTGTCGGCCTCGAAGGGAACTCGGCCCGTGACCATCTCGTGCAGCATGCAGCCAAGCGAGTACAGATCGGCGCGGCCGTTGACTGGCAAGCCCTGACCTTGCTCAGGGGCCATGTAATCCGGCGTGCCCAGGCCGATGCCGCTCTTGGTCAGCTTGCGATCGCCGACGCGTATCTTAGCCAGGCCGAAATCGGTGAGCAGCGCCCAATTGCCTTCGCCCAGAAGGATGTTGCCGGGTTTCACGTCGCGATGGATGACCCCTTGACGATGGGCGAAGCCCAACGCCAGGCCCACCTGCGTGACGATCTCCAGCGTGGCGCGCAGGTCGAGCGGCGCGCCCATCAGGTCCTTGAGCGTGCCGGTGTCGACGTACTTCATGACGATGTACACGATGTCGCCGGCCTGGTCGAAATCGTAGACCGGCAGGATGTTGGGGTGATCGAGCTGCGCGACGGCGCGCGCTTCCTGCTTGAAGCGCTCCAGGAAGCCTTCTTCGTCGATGAAGTGAGGCGAGAGAACCTTGACGGCGACGTAGCGCTCGAGCTTCTCCTGGTAGGCCTTGTAGACCGTGGAAGTCGCGCCCTTGCTGATTCGCTCGAGTATCAGGTATTGGCCGAGGCGTTGGCCGGTGAGGTCTGCCATGCTGCGTCCTACAACAGGTTGGGTTGCTGAGGCCGTTCGGGATAGGGCAGGCCCAGGTGCCCGTAGGCGCGCTGCGTCGCGACCCGCCCGCGCGGCGTTCGATCGAGGAAGCCAAGCTGAAGCAGGTACGGCTCGACGACGTCCATGATCGTGTCGGCCTCCTCGCTAATCGACGCGGCAATCGTATCCAGCCCGACCGGCCCGCCGCTGAACTTCTCGATAATGGAGCGCAGCACGCGGCGGTCCAGATCGTCCAGGCCCAAAACGTCGACGTCGAGCAGCGCCAGCGCTTCGGCGGCCAGCGCGCCCGTGGCGACGCCGTCGCCGCGCACCTGCGCGTAGTCGCGCACGCGGCGCAAGAGTCTCAGGCCCACGCGCGGCGTTCCCCGGCTGCGGCGGGCGATTTCGGCGATTCCCTCGTCGTCGGTCGCCAGGCCCAGCACGGCCGCCGCGCGCCGGACGATCTGCTCCATAATCGCCTGATCGTAGTAGTCCAGTCGGTAGACGGCGCCGAATCGCGCGCGCAAGGGCGCGGTCATCAGCGCCAGGCGCGTCGTCGCGCCCACGACAGTGAAATGCGGCAAGCCCAGCCGGATGTTGCGCGCGGACGGCCCTTTGCCCAGAATGATGTCCACTGCGAAATCTTCCATCGCCGGATACAGCACTTCTTCGATCGCGCGACCCAGGCGGTGAATCTCGTCGATGAACAGCACGTCGCCCGCTTTGAGATTCGTCAGCACGGCGACCAGGTCGCCGGCCCGCTCGATGGCCGGCCCGGCCGTTACGCGCACGCTCACACCCATCTCATTCGCAATGATGTGCGACAGCGTGGTCTTGCCCAGGCCGGGCGGGCCGTAGAACAGCACGTGGTCGAGCGCTTCGCCGCGCGCCTTCGCCGCCTCGATCAAGATCGAGAGATTCTGCTTCAAGCGCTCCTGGCCGGGGAAGTCGACGAGACGAGTGGGTCGCAGCGCGCGATCGAGTGCGGCCTCCTCTTCGCGCTGGTGAGGTGATACGCTTCGATCTACCATGGCGATGCGATTATACCTGATGCACCGCTACAGGCAACGCCTCAGCCAGCCCTGAACATGGTAGCACACGCTGTCCGGCCACAGGCTTGCAGGCCGGTTACAGTAGCATTGCGGGGCGGGTAGCTCCTTTGGGCCACCTGGCAGGCGAGTGCCAGACCATTGTTTTGACAAGCCTGCCGCGCGACGTTACAATGCCTGTCAATCCCACTCACGGAGATCTCAACATGGCTCTGCTCCACGTCAGCACGCATCCACTGGTGCGGCACAAGATTGCGCTGTTGCGCGATACGAGAACCGAGCCGAAGAAGTTTCGCGAACTGATCCGAGAGATCGCCATCTTGCTGTGTTACGAGGCCACCGCCGATCTCGCCCTGGAAGAGACGGGCGTGACGACGCCGATGGGTCAGGCCGTCGGCCACCGGCTGCGCGAGAAGATCGGCCTGGTGCCGGTGCTGCGCGCCGGGTTAGGCATGGTCGAGGGCATCTGGGAAATGATGCCGGCCGCCGAAGTCTGGCACATCGGACTGTTTCGAGACGAGCGCACGCTCAAGCCGATCGAATACTATCGCAAGCTGCCGGTCAGCCCGACGGTGGAGGTCTGCTTGATCCTCGATCCGATGCTGGCGACGGGCGGGTCGGCTTCTGCCACAGCGAAGATCCTCAAGGATTGGGGCGCCAAGCGCATCAAGTACGTGGGGATCATCGCCGCGCCGGAGGGCGTGAAAAAGCTTTCGACCGATCATCCCGACGTGCCGATGCACGTCGGCGCGCTCGACGACCACCTGAACAGCATCGGCTACATTGTGCCCGGCCTGGGCGACGCCGGCGATCGCCAGTTCGGCACGGGATGAGGAGACGCCCCGCGAAGGACGGGGGCGCTCATCGTTTCCTGTTGGCGACGAGCCGCCGGTCAGGTCGTTCTGGCGGCGCTCGTTCACCTACGGCGGACCGGCTTATGGAAGCGTCACCTGTCACGCTTGCCGATCTGTACGCCGCACGCGCTCGCGTCGCGGCGCACATTCTTCGCACGCCCCTGACCCATTCTTTCCTGCTCAGCGAGCAAATCGAGTGTGAAATCTGGCTGAAGCAAGAAAATCGCCAGCACACGGGCAGCTTCAAGCCGCGCGGCGCGTTGAACAAGATCGCGTCGCTCGACGACGAAGAACGCTCGGGCGGCATCGTGGCGGCATCGGCGGGGAATCACGCGCTGGGCGTGGCTCACGCTTGCCGCGCCCTCGACATCGACCGCGCAGACGTCTTCGTCCAGGCGAGCGCCTCGCCGGCCAAGATCGCCAAGCTGCGTGAGTATCCGGTGCAGCTGCACCTCGTCGGCGACACCTTCGACGAGGCGCAGCAGGCGGCGCTCGCGTATGCCCGTGAGACGGGCGGGACGTTCGTTTCGGCGTACGACGATCCGGCGGTTCTCGCCGGCCAGGGCACGTGCGGCCTGGAGATCGTCGACGACCTGAGCGATCTCGACGCGGTCATCGTGCCGGTCGGCGGCGGAGCGCTGATCGGCGGCATCGCGCTCGCCGTGAAGGCGATGCGCCCGGCGGCGCGCGTCGTCGGCGTCAACCCGTCCGCCTCGCCGTCGGCGCTGCTGTCGTTTCAGCGCGGCGCCGCGATCGATCCCTACAACCACGAGCCGACGCTGGCGCACGGCCTGGCCGGCGGCTTCGGCAAGATTCCGTTCTCGGTGGCCCGCCATCTGGTGGACGAGATCGTGCTGGTATCCGAAGAGGAAATGAAACAGGCCATCATCGCGCTGATCGATTCGGATCAGATCCTGGCCGAGGCATCGGGCGCGGCGGGGGTAGCGGCCGCGCTGCATCGCAAGACACGACTGAGCGGCAGGGTCGTCGTGGTGATCTCGGGTGGCAATATCGAGTCGGGCACGCTGCGGAGCATTCTCACAGAGAAGCCATGAGTTAAGATGGTGTCAACCGACCCATTCGTTGATTCGTTGCCTATTCGATGACACCCTTCCTCCTCATCTTCCTGATCGCCTTTGTCCTCTCGCTGTTGTTCACTCCCCTCGCCCGCCACCTTGGGACGCGGTTACGCATCGTCGACACGCCCGGTGGACGGCGCAGGCATGCGGGGGTAGTCTCCCGGCTGGGCGGAATGCCCCTGTTTATCGCCTTCACCGTCGCCGTGGCGGCCTCGCGCGTGTCCGGCGTGCCAAGCTCCGATCCGCAGGAGCCTATCCGCATTGCCGGGCTGCTGATCGGCGGCGCTTTCGTATTCGCCTACGGCCTGATCGACGACCGCTGCAATCTACGACCTGCCTGGCACGTCGCGGCGCAATTCGTCGCCTCGCTGATCGCCGTCGTTTCCCTGATTATCGTCGAGCGATTCAACAACCCATTCACGAATCAACTCATCGTCCTCGAATGGTGGCTGTACATCCCGCTCACCATCTTCTGGCTAATGGGCATGATGAACACCGTCAACTGGCTCGACGGGTTGGACGGGTTGGCGGCGGGCGTCGCCGCGATCTTCAGCGCCGTGTTGTTCGTGGCGATGATCCGCACCACACCCGATCAGCCGCAGCCGCAACTGAGCATCGCCCTGCTGCCGCTGGCGCTGCTCGGCGCGGCGCTCGGATTTCTACCCTTCAATTTCCATCCGGCGCGGGTCTTTTTAGGGTCGGGCGCGCTGTACCTGGGCTACGCGCTGGGAAGTCTCGGCATCATCGGCGGGGCTAAAGTGGCGACGATGCTGCTCGTATTGGCCGTGCCGATTCTCGACATGGCCTGGCTCATCGTGAGCCGCGCGCGGCGAGGCGAATCGCCCGCGCAGGGCGGGCGCGATCATCTACACTTCCGCTTGCTCGATGTGGGGTTGTCACAGCGCACTGTCGTCGCGCTCTACTACGTGGCGAGCGCGACCTTCGGCGCACTGGCGCTGCTCATCGAGGGGCGGCTGATCAAGCTCATCACGCTCGGACTGTTAGCGGCGATCACGATCGCCGCGCTCGCGCTGCTGTCACGCAACACGCAACACGGGCAGGGCACAACAGACGATTGATGCGGCGCGGCATAGGGATGCCGCGCCTACAGACACGGATGCCGTTGCCACAGATGTGGCGTCTACCTGCGCTTCTTCGGCTTATCGTCGCCCGGCCTTGAGTAATACACGCGGCGTCCGATAATCGAAGCCGTGCCCCATTCGAGCAAGACTAACAGCGCGGCAACAGGCAGATTGATCGCCAGCGTGATGACAAACGCCGCCGTCAGCCAGTTGATGGCGACGCCCAGCGACCCGGCGAACGCCTCCAGGATAGCCGTCTGATTCGAAAGGACGACCAGGGCCACGACGCCGGCGATGAACAAAATGACGGGAGGCCACGTCTCGCGATCGCTCGCGCTCGGCAGCATCGTCGTGCTGATCGCGAACATCAAGTACAGCCAAAGCCAGGCGTCGGGCGTCTGGAGGATGCGGCCGGCCGTGGCGACGATGGCTTGAAAATCGCCTGCCAGCAGGACGCTCTCCATGTCGGACAGCCCGAAGACGTGGTATCCGATCAACAACACCGCGCCGCATCCAAACACCAGCGGCGCCACGCCGATCAGGCTCGCGCGTATCGGATCGACCTGTTCGACCATCACCGAGCCAAGCGTGATGCGGCCGGTCGGGTCGCGGCGGGGAAACACGGTGAAGCCGCCCGCGCGCACCCGGAGGATAAACGCGGCGACGGTATGGCTCAGCTCGTGTAGAAGCACGCCAGGCGACAGCGGAAAGAAGTACAGGATCAGGGCTACGTCCTCGTTGCCCGAGAGCAAGAAGAAGAAGCCGAGGATGTGGCGGTGAAGCCACTGCACCACGATCACGAGCAAGACGAGCGTAGCGACGAACCAGATGATCGCGTCCATTCACGCCCCGCGCTTCAGCCTCGCCGTCGCCTTCACGATTTCCGCGAAGTCGTCCACCTTGAGCGACGCGCCGCCGACCAGCGCGCCATCCAGATCCGGCATGACCATGAATTCGGCGATATTGGCCGGCGTGACGCTGCCGCCGTACTGGACGCGAATCGACTGCGCGACGTCTTCGCCGTAAAGCTCCGCGAGCGCGCCGCGAATCGAGACGGCGACGACGGCGTTCGCGCCCGCTCCGGTCGCCGCCTTTCCCGTGCCGATCGCCCAGATCGGCTCGTAGGCGATCACGATACGGCGCGCCTGCTCCGCCGTCACACCTGCCAGGCCCCGCCGCGTTTGCGCGCCGACGACTTCGGCCGTCTGGCCCGACTCGTTCTGCTGCAGGTTCTCCCCAACGGCCATGATAGGCGTCAGGCCGTGCGCCAGCGCGGCCTTGACCTTGCGATTGACCGATTCGTCCGTCTCGCCGAAATACTGCCGCCGCTCGCTGTGACCGACGATCACGTAGTCGCAGAGACCCTTCAACATCAGCGGCGATACTGCACCCGTGTAGGCGCCTTTCTCTTCCCAGTGCATGTCCTGCGCCCCAACCTTGATTTTGGTCCCCTTGAGCGCGTCGGCTACGCTCGCCAGCGCGACGAACGCCGGACACACGACGATCTCGGCGCCTTCGACGTCCAATACCAGCCGGCGCAATTCCCGAACGAGGGCAATCGCCTCGTCTACCGTTTTGTTCATCTTCCAGTTGCCGGCCAGAATCGGCGCGCGCATGGATCACCTCCGATAAGATTCGCTTTCGGAAAATGTCGCTCCAGACTTCCGAAGTCTTGGAGACTTCGGAAGTCTCAATTCCGAAGATGTCGTGAGCGCCACGCTCATGGCTCGAATCGACAGTCGAGCTGGCGCATGACCATCGTTACCCACGGAGGGACCGCCGCCGTGCCGGATGCGCTCGCCGCGGCCTGCCTGAACTCGCGCGCGGCGGCTGCCCGTTCGCCGCCCTTGAGCAGCGCGCAGCCCTTCACTGCGTGCGCTTCGGCCAGATCGGCGTCCGCCGCGAGCGCCTCGTTCGCGGCGGCCAGCGCCTCGTCAACCCGATTCTGCAGCAGGAGTGTCAAAGCCAGTCCGGCCAGGGGCCGGGCCTTTTCTTCGAGAGTCTCGACGAGCCAGGTCATGTGTGGCTGTGCTCGATCGGGATGACCGGAGGCCAGCCATGCCTCAGAGGCGATCACCTTCAGGTCGATTTCTGCCGGTGAGCCGGGCGCTGAGGGCGTGTGAAGACCTTGCTCGGCGCGCTCGGCCGCCTGAACGAACGCCTCACGCGCTTCCTCGGATCGGCCCTGTGCCACCAACTCGTTGGCGTGGCGAAATTGACGATTCGCCTCTTCCAGTGCAAGTCGCGCAGCCTCGCTGGGGCGCAGGGCATCGCCGGCCGGAGGACGATCCGGAGCCTGCGCAGACGGAGTAGCGGCGATTGGGGGATTCACGACGGCCGGCGCCGCTGGCATCTGCCGTGCGCGCAGGGCAAGCAGGACGGCCGCCGCAGCCAGGATGACGAGCGCCCCAATGCCAAGCCACGCAGGCCATCGGTTACGCCTTTTTGCGGCCTCGGCTGCGAGCGCGGTTGCCGGCGCGGTGGACATCGGCGCCGGGGGCGCGCCATACAAAGCGCTTCCCGACTCGCCGGTCGCACGGCTCAGCCCGGCCATCATCTCTTCGATCGACTGGAATCGACCGGCTCGATCTTTGTCCAGGGCTTTGAGCAAAAAGCGCTCCACGGGTTCGGGCAAAGCGGAGTTGATCGAGCGCGGCATCGGCAGCGGCGTGAAGATGTGATCGTGCACGACGGCGTAGGGCGTATCGGCCTGATAGGGCGCGCGGCCGACGAGCAATTCGTACAGCACCACGCCAAGCGAATACACGTCCGTTCGCGCGTCGAGGTCACGCTCGCCCCTGGCCTGCTCCGGCGAGATGTACTGCGGCGTCCCGAGAATCGCGTCCTGCGACAGCGTCGATTCGCCGGCTTGCGCCATGCGCGCCAATCCGAAATCGGTCAAGAACACGTCGCCCTTGTGCGTCAGCATGATATTGCTGGGCTTGACGTCGCGGTGCAGCACGCCCTGACCGTGCGCGTACGACAGGGCCGCGCCGACGGGCCGGGCAATCTTGAGAATCTCGTCCATTGCCAGCGGGCCGCGCGCCAGCCTGGCCTTCAGCGTGTCGCCCTCGATATAGCGCATGACCAGGTACGGCTGGCTCTCGTGATCGCTGAAGTCGTAGATCGGGACGATGTGGGGATGCTCCAGCCTGGCGACGACGCGCGCTTCGCGCTGGAAGCGGGCCAGGAAGCCGGGATCCCCTTTGAACGCCGGATGCAGCACCTTGAGCGCGACGTAGCGATCCAGCGATGCGTGGTACGCCTTGAAGACGGTCGCCATCCCGCCGCTGCCCAACTGCTCGATAACGCGATAAGGTCCGACTGTTTCTCCCGCC
>Ga0233417_10000331_pt1 | contig 13931 bp, 13 predicted proteins | sample Sed_MG_FD_189023 | JGI IMG/M metagenome (GOLD analysis project Ga0233417, IMG submission 189023) | Sediment microbial communities from Lake Towuti, South Sulawesi, Indonesia - Sediment_Towuti_2014_0.5_MG | ecosystem: Environmental > Aquatic > Freshwater > Lake > Sediment | place: Indonesia... | reverse complement strand
GGACGCGTACACGCGCAGATTCGATCCATCCGCATCGGCGGCGAGGATGCTCGCCTCGAGCGGATCGATCCCGACCATCTCGCCGCGGTCGCTCCGGCTTCCCTGGCCGACATACATGCGCCCATCCGCTCCAAAGGCGATGCCGTCGGTTTGGTGGCGCAGCGCGGGCAGGCCGTCGACGATCGGTTCGATTCGGTCGGCGGCGCGATCGCCGTTCGTGTCGCGCAGACGCGTCACGCCGCCGCGCCGCCCGACGTACAACCAGCCGTCGTGAAAGGCAATGCCCAGCGGCGCCGGAATGCCTTCCGCAACCGTCACGCGCCTGCCCGGCTGTGCCAGCGCCGTGATGCGTCCTGCGCCGCCTGCATACTCTGCCACATACAGTACGCCGTCCGGCGACCAGGCCAGCGACGTCGGCGCGTCAAACCCATCGACAACCATCGTCACCTCGACGCCTGTTGGCGCGAGGGGCATGCCCGGTCTCCCATCCGCCATGCGCGCCCGCACCATCCCTGCGATGAAACTCACGTCGACGCCGACGAGGTAATACGCCAACGCCCACCCCAGAAGGCAGAATGCCAAAACGCCGGCAAAGACTATCGTCAACCGCCTGCGTTTCCGCATGGCTCCCATCTCCAATCTCTAATCTCTAATCTCCAATCCCCAACCTCACATCCCCATCCAGAACTGCGAAGAGGCAACCAGGGCCGACAAAACGAAAACGCTCCACGACATTCAAGACGTGGAGCGTCGTCATCGGCATGAGTACCCCTGCCAGGAATTGAACCTGGGCCTCAGCCTCCGCAGGGCTGCGCTCTATCCGCTGAGCTACAGGGGCATGCGGCCGGTACAGCCAGGCGGGGAGACAGGGATTCGAACCCTGGGTGCAGTTTTACCCGCACAACCGCTTAGCAGGCGGCTCCGATCGTCCACTCCGGCATCTCCCCGGACACCGATCCGATGGCGGAGGGAGAGGGATTCGAACCCCCGATGAGGTTGCCCCCATAGTGGTTTTCAAGACCACCGCCTTAGACCGCTCGGCCATCCCTCCCGGTGAGGGCGTCTCCCTCAACGCAAACCGAGTATACCATGCGGGCATAGGGCTGTCAAACAATTGCCGTTCGATTTCGCTTGTGATAAAATCAACGCGCGATTCCCTCACAGGAGAAATGTATGGTCAGCGCCGACCTGCTCGAAATTCTTCGCTGCCCGCACTGCGTCAGCGGGCTAACTCGACGAGAAGGACCTGATCCGGGTCGTCTTCTGCTCGTCGGAGATGCCTGGCTGGTATGCCAGGAGCCTGGCTGCAACCGCAAGTACCCGATTAAAGATGACATCCCCATCATGTTGATCGACGAAGGCGATAAGTGGCGGGACGTCTCCGTCTGGCAACTGGGACAACCCTGACGAAGACACCCGGTTTCCCTCTCGCCATGAATTCCGCAGACTCCAATCGACTTCTGACTGACCTGGCCTCGGGCGACGACGATCGCGCCGAGGCTGCCGTGCTGGCGCTGGAGCGCCTGAACGAAGACGTGCTGCCGGGCATCCGCGAGCTGCTCTCCAGCCCGAGCGTCGACTGCCGCTGGTGGGCGACTCGCGCGCTGAGCGAGATCCGCTCCCCGGCGGCGATCGCCGCGCTGATCGACCAGTGCGCCGACTCTGATCCCGACGTGCGCGCCTGCGCCATCTACGCGCTCGGCACACTCGACGGGCAGGCCGCCGGCGCGATCCCGGCGCTGATCGGGCGGCTCGCCGATCCCAGCGTCTACGTCGGCCAGCTCGCCGCCGACTCGCTCGCGCGCATCGGTCCGGCGGCGACGCCCCATCTGGTCATCGCCCTCAAGGAGGGCGCGCCCTCCGTGCGCGGACGCGCAGCGCGGGCGCTGGCGCACATCGCCGACAGCGACTCCATCCCCGCGCTGATCGCCGCGCTCGACGACGAAAGCCCTATCGTCGAATATTACGCCGACATTGCCTTGCAGAAGATGGGCGTCGGAACCCTGTTGCTCAAAGTTTAGGGCGCAGCGCGCGTGGCAGTCGCGTGTTGCGTGTTGCGTATTGCGTGTCGGCCGGTGATTGATGCGGCTCACGTTTCACACACCGCACATCACGTTTTACGAGTCACGCATCAACAAGCAAGCCAGCCATGCCTTTTGACCCCATCACGGTCGAAATCTTCAAGCACTTGTTCGCCTCGGTCGCCGAAGAGATGGGCGTCACGCTGCGGCGCACGGCGTACTCGCCCAACATCAAGGAGCGTCTCGACTTCTCGTGCGCGCTGTTCGACGGCGAGGGTCGCTTGCTGGCGCAAGCCGCGCACATCCCGGTGCACCTCGGCGCGATGCCCGCCTCGGTGCGATCGGCGATCGAGCAGTGTCGCCCGTTCGCGCCCGGCGACATCGTCATTCTCAACGATCCTTATCTCGGCGGCACGCACCTCCCCGACGTCACGCTCGTCTCGCCGGTCTTCATCGACGCAGGGGCAGGCCTCGCGCCTGCCCATTCGGGCGACCGCAAGGGTACGCCCCTACTCTATGTCGCTTCGCGCGCCCATCACGCCGATGTCGGCGGCATGTCCCCGGGGTCCATGCCCCTCTCGAGCGAGATCTACCAGGAGGGTCTGATCATCCCTCCCATCAGAATCGTCGAGCGCGGCAAGACGAACCAGGCCGTGCTCGACCTGATTCTGCGCAACGTTCGAACACCCGACGAGCGGCGCGGCGACCTCGACGCCCAACTGGCCGCGCACGCCGTCGGCGCCCGCCGCGCCCGAGAAATCGTCGATCGCTACGGCGTGGAGACGACGTTGGTCTACGCGGCGGCGCTCGTCGAATACGCCGAGCGTCTCACGCGCCGCGCCATCGCCGCGATGCCGGACGGCGTCTACACGTTCGAAGACTACCTGGACGACGAAGAAATCTTCAACTTCAAAGATCAAACCCTTCGACTTCGCTCAGGGCAGGCTTCAAACTCCCAAATCCGGATCTCCGCGCCTGCGAAGCCGGAACTCCAACCTCCAACTTCCAACCTCCAACTTCCAACCTCCAATTACCACTCCCCAATAACCATCAAAGTCACGCTGACCATCGAGGGTGATTCGCTCCGTGTGGATTTCGGCGGCAGCTCGCCGGCCGTGCGCGGAAACCTCAATGCGGTGCGCGCCATCGTCGAGAGCGCCGTGTATTACTGCGTGCGCTGCGTCGTCGGCGCGATGGGCCACGACGACGCGCCGGCGAACGCCGGCGCCTTTGCGCCGATTCGCGTGATCGTCCCCGAAGGCTCAGTGCTCGACGCCAGGCCGCCGCACGCCGTGGCCGGAGGCAACGTCGAAACGTCGCAGCGCATCGTCGACGCCGTCTTCGGCGCGCTGGCTCACGCGCTCCCCGGCCTCATCCCTGCCGCGAGCCAGGGCACGATGAATAACCTGACCTTCGGCGGCACGCGGGCGGACGGCGCGCCGTTCGCCTATTACGAGACGATGGGGGGCGGCGCGGGCGCAGGCCCGCTGCGCGGCGGCGCGTCCGGGGTTCACGTCCACATGAGCAACACACTCAACACGCCGATCGAGGCGCTCGAGCTGGCCTTTCCCGTGCGCGTGCGGCGGTACGCCATCCGGCGCGACTCGGGCGGCGCAGGACGGCATCGGGGCGGCGACGGATTGATCCGCGAGATCGAGTTCCTCGCGCCGGTCACGGCGACCTTGCTCGGCGAGCGGCGCATCACGCGGCCGTACGGGCTGAGCGGCGGCGAATCCGGCGCGCCGGGTGAGAACACGCTGACAAGCAGGGGCATTGCGTCTCGGCTCCCCGGCAGAGCTCAGCTACGGCTCGACACCGGCGACGTGCTGTCGATTGCCACACCGGGCGGAGGTGGCTGGGGAGGGAACGAGTGAAGAATGAAGAATGCAGAATGTAGAATGCGCGCCTGGCTTTCGTCATTGTCGCATTCGCCGTTCACCATTCGCCCCTGTTGTGCTACAATTGCTGTGTGGTAAACTCCCTCGATTCGATCGTCGGCGAATTGCATCTCGTCGGAGGGCAGCGACAGAGCGCAACGACGCACAGCAATGCGTTCGCCGCGCCGCGCCGCAGCGCGCGCGGGCGCCAGGACGATACGCTGTTCATCCTGGTCGACGCAAGCGGATCGGCCCCGCTCATTCAGGAACTCATCCAGCGCATTCAGCAAACCTACTGGCACACGTCGGGCAGCGTCACCGCCGGGCTGCGCACGGCGCTTGAAGCCGGCAACGAATGGCTGATCAACAACAACCAGTCGGCGCCAGCAGGCATGCGCGCCGGCGTCACGTGCGCCGTGCTGCGCGGGTCGGAGGTCTTCATCGCGCAGGCCGGGCCGTCGTGCGCATACGTGGCGCATCAGGGACACCTGGAGCGCTTCCCGCTCGGCGACGCGGCGGGCAGCCTGCCGCCGCTCGGCGTGGCGCGCGCCGTCGAGGTGCGCTTCTCGCGCGCCGATCTGCATCCCGGCGACACGCTCCTGTTGGCCGACGCCTCGCTCCCGGCGCGCGTCCCGGAAGAGGCCATCGCCTCGTCGATCGTGTACGTCGGCGTCGAAACGGCGCTGGACAACCTGGAGCGCCTGGCTCGCGGCGGGAATCTGATCGCCATGCTCATCGAGTTTGCGGCCGCCGCAACCCTTTCCGAAGCGAGCGCCGCGCCGGAAGGGATGGCCGCGACAAAGAATCGTGTGTCCGACCAGGCCCCTGCCGCGCCGCGTCGTCGATCCATGCCTCCCGTGGGCGAATGGGCGGCGTCCGTCGGCCAGGGCGCGTCACGCGGCCTGAGATCGTTAAGCGCGGCGGCGCGCGGCCTGGTGCAGCGGACTCTTCCCGATCGGCCGGCGGCGCGCCCGGCCCGGCGGCGCAGCCCTTCCCCGCTCGAGAGCCACACCCTGCTCATGGCCGCGATCGCGATCGGCATCCCGTTGATCGTCGCCGCCGTAGTGACAACCGTGTATATCCAGCGCAGCGCGGCGGCGCAGGTCGAGACACTCCTGGCGCAGAGTCAGGCGGCGATGGCGCAGGCGGATGCGGCGATGGCCGGCGAAGAGAAGCGCACGCGCTGGAATGAAGCGCTGGGCGCGGCGAGTCAGGCGCTGACGCTCGACCCGGACAATGAAGTCGCGCTCGCGCTTCGCGGGCAGGCGCAGGCGCAGCTCGACAGGCAAGACGGCACGCAGCGTGTGTCGCCCATCCTGCTGTACGACGGCTACACGAGGGTGGGCCAGCGCCGGTTGGCGGCGCAGGGAGCGTCGTTATTCGTCATGAGCCTGGACGAGAAACGCGTCGATCGATTTGCGTTGAGCAGCCAGGGGGATAGCGTCATCGGCGGCGAGCCGGCGACGGTCGTATCGAGCGGCGTCACTGTCGACGACCGGGTTGTCGGCGATTTGATCGACATGGCCTGGATCGAAGCCGGCGGCCAGCGCCAGAAGAGCGCGCTGATCATCCTGGAGCGAGGCGGGCTAGTCGAGTACGACCTGTCGTTCGGCCCGAGCGCGCTGCCCTTCGCCCAGGCCGGCCCGCCGCCCGGCGTGAGGCGCATGGACACGTTCGACGGCAATATCTACCTGCTCGACACGACACAGCGGCAGTTGTTTAAGTACGTGGCGACGACGGAAGGCTATACGACCCTGCCGGAAGGCTATTTCGAGACACCGCCTGCCGGCATCGAAAACGCAATCGACCTGGCGATCGACGGCAACGTGTACCTGCTCGAATCGAGCGGCGAGGCGCACAAGTACTTCGGCGGAGTCGAGGCGGCCTTTCAGGTGTCCGGCCTGCCGTCGCCGATCGGCAATCCGGTCGCCGCGGCGGTCGATCCGTACACGCCGACCGACAGCGGCTTCTACGTCGCCGATCGCGATGGCGCGCGCATCGTCCATTTCACGGCCGATGGGCGCTTCGTCCGGCAGCTCCGCGCGCCGGGCGGCGAGTTCGACGCGCTCGAAGATATTCTCGTCGACGAGCGCCTCGGCCGGCTGTATGTGGTCAGCGGGGGGCGGCTGTATTCGGCGGCGCTGCCGCCGGCGACGGCGCCGTGATAGCGGTCTTTTGGCAGCCATTCCCACCACTAAGCCTGGATTTCGCACCTTACGCTCACTCCTGGCGGCGCTCGCGGCGGATGACCCATCCGCCGCCGTCAACCGCCGGATGGGTCACGCGAAGCGGAGCGGGAGCGGATGCGGAAAACAGCCAAAGACACCAAGGCACGCAGTTAAGGGAAGTGAGAGAGGGCTTCGCGCCTTCTTGGTGAAGACCAGGTCACGACCTGACGATTGCCGTTGAGGGAGGAGACACATGAAAAAAGGTGAGAAGAAGAAGCTAAACAAAACGCTTAAGAAACGCATCCAGGATAAACTCAGACGCAAACGCACGCAAGAGGCAGCGCCTACGAGCGCGCTCTACCACATCCACCAGGCGCGCCACTATCCAATCGAAGGCTGCTGGGCAATGCGAAGCTGGAAGGAGAACGGCTTGACCAATGTCGTCGTGGCGCGGCGCCAGCCGAATGGCAACATCGCGTTCGGCAACTACCTGGTGGACTATTACTGCCTGGGCGTGAAGAATGCTTTCTGCAACGCAGAGATTCCTCGGTCAGAGTTCAGGCGCGACTACCTGGCGAAGATGTTTCGCGGCGAGAAGCCGCTTGACATTTCGCCCGCCCTGGCTCACGAGCTCATCTACGGCAGCATCGAGTACGCCGCGCAATTTGGCTTCAAGCCGCATCGTGATTTCAAACTGGCGCAGCACGTCTTGGACCCGGCGGATGCGCATCCGCGCAGTGGGCAGGTCGCATTCGGCAAAGACGGCAAGCCCTTCTTCGTGGCCGGGCCATACGACAACGCAGATGCGATCATACGCCAGTTGCTGCGAACGGCCGGCGCGGACAACTTCAACTATCTGGTGCCTATTGGTCCGCCGGACAAGTTTTCAGAGATGGACGACAGCATTTGAAGATTGAACGCTAAACGCCAATGCAAGTCACCATTCGCAAAGCCCGGCCAGACGATGCCGAACAACTCCTCACTCACGTCCAACGCCTGACCGAAGAGCCGAACATCGATATCCCTCTCGCGCCGGGTGAATTCGATCTCACGGTCGACGAAGAACGAAAGATTCTGGAAGACTACGCGGCCTCGGATAGTTCAGTCTTCCTGGTTGCAGAAGCCAACGGGCAAATTATTGGCGTTTTGAGTTGCAAAGGCGGCAAACGCAAGGCTACCCGACATGCGGTCACGCTGGGGATGTCCGTCCATAAAGATTGGCGGAATCAAGGCATCGGAAGCGCGCTCATGGCGCAGGCTGTTGCCTGGGCAAAAGACACTGGTATCGTGACCCGGATCGAACTCGCCGTGTATGTCCGCAACGCTGCGGCCATCCATCTTTACGAGAAGTGCGCCTTCGAGATCGAAGGTCGGCGTCGGCGGGCCGTCTACCAATACGGAGAGTACCTCGACGATCTGATCATGGCTTTACTTCTTTGATTGACTAAGAGCCTATCCGAAAACCGTAGGGCGGCATCCCTATGCCGCTTGCTGGCGCATTCGGCTGTTCAGATCGCCGTTCTCCGTATGAGTCTGTATCTTGAAGCTTTGAGGGAGGAAGACGATGGAGTGCTGCTGCACGCCTAACGGACTCGACAGGGTGTTCGACGAGTCGACCGCCCGCGGCGACGCGAGGGCCTACCTCGAGAAGGGGATCGACAAACGGACACAGCTCGTCGTAGACGCGCTGAACGCGCAGGGCATCTTGGGATCGACGGTGCTCGAAGTGGGCAGCGGCGCCGGCGGGCTGCACATCGAGCTGCTCAAGGCAGGCGCGGCGCGCGCCACGTCGGTCGACCTGTCGCCTGCGTACGTCGAGGCCGCAAAAGAGGTGGCCGCCACGTCGGGCTTCGCCGAAGCGGTCGATCACCGCCTGCTCGACTTCGCCAGGCAGGCGGACCAAGTCGCCGAGCAGGATATTGTCGTCATGCATCGCGTGATCTGCTGTTACCCTGACATGCCGGCGCTGGTCACGCCTGCGGCGAGCCACGCGCGGCGCTTGCTGGCGCTGACTTTTCCGCGAGACGTGTGGTGGATGCGGCTGGGCGGCCGGCTGCTCAACGTGTGGATGGCGCTGACGCGCAGCGCTTTTCGGGTTTACCTGCACCCGCCCGAAGCGATCATTTCGACTGTGAAGGGCGCCGGGCTGGCGCCGGTGTGGCAGAAACTATCGGGGCCGTGGCAGATCGTCGTGTTTCGGCGGGGAGGATAATGCGGCCAGCCAGGCCATTCTCGGTTACCTGCATGCCGAGGACTGGTGGTACGAGCGCAGGATGCCTCAGTGGAGCGTGAATTAGGGAAGCAGATTGCTTCAGGCAACCAGCCTGACGGTGACGGTTTTGTCGCCGAGCGTCACGATGTCCCCTTCGACCAGTTTTCGCCCACGCCGCCTCTCGACCTGGCCGTTCACGCGCACCCGGCCATCTTGAATCAACTGCTTGGCCTGCCCGCCCGTCTCGGCGATGCCCTGCCATTTGAGGAACTGGTCGAGCTTGATGGATTTGCCTGACTCGGTCATCGTTGCGCCATGGCGCGCGGAGCGAGATCGCGCTTCACGTCTTACGCATCACGTCTCACGTCCTGGCCGGCGAGTGCTTCCAAAAGCGCCGGGGGAATCTCAGCTACTCCTCTCGATTCCAGATCGATCCACACCCATCGCGTCTGAGCGCGTATGTCGAGCGTGCCGTCCTGGTCGCGCATGATGGTGTGCCTGACGACGCTTGTGGGCGACGTCTCGCCGACCCAGGTGAGGATGTCCAACGTGTCGCCGTACTTGGCCGGGTGCAAGTATTCGATGTCGTGCTGCCGGACGACGAACATGCCGCCCAGCTCGAGCCACCGAGGCAGGTCAAAACCGGCGCTGGCGGCGGCGTCGATCGTCGCCTGCTCGAGGTAGTTGAGGTACACGGCGTTGTTGACGTGCTGGTTCTCGTCCATGTCGTAGTAATTGACACGGCGGGCCGTGTGAAAGACGCTTCCGTCAGGCGTGTCCGGCGGGTGCGGCAGGTCGGCGATGATTTCGGCGGCCGCATCCTGGCTATCTGGCAAGAAATCCGTGGCTATTTCGTCGGGAATGCGCCTCGGCGCGCCGGTGTGCAGGTCGATAAATACCCAGTCGGTCGCCGCGCGCGCAATCGGTGCGCCATCGCCGACGCGGTTGATGTCGTAGTTGCGCTGTGACCGGACGCGTCGAAAGTTGACCACGTATGTCGTTACGTCAAGTTCGTCTCCGTAGCGAGCGGGCTGCAAATAATCGATGCGCGAGCGCCGGATCAGCCAGCTCACACGGTACTCGGCGTACCACTCCGGCGTATAGCCAGCGTCGCTCGACGCTTCGATGGCGGCCTCCTGCATGTAGCGCACGTACACGGCATGGTTGACCTGGCCCATGGCGTCGCAGTCCGTCGAGCGCACGCGAAACCGGCGGGTGTAGGTGTGGCGCATGGCGCACGGATCATAGAGTCGCCCCCGGAGATAGTCAAGTTGCGCGCCGCTCCGCCGAGTCCGCGTGGGCGGGTGTGACAAATCACGGACCCGGCAGGTGAGGTCTGATACTTGCCTGCTACCGGCGATGTGGTAGAATCTAGCCCGTATCCCCCAGGCGGACTGTATCGGTTTGAGCCACTGCGTGTCGGGTTCGATCCAGGGCTGTTCTCTGGCGGAGATGCGGAAAACATGAGCCAACCGACCAAACTGCTGGCGGCCGCTTTGCTCCTGGGCCTGATACTGGCTTCGCCTGCCGTGCAGCCGGCGGCAGCGGACACGGCCTCATCTCTTTCCCCCTATTGGAACCAGACGATCGCCCGTTGGGACGACCTGATAGCGTACTACGCAGGCCAGCGCGGGCTTGATCCCGACCTCGTGGCGGCCATCATTTATGAAGAATCCCACGGCCTTCCCAACCGGGTCAGCGTTGTCGGCGCCGTGGGCTTGATGCAAATCATGCCCAAGGAGGCTGGTTTTTCCTGGCGCCCAACGGCGGCGGAGCTGCTCGATCCGCCGGTCAACCTGTACTGGGGCACGCGGACGTTCGCCCAGGTCTTGCAGCAGGCCGAGGGCAGCCTGAGTCGCGCCCTGGCTGCGTACAACGGTGGTTGGGAGCAGGAGCACCTGCGCGCGACGCAGCTCTTCGCCGGAAAAGTGCTCGACCACTACGCGCGAGCGATTGCCGCGCGCGCCGGCTTCAATGCCCGCTCTATGAAGAAGTGGACCCTGGCGCTCGACATTCAGACGAGCGCGGGTCTGACGCGCATCCAAACGATCCGGTCCGACGGGGCGACCGAGCTGGGCGCCCGAGACGACCTGGCGAAGCTCCCGGCTTCGGCGCCGCACGCGATGGCTTATTCGGCTATCGATGCAGGCGGCGTGGCGTGGCTCGTCGAAGCGTGGGTCATCGTAGAGCCGATCGAAGGCGGAGCGCCCGCCGGGCGCGGCACGCATTGACAGAATCACACCACTCTGCTAGGAATTCACAACCTTCTTAACGGCGCAAGGAATGCAGCCCCGCACAGGCTGCATTTTTGTTTTGCTTCCTCACATTGAGTCGGGCAGGTGTACCTCGGGATGCCCATATCGGCGCATGATTTCCACCGTCTCCTCGATCGGCAGCCCGTGGCGCACGTGGTCGTCACGCCCGACCATCGTTGGCGACTTGAACGTCGAGTTCAGAATGGCCTCTTCGGTCGCTTCGATCGCGGCGATGAAGAGAGAGTTGATCGGCGGTGGGTCGCCGGGGCGCTCGCGCGTGATCATCTCGACCAGCGCGCGCCATTCGTAGAGAGATGATTCTGGCCGGTGGGCGACCCGGTTGGCGCTGCTGAAGGCGATGACGAAATCGCCGCTGGTCGTGCCGCCCATCGACCCGACGCGAGCCAGCCCGAACGACGCGCGTACGGCGACGCGCCGCAGCTCGCGTACGGTGAGCGGCGCATCGGTAGCGACGACGACGATGATAGAGTTAGAGTGGGAGTTAGAGTGGGACGAAGCATCCTTCGCCCCTCCGCCTTCGCTCAGGGCCGGCTCCACTTCGTTCTGCTCAGGTTGCTTCGCTGCGTGCTGCCGGTCCGCTTCGTCCAGCCACGGCAGCAGCTCGCGGCCCACCGGCGCCCCGTCGATGCGCAGGTCGCCGCGCCGCCCGAAGTTGGACTGAACGAGCACGCCGACCGCAAACCTCCGATCTCCAATCTCCACGATACGCGACGCCGTTCCAATCCCACCCTTGAACCCCAGGCACGACATACCCGTGCCGCCGCCGACCGAACCCTCCTCGACCGGTCCGGCAGTCGCGCCGTCGATGGCAGCAAAGACGTGCTCGCGGCTCACGTGTCGGCCCCGAATGTCGTTGAGATACAGATCGCTGGTCTCAGACACGAGCGGGCTGATGCCCCAGTCGGTCACGCCCATCTGCGGGTAGCGATCCAAGGCCCAGTCGATGGCGTAGTCGGCGACGCGCGGCACGTTCATCGTGTTGGTGATCAGGATCGGGCCTTCGATCACGCCCATCTCGTGGACTTGATCGGCATTCGTCACTTCGCCGAATCCGTTGATCGTGTGCACGCAGGCAGCGACCTTCTCGTAGAACAGGTCGCCCGAATGGGGCCAGATCGCGGTGACGCCGGTGCGAACCGGGCCAACCCCGGGAACCAGGGGGCCTTCGCCCTCGATAAGTGTGCTGTGCCCGACCTTCACGCCGGGCACGTCGGTGATGGCGTTGTGCGCTCCGGTGGGAAGTGAGCCGATGATGATGCCGCAATCGCGGGCGCGAGGTCGCATAGTTCCTCCTGTCACTCTCACTGATTACTGATCACTGACTTCCGTCGCCAGCAAGTCTTCGATCGTCTCGCGCCTGCGAATCAGCGAGGCGACCGCGCCGTCGATCATCACTTCCGCTGGCCGCAAGCGCGAGTTGTAATTAGAGGCCATCGACATGCCGTAGGCGCCGGCGTGCGTGATGGCCAGCAGATCGCCGCGCTGCATAGGGGGCAATGGCCGATCGCGGGCGAACGCATCCGCCGATTCGCACACCGGCCCGACGACGTCGCTCAAGACTTCGGCCGCGCCGTGCGTCTGGAGTGGAACGATCGGGTGATAGGCGCCATACAGCGCCGGTCGAATCAGCTCGGTCATTCCGGCGTCAACCACGATGACCTGCCGCCCGGCGCGCTGCTTCACGTACAGCACGCGGGCCAGCAAGACTCCCGCGTCGGCGACGATGGAACGCCCCGGCTCGATCATCAATTCCAGGTCGCGCCCGCGCAGCAGCGGCGCGAGCGCGCCCGCGAAGTCGGATGGCGCGGGCGTCGGGCCGGCGTCCGCCTGATATTCCACCGGGAAGCCGCCTCCCAGGTTGAGCATGCGCAGGCGGTAGCGGTCGACGAGTTCCAGCGCCTGGCGCACGGCGGCGACGGTGGCGTCGGGCGACGCGAGCTGCGAGCCGACGTGCACGTGCACCCCCGCCAGGTCGAGGCGCCGGTAGCGCGCGGCGTCCGCGAACAGGCGCTCGGCTTCGTCGAGGTCGATGCCGAACTTCGAGCGCTCCCCGCCCGTCGCGATGTGTCGATGCGTATCGGCCTCGACGGCGGGGTTCAAGCGCACGGCGACGCACGGACGCTCCCAGGGACGCGGCCATCGCTTCGAGTGCATCCACTTCCTCGCGCGCTTCGACGTTCATCCAGCCGACGCCCGATTCGACGGCATACTGCAGCTCGGCGTCGGACTTGCCGACCCCTGCGAAGACCACGGCGCCGGGCGCCGCGCCGGCTTGCAAGCTGCGGTATAATTCACCGCCGGAGACGACGTCGAAGCCGGCGCCCCATTCGCGCAGCAATCGCAGAATCGCGCCGTTGCCATTGGCTTTGACGGAGTACTGGATGCGCGCCCGCAGCGACGCAAACGCGCCGGCGATGCGATCGTAGTTTGCGCTGAGGCGTTGTCGCGAGTAGACGAAGATCGGCGTGCCGAGGCGCACTGCCAGGTCAGCCAGCTTCACGTCTTCGCAGTAGGCGTGCCCCGAACGAGATTCGAGCATTTCGGCTCCTGCTGTTGGAATCCACGTGATTCTACACCGGGGTGCAGGGTGGGACAAAGGAACGGCTGGCGACCTGCCGAGAGCATCCCTAAAGAAACCAGATTGTTGCCGAAGTGTAACGGTGCTGCATTGACATATCCTGTAAAATGACTACACTATCACGCTGACATGAGTCCGGCGAGGCGGCGACCGGATGCGCTTGGCGCTGCGGTGGGCATGCTCGCTGGTAGGGACATACTATGGACGCTACGATCCTGATTGCCGAGGACGAACGAGACATTCGCGACCTGGTCGTATTCAGCCTGCGTTTTGGCGGGTTCGAGGTGGTGGAGGCAACCAACGGCCAGGAAGCGGTGGAACAGGCGCAGAAGGTCATGCCGGACCTGATCTTGATGGACGTGCGCATGCCCAAAATGACCGGCTACGACGCGTGCAAACAACTCAAGTCCATGGAGGACACGAAACACATCCCGGTGATCTTCCTGTCGGCGAAGGGCCAGGAGCAGGAGAGACAGCAGGGGATGGAAGCGGGCGCCGAGGAGTATATCCTGAAGCCTTTTGCGCCTGAAGACCTGGTCAACATGGTGCGCAAAGTGCTGCAGAAGACCCGCGCGGAAAGGCCGTGACTTTCCGGGCGGGTGGGTGGTTGCGGCGTGAGCGTCATCATTATCGACAACGGCCTGGTGCACTACGAAGCGATCGGCCGGGGTCGCCCCGTCATTTTTCTGCATGGCTGGCTGGGGTCGTGGCGCTACTGGATGCCGACCATGGAGGCGATCTCCGATCGTTACCGCACCTACGCTTTCGACCTGTGGGGATTCGGCGATTCAGATCATAG
>Ga0233417_10000330_pt1 | contig 13959 bp, 15 predicted proteins | sample Sed_MG_FD_189023 | JGI IMG/M metagenome (GOLD analysis project Ga0233417, IMG submission 189023) | Sediment microbial communities from Lake Towuti, South Sulawesi, Indonesia - Sediment_Towuti_2014_0.5_MG | ecosystem: Environmental > Aquatic > Freshwater > Lake > Sediment | place: Indonesia... | reverse complement strand
TTCTTGCATCCTTCTTATTGGTGCCAAGTCTATCTAATTCTTCAGGCTCTATGATTCTGTCAACCTGAGCTTTTTTCGCTCTTGTTCCCATATCGCCTGACGCGAATACACATATGCTTGAAGTCTTCGTTACTTTGTTGGGTAGATTTACGACTTCGTTTATGCTAAAGCCCTTTTTAACATCAATATCCTTTAATATGAGGGTCAATTCCGCGGATTGAGTAAAATTTCGTTTCTCAAATCCCACGCGTGCGTTTTTAATCATACCTTTTAATTGATTATCATCAAACATAGTTGAAAATTTTAGATTTCAAGCCTCTTATAGAGATTTCGACAGCAGACCACCGTGCTTCAACCGGTGGGTGAATCTCGTTCCAGTTGACGAATATGATGTTCAATTACTTTAAACGAAACATGCCCCGCACTCCCACATTTTTTAAGAGAGAAGTCGCTCACTGTAGTGGGCAGTAGTTCACAAACGTGATTTGCACTTTCAAACAAGAATTACATACACGCAATTTTGTGACGCCAATATAGGTTCAGTCATTCAATAACTGCCAAATTTTAAGTTAATAGCACGGGCCCGGAGGGCTTCGATCCCTCGACTTCCGGCTCTCTTCGTTTAGACTTAGAAGGCAGGCGCTCTATCCAAGCTGAGCTACGAGCCCATCCGGACTGCTTTTTAGCAAATCCTTTGCAAAAAGGAAATAAAATATTGACTTATAAACTGTTCAGATATTTTTTCAAGTTGCCAAAAATGAATTTACCTTATGGATTAGCACTTCTCAATATGCTTTTGCCGCAAATATCTATTCACAAAAATCAATCTAACGGATATTAAAGAATAAGCTATAAAATATCTATCAATCTACCATTTAGTAACCTTTACTACTTCGAAGGCTTCGGCATACTTTGAATTTATTTGATATCCTCTAAAAGAACATCTACCAATAATTGCGGGAATCCAAATCTCGCCACAACGAACAAACTGAGATTCAAAACACTCTAGGGCATTTTTCTTTATTTCAATTGTTTGGGTAATGTCTACAAATAATTGTGGCCTAAATGAGTTTTCGGTGATCCCTCCTGGTATTGTAGTTTCATACATGAATAGGTTATTTTGATTCCTGCATGCTGAAATTACGCTTTTTGTCAAGATCTGATGATCCTGATGGGAGTCACCATACCATTGAGTAAACACTGACTCTGGTTTGTATTTAGTAACTATGGAATCTATTAATGTGATAAATTTTCTTCCAAATACCATCTCTTCAGGTGACAAGTCAAGAAATTCTGGAGCTTTGCAACCCATTACTTTGGTTGCCAACAAAGACTCAGTCTTTCTCCCTTCCTTGGTATCAGATTTTACAAAATTTGGTAACGTGGCTATTACTGGCTGAACTTGATAACCCATGCCAACGAGTTTGGCAATAGTTCCACCCATACCAATTTCCAGGTCGTCTGGGTGAGCTCCAAATACTAGAATTGTTTTAGATTCCATACATCCAAAGTTGGATAATTTGCCTACTTATGATTGTTAATGGCTGAAGGAACTAATCTGTAGCCCCGCATTTCTCTAAATCTTCTATAATCCTGATCGACTTCCATTGCGGCCATTAGTATCTTACTCTTTATTGATCTTGATGACTGCAAAAACATCTTTGTATCTTTGGGTAGACAATGTCCTCCTACTCCATCTCTAGGCTCAAGAATATTCACATTCCATTTTGTATTCAGGGAGTCCCTTAATTCTGCAAAATTAACATTATTTGCCTGACAGTAAAGATATAGATCTTCAGAAAATGCTATTTGCATATATCTATCGGCATTTTCAATTATTTTGGTTAATTCTGCTATTTCAATTTCTGATACTGGGTGCATTGGAATCCCAAGACTGTTTATTCTACGACTATTGCTGGTATCCTTGGCAATAGTATCATCGTTGAATTCAAGTACTTCGTTACCACTATCGTAAAACTGTAATGCTACTTTCAAACAACAATCACTTACACCACCTACTACCCTGACCTGGTTCACACCATGTATGTCCTCTTCAAGTGAATACCATCTATGAGGCGCATGAGCAACATGTAGTCTGTGATTAAGTAGCTCAAATATTTTCTTTGAAGTACCTTTTGGTATTGTACTTTCTATGGAAACAAGTGAGCCATTTTTTGCCTCCCTTGATATTTTTTGAGCCAGTGAAAATAAGCCATCTACAAAAGGAATATATTCATCGTTAGGATCATGTGTCGACACACATAGGATAAAAACATCAATCTCATCGAACTTGTCTATGCTTTTTATTCCAAAACTCTTTTCTGCATTCTGCATTTTACTTGGGTCTATGTCATATCCAAAGGTTTCAAATCCACTTTCTTTAACATATTTTGCAACAGGAAGCCCCAGTTGTCCAAGACCGATAACTAAAACTTTCCTAATTTGAGATCCTAATTCTGTGTGCATTTTTGCTGATATAAAAGAATCATAACATAATTATTAAAGCCTTGAGATGGAATAAAACATACGTTAATCACTATAGAAATTTCTATTTGGTTCATATAGAACTTTATGTGCACAGTTGAGACCTCTCATCAAAGTTTCTGGTGTCTGATATGATTCATTTTTCCGTCAAGCTACTTGCTAGATATAAATAATCATGTACAAATAATAGAAGTGTGATAAGAATTGGTTTAATAGGTAAAACAAATACGGGCAAGACTACCTTCTTTAACTCTGCTACTTTGGGGACTGAAGAAATAGCAAATTATCCATTCACAACTAAAAAACCAATTCACGGAAATGCCCATGTAATTACTCTATGTGTTCACAAAGAATTCGGAGTACAGGACAATCCACGAAATTCATTGTGTAAAGATGGTTGGAGATTTATTCCTGTAGAGTTGATAGACCTTCCAGGACTCATTAAAGGTGCATGGGATGGAAAGGGTCTTGGTAATCAGTTCTTATCGGTTGCTGCTCAATCTGATGTATTACTCCACATAGTTGATGCCTCTGGAAGCATAGATGCATCAGGAAAAATTGCAGAAGCTGGAGCCGGAGATCCTATTGCAGACGTATCAGATATCGAAGAAGAGCTGGTTTTGTGGTATCTGAAATTATTTGAAGGAAATCGAGAGAAAATTTCAAGGATGACAAATACCGGAATGGACACAGCTCGTGCTATAACTGAAATTTTTGGCGGTATTGGTGTAAAGGAATGGCATGTAAAGCAATCCATAATTGAAAATAATCTAGCAGATAGGAACATTCATGAATTAGATCCTGATGAAAGTAGAAAATTCATTTCTACATTGAGAGAAATATCAAAACCATCTTTAATAGTTGCAAACAAGATAGACTTACCAACTGCTGCAGAAAATTTCAATAGACTTCGAGAACACAATAAACATATGTTTGTAATTCCTTCAAGTGCCGATGCGGAGCTTACTCTGCGAAGGGCCCAGAATAGAGGTTTGATAAAATATTCTCCCGGAGATGAAATATTCGATATCTATGAAAATACTGTACTTAATGAAAAACAAAAGTGGGCACTTAACTTTATCAGGAAGGATGTATTAGGTGAATATCTTAGAACAGGAGTGCAGTTTGCGCTAAACATCGCTGCCTTTAAGTTATTGAACATGAATGTCGTATACCCCGTCTCAGATCCAAACAAATTGTCAGATAAGAAAGGTAACGTGCTTCCTGATGCATTTCTGATGAAGAATGGTTCTACAGTACAGGATCTTGCAAGTGATATACACACAGAGCTGTCCAAAGGCATTGTCTATGCAGTAGATGTGAGAAATGGGTTAAGATTACCTGGTGACTACCAGATAAAGGACAGAGATGTACTATCTATAATTTCGACGATGATAAAAAAATAGATTTACTCATTTTAAATGAGTCGTAGACTATGGACGATTTGGAATTTTCATTTATTGTAATAGTGTGAAGTTAATATTAACTGGTAAGACCAGTAGAACTAGACAGAAATCATTGGGGATACTATCGATGGTAACTTGAGATTATTATTGCTACTATTTCTTGTAATCGCCAAGAATATCTCTATATCTTACATCTCTATACGCAACGTATTTTACATATTCACCATAAGTCATATCCAGCTTGCAAAATTCACATTTCACAAAACTAAAATCATCTGAAAGCTCAGCAGCCTTTCTACAATCCGGACAGACTATCTTCATCTATGTATTTAGATTAATTCTAACAAATAAGCATTAGGTAATCTGACAAATTACCATGAAAGTGAAAAGGGAGGATCCGTTAGACTGCTTTTACTTGCTTTACTATTGGCGGTCTTGCTTTTCGAAATACTCTAAATCCACATATGCACTTTATTTCAGGTAATTTGGAAAGTTCTTCATTGGTAACTGGAGTACCACATCTCATACACTCGTAAATTACATTGCCTACAGGGTTTTCGCTAGCCACATCAGTCATTATTTGAATTGAAATTTAATTGTTTTTCTTGTAAATTCCAGTTTTGGCTGGGTATAGAATTGGATTTGCTCTTGGAACTAGATAATAATGATAAGGATTTGATAACTGCTTGTTCCATCTCGCTAATGCATGAGGAAAAATCCTTCGGATTGCATTTGAGCACACCACCTGATGCAAATTCATGTCCGCCGCCTTCAACTAGAAATGAGGCTATCTTACTACACGAAATACTGTCCGTATTCCTCCTGATGCTGACTTTTCCATGTTTGTTAAAAAGCATTACAAGGTCGGTGTTTGAAATAGAAAATACCTCATTGGCAAAAAGACTTGATTGAACAAGGGGGTAAGTAAACACAAAGGCGACGCTAAAACCCAAGATTTTCCTTAAGGTCAAGGTTTTTAGCGATTTGCTTTTATCAAGTTCTGCAATTTTAACGAATTTCAGGTAGTCTTTTTGCATTTGCGATTCCCATAATATTCCCTCTGAGGCTTTATGTACCAGAAATTCAAGTTTTTGTTTAGCACCAGAACTATTCCGGTAAAAATGAATTAATTCAGAAACTCTTGAATCATGATTCTTGACATCTATCATAAAGTCTGAGCTATGTGCTATCAACTTTAGTTGCTCTGCAATTTTGTCCTTTTGCATCAATTTTTCGTACATTATTTCGGTAGCGCATTTTATTCCAGACGAATCATGATAAAGCGTGCAGATTTTTTTTAATGCATGCAAAGACTCTTTTTTCCATGGGTGATGGTCAACCCAGATAACACGCCACTGTCTTTGTTTCAGATAGTGGATAAAATCAATGGCTTGACCAGATACCCGTTCATCATTAATGCCAAGATCGGAAATGATTGCAAGACCTTTTCTTGTCTTTTTAGCCTCATTTCTTATATTTTCAAACATCTTTCTAAAATTCTCCGGGCCGTAATTATAGAATGAAACCTTGGCCTCCGGATACCTTCTCAATCCAACTGCTGCAGAATACATGCCATCAATATCTGCTTCATGTGAGCATATTATTACGCGCATTTAGTGGTCTTGGGAACCAAACTGAATATGTATCTAGTGAAGTACTCATCTGCCCCTTGAAATTGGCAATTGATAATTCAGGATGGCATATCAACTACAAGTATAATTTTATATTTGATAGCCTTTGACAAGTATTACAATTCCCATCATGTACTATTCAACTGAAAAGAGGATATCTGAAAGAACCGTATACTTGATAGTTTTCTACATTTCTGCAACCATGATGACTGCCATTACGTTTTATGCTCTTTATCTAAGCGTAGTTGAGTATGCTGCGACTGGTAAGATTGTGATAGGCGAGATTTTGGTAAAAACAGAAATTCCATTCAAAGGACTTTCAAAACTAGTTACCTATCTGATGATTGTTTCAGTAATCTCATGGTATTGCGTTACCAAATTAGGGGGTGACAAGGTAAAGGAAGTTTCACCCGCTCTGCGCTCAATACTTCAGCTAATAGTATTGGCACTAGCAATAGTTGCACTTTACGAGTTTGTCTATAATTTTGTTGTATGGAGTTCATTGATAACACTCAACGCATTAGGCGGAAGCATAAATTTGGATAACATCAGCATACCTTACCCTAATCCTGAAACTCCATGGAATCTAGTGTTTGCAACAAAGATGTCGCTGGCTGCCTTTTTGATAGCTGCTCATGGATTTTATATTATTTCAAGAAAGAGCAAGGAATAGCTCTATTTTATTACATGTCAGGCAAATTCTTGACAATCAAACTTGTTAGTCAAAGTTATATGCCCGTTTTTTGCTCAGAAAATGTATCAAGATGACCTCTAGTGAAAATTCTAATAATCACATATCATCTGAACAAAAAATTAGTGAGATGCTCCAGCAATCAAAAATCCTGGAAGCATACATGAATGACATTTTGGGAAAAGAAGCCACAGTAACCAGACTCATAACAGAAGCCCATCTGGCTTCAGAGGCCATACAAGGACTATCTTCTACTGATCAACAGGAATCTCTTATCCCGATAGGGATTGGTGTATTTCTCAAGGTCACAGTTCCTCAAGTAACAAATCTACTTGTTAGTGTAGGTTCAGGCGTTACTATTGAAAAGTCAAAGGAAAACGCGAAAAATTATGTGGAATCAAGGATCAAGGAATTTGAACTTGCATTACAACAAATACAATCGCAAAAAGAGCAGATTGCAATGCGAATGAATCAACTCCAAAACGAAGTAAATGTTGAAATGCAAAAGGCTCAAAGACCCACGAACCAATAAGAGGTAGGATTGCGCTCCGTTTGTTTGAAAAACTTAGAAAAATTTTTTCTGAAACTACAAAGAATCTTGGTCAAAAATCACTTTCTAAGAAGGATATAGACTCGATTCTCGATGAATTGCAGATCAGTTTAATGGAAAATGATGTAGCTCATGAAATAGTAGATGAGATGACTACAAAGATAAAAGAAGAAATGCAGAACTTGAAGCTTGAACGAAATGAAGATTCTGTTCAGGTGATTACTACAAAGTTATACTCGTTTCTACATGAGTTATTTTTATCGACTAACAAAGATACTGACATTATTCAATCTATTTTGGACAAGAAAAAATCAAAAGCAGGTCCATATTCTATAGTGTTTCTTGGTATTAATGGTACAGGAAAAACTACTACTGTGGCAAAATTTTGCAAATTATTAAGAGACAAGGGCATTTCGGTTGTTCTGGCAGCAGCAGATACCCATAGAGCCGGTGCTATTGAGCAAATTACTCAGCATGGCAACAATCTAAATGTTAAGGTGATCTCACAAAGATATGGTGCCGATCCGTCTGCAGTTGCAAGAGATGCTCTAGAACATGCAAAAAAGAACTACATTGAGGCTGTATTGATTGACACTGCAGGTAGAATGCAGACGTCAAAGAATCTAATGGAGGAAGTTAGTAAAATAATCAGAGTAATAAAACCAGACATGAAAATATTTGTAGGTGATTCCTTGGCAGGAAACGATACTGTTAATCAGGCAAGAGAATTTTTTGAGTATACCCAATATGATGGTTCAATTCTGACAAAAAGTGATGCAGATTCTAAAGGAGGCGCGGCCATATCAATCGCATATTTGACGCATAAACCAATTTTATATCTTGGAATGGGACAAGGCTATGGAGATTTGGAAGAATTTGATCACGACAGATTTCTTGATTCTATTTTCAAGGACAAAGTATATGACAAGACAGAAAAAATTCAGGCGCTAGGTGAAGTATTGTCTGTTGACAATAGCCAAAAGGATGAACCCACAATTGATGTTCCAGATATGACTCCACAATTAGACACTCCTAAGCTTGAATCATCATCTGGTGACGCCGATAAAATAGTTGAGAAAGTGGAAGAACAGAAAGAATTAACTGTGCCGCAGACAATGGAAATGGGGCAAGCACAAATTGATGATGTGAAATTTAGCGAAGGGGATAATGTAGTTACAGAAGAAAAAATAGAATCAGTAGCAGATATTAGTGAACCAAAAGCAAAAGGTGGATCATTTTTCAGAAAGATCTTTAAAGATAATAAAGACAAGAAGGATGCTGATAAAGGTAAAGATAACAGAAATGATGAAACTGAATCCAAAAAAGAACCAAATAAGAAAGAAAACAAGAATAAATACAAGAGTAAAAGTAAACCCGAATCTGAAAGAGAAGATAAAGTCGATGATGATGACGTTGTCTATTTGACCGATGATGATATAAATGATCTCATTAAGTAAAAAATATCTCACCAGTATTTCCGATTTGTCTGATAAGGAAATTCTGAGTATAATTGAACACGCAATTGGGTCTAAAGGAAATAGTGGTAATAGAGAACAACCCTTGAAAGGGAAAACACTTGCATTGATGTTTGAAAAACCGTCAACTAGAACACGATTGAGCTTTGAAACCGCAATGTTTCAGTTGGGTGGTAACACTATCTATCTGAATTCCAATGATCTTCAACTATCCAGAGGAGAATCTATTGAAGATACGGCAAAAACTATTTCGTTATATGTAGATTGTCTTGTTGCAAGGGTGTATTCACATGATACAATATTAGAGTTGGCACAAAATTGCAGGATTCCTGTGATTAATGGCTTGTCCAATCTATATCATCCTTGTCAAATTTTGGCTGATCTCATGACTATCATGGAACACAAAGGAAAATTTGAAGGCTTAACTTTAGCTTGGGTTGGAGATGGCAATAATGTTTGCAACGACCTTATGATAGGATGTGCAAAGATGGGCATTGATATCAAGGCTGCGATTCCATCAGGATACGAGCCTCCAAAAACAATCCTAGAGATAGTAACTAAAGAAGCAAAACTAAAGAAATCTAATTTTTCTATAGTTAGAGAACCAATTGAAGCAGTACAGAATGCAGACGTTGTTGTAACAGATACATTTGTTTCTATTGGAAAAGAAAATGAAGATGAAAAGAGAAGATCTACATTTATTCCAAGATATCAAGTAAACGGAAAACTAATGAGTCAAGCAAAAGATGATGCAATTTTTATGCATTGTTTGCCAGCAAAACGGGGTCAGGAAGTAACATCAGATGTCATCGATGGAAAAAAATCCGTTGTGTGGAATGAGGCAGAGAATAGACTCCATGTCCAAAGATCGGTATTGATTGGTTTGCTTGATTAAGATTTGAAAACGCAGCTATGCCGTAACTATTTGCTTTATAATATTTGCAATGTTCTGTTTTACAAGATCTATGCTTTCTTTCTTCTTCTGAACTTGATTTGAATATTTTTGTAATTGCATTTTTCTTTTTCTAATAATTCTTGTCTGTTCCTTTGGATTGGGGGCACCTTGAGAATTGCGGAATCTTATTGACTTATTTGCATCAATTTCTCTTATTGCCTTGATTAATCTATCTGGCGAAATGTTGGCTTTTATCTTTGACAACACATCTTGGACATCTGAAGTTGTTAACGACTTGAATGGTATTTCCTCCTTGTTCTTTACCGAAAGATTTACCAGTGCTCCCACCACCTGATGTGCTGTTCTAAAAGGCACCTTGTATTTTGTTACTAGAACTTCGGCAACATCTAAGGATACCGCATAACTTTTCGCCGATGTTTTTTTCATTGCGTCTTTCTTTACAGTTAAATTCTGAATAACATCATTCATGATGTCAAGTGATGAGATTACCAGTTCGACAGAATTCCAAAAAGGAATCTTTGAATCCTGCAGGTCTCTGCTATATCCTGAAGGTAGCGACTTTAATATTGTCATAATAGTTGTGAGGTTTCCTATAACAATAGCAGTTTTAGATCTTATAATTTCAAGTGGATCAGGATTTCTTTTTTGTGGCATGGCACTTGAAGTTGATGCATGTTTATCACTGATTTCAATGAAACCAAATTCTTGAGATGACCAAATAATAAGATCTTCAGATATTCTACTTAAAGTTATCATTATTGAGGCCATAGTTGATGTAAACTCTATCATAAAATCTCTCGAAGAAGTCGCATCTATGGAATTGGACAATAAGCCATTAAACCCGAGCAGTTTTGCAGTCATGTTTCTATTGATTGGTAAAAGTGATCCTCCAATAGGACCTGCACCTAATGGGGATTGATTTATTCTTTCATAGAGCGAAAACAATCTATTGATTTCGCGTATCATGGCTTCAGAATATGATAGCAAATAATGAGCAAAATTTCCAATCTGTGCTTGTTGTAGATGTGTATAAAGTGGCATTATTGAATCCAGATTTTTTTCAGAATTGGTTAACAGTTCTTTTGTCAGGCTAATCAGATGAACTATGACATTGACAATGTCATCTCTTGCCTTAATTCGAATATCCGTAATTACTTGATCATTTCTAGATCTGCCTGTCTGAATTTTTCCGCCTACGTCTAATCCTGTCTTTTTAATCAAATGATTCTCAAGGGCCTCATGGATATCTTCATATCCTTCAGTGGAAAGTTTTTCTGGATGATGCAAAACAATATTCAGTTCCCCTACTAAACGAGAAACCTCAGCTTTTTCCAATACGTGAATCTTGTGTAACATTATAACATGAACCTTAGTACACAAAATATCATAATAGAGAATCTTTTCATCTATATCAGTGGATGATAGAAAATTTAATGTGCGCTTATCTAGATCCTCTTTGTGGCGCGATCTATACATTATTAATTCAAACTACTGCTGGACTTGACTATTAATATTTGTGGCGCGATATGTATCAAATCAATAGTTAAATAGTATAAAAATAAATTCTAGGTATATGAGTCAGGAAATTCAGCAATTACGCAAATCAATATTTGATGAGCTCACAAAGATAGTAGATCCTGAAATTGGAGTTTCTATCATGGAACTTGAATTAATTGATAAAGTAGACATTGAAGATGGTAAAGTAAAAATCGATTTACACTTGACAAGTCCATTTTGTCCTGCTATATTTGGTTTTAAGATTGCTCAGGACATTAGGGATAATGTCTACAAAATACAGGGAGTCAATGAGTCAAAGGTCAACGTAAGTAATCACTTTATGGCAGATGCAATAAACAAACAAGTGAACGAAAGCAGATTACCTGCAAAGTAGTCGACAAGAGTATTTTTATATATTGTATTCAAAATTCTGATTTTTGACAGCTACTTCCAATAGGAAATATCCTTATTCTGTGTTCGAACTGCCAACGCTGCCATCTGCGTCATTCGTGCTATCTATTTCGATTTTTTTCGCTGGGACCTTGTCATTCTTGGATATTCCAAGCATGTAGGATCTCAATAGCTGTATTCCCAGAGCTGGGTCTACTCCTTTAGGACATACTTTGCTACAAGACCCAGCAAAATGACATCGCCAAATTCCATGTCTGTCGTCCACAATATCCAATCTTTGCTTTGATTCGTCCCTAGTGTCGGCAAAATATCTATACTGTTGTGCCAAGGCTTGTGGTCCGGGAAAGTTCACGTCCGTTCCAACAGTAGGACATGCAGAATAACACAATCCGCACTTTATGCAGTATGAAAACTGTAGGTACTTGTCCACATCTTCAGGTACTTGATAAAATGAAAAAGTCCCTTTGGCGGTATCGTCTTCATTACTATCTTTAGCCACTATGTAGGGTTGCATGTTCCTGTGATGATTAAAGAATAGCGAAAAATCAGTAACAAGATCTCTTATTATGGGAAAATTTGACAACGGTTCACATTCAATAGTGGATGTTTCCAATTCAGAGATTTTTGTATAACATGCTAACTTGGGTATACCATTTATTTTCATTCCGCATGAACCACAAGACGCCATCCTGCAAGAATATCTAACTGCAACACTAGCATCTATGTAACTTTTTACATAAAGCAAGGCATCAAGTACGGTTGTCCATTTCTTATATGGGACCTCAAATGTGTCATAATGGGATCCAGAGTCCTGTCCTCTATTTTCTCTATAGACTTTTAGTGTTATCATTTGTTCATTTTTATTCTCAGCAGTGTCACTCATTGTCACTATCACAATCCATTTGCCACTATTATTGTTCTAGTGCCATATGCTATGAGGCCTATCATTGATGAAATTGTCACCACAGTAACCATGTTTTCCCAGGGTCTGCTCTGTCTTAACTCCAGCAATATTATTCTTATGCCGTTAAATCCATGCACGGAAATCAAAACAAGAATTGCCTCTAAAATTAGAACATAAACTATATTCTTGTAGTTGGCTATGATGTAGTTGTATTCAAGACTCTGTTCAAATGGAACCACCAATCTCATCATTATATGTAGTGCTACAACAAATACTGCAGCAATCCCTGTAATGTAGTGAATTTTCATTATTTGACTTTCTTTCAGTATTGTGCGGCTTGTCATTTTGATTGATTCATTACACTCCAAACAAGACATTAAATCCATAGAACATTGCAGCTGCAGCCAGGATTAAGGCTATCCATATCCCAGATTTCTGTCTGTAATTCAATGACGCCGGATTGTAAGGATAGTCAGGTCTTCCAGGGGTTCCCAGTCCGATACCTGCGTGGGTAAAGATGAGTCGAATACCATTTGCAGAATGAAATGTGCTGGCACCTATTACCATAATTAGAAACAAATGTCCCCACACTGTTTGAGTTAATTCCAAGAAAGAGTCCCATGCATTCTGGCCATTAACGATAGTACTTGTTTCATACACATGTCCGATAAAGTAAATCAAAAGAAAAACGCCTGTTAATCTTTGGAACCAGTAGGAAATTCGCTCCCATCCATATCGAGAGGGATTTAGCCATCCTCCTATTCCTTCTAAATTATTACGACTGGGACGTTCTATCTCTTTCATTAGTATTTTCTCTCTGCCGGGACATATCGTATTAATGTTACAGGATGCCATGAAAATTGTGGTTCGCCACCATCGTCTTTGAAATATGCGAGAGTATGTCTCAGGAAATTAACATCATCTCTATTAGGATAGTCTGTCCTATAATGGGCACCGCGTGATTCTTTTCTGTTCAAAGCTCCTGCAATTATTATTTCGCCTACTCTCAATAATGAATCTATCTCCATTACATTTATGAAATTTGTGTTGTATTCCTTAGCGCTATCGTCAAGGTGCTTCCATGTCAAGTTCCGAAGCTCTCTTACCTTCTTCAAACCTTCAACAAGGTTCTTTTCATCTCTGAAAATGTAGGCCTTGACATCCATCATATCCGTAAATTCTTTTCTAACATCGTATGGGTTTACCTCACCCTTGCCCCGGAATATGCCATCGTATATCCTCTTTTCTTCTGTTTGAATCTTTTTTTCAAGATTGATTGTAGTTGTACCTTTTTCCTTCTTTTTTTCTGCGTATTGGGCGGCAAGTCTACCTGTGATGCTTCCCCAAACCAAACATTCTGAAGTAGAGTTTGCTCCAAGCCTGTTTGCTCCATGAAGGCTATTGCAAGCCGCTTCTCCTGCACACCACAAACCATTCATCTCGGTTTGACCGTCGATGTTGGTGTGAATGCCACCCATCATGTAATGGCAAACAGGTCTAATTTCTATGGGTTCAATTATAATGTCGACACCTGAAAATTTGATACCAATCTCTCTGATTCCAGCTAATTTTTCTTTTATACGCTCTTCACCTAAGTGGGTAAGATCTAACTTGAGGCAAGGAACACCTGTTTCGTGAATAAATCCCCTACCATTGTCAATTTCCTTTATCATTGATCTGGAAACAACATCGCGTGGTGCTAGCTCTAATTTTTCTGGCGCATAGGTTTTCATGAATCTCTCACCTTGATTGTTTATCAAATATCCGCCCTCGCCTCTAGCTCCCTCAGTTATTAGAATACCCGAAGGAAGAATACCTGTGGGGTGAAATTGAACAAATTCCATGTCTTTTAGTGCAAGACCTGCTCTTAAGCCCATATCCAGACCATCTGGAGTAGAAGAGTAAGCGTAAGTTGAAAAGCTATAAAGTCATGGAATTTGTTCAATTTCACCCAACAGGTATTCTTCCTTCGGGTATTCTAATAACTGAGGGAG
>Ga0233417_10000329_pt1 | contig 13961 bp, 9 predicted proteins | sample Sed_MG_FD_189023 | JGI IMG/M metagenome (GOLD analysis project Ga0233417, IMG submission 189023) | Sediment microbial communities from Lake Towuti, South Sulawesi, Indonesia - Sediment_Towuti_2014_0.5_MG | ecosystem: Environmental > Aquatic > Freshwater > Lake > Sediment | place: Indonesia... | reverse complement strand
CCGCCTGGCCGAAGCGCCCCGATACCAGGGCTTGCAGCACTCTGTTCGAGCAGCCGCCCAAGCTTGTCCTCGTGAGGACGTCAACCAGCGCCGGCACCGCCGCCGGCCCGGCCTCAACCCGACCAAAGGCCCACGTCGCCGCCTCGGTGAGGCTCACCCCTTGTCCCTGCCAGTTCGCCACCACTTCGATAAGCTTCGGCGCAGCCGATGCGGCGGCCGGACCGATGTGGCCGAGAGCGAGCGCGGCCGCGCAAGGCAGCCAGGTCGGCCCATCCGCTCTGAGGATTCCCGCTAGATGAGGGACCGCAGGCTCGCTGAACTTGGAGAGGGCCAAAGAGTACGGATTGCCGGGATCACTCTCGTAACGTACAACGAAGCTCGAGGCCCAGTGCCCGCGGGGCTCCCGCAAAAGCCGAAGCACCTCAGGGACTGCCGAGGTGGCCCCTATCTCCGCCATGGCTTCGATAGCGCCCAATTCGACTCGGATCACCTCGGCGTCGACGTCGGCCATGCGCTCGCCCTCGCGCAGTTTCCTTTCTTCGCCGTATGCCAGAGCGCGCAGCAGTCCCTTTACGTCCTTCTTCCTCTTGAGCTTCTCCACGTCCGGCGGGCCTGAGAAACGACTGAACAATCCCATGGATCATCCTCCCCATGTATCGGCGCCTCGGAGGCTGAGCGCGCGGCTCGCGCCGGGGTTTCTCCGATGCAAGAGAATAGTACCCTAAAACCTTAAGTCTTCGCGGCCGGCGGCTGAAGGGCAGTGGGCTGCGAATCAATCCGTTCCGAACTTCCCCAGTTTCTCGCTGGCGCAGCCTCAGCACCGCAGAGTGCACGGGGGAGAAGAGGCGCTGCCCCTGAGCCGCGACGTGGGAGGCAGACCGGCCAAGCGGCGCCGGACAAACCGGACAGCAGCGGCCCGGCCAAGTCGTCTAGTGACGTAAGCGAGGTAACCGAAGCGGTCTCAGCTTCGCGCCGCCCTGATGTATACTTTGCACAGATGTTCACAGGAACGGGTCGGAACTTCTGGGTTCGAACAATCCAGGCCTTGATTGCGCTGCTCGTACTTTTGAACGCCGCCTACTACACCCTTCGCCCGGACTTGGGGGTCTTGGCCCGCGGCCTTCGTTCCCGAAGCAGTCATTGCTCGATCGTGGACTTGTTCAAGGCCGCCGTGGATTACGGAGGGCACGCATGGACTAGCGAGCTCCTCCATCGTAACAGCCGCCTGCTGAGACAGGATCCAGCCGGCTTCGAGCAGTGGGAGACGTCCAGCGGCCGTTTCTGGCTGCCGGCCGGCGACATCGGTTCCCTCGAGGAGCAACTGGCGGAACAGAAGAGGATGATCTACGGCGCTTGGGCCGGGGCCGTTCACCGCGGCGACATTGTGCTGGACTGCGGCGCCCACGTCGGCGTTTTCACGAGGGAGGCCTTGGCCGCAGGCGCCAGACTGGTGGTCGCGATCGAACCTGCTCCGGAGAACATCGCCTGCCTGCGCCGCAACGTGGGCGGCGAGATCGAGGCGGGACGGGTTCTTGTGTACGAGAAGGGGGTCTGGGACAAAGACGACCTCCTGACGATCAGCGTGAACCCGCACGCGAGTGTGGTCGACGGCTTCGTCATGAAATGGGAAGATTCCTACGACGGGCCGAGAGTGCCATTGACGACAATCGACAAGCTCGTTCAGGAGTTGCAACTGGACCGGGTGGACTTCATCAAGATGGATATTGAGGGGGCTGAGCAGCGAGCTGTTGCCGGTGCCCGGCAAACGCTGGCGAGATTCAAGCCTCGCATGGCGCTTTCCGTCTATCACTTGCCGGACGACAGGGAGAAGATCCCGCAACTGGTTCGGCAGGCTCAGCCCGGCTACCGGGTCGAATGCGGCCCCTGCGCCGGCGGATTCGTGGACAACTTCCCCGGGGTATTGTACTTCCGGTAAGGACCGGCACGGACCCCGCTTCGGAGCTGAGGCCGTCGGATGAAACTGGTAGCCTCCAGGGACTCGGAATTCACTCCCGCTCGACTCCCGACCGGCTAGCCAGCAGCGCGTTCACCTTGGCCATGACTTCGAAGGCGTCTGCGACGTAGACAACATCCGCCTTGCCGCGGGCCCAGCCGCAGTTGGGGTCCAGGTTGATGGCGCGGCGCTCGTTGATGAAGCGCCAGCCGACGACGTGCGGCTCCTCGCCATGGCAACAGGTGGCCAGCCCCTTGGGATGCCGCGGCGTCGAACCGGTCTGCCCAACCTGGTTGAGATGCGTCAGGAACGGCAGAACCACCTGGCCCTCTCCCGACAGATCGACCAAGGATTTGCTGCTGCCGAGCGAAGCCTGGCTCTTGCGCAGAAAGCCCAAGATCAACGCGGCGGCTTCCTCGACATGTGTTCGGCCGTCGGGTTGCTTCTTGGTCCAACCAGCGCCAGCCACAAAGAGCAGGTCCGCATCGGGACGGATGGTCTGCTCACCAGCTTTGGGAGAGCGGACCTCCAGCATGCGGGTGCGGAGTGCTTCAGGCGGTACGGCCACATCCAGGCGCTCGAAGGCAACGGGCGCGGCCTCACCTTGCCAGCCGGGCTGCGAGCCGGGGTCGAGCAGGATCAGCCAGGGCCGCTGGGCGCGCTCGAGCACCGCCTCCATGCGCTGCCGGTAGTACCAGCGCGTCACCGCCAGCCTACCGCCAACGGTCGAGACGGCGGTGACATGAGTATCGACGCGACCGCCGAGTCGCTGCGCGACGCCCGGCAAACAGCGCGCCCAGCGGCTGGTTTGTGGAGCAATCACGACAGTCGCGCCAGTGGCGTGGCACAGCGCCTCGGCGGCCAGTGCGTCCGTTGCATAGCGCGGTTCGACGAATTCCGGGCCGGCGACGCCGACGATTCGCGACGCGCCCAGCGCGCTCAGGCGAGCGGCGACGGAGGCCAGCTCACCACCAACGAGGCCTACCGCCAGCGCGGCGCCGGTGGCGCCGGCCACAGTCTTGGCTGTCCCCGCCGCCTCAAGAGCCGGCTTAGCAAGCCCGCCATCGGGCTCTGCGTGAACGAGAAGAAGAACGGTCTCCATCGATTGGTCCCTCGTCAGCCGCCCGTAATCCAGGCGACGATTTCGCGCGCAGTTTCGCCGGCTGGCAGGTCCTTGACTATCCGCGTCTCGCGCCGCTGAGCGGGAAGCGTGATGCTGGTGAAGACCAATCCTTCGGCGCCTACTTTGGCGGGCCTGGCGCGTTGCAGGGCCGGCATGATAGTACGCATGTTCGCCATTCCCACTTGAGGATTATTGGGGGGCTCCGGCAGATTGCCCGTCGCCCAGCCAAGCAAGGCAGGGGGACCGGCGCAGGAGGACAGCATATGCCGACCCCCCTCGATGCGTTCGAGGATCCGCAGCGAGCCGTCTTCCTCCACGGCCAGTCCGTCGACTCCCTGGAACTGGTCCGTGATGCCGAGGTGCTCGCCGATCATTTGCATCGTAGCGCCCGCGCCGCGCGAGGCCGATTCCCATCCGCCGAAGATAAGAAGGCGCGAGCGATCCAATCCGGGAATCGCCTGGATGGTCTCAGCCAGTACAGCCGCCACTTCGGCGGCTTCGGTGAACCCGCCCGCGGGCCCATCGACAGCCATAAGTTCGAACGGAGCTTTCTGCGCCACGGTCATCATGAGTTGCTGGAGCTTGGCCTTCGGACCGAGACTCACGAGCCAGACCTTGCTGCCCGGCACCTTCCTGGCAAGGTGCGCCGCTTCATACAGCGCGTGAGCGGCCCAGGGGTCCAGCACCGCTGGCAGCATCACCTCGTTCTTCAAGGCCGGTCCCGCGGGACCGGCGACGGGTTCGAGCGTCTGAAGCGGGTCTGGGACAAGGCTCCCGCAGACCACGACGTGGAAGGGCTGCATAAACTCCCAGTATATTCGGACCCGGTTCGCCGGCGATCTCGCGGGCTTGCGGACTCAGCGGCGATACGCGATTTTTCCGTCGACGAGGACGAGTAGCGGCTCGATCTTCGCGATGTCGTCTTCGGGGCAGGTGAGATAGTCGCGGTCGATCACCACCAGGTCAGCAAGCTTGCCCACCTCGATCGAGCCCTTCTCCTTCTCGGAGAACATCCGGTAGGCCGCCCAGATGGTGTAGGTCTTCAGCGCCTCCTCGCGGCTGATCTTCTCCTCAGGATGCATCGCGGCTCCACGGCCGGTCTTGCGCGTCACGGAGACCCACAGGCCGTGGAAAGGATTGAAGGGGTTGACGGCGCGGTTTTTGTCGTGGCCGATCATGTGGTCGCTTCCCCCGGCCACGATTACGCGCGCGTCGAGATACGACCGCAGCGGGAAGAAGTAGCGCAGCCCGTCGTAGCCGAACACCTGTTCGAGCGCGGGCGTGTCGAAGTGCAGCCACGCCGCCTGAGCATCCGCCAGGATTCCCAGCCTCCTCATGCGGGCGATCGCTTCAGGGCTTTGGAAGCTTGCATGGATCAAGTGCGACCTTGTCGGAGCGACCGGCGCCTTCTCATTCAGCGCCTGCATCGCGTCAAGGAAACCGTCGATCGCTCCGCCGCCCTGCGTGTGCGCGGTGAGCTGCCAGCCCCGCGCCCGCGCCGCCGTCATGATCGCGACAAGTTTCTCCGGCGACTCGAACAACTGGCCGCGATCATCGTCGCGGGTCTTGCCGTAAAGCTGGCGGCCGAACGGCCCGTAGGGAATGCGCTGGTAGGCGGTTCCGATGGTCATGCCGCCATCGACGTTGACTTTGTAAGCCGCGAACTTCAGCCATTCGTCGCCGGTGTTCGTTTTCACCCGGTATTTGTCGAGGGCGCGAATCAGGTCTTCCATCGGCGCGGCGGCGTTGTGCCACCAGGTCATGGCCACGCGCACCGGCAGCCACCCGGCTGATTTCAGCTCGCCGAACAGCTCGATATCCTCCTCTCCGACGCCGCCGTCGCCAATCGACGTGATGCCCGCCGCCAGATAGAGCCGCAGCATCTTCTGGAGCGCCCGGAGTCTTTCCTCGCGAGTGAAGGGTACCGGCGGTTTCAGCCCTTTCAACAAAGACTGAGCATTCTTGAGGATTCCGTTCGGCTCGCCGTTCAAGTCTTTGACGATCTCGCCGCGGGGCGGATCCGGCGTGTCGCGGGTGATGCCGCTGATTTTCAGCGCCAGCGAGTTCGCGACGACGACGTAGCTCGCGTCGAACATGACGGGATGCTCCGCCGCCACGTCGAGCAGTTCGCGCGCCGGCATGCGCATCTCCTTGAGGCGCGTGGGAAAGGTGCGCGGGACGATGATCCACTGGCCTTTGGGCGTCTTTGCCGCCTGTTCCCGGATGAACTTCTGAATCGCGTCGAAGGAATCGAGCAGAGGCAGTGGCTCGCGGAATTCGCTCAGCCCGCCCTCGAGGGCGTGCACGTGGCTGTCGATCAATCCGGGCAGAACGGTTCTGCCCTCGAGGTCGATCACGTTCGTCCACGGGCCGCGTTCGGCGCTCAGGACCGCGGCGCTGTCGCCAACGGCCGTGATCCGGTTGCCTTGAATCGCCACCGCCTGCCGGATCGAGAACTGCGGATCGACAGTGACGATCTTGCCGTTGTGAAGGATCAGGTCGGCGTTGGCTGCGGCGAGGATGTGCGCGAAGGCAACAAGCGCGAGCAAGGGTCGAGTGCGGATCGACATGGCATTATGATTCTATGCCAGCGCGCTGCCACGGTCTCTCGCTTCGAGTCCTTACTCTCGCAACGCTGACCGTCTTGCCGGGCCTTGCGCAGCCGGCCGCCGCTCCCGTCACCGGTCCTCTGGTGGTAAGCGACCGCTGGCCGGAGTGCACGGATCTTGTCACCTGGGCGAGGGACGTGATGCGGCTGGAGGGCCTGGAGCGGGCGTCGGAGACGGCGCAGGGCAAGGCTTTCTTTCGCTGGCTGCGGCTGTTTTCCCGGATGGCGACCGGGGGCATGATCCAGGCCTACGAGGGCGACTACGGGAAGGAACGCTACGTTCTCGATGCGCACAAGAACCTTTTCGTTTACGGCTGGGGCTATTGCGATACAAGCAGCCGCATCGCCGAGGCCGCCTGGATCGAACTGAAGCAAGATCCGCGTGCGGCTGAGCGCGTCTGCGCGATGCACGACAACCGTGGGTTCCACACGATGTACCGGCTGCGCCTTGACGGCAGGTACGGCGCCTTCGATCCGCGCTACGGCTACTACCTAGTGGAGCGCGACTCAACCGACGCGCGCGTGCTGGACTGGGATGAGGTGGGCGTGGACGAGAACATCCGCCGCAACAGGAATTTCCGCAACCGCAGCCAGCCGTTCTTCGAATACTTCGGCGTTGAGTGGGAACGTGCGTTTCTGATCCAGCCGAGATTCTATGCGACCGAGGAGGAATGGCGCGCGGCCGGCGAACCGGTGGAGTGCGTCTTTGGCAATACTCAATACCGGATGGGCACGCGGTTCCACGACATGGACTTCCGGCTGCTGAAGGGCATGGCCATCGAGCGTTTCTGGGACAACAACGGCCGCAAGTTTTACGTGCCGGCCGGCGCACACGCCCTGCGGGAAGAAGCCTTTCTGCCCTCAGGACGTTTCTACCGTGTGACTGAGACGATGCTCGACGGCAATTGGGTAAAGCACGATCCGAACTACCAGTGGGCGAAACCGTATCTTGCCGGCGTGCCACTGAACGAGGGCTACAAGGCGGAAATCGCCGGCGGGCGGACCATCGGCCAGGCCTGGGGCAGAATCACCTACGAGCCGGACCTGAGAGAACCGCTCGACGCCGTCACGCCCGATTCGACGCTGGTGACATCGGCGTCCGCGCCTCATCTTCGTCCCTCGGACCTTAAGGGCGGGGGCCAAGCGACCTTCGACTTTTACAGTCCATACATTCTGGTGGACGGCACGCTGTCCGGCGATCTGCTCGGGTCGGCGGACGACGACCTGAGGGTCGAAATCCGGACGCTTCGCGCCAAGGCGGCGAACGAAGAAGAGCCGGAGGTTTGGTCCGAGTGGGATGTCCTTCATCGAGGGCCGGGCGCCTTCACGAGCGCGCTTGGTCGCGAGCGCTTCAACGGGCAGCGGGGCAGTATCCACGGTGTGTACCGGTTTCAGGTCCGCGTTTCCGTGGGCGCGAATCCTGGACGCACCGCGCCGGCCGGCCTAGCCCGTTTGAGGCTGACGGCGCACTTTGAGAATGGCATCATGTCGATTCCACAAATCTTCGCCGGCCGTAACGAGATTCTCTTCAAGGTGCGCGACGCAGGCTGCATCCGCGGACCGATCCGGGTGACATACCGCTACCAGACTGCGGCCGGGGAGAAACAGCACACGCGGGTGCTCAACGCCGTCGATTTCCACAGCAACGTCGCCAGCTACACCTTCGATGCTCCCGCGCCAACGCGCTGCAACTCTCTGGCGGTCGTATACTGATCCAGCGAGGATAGGTTCAATCGACATGACTTGGGCACTTTCAGGCGTGGCGTCAATGCTGCTGTTGTCGGCCGTGACGGCCGCCGGGCAGGCATCGGGCGATCTCGACTTTCTTGCGGACCACACCGATTTCCGCGAGATCCGCAAGATGCTGCCCGCGTGGGCCAACGCCAAGGCAAATGCGTTGCTCGAGGAACGGCGGCGCCGCATCACTCAGTTCTCTTCGGAGCAGGAGGTCACGGGGCGGAAACGCTACTTGCGCGAGCGGATGCTGAGCGCGCTCGGCGGATTCCCCGAGCGAACGCCGCTGAACCCCCGCGTTACAGGGACGCTGGAGCGCGAGGACTACCGGGTCGAGAAGGTCGTCTTCGAGAGCCAGCCGGGCTTCTACGTGACGGCGAACCTCTACCTTCCGAAGTCAGGGAATCCACCGTACCCGGCGATTCTGTTCCCTCTCGGCCATGAGGAAGGGGCCAAGGCCAACGAGATCTGGCAGCGGATCCTGATCACGTTCGCCAGGAGGGGCTTCGTTGCGCTGGCCTGGGACACACTCGGGCAGGGGGAGCGCGTTCAGATCTTCGATGCGGACTTCAAGACATCGAAGGTGGTTCGCTCGACCACCGAGCACACCATCCTCGGCGCCCAGTGCCTTCTGCTGGGCGACGCGCTGGCCCGCTATACGATCTGGGACGGCATCCGCGCGCTCGATTATTTGCTTTCGCGCCCGGAGGTCGATCCAAAGCGCGTAGGATGCACGGGTAATTCCGGCGGCGGCACGCACACCGCCTATCTGGCCGCGCTCGAGGAGCGCATCCAGGTGGCGGCGCCGTCGTGCTATCTGACGACCTGGGGCCGGTTGCTCGACACCATCGGCCCGCAGGATGCCGAGCAGTGCATCCCGCCGTCGATTCTCGATGGTATGGACCATGCTGACTTCGTTCACGCCTTCGCGCCCAAGCCCTACCTGATTCTGTCGGCGATCCGCGATTTCTTCTCTATCACCGGGGCGCGGGATACTCACGGCGAGGCGCAACGTGTGTACGCCCTGTTCGGCGCACGCGAGCAGCTCGCGATGGTGGAGGCGGACGACGGGCACGGCTACAGTGAGCCTCGCCGCATGGCTTCGTACCGCTGGTTCAGCCGCTGGCTGCAAGGGGCGGAGGACAGCCGGCCCGAGGGGGACGTGCCGGTGGCCGCGGAAGAGGAGTTGTGGGCCACGCCGACCGGCCAGGTGGCCACCTCGTTTGGCGGAGAAACGGTCACCTCGCTGAATCAGAAACGGGCCCAGAATCTCCGGCGCGGCGGCAAGCCGTCGGTAGAGGAGATACGCCGGCTGATCGGATATCGGGAGCCGCAGGCGCCGGCGCCAGTGCGGTTCTTTGGCCGCATCGAGCGCCAGGAATTCGAGATCGAGAAACTGGTCTACGAGAGCGAGCCGGGCATCCAGGTTCCGGCGCTCCTTTATGTCCCCCTAAGGTCAGCGGGGAGAAGGCCGGCCGTGATCGTGGTTCACGGGCGAGGCAAAGCCGCCGCCCACGATAAGGCGGCGGAACTTGCCGGCGCAGGGTCCGTGGTCCTTTCCATTGATGCGCGCGGCATGGGCGAGACGCGTTACACGCCGGAGGAGTACGGCTCGGATTGGCCGCGCTACTTCGGCGATTATGGGAGCGCCATGACGCTGTTGCTGGCCGGCGAAACGCTGGTCGGCAGCCGTGCGCTTGACATTGTCCAGGGAGTGGGCCTGCTCGCGTCGCGCGATGACGTGGATCCGGCGCGAATTGCCGCCGCCGGAATCGGCGCAGGCTGCGTTCCGCTGCTCCACGCGACCGCGCTCGATCAGCGGATCGCGAGCGTGACGCTTGAGGGCATGCTCGTGTCCTATGAGTCGGTGGTCAGGCACAAGATCCACCGCGGCATCTTCGAGGACGTGATTCCCGGCGTGCTGAAGGTATACGATCTGCCAGACCTGGTGACCGTCGTTGCGCCCCGGCCGGTGCGGCTGGTGAACGCCGTCGATCCGCTCGGCCTCCGCCTCAAGAAGGGGTGAGTCCACGTGGGCTGCGCCCACCCCGAAGGATGAAAATGGGTGGGAGAGCGTCCCTGGGCAACAAGTCAATTGTCAGTGGAACCGCGAGTCCGCGGGTCAGTCTGACTGGGGAGCGGGAGGCACCCCGGATTGTTGCCCACCCGGTTGCTGGTAGCCGGGGAGCACGTAAGGCAGCTTCTCGAAGGCCGTAGCTCCCCTCAGGGATCTCTTGCTTACCAGCGAGGAGGGACGACCATGAAACGAATCTACCATCGGGTGTGCGGCATGGATGTGCATCGGGATACGGTGAACGTGTGCGTGCGGTTGCCAGAACACGGGGAAGAGGACGACGGTCTGGTGGCCCAGTTCGGCACCACCACCGAAGACCTGCTGGCGTTGCGGGACTGGCCATTTTCAAGGCAGCCTGATCTGGCACATTTTCGGATCAGCGGCGAGAAGATGTGCCAGATCAGGGCGACCCCTTTTTGAGTTTGAGGAGGATTTCCCGCTCTGCGGGACGGACGTACTTGCCTTCCTGCGACTTGAGGCGGAGCGGCACGCTCAGCACGCCGACAGCCCACTGAAGCTCGGTCTCCGGTGCATCGGCGTAAGGGTTGTGGGGGAAGAACGGCCAGACCAGGGACGCCGCCGGATCGACCGTCACCACCCAGCCACGATGGCGGATCAGGCCGCCGAGATCCTGCGGGGACATCTCGACCCGCTCCTGGCCGATCTTGACCCTCCGGCCGGAACCCGTTTCCAGGTTCTCGCCTTCCTTCAGGCAGAGCTGCAAGGCGAGCTGCGCCTGCTCCGGGGGCCGCCCTTTGCCGTTGATGACGAAACGGAACACCGCCTCGTTCTCCGTGGGCGGTGGCACGAAAAGGTCCGCCCAAAAGGTGTGGTAGGAAAGCGACAGGCGGTCTCCGGAGTCGCTCATCTGGAGGCGGCTGCTGAGCGGCATGTGAAACACCTGCCCGATCGTCTTCTCCGAGAAGGTGGCGATCTCCGGCTGGCGTTTGGAGTTTGCGCCACTGATGATCTGCCCGAGCTGCTCGTGGAAGACACCGAGGTTCGCTTGCCTGTCAAGGTAGAAGCGGCTGGTGACGGCCGAGGTGCTGACGATGCCGGAGAGACACACCACCCACGGCCCGCTCTTGCGAATGCCGGCGGGAATGGTCATCTGCCGCCAGTAGCGAGCCTGCCGTTGGGGCGCCGGCTCCGCGGGCCCCTCGTGGTAATACAGCGCATCCTGCGCCAGGCGGCCCAGGGCATCCACCGTCAGCGTCTCCGGCCGGAAGAACCCCGTCAGAAACTCGGCGTAGCCCCGCCCGTCGGCGAAATGCGAAAAGGCGAACTGCGCCCAGGCGCTCACGCCCCAGTGCCGGTTGCGATCGTTGATCACCTCCACGGGCGTGCCGTCCGGCCAGGTGAAGTACTTGTGGAAGTCAGTGGCGCGCCGGAGCGCGGCCATTGCCGCCGGGTCTTTCGTCAGCTCCCAGTAAAGGGCCACGGGGGCCAGCGTGAGATGGTTGTAACCCGTCGTGGGGCCAGCGCGGCTGTGCTCGCCCCAGTAGCCATCTGGCGTTTGTTCGAGCTCGGCGAAGCGATGGAGGATCCGCGCGCCAAGCCGCTCCCATTCCTTGTTGCCGAACACTCGCCCGGCCAGCAGCAGGTTGGCGGCCCAGTTGGCGTAATGATTCGGCGATGTGCCGATGTAAGGCGAGTTGTACCAGGGGAAATCCAGCCGTTCCTCGGCGTCCGTTACCAGCAAGGCGACGTTCCGTAGGATCGCCCGCCTCCAGCGTTCGCGCCGCTCGTCGCCTAGTTCCCTCTCGATCAGCCGGTACGCTTCCATCCAGATGTAGGTGTCCCAGTCGCTGTCGAGGCGAGGCTCGAACCGGTCGTGTTCGTCTTCCTCGGCGAGCATGTCACCGATGCGGATGGCCAGGGCCAGCATTCCGGGATGGCGGTAGCGGCGGTTAGCCGGATGCTGCTTGGCGTACAACACCGCCGGCGCGAGGATGGCATAGGGGAAGTGCCGATAGCGGCCATCCTTCTCGATGCTCGCCAAGTTCGCCGGTTCGGTGTTCAGCCGCGCTTCTACCATGCCCGCTCCTGCTTCGAGCAACCGGTAGTAGCGGTCAGGGAGCAGCTCGGCCGCGCCGCCCGTAGCCACGCTGAGCAGGATGACGGGAAGCGCGAAGGTTCTCATCAGTGCGCGCTTCCTTCGGCGGAAAACAGCGTGGCGAACGGAAGTGTGAACGCGCCGATGATGGCGGCTTCACCGCCGAGGGAAGAGGGCCTCAGAGTGAGGTTGCGGAAGTTGAGAAACTCGCTGCCGACGGGAAACTGGTCGCGGACGGCGTCCCGCACGAGGGGCCAAGCCTCAGTGATGGCGCCATCGATGATCACCGCCTCAACATCCAGGGCCCACACGGCATTGAAGATGCCGACGCCGAGGTAGCGGGCGGTCTGCCGCACTGCCTCGCGGGCGGCTTCGTCTCCGCTCATGGCCATGTGGCAGATCCGGCGCACCTGGTCAGTGACGCTGCCGAGCGCGCCCTTGGGCCTTCCGCCCACCAGCCGCTGATAGCGCTCGCAGGTGGCGTGGTCAGAGGCGAGCATCTCCAGGCAGCCGGGACGGTCATGACGCTCCGGGCCCGGCGAGTCGGTGATAACCATCTGACCGATCTCGCCGGCGGCCATTCGTGGTCCTCGGTAGAGCTTCCCGTCCAGGACGATCCCCATGCCGATTCCTTCGTCCACCTTGATGAAGACGAGGCAATGGGCGCTCTGGATGTCGGGCGTTCCGTAGTTGTACTCGGCCAGCGCCGCGGCGCGGACGTTGTTCTCCACCGACACGGACGTTCGCAGAATCTGCTCCAGCGGCTCTTTGACGGCCACGTGGATCCAGGCGGGATCGCTGCCGAGTTCGGCCACGCCGGTTTGGCTGTTAATCAGACCGCGGACGCTGATGCCGACGCCACGTTCGCGGACCTCTGGATGCTGTTCGTAGTGGGTCTCAACGGCGTCGGCTACTGTACGCAACGTCTTCTCAGGGCTAGAGGGCGTCCTAAACCGCTCCGTGCAAACGATCCGTCCGCTAATCGTGCCCATCGAAACGCGGGTCTCCCACAACTGAATGTCCACACCGACGGCCTGGAAACGAGACTCATTCAACTGAAGGCGGATCCCCGGCCGGCCTCCGGTCGAGTCTTCTCCCCCTTGTTCGACGACGAGATCGCGGGCCATCAAGCCGGCAACGATGCGTGATACCGCGGCTTCCGACAATCCGGTCCTGCGGGCGATCTCGGCGCGCGACAGGCGCTGGTGCCGCCTGAGGAGGTGCAGCACCGCCGCCTGATTCGCGGCTCGCACATGCGGGATGCGCAACACGCGGCGGCGGGTTGTCGTTAAAGCGTGGATTGGCATCGCGGCTTGGCGGTTTCCTTGCGTCAGGCAAGAAACCGCGTTCTCTATTCTAGGCCGATCTGCTGTCGAGGGCAATAGGAATTATGCGGTGCGCCGAGGGAGACCGCTCGTAGCGGGCTGGGGGCCGTCGCCGGAGACGGCATCCCGCCTCCATCGCCAAAAGGAGGTCTCGGAGGGGCACTTTCTTGCCATTTGTCAGGAAGTGCCCCGCATCTCGGGGCACGCCTGCCGGTGCCCAGGCCGAAGGCCCTTCGAATCTCCTCGTAGAACTTGGGGTCGGGGCCTATCCTGGGACCCGCGGCCAGGCTTCGAGCAACCGGACTGTCTCGCCAATCCCAAAGCCGGGCTACATCCTGCCCCACGGCGACCGGCGTCTCGTCCCAGCGCGAGTTGGGGTAGCAAAAGGCGCCAACCGCCTGGATCGATACCGACGCTACGAGGGTCGCCGCGAACACGGCGCGCAAGGCCACGGTCCTCCGAACCTGGTGTAGCGCCGGGATGGTCAGAAGGGCCAAGCTCGGCGCGACATCGGTGAGCAGTCTCGGACCGTAACAGTGCCCACCCCACCACTCCCGCCACCAACTCACAACGAGCACTTCGAAAACAGCGAAAAGGATCGCAGCTGTGTACACCGGTGAGTGGCGCAGGCGGCGGTCGCGCAGCCACGCGAAGTCGCCTGCCAGCGAAAAGAGAAAGACCGGGGTGTAAACGAACAAACCTCTGCCCGGGCTGAACAGAATGCCGGTCAAGCCCGCCCAGAAGTCCCCGTCCAGCAGCGCCGTGTACCTGCCCAGCACATGGCCGAACACCCACACGTTGTAGGCGGATGTCAGAGTCACGGCCAGGAGTGGGAACAGCGAAAAGAAACAAAGCTCCTTGAAGCGGCGCCCCCAGGCGAGAGAGGCGCCGGCCGCGAGCAGGAAAAGAGCATTCGTCGGCCGGATGGCGTACGCGAGCCCGCCAAACAGGCCGGTGAGCAACCAGTACACGCGGCGCGGCGAAGACTCCGAGGCGCGCAGCAAGCAGTAAAGGCTGGCGGTGACGGCTAGCGTCGTCCCGCCGTGGGTCCATAGGGCCTGGCTGGAGATCGTCAAGGTTTCCGTGG
>Ga0233417_10000328_pt1 | contig 13968 bp, 14 predicted proteins | sample Sed_MG_FD_189023 | JGI IMG/M metagenome (GOLD analysis project Ga0233417, IMG submission 189023) | Sediment microbial communities from Lake Towuti, South Sulawesi, Indonesia - Sediment_Towuti_2014_0.5_MG | ecosystem: Environmental > Aquatic > Freshwater > Lake > Sediment | place: Indonesia... | reverse complement strand
GCCTACCTGATGAGCTACGACTGGCCAGGCAATGTGCGCGAGCTTCAGAACGCCATCGAGCGCGCGGTGGTGCTGGGCTCCACGGAGCTGATTCTGCCGGAAGACCTGCCTGAATCCCTGCGCGACGTCGAGCCGCCCGACATCGCCAGTTCGGAATTCCAGGGCAGACTGCGCGACCAGAAGCGGCAGCTTGTCCTGAGCGCCTTCGAGAAGGCTCGTGGCAGCTACACCGAGACGGCGAAGTTGCTGGGCCTGCACCCCAACTATTTGCACCGGTTGATCCGCAATCTGGGCCTGCGGGCGGAGTTGCAGAAGCGCGCCGCAGCCCGCGGCTGATCGCAGCGACCGATTGAAAGACTGGGGAAACCGGAATGCCGGCAAGAAGCCGGCAGCCCGCAATCATGCGCGCCCCACCAGGAACCGGGTTTAGGAGGGTTTAGTTGCGGGTTGGTGGAACCAGGCGTCAGAATGTTGATCTCGTCGTCCGTCTTCGGGCCGTGTTCTGAGGAGTAAAGCGTACCATCTGGACTGAAGTCGAGTCCCTGGGCGTTGCGGTGGCCGTAGCTGAAGACGTGGCTGACAACGCCTTTCAGCTTCGTATTGTCTGCTGGTATGGAACCATCGAGACTGTCCAGGCTTATGGCCTCGAAAGAGCAACGGCTCGTCGATGAGTTACGACCGTACGTGATCGGGCGAGAATCGTGGCACGACCAAACTCTCGGTCTGTGGATCGAGGCCTACTTCCCGGACGACGCAGGCCAGAACAAGGAGAGCCGATGAGAGCGAGAAGACAAACCGGCGCCCCGGGTGTTTCCTGGGACGACCAGACCGGCTTCGCGAGCAAACTCGTTTCAGGTTCGCCCGAACACTGCGGCGCGCACGATCGGCTTCTCGAACTGGCGGTTGAGTTGGAGTCTGATTTTGAGCCGTACGGGAAACGCTATCGTGATGCCGCCGATTGCAGTTGCGGATGCCGGCACTTTGCCACACTCGAAGGCAGCCTTGGGGCCGATTGGGGTGTCTGCATGAACCAGAGATCCCCGCGAGCAGGCCTGCTGACCTTTGAGCACCAAGGCTGTCCGAAATTTGAGGCTGGCATCGACCCTGACAACACAAACGACGCGTAGCCCGCAGCCGCGCAGGGCAACAACTCCCGCGCGGCCATTACGCTTCGAAGACCCATCGGCCTCCCACCATGGTGCGTTCGATCGGGATGTTGACGATCTCCAGCGGCGGGGTGCTCATCGGATCGCGCCCCAGCACCACGAGGTCCGCAAGTTTTCCTGCTTCCAGCGAACCCTTGACGTTCTCCTCGTAAGATGCGTACGCGCCGTTGATGGTGCCGACGCGCAGGGCCTCCTCGATCGAGATGCGCTGCTTCGGCCCCCAGACCGTGCCATGGATGTCCGTTCGGGTGACGCTCGATTGCAGGGCCATCATCGGTTCAAAGGGGCCGGGCGGGTAGTCCGAGTTCTGAGTGACGGGGATGCCCGCATCGAGGAAGCTCCGCACCGCGAACATCCGGTCCAGCCTCTCCGGACCGTACTCGCGCATCTTCTCCCCGTGATAGTAGACATAGGTGGAAAACGGCGTGGGGATGGCGCCGAGGGCCCGAATGCGGTGGACCAGCGAGTCGTTGACCAGAGTGCAATGCTCCAGGCGGAACCGCGGGTCGCGCCGGGGATGTTCCCGCTGGAGCCGTTCGTAGATCCGCAGCGTGATGTCGATGGCGACGTCTCCGTTAGCGTGGGTCCCGATCTGCCAGCCCGCCAGGTGCGCCCGGCGCGCCTGTTCGTACAGCTCGCCTTCTTCCGTCACCAGAATGCCAAAGTCGTTCGGCCGTCCGATGTAGGGCTCAGACAGGCGGGCCGTGCGCTCGGAGATGGATCCATCGCACATCAGCTTCGCGCCTCCCACGCGCACCCACTCATCCCCTAAACCCGTACGGACGCCCGCAGCGGCCATGTGATCGAAGTGAGCCTGGTAGATGAAGCAATACACGCGGAACAGCAATTCTCCAGCCTCGCGCGCGTCCTGGTAGCCCCTGAGATCATTCGGCTCGCCTTCGGCGTCGTGCACCGAGGTGACCCCGGCGCGGGTCATCATCTGGGAGATCAGCTTTGCTCCCTGGCGATACTCCTCGCGCGTGTAAGACATCGGGATCTTGTCCCAGAACGGCTTCGTGGCCGTCTCCGCGAGGCCGCCGCTGAGCTTCCCCCCGGGTGCGCGCTCAAACCGTCCCCCGGGCGGGTCAGGAGCGTCCTCCGCTACGCCGGCCGCTTTGATGGCGGCGGAGTTCACGTAGGCCGTGTGGCCTCCCCGGTGCTGGATGAACACCGGGTGGTCCCTCGCTGCCTCATCCAGATCCTGGCGCATCAGCTTGCGTTTCTCGGCGGTCTTCGTGTCGTCATACTTGAACCCAACCACCCACTTACCCGGAGGAGTCCGCGCCGCCCTCTCCCGGATTGCTTTCTGGATAGCGGCGATCGACCGCAGATCGCAATCGACCCAGCGCAGGTGCCGGATGCCCGAGTACATCGGGTGCGTGTGCGCGTCGATGAACCCCGGCACGACCGTCTTGCCTTCGAGATCGATCTTCCTGGTGCGTCCAGTGGCCAGCGCCAGAACGTCGTCGTTCGAACCCACCGCCAGAAGGCGCCCCCCGGCGATGGCAACCGCCTCCGCGCGGGGCTGCTGCTTGTCGACCGTATGAATGCGCGCGTGATGAAGGATGAGTTCCGGCTCGGTCTTCTTGATTGCGGCCAGCGTTGCGGAAGGAATCGACCACAAGACTTTGCGACGAGAGATCACCAACCGTTCCTCCGATTTTGTCCGCCAGTGTACCATTCCCCTGTGGAATGCGCCTGACGGCCGGGAGCCTCTCGGGGGTATCATCGGTGGGGAGAGGCTCCGTGAACGACGAGGTGATACAGGAGTACAAGAAGCACATCGACCGGACGCTGATCCGTCGCAGCCTGCGAATGACCCCCGAGGAACGCGTCCAGCGTCTCCAACAGATGGCGAAGGTGCGAGAAGAGCTCCGCCGGGGACTGGAACGGGCGCGGCAACGGCCCGGCGCTTTGAGATGACGGACTATAGCGGTTTGTTGAGAGCCCTCCACCAGGAAGCAGTCGAATTCATCCTCATCGGAGGACTTGCCGCAGTCGCTCATGGATCGAGCCGCTTCACAGCCGACATCGACGTTGTTTACCGCCGCACACCGCAGAATCTCGCTCGGCTGGTGAAGGCTCTCCAGCCCCACGGAGTCTATCTTCGCGGGGCGCCCCGAGGCCTCCCGTTTCGCTGGGACGTGCCGGCCCTCCAGGCGGGTCTGAACTTCACCCTGGAAACAAACCTGGGGGACATTGACCTGTTCGGGGAAGTCGCCGGTGGTGGAGCCTATGAGAACCTCCTGAACGACTCCGAGGAAATCGAGTTGTTCGGTCTGCGCCATCGCGTAGTGAGCCGCAGGCGCTTGATCGCACTGAAACGGGCGGCGGGCCGGCCCAGGGATCTTGAGGCTATTGCCGAACTCGAGGCGCTGGGAGAAGAATCTGGAGCATGAGAAGTATTGCCGGCGTTTTGTCAACGCGGCAGATCCGGGTGTTCGAGCGGCGAGCCAACTGTCAGTCCCCGAGTTCGATAAGATTCACCATTTGACGGAGCCGCCACGACGTCACCGTGCACAGCGACATTTGAGTTCGCTCGCGGGGCGGCTCACCGTGGATTGAACACCCCGCAACAGTCCTCAAAGGAGGTAATCATCATGAATGATCCTATTGCTCTTCCCAGCCGGCGCGACCTGTTCAAGACCGCCGGTGCGGTAGCCCTCACCGCCAACATCTTCACCGGACGTGTCCGCGGCGCAAACGACCGGGTGACAGTCGGCTTCATGGGCATGGGCGCCATGGGCATGGGCAACCTCAGCTACTGCATGAAGGTGGAAGGCTTCCAGCCGGCAGTGGTGTGTGATGTCTATCAGCCGCACGTGGAGCGGGCGCAGGCGGCAGCCGAGAGAGGCGGCATCCAGGTGAAGGCTGTGCGGGACTTCCGGGAGATCATCGCCGACAAGTCCGTGGACGCGGTGTGCATCTCCACACCGGATCATTGGCACGCCTACATGACCGTGGAAGCGTGCAAGGCCGGCAAGGATGTCTTCGTCGAGAAACCGGCCTGCGTGTACGTGGACGAGGGACCCAAAATGGTGGAGGCGGCCCGCAAGTACAAACGCGTGGTGCAGGCCGGGACCATGCAGCGCTCCGGGGGATACTTCCGCAAGGCCGCTGAGATCGTGAAGAGCGGCGACTTGGGTGACATCACCTTCTGCCATACCTGGCAATCTGGCATGACCAAACCGGAGGGAGAGGGATCCCCGCTCGACAGCGACCCGCCCCCAGACCTGGACTGGGACTTGTGGCTAGGGCCCGCGCGACGGGTGCCGTTCAATGCTAACCGCTGGGGCATTTCGCCGAAACGGTGGTCCACCTTCCGCTACTTTTGGGACTACGCCGGCGGGGCGATGACCGACTGGGGCGTTCACCTGATCGATCCCCTGCACCAGTGCTTCGGCGAAGTGATGCCCCGCGCTATCGCGGCCATGGGCGGGAAGTTCTGTGTCACCGACAACCTGGAGACGCCGGACACCATGACGGCGACGTTCCACTACCCCGAGTTCATCGCCAGCTATGAGAGCCGCTCATGCAATCCTATGCCCATGTTTGGCTATGGCTTGGGCACCTCGATTCATGGAACGAACGGCACGCTGGTTGTGCACCGGGGCGGCTGCTGGGTGACGCCAAATCCCAAGACCGAGCTGAAGCCTGTGGCCTATGAAAAAGACGCGGCCATGGCCGATATGAATGTCCCGCACTGGCAGAACTTTCTCGATTGCATCAAGAGCCGGGAACGGCCCATCAGCGACATCGAAACCTGTGTACGCTCCTCGACCGTTTGTATTCTGGCCAACGTCGCCCTGCGGTCCGGGCTGCGGCTGGACTGGGACGAGCAAGGCTGGACGGTCCGCCAGAAGCAGGCCCGGGACTACCTGAAGGCCCGCTATCGCAAGCCGTGGAAACTGGAGGTTTGACAGTGCGCCCTCCGGGTTGTGCGCTGCCTCGGGGCTTCACCCCGCGGGAACGCCGGAGCGATCAAGACTCGGGCGCCTTTGGCTCGGCGACGGCCGCCAGCCTTCCCAACAGCGCTGCGTACAGCGCCGGTGGGTGGCACGGGCTCGCTCAACCGCCCTGGTGGCGACGAACGCGAACAGGATGGCCGTTGACACCGGGGGTTACGAGCGGATCGGCGGTATTGCCAACTGCCGGCAGATCTTCAGGGCTAGCCGGTTGTCGATCTCGGAATGGCGTGGCACGGGAGCTTTGGCTCCAGTCGCTGGATTGGTGAAGATCGAATGGCGGTTTCCTTCCCGTTGGAGCTGGCACCCGTTGCGCCGAAGGTGATCGAGCAGTTCGTGCCGTTTCACGACCTGGACGCACCAGCCTCCACTGAAAGCGGCACCAACTCGATTAGGTCGGCGTTTGGCGCGGCCGCCTCCGGGTCCGGCATCGGAAGCGGCTTCCCTTCCTCTAGATACAATTGCGCCAAGTCTTCCAGCGCGCTGGCAATCATCAGGCGGGCGTCAGCCAAGTCGAAGCCTTGACTGAGAACGCCAGGGAAATCCAGGGCCTCCGCCACAACCATTCGGTCCTGGCCCTGCGGGAGGTAGTAGGCCACATGGTAGCGGAGCATGCCCTTAGCATAGCGGAAACGCAACGACGCGGCCAGCGGCGACACCGGCGCGCTATCGCCAGCCGTGGAAACTGGAGGTTTGACAGTCCCCGGCGGCCAGACGCGCCGCGATGGCCTCGGCGATCTTCTTGCCGTGGAAGCGGCCGTTTTCGATGAAGATCTCGTTCGTGTGCATGCCCGCCACGATGACTCCGGCGAGGTAGATCCCCGGCCGCGCGCTCTCCAGCGTGTCAGGATCCGTGAAGGGCCTCCGGGTTTCCGGGTCAAGCGTGATGCCATGGCGGGACATGAAATCGAGATCGGGATGGTAGCCGGTCATGGCAAAGACAAAATCATTCTGGAGCCAGATTTCACCTTCGGGTGTTGCGACGCGGATGCAGTCGGGCCGGATCTCCAGCACGCTGGAGTTGAAGTAGGCTTTGATCTCGCCGGCCTTAATGCGGTTCTCGAGGTTGGGCTTGATCCAGTACTTGACGCTGTCGGAGAGCGCCGCGCGGCGGTGAATCAGCGTGACGCGCGCTCCGCTCCAGTGCAGTTCGAGAGCGGCGATGGCGGCTGAGTTCTTGCCTCCGATCACCGCTACATCCTGGTCAAAAAACGGATGCGGCTCCTTGTAATAGTGAATCACCTTGTCCAGTTCTTCACCCGGGACGCCAAGTAGATTGGGCCGGTCGTAGAAGCCGCTGGCCAGGATGACCTTTTTCACCGGGTAGGTATGCGGGCAGCCAAGACGATCCACGGAGTAGACGAGGAAGTCACCGTCCTTTCCGGAGATGGATTCGACGTTTTCGTACTGGCGGACATCGAGCCGGTAGTGCTCCGCCGCGCGCCGGTAGTACTTGAGGGCCTCGGTTCGTGTGGGCTTCTCGTACATACTGGTCATCGGAATGTCGCCGATTTCGAGCAATTCCGGCGTGGTGAAGAAAGTCATGTGGGTGGGGTAGTTGTAGAGGGAGTTGACCACGCACCCCTTCTCGATGAGGACCGCGCTTAGCCCCCTGCGCTGGAGTTCGATGCCGCAAGCCAAGCCGGTGGGGCCGGCGCCGACCACCGCCACGTCAAACCGGTTCACAGCAGGGCCTCGACTGCGGAATAGACCTGTTCCAGAGCCGCTGGCAGGGCGGCTGGGTCCTTACCCCCAGCTTCGGCCATGTCCGGGCGGCCGCCACCCTTGCCACCGATGGCGGCAGCGACGGTCCCTACCAGTCTGCCAGCGTGCACTTTGGCGGTGAGGTCCTTGGTAACCGCCGAGAGCAGGGCCACGTTCCCGTCCGAGGCGGAGGCCAGCACCAGCACGGCGCTTTTCCATTTGTTGCGCAGGCTGTCAGCCAGGGCGCGCATTTGCTGGCGGTCCAGGCCGTCTACACGGCCCGCGAGCACCTTCACTCCTTTAAGCACGCGCGCTTGCGCTTCCAGTTCGGCGGCCTGCGCCTGGGCCAGCCGGAGTTTCATCTGCTCGACCTGCTTTTCGAGCGCCCGCTGCTGGGCGAGCAAGCGTTCGACCTGCTCGATCAGTTCCGGTTCGGAGGTTCGGACGAGGTTCGACAAGCGGGCGAGCGAGTCGCTGGCCTCCTGGAATCGCCGCAGCGCCCCTTCGCCGGTGATGGCCTCAATCCGGCGCACGCCTGCGGAGATACTGCCCTCGTAGACAACCTTGAACAGCCCGATGTCGCCGGTGCGGGCAACATGCGTGCCGCCACACAGTTCCTGGCTGAAGCCGGGAATGCTGACCACGCGCACGCGGTCGCCGTATTTTTCCCCGAAAAGCGCCATGGCCCCGCCGGCGATCGCGTGTTCGAGGTCCATGACGCTGGTCCCGACTGCTGCATTGTACAGGATCTGCTGGTTGACCAGGCGCTCGACCTCTTCCATCTCGGCGGAATCCAGGGCGGCATAATGAGTGAAGTCGAATCGCAGTCGCGTAGGTTCCACCACGCTGCCGGCCTGCTTGACATGCGATCCCAGCACCTGGCGCAACGCCGCCTGAAGCAGGTGAGTGGCGGTGTGGTTTCGCATGGTGGAGCGCCGCGGCGGTTCCGCGACACGGCCGACAACGATATCGCCGGCATGAATCGGGGCGAGTACGGCGACCTTGTGCGCGGAAAGGCCCGGAAGCGCGTAGTAGACGGTGTGCACGTCGGCCAGCTTGAGAGCATTGTCGGGTGCCAGCAGAACTCCGGTGTCGCCGACCTGGCCGCCGGCTTCGGCATAGAAAGGAGTCCGGTCGAGAAAGATCTCGGCTTCCGTACCCGGGCCCACCTGGTCAACGGAGTTCTCGCCAACCACGATACCGGCCACCCGCGAAGCTCGCGTTTCGAGGGTTTCGTAGCCGAGGAATTCGGTGCGCCCCCGGTCGAGCAGGTCCTGGTAGACAGGTGCGACGCGCGCTTGCTGCGCGCCTCTCCAGCTTGCACGGGCCCGCTCGCGCTGCGCTTCCATCTCGAGCCCGAAACCTGCCAGATCGATAGCGAGGCCGTACTCGCGGGCCATTTCCTGCTGCTCGTCCAGCGCCAGGCCGTACGTATCGTACAGCTTGAAGGCCAACTGGCCGGGCATGACGCCGTGCGCGGCCGACCGGGCCTCGTCATGGAACACGCGCTCCGCGACCTGGAACGTAGTGGCGTAGCGGTGCTCTTCGTCTTTGACGATGCGGGAGACGCGCTGCACGCTCTCCATCAGCTCGGGGTAGGCGGGCCGCATGTGTTCGGCCACGAACGCCGCCAGTTGATACAGGTACGGGTCGTGCATGCCGAAGCGGCGCCCGTGACGCAAGGCCCGGCGCATGATCTTGCGCAGCACGTAGCCGCGGCCGTCGTTGGAGGGCACCACGCCATCCTGTATGAGGAAGGCCGCGGCGCGGGCGTGGTCGGCATTGATGCGCAGTGCGATGTCGCTCCGGATCTCGTCCCCGTAAGTGGTTCCGATGAGGTCCGCCGCGCGCTGGACCACGGGCAAGAGCAAATCCGTGTCGAAATTGGAGAGCTTGCCCTGCATCACCGCCGCCAGGCGCTCCAGGCCCATGCCGGTGTCAATGGACGGGCGCGGGAGGGGGGTCATCTCCCCGTTGGTGGCACGGTCGAACTGCATGAACACCAGATTCCAGATTTCGACGTAGCGTCCGCCGCAATCGCTGGGGAACGTCTCGTGCTCGTGACCCGGTTCACTCGCCTCCGTTCCGAGGTCGTAGTGAATCTCCGAGCAAGGGCCGCACGGACCCGTATCTCCCATTTGCCAGAAGTTGTCCTTCTCGTCGCCGCGAAAGACCCGGTCCGCGGGAACGCCGGCCACCTTCTGCCACAACCGGGCCGCCTCATCGTCATCGCGGAACACGGTGACGTACAGCCGGTCCTTGGGAAGACCGTAGTCTTTGGTGACGAGATCCCAGGCGAATTCAATCGCTTCGGCTTTGAAGTAGTCGCCGAAGGAGAAATTGCCCAGCATCTCGAAAAAGGTATGATGGCGGCGGGTGTAGCCGACGTTCTCCAGATCGTTGTGCTTACCCCCCGCGCGAACGCACTTCTGGGAGGTAGCGGCGCGCGAGTAGTCGCGTTTCTCCCGCCCCAGGAAGACGTCTTTGAACTGGTTCATGCCGGCGTTGGTGAACAGCAGGGTTGGATCGTTGGCGGGGACCAGCGACGAACTGCGCACCACGCGGTGGCCTCGGTCGGCGAAAAAGTCGAGGAAACGCTGGCGGATCTGATGACCGGTCACAAGAACCATTGTGACACACGCCTTTCTGTAAGCCGCCTGTACTCAATGTGTCACAGGCGAAGTCGAGTGTCGCCACAGTGCCGTAGCGCGTGCCCGGCGCCCTCCCACGTCGCGCTCGAAAAGCTCACTTCGAGGCCGGGCTGAATATACTGGTACTGGGCAAAGTGGGAGTTACAGGCCCGGAAGGAAGGAATCATGCGCAAAGACATCGGGTTCATTTCCCTAATCGTGCTTCTTGGCGTAGCGGCCGGCGGCGCTGTGTGGGCCGGCGGGGGAGATGAATGGGTCTCGCTGTTCGATAGCAAGAGCCTGGAGGGTTGGAGAGCTAGCGAGAACGCCGGCTCGTTCAAGGTGGCGGACGGGGCGATCCTGGCGGACGGTCCGCGGGCGCATCTGTTCTATGCGGGACCGGTGCGTGGGGCCGACTTCCGGAACTTTGAACTTAAGGCCGAAGTGATGTCGCGGCCGGGGGCTAACTCGGGCATCTATTTCCACACGAGGTTTCAGGAGAAGGGCTGGCCGGCCCAGGGCTTCGAGGTTCAAGTGAACAACACCCACGTGGGCGAGGGGGACTACCGCGAGCGCAAGAAGACCGGGTCGCTCTACGGCGTGCGCAACACCTACAAGACACTCGTGCGCGACAACGAATGGTTCGCGCTGCACATCGCCGTGCGCGGTAAGCAGGTGCAAGTGCGCGTGAACGGCACGCTGCTGGTGGATTACATGGAGCCGAATCCGCTCATCCGGGAAGGGGACTCCGCGGGCCAGGTGATCGATCACGGCACGTTCGCTTTGCAGTGCCACGATCCCCATTCTCAGGTCCGGTTCCGCAACATCCGGGTGAAGCCCCTGCCGGATGACCTGGTCACGCCCGTCTCCGCGCAACCCGTTCCCGACGCCATTGACCGTGAACTTGCCCGCATGAGCCGCGAGAACTATCCCGTGGTGGACTACCACGCCCATCTCAAGGGCGATCTCTCTCTGGAGGATGCGCTCCGGGAGTCCCGGCGGGTGGGCGTTCAGTATGGTTTAGCGGTCAACGGCGGGTTGGGCTTTCCAGTCACGAATGACGCAGGAGCGCTGGCGTTCCTGAATAGTCTCGAGGGTCAGCCCGTATTCGCCGCGTTGCAGGGCGAAGGCCGCGAGTGGGTGACTCTCTTTTCCAAGGAGACCATCGCGAAGTTCGACTACGTGTTCACGGACGCCATGACATTCACCGACGACCACGGCAAGCGCATGAGGCTGTGGATCAACAGCGAAGTCGAAGTGAAAGACGAGCAGGCCTTCATAGAGATGTACGTGGACCGCATCCTCTCCGTGCTCAACCACGAGCCCATCGATATCTTTGTCAACCCCACGTTCCTTCCCGATGTCATCGCCGCCGAGTATGGCCGGCTGTGGACGCCGGAACGCATGAAGCGCGTCATCGATGCGGCGGTGAAGAACGGCGTGGCGATCGAGATCAACAACCGCTACCGGATTCCGAGCGCCGCGTTCATCCGGATGGCCAGAGCGGCCGGGGTCAAATTCACTTGCGGCACAAACAACAGCGATCGCCACCTGGGCCGTATGGAGTACTGCCTGGAGATGGTCAAGGACTGCGGCCTCCAGTGGCAGGACATGTGGACACCCAAGCCGGACGGCGAAAAACCGGTCCAGCGCCGGCGCTGATTGGGAGGGCCAGGCCGCCCTGGGACGCTACTACTTTCTGAACTTGGCCCGCAGATCGGGCCAAAACTCGTGCAAGAGGTTGCTGGTAATGCGGAACCCAACCCCAGTGCCTAGCGGCTGGAAACAGTATTTGAACCAGGCCCGGTCGCTGGGCGGGCGCCATTGGTTCGTGATGGCCCGGCCGCCGGCCATACCCGCAAAGCGGGCCCAAGCCAGATGACGCCTGCCGTCTTCGCGATAGGTGAGAAACGAAGAAGTGACGGCGTACCAGATGCGGCCACCCGTGCCGCTCTTGCCCGACCGGAAGTACCGCGGATCTTCTCCCCACATGGCGCCCAGACTGGCTTCGATACCGCTGGAAATCGCCACCTGAGCGCTGCGGGTGCCGAATCGCTTGCCGAACCCCTCCCAGGTGCCCGGCCATTCCTCGGGATTCCGAATCGCGGTGTTGAAACCGGCGTTCACCAGCCCGACACCAATTGCCTGCCAGCCTACTGTGCGCCGGGCGAACCAGTCCAGCCGCTCGTGCCCGGTGATGGCTCGGTAGTCGCCGGGGGTCTTTGGAGCGTAGGGGTGCCGCGGAACCGGTTGGACACCGGGTGCGATTCCGCTGCTGAGAGGAGCCGCTGACGCGGTGAGGCTGGTCGAGCCGTCGGGCTCCCTGGACCCATTCTGCGCCGCAGCGCCGGGGACGAGGGCGGTCAGCAACAAAAGAGTGGCTGGCGCACCCGCTATCCGCCATCGTATTGTCCCAGCCGGAAACGCCCCCGATCGGACCCTGGACTCAATCAGGAAGGCGACACCGCCCCGGGTGAGGTCAACGACCTGCAAAAAGGCACCTTTTCTCTATCCTAAACCACCGGGCCTGCTCCCCACAAGAGAATAACAATACGAATCAACACGAATCACTGTGAAAGTTTGCCCCGGCAAGCTTTCCGTCCGTGGCCGTGGTAGTACTGGCGGCCGGCTCCCGTGATCCGCATGTTATGCTGGCAACTTCAGCTCTCCCTGCCCATGAGCACTGCCTATCAGATCGTCGTCTGCGGCAGCCTGGTGCCGGATCCCTTGCAGACGCTGGAACCGCTCATCAGCCCAGCAGGCCCGGCTCTGAAGAATGAGATGATGCTCCCGTCGGTCCTCGACCCTTGGGCGGCGCATGCGCTGTATGAAGCGGCGGACCTGGCGCGCCGGTATCCGGGCAGCAAGGTGTGGCTGGTCAGCCTGGGACCGAAACTCAAGTTGCAGCAGTTGATGATGACCGTGGCTCAGAAGGCGGCCTTCGAATTGGTGGCCCTCGACGGGCCGGCCAGCGGCTTCACCGATTCCTGGGACGTGGCCGCCGCTCTCGCCGAAGCGATTCAAGGCATTTCCGGACTGGAACGCTCCCGGCTTCTGATTTTCGGCGGGTGGGAGTCCGCCTCCCGCGCGGCCGGCGCCACCATGCAGATGGTCGGCGAACGCCTGGGTATCACGGACCAGTTTCACGGCGTAGACGAGCTCCAAATCAGCGAAGCCGGGGAGTTGCGCATCCTGGAGCGCGTCGAAGGGGGCCGGCACCAGATCTCGGTTTGCCTCGGGCCGCCCGCGCTGCTGGGCTGGGCCACCGGCAAACTCCCCGAACCGCGCAACAATCCCCAGTTGGGTATGACCAACATGCGCTCCATCCTGCCCGCCTTGCAGAAGGCCCGGCCCATCAAGCCCGGCGCCGGCGGCATCGAGTTCAAGAGCGTCTCGCTCCCTTCGCAGCAACGGCAGACCCGCATCGTCCGTGATGCCACCGCGGAAGAAATCGCCCGCGAAATCGACGCCTGGATTCGCGAGAAATAGCTCGGGTTTTGGTAGCTGGTTCCCAGCCCCATCAAGATTCGGGCCAGCACGACCTATTGGGAACTATTGTTATCTATTGAGATCAATGGTAGCCTGGAGGTGGAATCACGTCCGAGGCTGCCATGACCACTGTAACGATCTCACTGCCGGAGTCCCTCAAAGAATTTGTCGAAGGCCAGGTCCGCACCAAGGGCTACGGCAACGTCAGCGAATACTTTCGCGGACTCCTCCGGGAGGCACAAGAGCGGGAAGCGGATCAGCACCTGGAGAAGCTTCTCCTGGAAGCGCTCGATGATCCCCGGCCCGATATCGAAATCACGCCGGAGTACTGGGCGCAGAAAAGGTATTCCATTCTGGCGCGTCTCGCAGAACGAAAACGGAAGAGCGAAGCACCGTGATCAGGCGCCTGGCGGATCGGCCGACGGCGGATCGCGACGTGGAGGAGCAAGCGGAGTTCTATGGCGAAGACGGCGGCGAAGAGTTGGTGGTACGGTTTCTGCTGGCCGTCGATGACGCCTACAACTTCATTCGGGAGAATCCGCGCAGCGGCGCTCCGCACCAGGTGCGCAATCCACGCCTCCAAGGGCTTCGCTCCTGGGCGGTGTCGGGGTTTGAAGATGTACGGGTGTACTACCTGCAACCTGAAGAAACGCTCGTGCGGGTGGTTCGTGTGTTGCATGGAAAACGGGATGTGGAGGCCATCCTCCGGCACGAACACCGCTAAAACCACCAACTGGAATCGAACCGACGATGATGGCTATGAGTCGAGAGATGAATGCTGTAGCAGGCTTCCCGATCCAATCGAAGAACAGAACTATGGCGCGTTTTCCTTCGCACGCGCGAAGATCTCGCTCGACGCAAAGCCCAGCACAGAGCATCCAGATCGAGAAGCCGCCACCGGCCGAGAACACGGGCCCGCCCTCCCTGCGTAGCGTAAGGCCGGCACTGATCAGGCGCAAGACCGCAGCAGGTCTGGTCCGCAGCAGCACGCGCATGATGTCGTAAAAGAGGGTG
>Ga0233417_10000326_pt1 | contig 14005 bp, 10 predicted proteins | sample Sed_MG_FD_189023 | JGI IMG/M metagenome (GOLD analysis project Ga0233417, IMG submission 189023) | Sediment microbial communities from Lake Towuti, South Sulawesi, Indonesia - Sediment_Towuti_2014_0.5_MG | ecosystem: Environmental > Aquatic > Freshwater > Lake > Sediment | place: Indonesia... | reverse complement strand
GCAAGTAGGTCAACAACACTTCCGTGTGCAGGCGGCTGTTGGCAAAGGCGATGGTTTGCAGGTTGCGAGCCAAAAACTCCTGCGTGACCCGCGAGGTCTCGCCGATGTAGCTGCGGCGGATTCCGAGGTAGCGATTGACGACCGGCGGGTTGTAAAAGAGGAAAAACTTCTCCGCCTGCGGCGCCCCGCTCGAGTCAATCACTTCAACCTGGGACTCGGTCAGCCGTGTGGCAAGTTCTCCCGGGTTGGCAATCGTCGCGCTCGAGCAGATGAACTGCAGCTCGCGCCCGTAGAACCGGGCCACGCGGCGCAGGCGGCGCAGCACGTTGGCCAGATGGCTGCCGAAAACGCCCCGATAGGTGTGAAGTTCGTCCAAGACCACGTAGTGCAAGTTTTCAAACAGGCGCGTCCACTTGGTGTGGTGGGGCAGGATGCCGGCATGCAGCATGTCCGGGTTTGTCAGGACGATATGCCCTTGCTCGCGAATGGCGCGCCGCGCGTCGGCCGGGGTATCCCCGTCGTAGGTGAAGACGCCGAAGCGGTTCTCCAGGCGCTGACCAAGATCGTGCAATTCCGCCAGTTGATCCTGGGCTAAGGCTTTGGTCGGAAAAAGGTAAAGCGCCCGCGTGTCAGAGTTTTCCAAAATGGCATTCAGCACGGGCAGGTTGTAGCAGACCGTCTTTCCCGAAGCGGTCGGCGTCACGACCGCGATGTTGCGACCGGCTCTGACGGCCTCGGCTGCTTCAGCCTGGTGAGTGTAGAGGCGTTCGATGCCCTTCGATCGGTAGGCGGAGGCTAACTCTGCCCGGACCCATTGCGGCATTGTGGCCCACCGGGCTTCGCGCGCCGGGATGTGGTGCAGCGCGGCAATCACCTCGTCGGGCCGCCCGCGCGGGGCAGTTGGCCCGCGCGACCCGAGGGCGGAAATGATTTCGCGCATCCGGGCCAGCGAATCTCCAGCAACTTGGCGTAGCGCAAGGGAATGCCCCATAGGCTCCTCTCGAATTTCGCTTTTTCTTCGCTCCAGGCCGATACTCTAGCACTGGTCCGATTGCAGCGCAACCCTCATTCACACTCTGGTCACAAACAGTTTTCGACCCTTCCCTCCGGAACCTCCGGCATCGTCGTAGAATAAGCGCGCATCTAAGTTTCTGCTGACTAGGGAAGCATAGGGGGCCAAAAGTGTCACAGAGGCTCTTCGCAGTTTTGGCGGTTATGGCGCTCATGGCCGCGCCGGTGCGGGCAAACGATCCCGCGCTCGAACCTTTGGCCAACGACGGCCACTGGAAGCGCCTACGCGCCGCCGTCGAGCCTCGCCTCAAAGCCGATCCAAACGATGCAGCGGCCAACTACTACATGGCCGCGGCCCGCCAGGCCTTCGGGGATCTCGAGGGTGCGCTGCCTTTGGCAGAAAAAGCCGTTCAGCTCGATAACCGCAGTTCAGACTACCACTACATGCTGTCCGCCATTTATGGTCAGAAGGCCGAAAAAGCCGGAGTGTTCAAGGCGCTTGGATTGGTGGGTCGCTTCAAGAAGGAGGTTCAGGCGGCTATTGATCTTGATCCGAAAAACGTCGAAGCCCTGTGGGCGCAGATGGAATTTTATCTGCAGGCGCCGGGGATTGTCGGGGGCGACAAAAAGAAAGCTCGCGCCAATGCCGACCGCATCTTTGCGGTTAACCCTTCCCGCGGCAATCACGCCTATGCCCGCGTGGCGCTGAAGGAGAACGCCCAGGCGGACGTCACCAGCTACTACGTCAACGCCGTTCTTGCGGATCCGAACAACTATTCGGCGCGAATCCGGCTGGCAGATTTTTATGCATCCGACCGTCAGAAGAAGTACGACTTGGCGGAAAAGGAGGCCCGCGAAGCACTGAAAATCAACCCCGGCCGCGCGGGCGCTTTCAGCTTTCTGGCCGGGCTGTACGCCTTCCAAGAACGCTGGGCCGATCTGGGCGCGATCCTGGTGCAGTCGGAGAAAAACGTTCCGGATAATCTCTACCCCTATTATCAAGCGGGACGTACCCTTCTCGGGGCCGGGAAGGATCTGCCTCGGGCCGAGCGTTATTTACGGAAGTACCTGACGCAGGAGCCCGAGGGAGGCGCGCCTTCCGCGGCGGCGACGCATTGGAGACTCGGCCTGGTTTACGAGAAGATGGGTCGCAAGGCGGAGGCAATTGCCGAGCTGCAGACCGCGCTGCGTCTCGACCCCAAGTTTGAGCCTGCGCAGAAGGATCTGAAGCGCCTGAAGTAGGCAGCCTTGCAGGTTCAGCAAGTCCGCCAAGCTGCGTGAGTCTCCTTCCCTCCTGCTACTGCTACGATGCGCCACCTTTCGGCGCGTTATGATTGCGCAACCCAACCCCGCCGTACTATTGCACTGACGCTCGCGCGGACAAACACTGGCACAATGGCGTTTCCTTCCGGGTCATCCCACGCCGCCCTTGTGTCCGGGCTGGACGTCAGCGGCTACGGCATCGTGCGCAGCCTGGGTCGCGCTGGAATTCGTACACTTGCCCTTTGCACTCCGAAATCTCAGTTCGGTCGCTACTCCCGGCATATCGCTGGTTGGTTCCCCTACCCACCGGCCCCGGAGGATCACCCGGCGCAGGTTTGCGAACTGCTTTCTCGGGTACGCAAACAGTTCGATGCGCCGCCTGTTCTCTTTGCCACCTCAGACTGGTTCACTCAAATCCTCTGCGAAAACCAAGAATGGCTTGCGGGCAGCTACCTGTATCACTGGCTCCCGCAGACGCTGCTTGAAACCATCGTGAACAAGGCCAGCCTCGCCGATTGGTGCCTGCAAGCCGGCGTCACCATCCCGGAGACACACATCACCCTGCCCGGAGAGGATGTTCACGCAGCCGCGCAGGAATTCACCTGTCCGTGCTTGGTCAAACCAAACTTGCGCACCAACGTCTTCTTTCGCAAAACGAAAAACCTCTTGGCAGGCTCGCCGGCGGAGCTCATTGATCTCTATCTACAACAGCCAGAGTTGCTCGGGTCCACCGTCTGGCAGCAGTACATTCCCGGCGGGGACGACAACATCTTTCAGTGTACTGCCCTGGTTCGCCACAACGGGGCGATCGGCGGTTTGGCCACTGTGCGCAAGATGGCGCAGTATCCGGCCAACGGGATGATGTGCTTTGGGCGAACCGAGGAGCATCCGGGGCTCGAGCAGGCGGCGCGCCAACTGCTAGAGCGATTGGACTATCGCGGGCTGGCTTCCCTCGAATTTAAGTACTCACCGCAGGACGGGCGTTTCTATTTCATCGAAGTCAATGCCCGCCTGCCCTGGTATAACTCGCTCTTTGCCGACTCCGGCGTCAACCTGCCTGCGCTGGCGTATGCGGATCTGACCGGCGAGCCGGCCCCGTCCCCGGTGCCCCTTCCCCGTGACCGCGTGCATTGGATGTGCGTGGAGAATAATCTGAAAACCCTGTTGCGCTGTGAGCCTCGGCCTTCGCCAGCTTGGCTGCGTTTTCTGGCGGATGTAAGCATCACCCAGTCGTTTGCCTGGCTGAATTGGCGAGATCCCCTGCCGTTCCTCGGCGCAACCCTCAACTTACTTTGGCGAGCCTTGGAAAAGCTCAACCCCTTCCAGCGAGCTCACGAGCCGGCTGCCTTATTGCCAGGCCCGAGTGGCCTGGTTCAGGTGGAAGAGCAAGATCGAGATTCGGCCGGTACTGTGCAGGCATCGGACAAAGACACGTGCAAGGCAGTCCGCGACCGCGGATAGTCCGCTCTTTCCGACCTACTGAGCCAGCCGCCGCAGTTCCTGCCCGGCTGTTCTTTCCCGGCCTTCACCGGGCCACAGAACCGGAGTCTCCAGTGCCGGTGCCTTCAGCGCCAAGCCGGCGCGTGCCTGGCGTTTTGCAAATGCGGTTTCGCCACGCCGCTTCGCCATGCGCGCAAGATACACGTGCGCCCACGCGCGGTAGAAATCTGTCTCCATGGGCGACAGCGAGCTGAGCTCCAGCGCCTCACGAAAGCGGGCCGCGGCCGTGTTTGTTCTGCCGCTCCGATACTCGACCTGCGCCAGCGCAAAACGAATCTGCTGTCCATTCCAGGTCAGGTTTTCCGGGTCTTCGGCCAGCGCCGAGGTCAGTGCAGCCTTAGCCTCCGCGAGATTGCCACTGGACTCGGCCTCTGCGGCTTTCTTCAGGAGGGTTTTCTGCGGGCGATACCGCCGCGCCGGTTCAGTCCAGCGCAAGATGCGCAGGTTCGGGTCCACGACCACGCGCTGGACAGCGCCCGGCACGGTCACCGTGAATGGGGTCGTCTCCCCGCGGGTCGCGACGGAGTGGCTCACTGGCCCTGAGGCTGTTTCCAGGCGCATCTCGACCCGCGCTTGAAACTCCGCTGGCGCATTCTTCACCAGGATTTCGCCCGCAAGCTCATTCGGCGCGCTTGCCGTCGTTCGCTGAACCGAAATCTCCGGAAGCTGCGTGCCGTTGATGTAGAAATGGAAGAACCAGTCCAAATCCCGTCCGGAGATCTCCTCGCAAATCCTCTGGAAGTCGGCCATCGAAGCCGAACGTCCCGCAAATTGCTTGTAGTACTCTCGCAGCGAGGCGTCCACGCGCTCCCGGCCGATCACCGTTTCGAGCGTGCGCCAGACCAGCATCCCGCGTTGGTACAAAACCGGATAGGCCACCTCGTTGCCTTCGCGAAAGAGATGCAGCCCGAGCGCCAATGGCCGGTCGGCAGAAAGGACCGGTGCGTCGCGCATGGCCCGCGCTACCATGGTTCGGGCCGCTGCCGGGTCCTTCTCCTGTAGATACCGCCATGCCAGATACTCCGCTACCGACTCCGCCAGCCAGCCATCTTCCTCACGGGCAATGGTTACCTCGATGGGAAACCACTGGTGAACTACCTCGTGGGGCAAGAACTCTGGCGCATAGTCCGGGTAGTTGTGCCACTTCACTACGTCTTCGCTGATGAGCATTGTCCCCGGTGCCGAATAACCGATGATGCCGCTCTGTCCGGGGAAGCCTTCGACGATTGCAAACCATCCGACCTGCGGTTTGCCAATCAATTCCCGCAGCGCCTCGAATACGCTCCTGCCCGTGGAAGCAAGGGCTGACGCATTCCCAAAGTTCGGAGTGCGAACGCTGACAGAAATGTTGGGGTCGCAATTATCCACGCATCCCGGCAGCACGCTTGCCCCGGTGCGAGGGATGGCCACCAAAGCACGAGAAGAGACGGGTTTCCAGGTCGAATACGAGTGTGCCTCTGGCTTACTCAGTGCCTGAACTCCACCATCTCCAGGAGCGAACACCATCCATTGATTTGGCAGCACAACGGTGATGCGATGATGCGCGAAAGCAGAAATGTCCACGGCCGGATACCACCTCGACTCATCCCGAAGCAGAATTCCATCTTTGGTGATGTAATCCATTGCGAGCACCGGCAAGGCACCCTCATAGACGAAAGTCAGCGTTGTGCCTTGTTCGGCCCCGCAGGGCTCAATTAGCCGCACCAAGAGCTTTGGCGATCCGATCCTGCCGCTGCGGGTGAAGTCCAGCTTTCGCCCTTGGCTGTCAGTTACTTCCAGTATTTGCAGGCGCGGGTTCAGCTCAAACTCAATGGCCTCCACAAACTGGCTGGCGCGCAGCGTCACTGCGGCCTTGGCGTGGAGGAAACCTTTTTCCGGCTCGAAACGCACGTCAATCTCGTACCGTTCCGTGCGCAGCTTCTCTCGACCACCGGAAACAGCTTGCTCACTTCCCGGCTGCCCAGGCTCTCCCCCGAGTAGAGGCGCGTAGCCAGAGGCCGCCGCAAACATCACCGCCACCCCCAGGCACTTCTTCAGCTTTGCGCCTTGACTTTTCATCGCTCGTCCCGCTATACACACCCGCATGCCGCAATCCTATCTGATTTTCGATTTTGGCTCGAATGAGGAGGTTGCCCAGCAGGCTCGCCACCGTATTGAGAGCTGGCGCCAGGCCTTCCGCTTGGACCGCAAGATGCAAGTCAAGTTTGAACGCCGCGAGCCGGAAAAGAGCAACGGCCCGGAGCAGCTTCGCGTGATCGTCCGCCTGGATTTTTCTGAGCACGAAAAGCTTTCGCACACCCGCTGGCTCGAGCGCTTACCCGCCGAAGCCCCTTTTAAGGACGCATCGCCGCAGGTCATCCGCAACGGTGAAGACGCCTTCGCCAAGACGGCCGAGCTCTTCGACTCCCTACCCTAGAGCCCACACTTGCCGCCTCTCAGCCCTGATCCCGCGCAATGCTTGGCCCTGGCTGCCGGGGTGTTGCTTCTGGGCCTTTTTCTCAAGCGGCGAGTGAGCGCGCTCGACCGCCTGAATATCCCTGCGCCGGTGATTGGCGGGCTGCTGGCCGCGGTCGTCATCCTGTTCCTGCGGCAGAACGCGGTGCATTTCGATTTTGCGGACGGGCTCAAGGTGCTGAAGCCTGTGCTGCAGAATGCCTTCTTCACTTCGATTGGCATGCTGGCCAGTCTTCCTTTGCTGCGGCGCGGAGGATGGCAGGTGGCGGTGTTCCTGGCCATGTCTGCGTTTTTGTGCCTGGTGCAAAACTCGCTGGGGATGGCGATTGCCGCGGCGTTCAATTTGAACAAGCTCGTGGGCGTTGTGGCCGGCTCGGTGACGCTCGTGGGGGGGCCCGCGACCGGCATCGCTTTCGCCGACAAGTTCGAGCAGCTCGGCGTCGCCGGGGCGGACTCCTTGGCCATCGCGTCGGCAACGTTCGGCATTGTTTGCGGCGGGCTGTTCGGAGGGCCGTTGGGGACGTGGATTATCAGCCAGCGGCTGAAGCGCCAGCCGCGGACGCACCTCTCCGCAGAAGCGCAGGCGGAAATCGCCTCCACCGAGGAGGGCACCAGAATCTCGATTGATGTCACCCAGGAAGATACTCCGTTGCTGCGCAACGTGATCGTCCTGGTGATTGCCATGGGCATCGGAGTCGTGGTCAGCCGCTGGATCGAGAGCAAAGGCATCACTCTGCCTTCGTACATCGGGGCCATGCTGGTGGCTTCGGCGCTGAGGAATCTCGACGATTGGACGGGCTGGTTCCGAGTCAGCGAGCGGCACATGGACCTGCTCGGCAACGTCTCGCTGACTGTATTCCTTGCGTTGGCCTTGCTCGACCTGAAGCTATGGGAAATTGCCTATCTGGCGGGCCCGCTGGTGCTGATCTTGCTGGCGCAGGCTTTGGTGCTGGGTGTCTTCTGTCTGGTGGTTTCTTATCCGGTGATGGGCCGGGACTACGACTCAGCGGTAATGGCTTCCGGGCTGTATGGCTTTGCCATGGGGACGACGGCGAATGCCCTGGCCAACATGCGTGCCCTGGTGGAACGCTACGGCGCGGCGCCGAAGGCCTTCCTGGTGGTTCCGCTGGTGGGCGCGTTTTTCATTGATTTTGTCAACGCAGCCATCATCACAGCCTATCTGAATTGGTTTGGCCGCTGACTCCGCGCTGTGCAGGGCGCCCCTCGAAGACTGCAGCTTTCGCGGTTGAAAGACCAAACCTGAGTTAGGGAAGATCGCTCGCGGGCTCCTTCAGCTCAACGACGATCAGGTGCATTGCCGTTTTTCCGATGTTCGCTTCGGAATGAGTGCCACCAGCGGCAAACAAAGTCGTTCCCTTGGTGAGAGAAAGCGTTTGCTTCTGCCCGCTCTCTTCGGTCATCTCCAGCGTCCCATCAGTGAGCGCGATGGAAACGTGGTTGCCGTGGCTGTGTGCGGGGATGACCTGGCCCGGTGCCGTGAGGATCTCGAATTGAACTGCGTGAGCATTCTCATTGACGGGCTTGAAGGCAAGGGGAAGAGAGGGCGAGCGCACCTTGCTGGGCGGGGTCTTCTTGAACTCAATCACGATGACCCGCGCCGCGTTGAAGCTGGTTTCGCGGGCCGGCCCTTTTGCCGGCTGGGAAGCTCCTGGCCCGGGCTTTGAATCGTCCTGCGCCCACTCCATGCGCCGGCTGGGCCGCATGTTCTTCGCCGGGACCCCTTCGAGCACAACCACCATTCTATCCGGCTGGTCGCGCATCTCGATTTGCGAGCCTGGCTCGGCTTGTACTTCGATTACCCGCACCAGCTCATTTTCCAGGACAACTTTCTGAGTTGCCCGTGGCGGCGCCTGCTGAGCCGAGGTGGCAGCAATCCCCACAATCGCGACGAATGAGCCTGCGAGGAGGCGAACCGTGACGGACACCACGCTTGCCCTAAAATAGAGGGCCATATTTCAAGGCTAGCGCCGATGTGTAGGCCCCACAAGGCTTGCCGCTCGCGTCAGCTTCCAGAAAGTTACAGCCAGGTTCTTCTCGTGGTGGCTCGAGGGCCTCAAGACCTGCGCGCCTCGGATGAGAGCAGGTCACCCCTGGCAAGCCACAGGTGTTTACGCTCGATGCGGAATCACCCTAGCTGTTGCCCTCTTCGCGAACTCCCGTTCGTTTCGTCTGGCATGGTCTCCCGCTCCGGCCCGGATGAACCTGCCAACGGCGCAGGCGACAAGGAGCGACAGCACTGGCCAGCCAAACATAAAAACCAGGATCGTTTCCAGCATAATCCCCCCGTCCAACCACCTGCCGGGAAAGCAGCATCATCCGTTCCAGATCGTTGCATTCCTCAAGCAGCCGCCAAGCCCTTGGGCTTATTGGCTCTGCCAGCGCAGGGCCCGCGAATTCCACACTCGTACTACGCGTACCGGGGACGGTAAATCTTTCCTCGCACTCTCCCCTGCTACACAATTTGATTTCATTCAACCTCTCGGGGATGCGAGAAATCCGGCCAAAGATCAGGCGGCGCTCTATACCCGGGATGCAACCGTGGTTTCCAATGCCCTTTTGCTTGGCTATAATGGGTTTCTCCGCAAACGCTCGGGTTTCCTCGCGAGGTGGGCTACATGGGGGTGCAAGCACGCACCAGGCCGGCGAAGTTTGATGCCTCGAAGTACCAGGGCCTTTCGCACGACCAGCTCATCCGCATTTACCGCACGATGTACCTCTCCCGGAAGTTGGATGACCGCGAAATTCAACTGAAGCGCCAAAACAAAATCTATTTCCAGATTTCGGGCGCGGGGCACGAAGCAGTTCTTGCCGCGGCCGGGCTTGCCCTTCGGCCTTCCTACGACTGGTTTTACGCCTATTACCGGGACCGGGCCCTGTGCCTCATGCTAGGAATGACTCCGCTGGAGATGCTTCTGGAGGCCGTCGGCGCCAAGGAGGACCCCAACTCCGGCGGCCGCCAGATGCCCTCCCACTGGGGCCATTCCAAGCTCAACATCGTCAGCAAATCCTCGTGTACGGGCACGCAATTCAACCAGGCCGTTGGCGCAGCCGAGGCGTCTCTGTACTTTGCGAGTCACGCGAAGGCCCTGGAGCAAGCCCGCCGAGCGCCGTTAGGTGAATCCGTCGGGTGGCAGCCTGATGAAGTCATTTACTGCTCCGGCGGTGACGGTACGACCAGCGAAGGCGAGTTCTTTGAGGCGCTCAACTCTGCCTGTGCGAAGAAGCTCCCCATCCTCTTTCTGATCGAGGACAATGGCTACGCCATCTCGGTCCCCGTGGAAGTCCAGACTGCCGGCGGAAGTATCTCCAAGCTTGTCTCCGGCTTTCCGAGTTTGCATATCGAGGAGTGCGACGGCACCGATCCGCTGGAAAGCTATGCGGCGCTGAAGCGTGCGGTTGCCTGGTGCCGGGCACGCAAGGGGCCTGCGCTGATTCACGCCCAGGTCACACGTCCTTACTCCCATTCCCTTTCCGACGACGAGAAACTCTACAGGACTGCTGCGGAGCGGGAAGAGGAAGCCCGCCGCGACCCCATCCCCCGCTTCGGACTTTTTCTCGTCCGCGAGGGCATCCTCGATGAAAAGGAGCTGGAAACGCTCGAGGCTGATGTAGAGCGTGAAGTCCGCGAAGCAGCGGATGGGGCACTCGCTGCGGAGCTGCCCTCGCCCTCCTCAGTCGTGCAGTGGGTCTATTCGCCTGACGTTGACCCCACGTCGGAGTCCTTTGCTACTGAGCCGAGGCTTTCCGGCGAACCAAAGACTATGGTTGAGATGGTCGCGGCCACACTGGCTGATGAAATGGCGCGGGACGAGCGCGTGGTTTCCTTCGGCGAGGACGTTGCCGACTGCAGTCGCGAGGAAAACCTGGCCGAGGTGAAGGGCAAGGGCGGTGTGTTTAAGGCGACCGCCGGTCTCCAGCGCAAGTACGGCGCGGACCGCGTCTTTAACTCGCCCCTGGCCGAAGCCAATATCATCGGCCGCGCGATCGGACTGGCTACACGCGGGCTCAAGCCCGTCGCGGAAGTTCAGTTTTTTGACTACATCTGGCCAGCGATGATGCAGCTTCGCAACGAGCTGGCCACGATGCGTTGGCGCTCTGCGGGCGCCTTCAAGAGCCCTGCCGTGGTGCGCGTGGCCGTCGGCGGCTACCTCACCGGCGGGGCCATCTATCACAGCCAGTGCGGCGAAGTCATCTTCACGCACACGCCGGGTTTGCGCGTGGTCATGCCGTCCACGGCGCTGGACGTCTGCGGTCTTCTTCGCACTGCGGTTCGTGCCGACGACCCGGTGATGTTTTTCGAGCACAAACATCTCTACCGCCAACCGTACAACCGCTCTCCCTACCCCGGGCCTGACTTCGCTATCCCCTTCGGCACGGCCAGCGTCGTTCGAGCAGGCAGCGACGTCAGCATCATTACTTACGGCGCTCTCGTCCATCGGGCTGAAGTCGCAGCGGCTCAACTCGAGCGCGAAGGCGTGTCCCTCGAGATTCTCGACCTGCGGACCCTGAGCCCCTACGACTGGCAGGCCATTGCCGCTTCGGTCCGCAAGACTAGCCGAGTCATCGTCGCTTACGAGGACACTCTCTCCTGGGGTTACGGTGCGGAGATTGCCGCCCGCATCGCCGACGAACTCTTCGACGACCTTGACGCGCCCGTGCGCCGTGTGGCCGCAATGGACACCTTCTGCGCCTATCAGCCCAAGCTTGAAGATGAGATTCTGCCGCAGACGGACGACATTGTCCGCGCCGTCCGGGACCTTCTTCGTTTTTGACCTTCCTTGCTGGCAACCGTTTCCGCCGGACCATTCACCAGAGAGTAGTACAAACACCGATACGTACCGCCTTGTGGACGCTATCTCGCTTTGCTAAGATGGAGTACCGCTTATGATCTGTCGAGCATGCGGCATTGAAGTGTCCGCTAAGGATACGATATGTCGTGGGTGTGGCCAGCTATTGTCGCCCTCGACTATCGCGGAGTCCCACACGCTGCGGTCTGATTCGCCGGTGGCAGAGGCATCAAAGTTCATCAATGCTCTTAACGAACACACTGGTCCGGACTATGCCGGTTTCTGGCTTCGTTTTCTGGCCAGTTTTGTTAACGGGATTATCTTGGTTTTTGTCTTCCTACTCATGATGATCTTTCCACTTGCTTTGCTCACTCCGTCGGAGTCTGAGCAACCAGACCCGGCGAAGGGGGTCTTGTTTGGGCTCGCACTCTTCGGTTTTTATCTGCTAGCTATTGTCGGCGGCTGGCTGTATGAGGCGCTGATGGAGAGCTCGCGTTGGCAAGCCACGCTCGGTAAAAGGGCGCTTGGTTTGCGCGTAGTGGATCTGGAAGGTCGGCACATTTCCTTCAGCCGGGCAACCGGGCGCCACTTCGCAAAGATCCTTTCCAGTCTGATCCTGAATGTCGGGTTCCTCATGGCCGGGTTCACGTCCAAGAAGCAGGCCCTCCACGACATGATTGCCGGCACTTTGGTCGTGCGCCGCTAGGGCACGGGGTGTGCCCTGGCGGTTTTCTCCCAGCCCCTAAGCCCCTTTTGCCACATTTCCATAGCGTAGATTTGTGTTCGTCCATGCCTTCGTCGTCCACCAGCAGGGAACTTTTCTTTGCCTCGGGCCGTATGTATGATGTGGTGCGAGTGGCCTGCCCCGAAGGGCCGGCCGGAGGGTGTTAGCGATGACCTGCTCAAACTGCCATCGAGAGATCGCCGAATCGTCCAACTTTTGCTACTTCTGCGGCGCGCGGCAAACGGTAGCAGCAGCGCGACCCGCAGGGGCGCCCAAGCGCCTGATGCGCTCCTCCACGAATAACAAAATCGCCGGCATTTGTGGTGGATTGGGCGAGTATATGGATGCAGACCCCACGATTATCCGATTGGTGTTGGTGCTGATCGTGTTCTTTACAGGTATTTTTCCAGGTTTGATCGCTTACCTGCTTGGCTGGATCATCATCCCGCTTGCACCAGGGCCGGCTACGGCTCCTTCCGCGGTTCAGGCGACGCAGGCGCCTCAGCACAGCTAGAGCTGCGTGAAGCTTCTCAGGCATGTGGCGTTTTCTGTTGACCGCAAGCTCCTTTCGGTGAAGCTCTAGTTTCCTGACGGGCTCGGTGCGGGTCCCGCACCGGAGTGTGCAATTCTACAATCGCGGCTCACTCTTTGCTTTTGCTCTTGCGCTTCCTTCCATAGATCAACTGGTCCAGGGAGAGGGTTCCCGCCCCGGTGGTAGCGAGCAGAAAGGCGGCCGCGCAGAGCGTCAAAGGGAGCTCGTATTCGTGCACTGCCTGAAACCCCTCGCCGAGGTTGTACTTCCACATGGCTCCCACCATGTCCAGCGCGAGCAGGACAGCGGCAGCGCGAGTGAACAGCCCTGCAAACAACAGCCCGCCGCCAAACAGCTCAACAACTCCAACGGCGTAAACCGACCATGCCGGCAAGCCGAGGCCCTCGAATGACTGTATGAAGACCTGTGTTTTGCCAAAGAGCTTTGGCCAACCGTGGTAGGTGAAGATCAGGCCCAGGGTCCAGCGCAGGAGCAGCAAGGATAGCGGCCTTAGTCTTTCCAGGAATGCCATCGGCTTCTCCTATATCGGTACTGCCTCAGCGCGACAACGGGCCGAAAAGATGCCAGCATTCTAGCACTCCGCTGTCAGCTTCCGCCGGTTAGTTATCGTCACCTGGGATTGATTCCTCCCACCGGTCCGGAATGCAGGATGGACTAAATCTGACCTGCCACTTCGTGTAGAATGATTTTTCGCTCTACAGGCAGGTAGCCCTCCGGCTCTTCCTTTCCCGTGGAGATGGTCGCTGCAATGCGCAAATACCTTGAGCCGCGCTGGGCGGTCCCAGTGGTTATCGTTGCGATGCTGGGTGGGTACTGGTTTCTGCGGCCAAAGTCTGCGCTGCACCCCGACGCATACGTCAGCGAGCGCACGGCGACGGTTTGGTCGAGCCTGGCCCAAGTGCGCCAGCCGCTGGTAACACTGCGCTACGGAGATCCAGTCTATTTTCTCGAACGCCGGGGTACCAATGTTCGCGTCAGAACCTCGGACCGTGTGGAGGGTTGGATCACGGCAGATCGCCTGATGGAGGCGGCGCTGTGGCAGCGCGGCCAGAAACTGATCGCCGATGCAGCCACCATGCCGGTACAAGCGGTCGGCCGAACTAAGGTGCCGAGCAACGTCCGCCTCGACCCAGGGCGAGAGAGCCCTCGCTCTATCCAGCTCAACCGCAATGTCTACGTGGAGGTGTTGGCCAGAGCCGTGGCCGACGCGCCGTTTGCTGAGGAGAAGTCCGCTGCCGCCGAACCTTCCCGCACCGGCCAACCCGCGGACCAGGCCGCTGCCAAGCGTGAGGACTGGCTGCTGGTCCGGGCGCAAGTTGTGCCGGTCGCTGATCCTCTAGCTGCCGCTGGCCCGAGTGCTCCAGCAGGCTCACCCATGACCGTGGTGGGCTGGGTCAGGGGACAATTCGTTGCTCTCGATCTTCCTGAGCCCGTTCGCGACTATGCCGCGTCGTCCGGCCTGCACGTGACTGCCTTCTTTGAGCTGAACCGCGTCCCCGACTCTCTGGGCGAGAAGCCCCAATACCTGGCCGTAGGCACACGGGGAGGGGAAGGCCACACCTGCGATTTCACTCTGCTGCGCGTTTACACCTGGGGAGCTACCCGCCGACGCTACGAGACCGCCTATCTCGAGAGCGACTTCTGCGGCTTCTTTCCTGTGCGAGTCAGTAAGGCGTCGAGTGGCGACCCCGA
>Ga0233417_10000325_pt1 | contig 14009 bp, 10 predicted proteins | sample Sed_MG_FD_189023 | JGI IMG/M metagenome (GOLD analysis project Ga0233417, IMG submission 189023) | Sediment microbial communities from Lake Towuti, South Sulawesi, Indonesia - Sediment_Towuti_2014_0.5_MG | ecosystem: Environmental > Aquatic > Freshwater > Lake > Sediment | place: Indonesia... | reverse complement strand
CGACAATGACGGCTGGCTGGACCTCTATTTCGTGAACGGGGCCGCTCTGGATGACCCCATGCCGGCGGGGAAGAGTCCCTCGAAGTCCGACCCCCGGTATTGGAACCGGCTCTATCGCAACACCGGCCGCGGCACGTTCCTTGATGTGACCGAAAAGGCCGGTGTGCGCGGCCAGGGGTACGGAATGGGAGCCGCAGCGGCGGACTACAACAACGATGGCTACACGGACCTCTACGTCACCAACTACGGCCCCAACATCCTGTATCGCAACAACGGCGACGGCACGTTCAGCGACGTGACCGCGAGTGCCGGCGTCGCGGGCGCGGGCTGGTCGTCGAGCGCGGGATTCATCGATTACGATCGCGACGGCTGGCTCGACCTGATCGTCACGCGGTACCTGGAATGGGACTTCGCCTCCAACCCGTGGTGTGGCGCCAAGCAAAACCGCGGCTACTGCCATCCGCAAGAGTTCAAGCTCATCACCCACCTGGTCTTTCGCAACAACCGCGATGGCACGTTTACCGACGTCTCGAAACAGTGTGGCATTGGCTCCGTCCCGGGCTACGGCCTGGGGATCGCATTCAACGACTACGACCGCGACGGCTGGCCCGACGTGTTCATTGCCAACGATAACGTGCCGCAGCAGTTGTTTCGCAACCGGCGCGACGGAACTTTCGAAGAGGCGGCGTTGAAAGCGGGCCTGGCCTATGACGAAGACGCGCAGACCTTTTCGGGCATGGGCACGGATTTTGCGGACTACAACAACGACGGGTGGCCGGATGTGTTCGTGGGCGCGCTGGCCAACGAACGCTATGCCATCTTCCGCAACGTGAAAGGCTCGTTCCTGGATGTCACCGGTCCCAGCGGCGTGGGATTGTTCTCCGCGCCGCACTCCGGCTGCGGGCTCAAGTTCGTGGACTACGACAACGACGGCTGGAAGGACCTGTTTATCGCGCAAGGGCACGTCATGGACACCATCGAACTCTCCGACCCTTCTACCCGCTACCGCGAGCCCGTGGCCCTGCTGCGCAACCGGAACGGGCGCTTCGAGGACGTTTCCGCCTCAAGCGGTGAACCTTTTCGGGTGGCCCGCGCAGCCCGCGGCGTGGCCTTCGGGGATCTGGATAACGACGGATTCGTCGACGTTGTGGTGAATACGCTGAACGGGCCCGCGGCCCTGCTGCGCAACACGGGCGGCAACGGCAATCACTGGCTGATGGTCAACACCGTGGGCACGGCCAGCAACCGCGCCGGCATCGGCGCTGTGGTGCGGCTGATCACGGAATCGGGTCTCGAACAGCATGGTTTCGTATCCACGGCCGGCAGCTACCAATCGGCGAGCGACAAGCGCCTTCATTTCGGTCTGGGCAAGGACTCCGCTGTGAAGCGGCTCGAGATCGTGTGGCCTAGTGGGCGCGTGCAGGCGCTGGAAAACGTTGCGGCGGATCAGATCCTCACTGTGCGCGAACCAGACGAGCGTGGTGCGCGACCCTGACCCGCAGAGCGCCGGGGCACCCGGACGTTATCAGTGTGATGAGGCGCAACCCAGGTTGGAACGCACTACAGAACGTACTGTGGCCGCTGTGTCCATCGCTTTCTGTGCGGCGTGTGCTGCGCCAGAAGACAGATGACGTGCCAAACCGGATCGGCGGCCTGCATCTCTCGCCGCGCCACCTTCCAGTCTCCCTCCGCCTTGTCAAGCCATTCCGCCGTCTCCGGCTTCATAGAGGACTATGCCTTCCCTCATCAAGGTAGTGACGAAGCTGCCTTTTCGTTCCAGCGATTCCTTCAGTTTGGATGGCCGGAAGACGACAACATCCAGGGGGAAAGGATGATCGATGGCAGCGGCGATCCGGGCGGCGGTGTGAAGCGGCGACTCGCCGGTCTCCATAACCACCAGCAGATCAACGTCGCTCTGTTCGGTCGCGGTGCCCACTGAGTAAGAGCCGAACAAAACGATCTTCTGTGGGTGGAATTGGTCTACAATCCGGCGGGCTAAATTAATTCCCGAATCTCATCAAGGCCCGCAATCGCTTTGGTCTCCGCCATCGTCGTCAACGCCCTGCCAATAGCGCCCTGGCCGGGCTTTCAGCCCGGAATCCCGAAGGAAGGACCACTTGCCTGCGGCTACCATTCTATCAGTGCGCTCCGGGAATCCCCCAGTCAGGCAAGCCTCAGGCTGCGTTGCGTGCTTCGATGTGTAGACGCTTGCCGAACGCCGCAAACGCTGATTCGAGCTGGTCCAGCCGGGAGTGATGTCGCAGAGAAAACAAACGTTCGATGTGTGTCCTGGGTATCCCGATGCGGCGCGCAAATTCCGCTTTCTTCAAGCCCGACTCCAAGAACGCGACGTAGAGATCGACCTTCGCAGCTTGCAGGGCTGGCAGCGGCACGGGACGGAACTTCGAGCCACGATGGCGCTTGCGGACGGGTAACGGCCTGGATTCTCTGATGTAGTCACCGATGGTCAGCATCAGTAGATCTTGCGCCATTTCCATGGCTTCCTCGTTAGTCTCGCCCTGCGTTACACCGTAGCCAAAATCCGGAAAGGTCACGACGTAGCCTCCCGCCCTCCGGTCGGGTTCGAATAATGCCAGATAAGGTTCCATTTCGATCCTCACATCTTCAAGCCGAGATCCTTCAGAATGGCTTCCAGTGTCCCAGTCTTGATTTCCTTGGCCGGGTGACGGGGCATGCGCGAGACTCTCTTGCCCAGAACGATCCGCGTATGTCGAGATTCCTCCACAAACGTGCAGCCTCGCTTCTTCAGCCACCGCCTGAGTTCGCTCGCCTTCACCGTTCAATCGTAACCACTTTTGGTTACCCCGTCAAAGCCGAACTCGCAACGGCACCGGCTTCCCTCTGCGATCAACTTGAGCAACGGGTGGTACAATACCGCCTGAGTCGAGAGAAGCCGCCCGGTTCCTGGCTTGCGATGCCGGGCAGGCCGTCCACCGCTACTACGAACCACATGCGAACTCGCCTCAAGACCCTGTACGCCGCACTGGGGAGATGGGACAAGGTCTTCCTGGCCCTGCTGCTACTGTATGGCGTCTTGCGGCTCGTGACACCGGCCGGGACTGTGCGCGGAATTGCCGGCTTGGCCGTGTGGATCGTCGGAATGGTGGTGGGCGTGCGCTGGATAGTCCGGCTCACCCGCCGGGCCATCTGGAGGCTGCGCAACCGCCTGATTGTCTGCTATCTGTTCATGGCCGTCGTACCCATTGCCCTGATCCTGGTGCTGGTGGGGCTGAGCGCGTGGGTGATCACGGGCCAAGTGGCGGTGCACCTGGTGGCCTCCAAGATCCAGTCAGAGATCGACACTCTGGCTGGCCCATCCATCGGCCTTCTTCAGACTGCACCACCAAACCGCAGTGACCGGCTCGGCTGGGTGGGACCTTACTTGCGCCAGCGTTTCCCCGGGTACGAATTCCTGCTGCGGGAGGGCCGCGAGTGGCGCTTTCCCGCGGACTCCACACTCGAGATGCCGCCACAGGGATGGGGCGATACGGCCGGCATCATGGTCTCGGGTAGCAACGCCTATTTCTGGGCCCACTCCGTGAGGGGGTCCGGAGAAATGGTGTGCCGCGTGCCGATCAACCGCGAGACGCTCTCCGCGTTGATCCCAGATCTCGGTGACGTGTCACTGCTCCTGGCCGGATCGGATGTCCAGTACTCAGCGGCTCCTGGGCCTGGCGGAGAGCGCCAGATCTCCAAGATCACAATTCGGGAACTGCCCCAGCCGCAAGCCGACCCCGCCGCGCCCGCGACCCGCTCTCGCGTCCCTCCGCCGACCAGCCGGCTGGACTTAGGCGTCTTCTGGGGCACGCTGATGCCGGTGGCGCTGTGGGAGTCGCCGGGCACTACCGAAGAGCGAGTGCTGGGCGTGTGGACGCGTCCTTCCGCCGTGCTGCGGACGGTTTACAGCCAAAAAGCCGAGGTGGGCGAAGTCGTCTACATGGCGTTCCTCATCGTGGCCGGCATGTTTTTCCTGGTGGAACTGGTCTCCTTCGTCATTGGCCTCTCCATCACGCGCACCGTGACCGGCGCCGTCCACAACCTGTACGAAGGCACGCAGCGCGTGATGCAAGGGGACTTCACGCACCGCGTCACGGTGCGGGGGAATGACCAGTTGGCCGCCCTGAGCCACTCCTTCAACCGCATGAACGAGAACCTGGAGCGCCTGCTGGCGGTGGAGAAGGAACAGCAGCGCCTGCAATCGGAACTCGAAATCGCGCGCGAAGTGCAGAGCCAGTTATTTCCCAAGGGCGTGCCCGAAATGCGCACCCTGCAACTGACCGCGCGGTGCACGCCGGCCCGCATGGTTTCCGGTGATTATTACGACTACCTCAAACTGAGGGAATCCCGGCTGGCCCTGGCGCTGGGCGACGTGGCCGGAAAGGGAATCTCCGCGGCGCTCTTGATGGCCGCGGTGCAATCGACCATGCGCACCCACCTCACCAGCATGGAATGGGCGAACTCGGGGAACGGGGGCGGGTGGGGCTCCCTGACGGCGGCGGGCGTGGTGACGCGCCTGAACGCACAACTGTACGCCAACACCTCGCCGGAGAAGTACGCCACTTTCTACTTCGCGCTGTATGACGAAGACTCCAGCGTGCTTACCTACACCAACGCCGGCCACCTGCCGCCCATCCTGCTCCGGCGCGGCCAGGCCATCCGGCTGGACGTGAACGGCATGGTGGTCGGCGCCTTCCCGTTTGCGCAGTACGAACAGAGCCAGATCGAACTCGCGCGTGGTGACCTGCTCGTGTGCTTCACCGACGGGATCACCGAGCCGGAAAATGAATACGGCGAGATGTTCGGTGAGGAGCGCCTGATCCAGGTCGTCGCCCGCCATGCCGATCACCCGTCGGATGAGATCATCGACGCGGCCGTGGCTGCGGTCCAGGAATGGACCGGCTCGCCGGAACTTCAGGACGATATGACTGTGATCGTGGCGAGGAAGCTGTAGACGACCATGGGCCGCAGCTCCACTCGCCTGTTCGCGTTGGCGGGCGCAATCGTGCTGCTGCTCGTGGTGGGCACCACGGGCTTCGTGCTCATCGAAGGTTACCCACCGTTTGATGCCTTCTACATGACTCTGATCACGCTGACCACGGTGGGCTATTTTGAGGTCAAGCCGTTATCTCAGGCCGGCAGGATCTTCAATTCGGTTCTGATTCTCGTGGGTGTGACCACGTTGTTCCTCGCCATCGGCGCGGTTGCCCAAGCCATGGTGCAGTTCGCCTTGCAGGAGTATTTCGAGAAGCGCCGGGCCAAGAAAATGATCGACAAGCTCAGCAATCATTACATCATCTGCGGATTCGGCCGGGTGGGCCGCAGCGCCGCGGAACAATTCCGTAGCGCCGGCGTCCCCTTCGTGGTGGTGGACCACCAACCGCAGCGCGTCGAAGACGCCCTGCGGAGCCAAATGCTGGCCGTAGTGGCCGACGCCACGAAAGATGAGACGCTGCTGGATGCCGGCGTCAGGCGGGCCCGCGGCTTGGTGGCCGCTCTGCGCACAGACGCCGACAATCTGTTCGTGATCCTGTCGGCCAAGACCCTGAACCCCACGCTAAACGTGGCGGCCCGGGCCGGGGACGAAGGCTCCGAGCTAAAACTGCAACGCGCCGGGGCCGATGTAGTCTTCGCGCCTTATGTGGCCACCGGGCACCACTTGGCGCAGGCGCTGTTGCGCCCGCACGTCACGCATTTCCTCGAGTTCACCACCCGCAGCGTGGGACTGGACGTGGGCATTGAACAGGTGCGGGTGGCCGAGGACGCGGAATTCGTTTCGCGGTCGCTCAAGGACGTGCAGTTGCGCCGCGACCTGGGTGTCATTGTGCTGGCTATTCGCCGGGCAGACGGCACGATGACCTTCAATCCGCCGGCGGAAGCCACCATCAACGGCGGCGACTATCTGATCGTGATGGGCGAGCAGACCAATCTGCAAAAGCTGGAGAAAGTGGCGGCCGGTGCACGCGCTTGAGGCGCCCGCAGCGCATCGGAGAATCGCCAAGGAGAAGCGGGTTCAGCACATGAAGGTACTCACGGCCGCGCAAATGCGCGAGGTCGACCGGCGCACCATGGAAGCGGGCATTCCTGGCCTGGTGCTGATGGAGAACGCGGGCCATCGAATCTTGGAGGTGATGCAGCGGGAGTTCGCCCCGCTTAGCGAGCAGAAGATCGTGGTGTTGTGCGGCCGCGGCAACAACGGAGGCGACGGAATGGTGGTGGCGCGACAACTGCACACGCGCATCCGGCCCCGTGCGATGTATACCGTTCTGGCGGCCCCCGCCGATGAACTGCGTGCCGAAGCCGCGGAGAATCACCGGATGCTGCGAGCGTGCGGGTGTCCCGTCCTGGGCGAGATCACTGCGGAGATGGAATCCGCCACCCTGGTGGTGGATGCGCTGCTGGGCACGGGGCTCAGCGGTCCGGCGCGGGAGCCCGCCCTGAGCGCCATCCGGCGCATCAATCAGGGATTCCCCCAGGCGCGCGTTACTGCGGTGGACATCCCGTCGGGGATGAACAGCGACACGCCCGAGATCGAGGGCGAAATCGCCCGAGCCGACGTTACCGTGACCTTCACCGCACCGAAGATCGCTCACGCGCTGCCGCCGGCCTGCGATCGGGTCGGCCGCCTCTACATCGCCCCGATCGGCTCTCCGCCCGAGCTCTATGAGCAGGACCAGAGCATCTTCCTGTCGTTGCTGGGACCGGCCCGGTTTCACCATTTGCTCGGACCGCGGCCGCGTGGCGCCCACAAAGGCAGTTTCGGCCACGTTCTGGTCGTGGGCGGATCGCGCGGCAAGACTGGCGCCCCCGCCATGGCGGGCATAGCGGCGCTGCGATCCGGAGCGGGCCTGGTGACGGTAGCCACCGGGGAGTCCATCCTGCCCTCGGTGGCGTCCCACTATCCCGAGCTGATGACCGAACCTCTGGCGGAATGTGCGACGGGCGCTCCTTCAGCAGCCTCCTATGATCGCCTGGCCGATCTGGCGCGTAACAAGGAAGTGGTTGCGCTGGGGCCCGGCATCGGAACTCACCCGGACACCGTGGCGTTGGTGCGGCGCCTGATCGCCGAATTGCCGCAGTCCGCCGTGCTGGACGCCGACGGGCTCAACGCCATGGCGGGCGCTGAATGGCGGCATGGGGAACGGCTTCGCATTCTGACCCCGCACCCTGGGGAAATGGCGCGGCTCAGCCGGCTCTCCACGGAGCAGATCCTCAAGGACCGCGTGACCGTCGCGCGGCAATTCGCCATAGAGAAGCGCTGCATCCTGGTTCTGAAAGGGCAGCGCACGCTGATCGGATTGCCGGATGGCCGCGTGTGGATCAACCCCACGGGCACACCCGCACTGGCTACCGGCGGCAGCGGGGATATCCTCACCGGTATGGTGGCCGGCCTGCTCGCCCAGACGCCGGCGGAACCGGAGGCCGTGACCGCCGCAGCCGTCTATCTGCACGGGTTGGCGGCCGAGCTCGCGGTAGCTCAGCACGGCGAGCAGGGACTGGCAGCCACGGACATTCTCAGCTACCTGCCCCGCGCGATCGCTGCCGCCTTAGATGCCTCCTCCACGGCATGGATTTGACCTCACGCTGGCGGCGCGGCGGTAGGCCCTTCGATGGGGAGATGGCACCTCCTTTCCCGGAGCGGTTCATACAGCCGGCCCTGTCACACTGTGCTTGCGGGTGGACCGGTTGACGCGCGAGACTTTTCAAACCCGGACCGAGGAGGAGACCATCGCGCTGGGAGCGGCGCTGGCGGGAAGGTTCCCCCACAAGGTGGTCGTGCTACTTATAGGGGACCTCGGTGCGGGCAAGACCACGCTGGCCAAGGGCATCGCGCAAGGCTTGGGCGCCGCCCGCGCCGAGGAGGTCGCCAGCCCAACCTTCACGCTGATCCACGAGTTTGGTCTGGGCCCCGCCCTCTACCACATCGATTTCTACCGGCTGGGGAGTCCCGGCGAGGTCATTGCGCTGGGCTTCGACGAGATCCTGGACCGCGACGCGGTAGTGCTGATCGAGTGGGGCGAACGGTTTCCCGAACTATTGCCGGCCCGCCGTGTGGAGATCCGCATCGACACTCAGGCCGACGACTCACGCAAGTTCACCGTGACGGCTCTTCGCGAGTAACCGTCCCCTACCGGCTGCGGTAGTTGCGAACTGCTACTCCAGTGTAAGCTCCGGCGATGGCGTAGTTGATGTAGGACATGCGCCGGTAGAGCGAAGGGTCGCGGCAGGCCAGCAGCCGCTCCATCACGACAAAGCCCCCCATCAGCCCCGCCTTGATGGCCACGCCACGCCCGCTAAAGGCGCCGGACGAGCCCCGCAGGGCGGGATTCAATTCCGCCCGGCCCCAGGAGGAGTGTATGTCCAGCGCGTTGGCGGCCCCCAGCGCAAGGACACTGAGCCACCACTTCCTTTCGGCCTTTGCGGCTTCGCGCTCGGGAGAGGCTATCAACGTGTGGCCCTCTGCATAGCTGACAAACGGCAGAACCGCGCCACCGCTCGTGGAGGCAGACGGCGAGGACTCTGGAACACCGTCTTCGGGCTGGGCGTGCAAGCCCGGCGGGCACACAAACAGCCCCAACATCAGAAGACTGCCGGTGGCAAGGTGTTTCACGAGTCTCCCCCTAGTCCATCGGCGGAGGAAGGAGGGAAGCTTAGGCGCAGCCGGGTTCCGGAGCGGGTTTGAGTACCACCGGGCAAGGCGCGCCAAAACGCCTGCGCTGGAATAATAGCTCGGGTGACGGATTGTGAGGGATAACGGAGAGATGGGCTTCGCGCCGCCCGCCGTCAACAGTCCGGTATTGGAGGAGGTCGTCCGCCGGCTCGTCGATGCGGCGAGGGTGCGACCTTAACAACCGAAAGCGGCACCAACAAGGCCCGCTCTACCGCGACAACTGCGCGGCCATCCACGCGGCGAGGCGCGGCTCGGCCGGTCCTTCGCGCAGCAGCACGCGCGGGCCCGTTTGGGCTTGTAGCTGAGCCCCCGCCTCAGTTGCGGTCAGTCGGCGATTGCGGCCGTCCACCAGGCCTTCGAGAAGGACCGCACGGGGCGTCAGAGCAGAAACGAGATCGCCGACATCAGCGGTCTCGAGAATACCGGGCACGATTACATCCTGCGGCACGTAGCAGAACGGGTCCTGCAACATCGAAAGGTACGAAACCAGGCCCCCGCGCGCTACGACCGCCCGCACAGGATTTTCATAGAGCGCGAGGAACAGTGCCAGGAGGCTCCCGAGTGGGTCCGCCTGCCGGATAGCCTGGGGCCCGGGCTGCTGCATCAGGCTCTGGTCGTGGACCAGGTCGCGCGGGTTCGTGTCCATGAAAGATTCGCCCCAGAGCACCACGCGCTTGGCATCCAGATCCGTGCGCGTAGACAAGTACCGCAGCACTGTGCGCGCATCCTTCAGCCGCACACCCATTGCGGTGCCGCCGAGCATCAACTCGGTGGCCGCTTCCGAGGTTGCCTGGCCGCGTCCGATTTCTCCCGTCCCCCGCACATCGGCCAGACAAACAGCCACTTTGTGCTGGAGGATCTCGGAGAGCTCGGCACGCCGGCTGGACAGAAACGCTTCGGTCCCGCCCTGTGCGAGCGCGAGTACGATCGGCACGCGCGCGGCGGCGGAATTCGCGGGCTTGATCAGCATCATCGGGCTGCTCATCGCAGGCGCCGTTTCCACCGAGATCGCCTCCACGGTAAAGCTCGAAAAAGGTTTTGTCCAAAGCACGCGGGCGGAGGCGCTTGCGGCTGGCTCGATATCACCCAGCTCTTGCCGTAATGACGCGAGCAAGCTGCTCAGCCGCTCGGGCGGTGCAAGACCCGCGCGGCGAGAGCGGGCCGCCTCGAGCCGCGCCCGCGCAAGACCTGCGGCAATCTCGCTCGCCGTTTTGGGCCGGCGCTCAGCGGCTGCCTGCGGCGTCAGGCACATGAGGTCCGCCTCCGGCCGCACGTTGTGATATTCCCTCGCGGGCGCCCGGATTTCGAGCCAGCGCTTGAAGGTCGGATACATCTGCTGGCGATGGAGCACACCCACGTGCGTTACTTCGCCGGGCCCGGGGAACGGCCCGTAGCCGTCCAGCGAATCCAGGTGGTCGCGTTTGCCGTAGAGTCCGAAGACCTTCTTATACCGCGCCCAGGCGGGTTGCTTCTCCACGCCGGCCGGCCATCCCAGTTCGAAGGAATACAGGAAACGGCGCGGCGCGACCGATGCGCAGATGAACCAGGGGAAGAACTGGTCCACGATGCTGCGACGCAGGCAGCGCGTGGATTCCCACTCCCCCCAGCCTGGCCAGGCGGTTTCGAAGTCGTACTGGCGGGGACCGTCGAGATAGTGTTCCTCCGGGCCGGCCTCGCCGAAATTGAACGGCACAACGGCCGCGACCCGCGGATCGAGGGTCGCAGTGACCGCCGCCGGATCGCCGCCGCCCGCCACCGCGCCCAGGAGGACGAGGCGCTGGGGATCAATGTACGGCCGCTCGAGGAGCATGTCAATGCCCCGCATCAGGTCCCAGACCATCCATTTCATGAGACTCTCGCCGGCTACATAGAGCTGCATCCCAAGCGCATAGCGCGAGTAGTAGCTTTCCCTCGGCCAGAGTTGAGACTGGATCCGCTCGCCGGCGCCGAGCTGGTCCATGATGAGCACGGCAGTTCCGGTGCGCGCCCACGTCATCCCCAGATCCTGCAGTTCCCACCAGACTTTCGGCGAATGATGGGCATGGACCACCACGACAGCCGGAACACGCCCGGAGATCTTGGCGGGCAGGTACAGATTGGCGGCCACGACCAGGCCCGGCCGGCTCTCGAATAGCACGTTCTCGATGACAAAACCGTCCCCGTAATCGAGACGGCGGGTGACAGAGGCGTGGAGTGGCGTTCGCTCGGGGAAAGGTTCGAGCGAGCGCCGCAGGGCGGCCAGCCGGCGATCGCGGAATTCCTCCCAATCAGCGACCGTGGCGACCTTCTCCCAATCGCTCCGCTCGGCCAGCGCCGCCTCCGTTGCCCGCGAGCGCAGGTTCTTGTCCCACATTCGGTCTGCCGCGAGGGTCTTGCGCTCTGAGCCGGTCCACACGTGCCGGGGCACCGCGGCCAGTTCGGCGGCCATGGAAGCCGGCGGCTCCGCAACCGGCGAGGGAGCCTCCGGACCGGCACTGACGGGACGCGAGACAAACTGCGGCGCAGGCACGTCGGAGCAGCCCGGCGCGAACCGATACGCAAGCTGGTCATTGAAGGCAGGCCAGTGCCAGCGCAGCTCGGGAGCATCCGGCCGGGGAGCGCGGATTCTCTCAGCAGAAAGGAATCCGATGGGGCCGATGTTGACGAGGGGAATCGCCGCTTCGGCACTCCACGAATCGGGACCAAGCCTCGCCGCGGCCAGCACCGGCCGGCTATTCTCCGGCGGCTGCTTTGAAGCCTGGCGGTACGAGTAATCGGCTGAATAGGCCCCGAGGGGATTGACGGTTACGGTCAGTGTATTCGAGAACGCCTTGAACAAGACCCTAAATGCAACGAGGTCTTCTCTCCACCACGTCGGATCTTGCCCAGTGGACCTCGCCACGACCCGGCCCACCTCCGGAATCTGCGCGCTGAAGCACAGATAACCACCGCGCAGGACAACGCGGACTTCTCCCGCGCCGGGAAAGGGCGCTCCGAATTCGGAAGGCTGCAGAGGGAGCACAGCCGCGTGCTGCCAGATCTGTTCGTTGGCGGCACCGTCAATCGTGAGTGGCCCATCCGCCGAAGGAATCGTAAGAATGGCGCCGCCCGCGAGCGCCGCAAGCGGCAAACTGAGTATCCCTAGAATGGCTCGTAACATATGTCTCCTGACCGCTTCACCGCGCCCCGAGGCGTGCGCCCATCTTCATACGAGCGTTCTCCCAGTCCTCCCGATGCAACAAGTTTTCGCACGACGCCATCACCTCACGAACACGAGTTGCGCGTCCCGGCGAATGTCACGCGCGTGTACCTCTCGGTCCCGCACGGCGCCCACCGAGGGTGTTAAGATCGCCAGGCAAACCCGGCACGGCCACAGGAAGGCCCGTAGCGCGCGTTTCCAGTGGGTGGAGACAGATGGGAAACTGCACTCTCCACTCAGACTACAACCTCTCGGCTAATTGCGGACGTTTCCCTGCAAGCGATTGATCCAGAGGGTGTGGCGGAGAGGGGGGGATTCGAACCCCCGGTAGAGGTTTAGGCCCCTACGACGGTTTAGCAAACCGCTGCTTTCGACCACTCAGCCACCTCTCCGTGAGACAGGTGTGGTCGGGTTCTTCACCATTAGTACCACAGTGAAAGCGGCGGCGTCAGAGCTGCAACTCTTGGACGATTTCGCGCGCGGCGGCCAGCGCCCGGTCGGTGTCTCCCTTCTCGAAGCTGATAGCTCCCACGCGGGCGTGGCCTCCTCCGCCGTACCGCTCGCAGATAGTGGCGAGATTGTGGTTCAAGGGCCGCCGAGCCCAGGGGTTCGACCCCACCGAGACCTTGGTGCGAAAGCTGGAGAGGCTCACCGAAACGGTGTAGAGGCTGTCCGGAAACAGGTAGTAGGGGATGAACTTGTTGTAGCCTTCGAGGTCGCTGTCCGAAAGATCGAAGTACACCACGCCGCCTTGGCAGCGCGAGCGCTCTCGAATTGCGCCGATGGATTCCAGGTGGCGCTGATAAAGGGGCTCGAACAGGGCGCGGACCTCGGGGTCGCCGGCGATTTGACTCAGCGTGTGGCGGCACATCAATTGGATAATCCGCTGCACCATTCCAGTGCCGCGCGCGTTCTCGATCACCAGCACCAGCTTCATTGCGGGCGCGGCCATTTCCACGGCAGCCTGCGCGTTTTCGTAGAGGGCGCCGTCGATGATTTCCGCCCACTCGACCAACTCCTGGAGGTCGCGGGCTTCGTAGCCGTAGAGCTCCTTGGTCTTCGTGGCGATGAACTGCGTGCAGGAACGAAACGATGGGTCGAACATCTTCCGGCGACTGCTCTGGCGGTGGAAATGGTCTTCATCCTCCGGCCGTAAAAAGGCGCTCTGGTGATGGTCGAACCACCAGGTCAGGCGGGGATCCGGAGAATATTTGAAATCCACGATGGCGTTCACGTCGCCGTCAAAGCAGTTGTTCTCAAACAGGTCAGATGCCTTGTGAGCGAGTCCGCTGTAATGGAACTCCGCCTCCGGGTAGAACTTGTCCTGGAGAAACCGGGTGAAGAATGCGGCCGACGCAGCCCCGTCAAAACAGTTGTCGTGGTATAGCACGCGAACTTTCATAATGAGGGAGCCGGATTAAAACCTCTCAGCTTCCCTCAAAACGGGTGACGGATGCAACTCCGGCCGCCAGTTCGTGATGCGTCCGTAAGCCAATGGGCTCGAGGAGGGAGCTGGGCACGCGGGCCGGACTACGCCGGTGCCGCGCCAGCACTGCGTTAACGCGGCAAAGCCGCGAGGGGGTCGCCGGTCGCCGATTAGTAGAAGTGGAATTGCCGGGGGAGCGGGCACGCGGAAGTGCTCAAGCCACAGGAGGAATGGATAGAACGAACTGGACCCCGACCGGCAGCCCTTCGCGGGTGGCGGGGCGGAACAGCCACTGTTCCAAGTGGCGCAGGACCAGTTCGCGGAGGATGCGGTCCACGTCATCCCAGACCGCGAGGTTGCGCAACCGGCCTTGTGTGTCGATTTCGCCGGTCACGGTTATGGGTGTCTTCTTGTGTACCAACGTCATGGGCGGCGCCAAGGTCTGGATGGGATATGGAGCCGCGACGCGGGGGCTGTTCGACAGCCGCACCACGCTTCCCGTCACGTGCAGGTTCTCCTCGCCAGGCACGCAGTAGGCGAGGGTCCACTCTCTGGGGCCACCCACACTGAGATACACGGTGTGGCTGGGGAGGAAGGGAGACATCCCGGACCACTCGGAAGATGGCCCGTCCGCCGGGGGCTGCGTAATCACCAGGTCAAACACCCCGTCGCGTGGGTGCTCCATTCGGAGGGGGTCGGAATCCGCCAGCCGGAAG
>Ga0233417_10000324_pt1 | contig 14018 bp, 15 predicted proteins | sample Sed_MG_FD_189023 | JGI IMG/M metagenome (GOLD analysis project Ga0233417, IMG submission 189023) | Sediment microbial communities from Lake Towuti, South Sulawesi, Indonesia - Sediment_Towuti_2014_0.5_MG | ecosystem: Environmental > Aquatic > Freshwater > Lake > Sediment | place: Indonesia... | reverse complement strand
CGGCGCGGAAGCGCTCTTCCCGAAGCTGGCTCCGGACGGACTCGATGGTGGAAGCGGACCGGCGGTAGGCCTCCAGCGCCTCCGCGTCGCGGCCGAGCGCTTCCAGAACCTGTCCCTGCGCGAACCCGAGCCGCCAGCCGAGTTCGGCATCGCCCGCCGCCGCAGCGATCCGGTTGCCCGCCGAGTAGTTCTGAAGCGCCGCCTCGGTCTGTCCCCGCGCGCGCTCCGCCTCGCCCAGGGTGTAGAGTGCTTGCGCTTCAAGGAGCGGGGCACCGGCCGCGCGGGCGACGTCAAGGGCCTCCTGAGCCCGCGCCCGCATCTCGTCCAGGCGCCCCTGCTCGCGGAGCGTCATCGCGAGCTCGATGAGGCCCAATGTGATGTGGCCCCGGTCGTCAGCCCTGCGGGCCTGCGCCAGCGCTTCGCGATAGAGAGCGGCCGCGCGGGCATAGCGCTTCCGGCGCCACTCGATTCCACCGAGCGCGATCAGGTTGGCGGTCACGCCGCGGGGATGGCCGATCCTGCGCGCGAGCGCGGCGGCCCGGCGGAAATAAGGCTCGCCGGTCGCCAGATCGCCGAGGATCATGTGCAGGCTCCCGAGATTGGAGAGAGCCTCGATAAGCTGCTGCCGCAGACCGGCGCGCTCGTAGACCTGGACCGCCAGCCGGTAGTCGTCGAGGGCGGCGCTGTACCGGCCCAGGCGCAAGAGCGCTTCGCCTTTGCCTTTGTGCCAGTCGGCTTCCTCTTTCACGAGGCCGGCTTCCCGCGCCAGCGCCAAGGCGCGATCGAACGTGGCAAGGGATTCCTTCACCTCTCCCAGCCCGATCCGGCACACCGCGATATTGCCGAGGTCGGCAGTAAGGGACGCTTTGTCGTTCAGGCGCTCGCTGATTGCCAGGGCCTGCTTGTAGTAGTCCAGGGCTTCGCGAAAGCGGCCCAGCAGCAGATGCCAGCCGCCAATGTTGCCCAGAGTGTAGCTCTCGCTCTGTTCATCCTTGTTGGCGCGGTGCAGCTCGAGCGCCCGGCGGTAGTGTTCAATCGACCGGCGGTATTGGCCCTGCTCGTCCAAGACCAGGGCGAGATTGTTCAGCGCCCCCGCTTCCAGTTCCGGGTTGCGCACCTCCTTCGCGATGGCGGCGGCACGTTCGAGATGAGATGTTGCCCGGACGTAGTCGGACATTTCCCAGTAGACCAGCCCGAGGTGGTTATGCGTCTTTCCTTCCTCCAGGCGTTCGCCCAGAGCCTGCTTCGCCTCCAGCGCCCGATGCAGATGGTCGAGAGCCTTCGGATATTCGCCGAGTCGCTTGTAACAGTTGCCGATGTAGCCGAGGACGATGGCTTCGCCCCGGCGATCCTTTGCCTGGCGGTACAGGCCCAGGGCACGTTCGAACTCAGGCAGCGCGGGGCGTGGTCCTTGCTCGGTGTAGAGACTGCGCGCGCGCTCGAGAATGGCGGCGGCGTCCGGCGCCTGGGCCAGCGAGTAGAGCGCCAGTGCGAGAAGGAGAGCCACGCTCACAGCATCACCTGCTGGCAGCCGGCAAGACCGGCTGCCCCACGGCCTTGCCCGCCCTACCTCGTTTCAAATCCTACGGTCACGGACTTGATCGTCTTCCCATCCGGCAGATATGCGAGGACGGACACGTAGTACTTCTCGCCCGCCTTGAGGCGCACGGTCCCGGGGAGCCGGAATTCGTTCGTCTCCGCTCGCTCTTCCGAGATCAGGGCGCCCTCCGCCGTCATAAGACGGACCTCGTAGAAGAGGCTCCGCGCTACTGGGCTCCACCGAAACTCGATATCTCGGCTGGCGAGAACCGCGCCTTCGCGGGGATGGATCAGCTCAAGCTCGAGCGGAACGGAGGTCCTGCTGCGGACCGCCTCCGGACCCTGCGTGGGCGAAGGAACGGTGACGGGGGCCGGAGCGACCGCCTTCGGGATCTCGGGGACCACCGGGGGCATGCCGGGCTGAGGCTGGCGCATCCAGAGGAATGTCGCCAGTACGACACCCGCGGCCGCAGCCCCGGCTGCGCTCCAACCCCACGCCGACGCCCAACCACGCAGCGGTGTCGTGGACCCTATCTCTCCCGCGCGGACCAGAAGATCTGCGGGAACATCCGCCGGCACGTGGCCACCGCTCAACTGCGCCAGCGCGGCCACCTGGTCCAGACAGTAGCCGCACCGGGAAAGGTGCGCTTCGATCTTCCGTCGCTGGTCATCCGCCAAGCGGTTGTCCGCGTATGCGGCCAGGAGGTGTTCATCCAGGCACCGCCAGCTCCGCTTCAGGCCGGTTGGACGCCGTGCCCGCAGTGCTTGAATGAGTTCGTTGTCTTTCATATTGGTCGCCGGTCCCTACTCTATGTACACGGACAGGCCCGGAGGTTTTCCGCGCTCCACGGCCAGGCGCAGTTCCGCCAAGACCTCCCGAATCTTCCGGTCCGCCGTCTGGGCGTCCTTGAACCCGGCCAGCCGGGCCACTTGATCGAGCGTGAGTTCCTCCTCGTAGCGCAACCTGATCAACAGCCGAGATCGGGCCGGCAGCCTGGCGAGCGCGCCGTGCAGCGCCTCCCGCTGGCGGCCGCGGATAGCGAGCGATTCAGGGCTTGGAGACGTATCCGGGACTTGCCTTTGCAGACCGTCTGGTCCCATGTCCAGCGGCTCGACGGTCGGCTTGCCGGAGCTGAGCAACCACAACTGGCGCGGATTCAGCGACTGCCGGATCCGCCCAAGGGCGTCCTCCATGTGCTCGCCTGTGAGCGACGGATGCCGGGATGCCAGCGTGAGGAGCGCCTCGTCCGTCCGCATCCCTTGCTCGTAGACGCACCGGAACACATCCTGTTCCAGCTTCGGCAGCCTGGCGATCGACTCGAACAACCGATGCCGCCCGAACTCCTGACGCCTCCAGTCGAGGCAGAGGTTCCGAACGACCGCCCGCAGCCATGTGGTGAAGAGCGCCGGGCCGCCCGGCCGGAACTGCCGCAGCCGGCGGAACCGCTGCCGGCTCAATTGCTCGCAGACGAACAAGAAGCAATCGGCCGCGTGGTCGGCATCCGACTCGAACAGGCGAACCACTTGCAGGATGACCGGGGAGTAGAGCCGCAGGAATTCCGTCCAGGCCCGCTGCGGCGCGGGCGAGCCGAGCCCGCGCCGGATTTCACACGCGCGCGAATTATCATCCGGTGTCGTAGGAGCGCGCATAGTGCGCTGCTGGCAGTGGCTGTGGCCAGTAACTCCCTCGTTCGGGTTTATGCTACCACCGGCGGCAAGGCGGGAATCCGGCCCGGGCGATCTGCCGACGCGACCGCCGGCGTGACAGGCCTGGCGGCCCGCTCTACCGGGCCTCAGTCGGCGGCGGACGTCAGCTTGGCGGCTTCGGCGCTCTCGATCCGCATGCCGTAGAAACTTCGATAGACGAAGATCATCGACAGCAGCAGGAAGCAGCCGGCGAGGATGTGGCTGAGCATCGGCCCCTGCCTGGCGGTCACGGAGACCGCGAGTTCGACGGCCAGCAAACCGAACAGGGTAGTGAACTTGATAATCGGGTTGAGCGCCACGGAACTGGTGTCTTTGAACGGATCGCCCACCGTGTCGCCCACCACCGTGGCCGCGTGGAGTTCCGTCCCCTTCGCCTTCAGCTCGGTCTCGACTACCTTCTTGGCGTTGTCCCAGGCCCCGCCGGCGTTCGCCATGAAGATCGCCTGGAACAGGCCGAACAGGGCGATTGAGATCAGGTAGCCGATGAAGTAGAACGGCTCCAGGAACGCGAACGCCAGGGTGGCGAAGAACACCGTCAGGAAGATGTTGAACATGCCCTTTTGCGCGTACTGCGTGCAAATGGCCACCACGCGCTTGGAGTCCTTCACGGACGCTTTTGTGGTTCCTTCGAGCTTGATGTTCGCCTTGATGAACTCGACCGCTCGATAAGCGCCGGTCGAGACGGCCTGCGTGCTGGCGCCGGTGAACCAGTAAATGACCGCGCCGCCCGTAATCAGCCCGAGCAGAAACGGCGCGTGGAGCATCGAGAGCTTCTCGAGGTTCTGGGTAAGGCCGTTGGTCAACGCGACGATGGTGGCGAAGATCATCGTCGTGGCACCGACCACGGCGGTCCCGATCAGCACCGGCTTGGAGGTCGCTTTGAACGTGTTGCCGGCGCCGTCGTTCTCCTCGAGGTTGTCCTTCGATCGTTCGAAGTTGGGCGTGAAGCCGAACTCCTGGTGGATCTCCGCCTTGATGTTCGGCAACTGCTCGATGGTGGACAGCTCGTAGATGGACTGCGCGTTGTCCGTCACCGGACCGTAACTGTCCACGGCGATCGTCACCGGGCCCATGCCCAGAAAGCCGAACGCGACCAGGCCGAAGGCAAACACCGCCGGCGCGACCATGAGGCTGCCAAGGCCCGTCGTGCTGACGGCGAAGGCGATGCTCATCAGCAGCAGCACGGCAATGCCAAGCCAGTAGGAGCTGAAATTACCGGCCACGAAGCCCGAGAGGATGTTGAGCGAAGCGCCGCCCTCGCGGGAGGAGGTGACAATCTCCCGCACGTGCCGCGACTTGGTCGAGGTGAAGATCTTGACGAACTCCGGGATGAGGGCACCCGCCAGGGTGCCGCAACTGATCACGGTGGAGAGCTTCCACCACAGGGAGGTGTCGCCCTTGAGGTTGGGGATCATCAGCGAGCTGATGAGGTAGGTAAGGGCGATCGACAGGATCGACGTCAGCCAGACGAGGGTGGTGAGCGGCTGCTCGAAGTTCATTTTGTCGGCGTGGCCGTACTTCGCCCTGGCGAGAGCGCCGTTGACGAAGTAGCCGACGCCGGAAGCGATCACCATCATGACGCGCATCGAGAAGATCCAGACGAGCAACTGCACCTGGACGATCGGGTCGGCTACGGCGAGAATGATGAAGGTGATAAGCGCAACGCCGGTGACGCCGTAAGTCTCGAAGCCGTCGGCCGAGGGTCCGACCGAATCGCCGGCGTTGTCGCCCGTGCAGTCCGCGATGACGCCCGGGTTGCGCGCGTCGTCTTCCTTGATCTTGAAGACGATCTTCATCAGGTCCGAGCCGATGTCGGCGATCTTGGTGAAGATGCCGCCGGCGACGCGCAGCGCGGCCGCGCCGAGCGATTCGCCGATGGCGAAGCCGATGAAGCACGGGCCGGCCAGTTCGCCGGGCACGAACAGCAGGATGAAGAGCATAATCAGCAGCTCGACCGAAATCAGCAGCATGCCGATGCTCATGCCCGCCTGCAACGGGATTTCATAACAGGGAAACGGCTTGCCGCGGAGGCTGGCAAATGCGGTGCGGGAGTTTGCGAACGTGTTGACGCGCATGCCGAAGGCCGCTACCAGGAAGCTGCCGGAGATGCCGACGAGGCTGAAAAGAAGGATGATCGTCACCTTGAAGGCGGGGAAGCCTTGCAGCAACCCGAAGTAGAAGATGATGATGACGCCGATGAAGCACTCGAGCAGCAGCAGGAACTTGCCCTGCGTCGCCAGGTAGGTCTTGCAGGTCTCATAGATCAGTTCCGAGACTTCGCGCATCGCCTTGTGCACGGGCATGTCACGGAGTCGCATGAAGATGACCAGGCCGAAGAGGAAGCCGAGGGCGCTGACGAGCAAGCCGACCATCAGCAGCGTTCGCCCGCCGAGGCCGAAGAGAAAGGTGGCCTGGTTGAGGTCGGGCAGAACCAGACTTGCCTCGCCGCCGCCCTGGTGCTGAGGCTGGGCGGCCACCGGGCCCGCCAGGATGGTGATAGCCAGCAGCAGAAGCATCGCCCGCAGCAAGCCGGGGAAGGCAAGCTTGCCCAATCGCCCCGATCCACCGAAGCTTGGCTGCCGCGGGGTAACGGGCAGGGCTTTAGCAAGTGACATTAGGAAGAGCCTCCTGGTTTATCGTGTATGGAACTCCCCTGCGAGATGGGCCAGCTCGCCGGGGATCGAAAGACTTGAGTATAGACGATTCCGTTTGCTTGACGGCCCAATACCGACTATATCGGACGGGGGCGTCGGAATCAACTCGCCCGGGCGGCTGGGCGGCCGTTCCCCAGGACCTCGAAAATGAGGCACTTGAGGTAATGTGTCTCCGGGACGGTGAGGAGGATGGGGTGGTCCTGGGCCTGGGTGCGGCGCTCGAGCACGCGGAGGGTGCGGCCGGCGTCAAGAGAGGCTTCGGCGATTAGTTCGAGCAGTCTCGCCTCGCTCACGTGATGGGAGCAGGAGCAGGTGACCAGGATGCCGCCGGGCTCCAGCAGGCGGAGCGCGCGGAGGTTGATCTCCTTGTAGGCGCGCGCAGCGGCTTCGAGGCTGCTGCGGGACTTGGCGAACGCGGGCGGGTCGAGGACGACGGTTAAGAAACGGCGTCTCGAGGCTGCGTGGCCGGCCAGCAACTCGAAGACGTCAGCCTCGCGAAACTCGACGTTGGCGATGCCGTTGGCCTTGCGGTTCTCCTCGGCGAGGGCGAGCGAAGAGGCTGAGCTGTCCACCGCTTCCACGGACTCGCAGCGCGCGGCCATGTGCAGGGCGAAGCCGCCGGTGAAAGTGAAGCAATCGAGGGCGCGCCCGCGGGCATAGCGGGCGGCGACGAGGTAGTTCTCGCGCTGATCGAGAAAGATACCGGTCTTCTGGCCGCGCAGCAGATCGGCGTGGAAGGTCAGCCCGTTCATGTGAACCGCGACCTGGTCCGGGATGTCCCCAGCCAGGGTCTTCGTTTCCAGCGGGAGACCCTCCTTCCTCCGCACCGGCACGTCGTTCCGCGCCACGATGCCTGCCGGGGAGAACAGCTCCTGAAGGCAGGAGACGATCTCGGGAAGCAGCCGGTCCATGCCTTGGTCGAGGGTTTGCACGACGAGATAATCGCCGTAGCGGTCGACGATCAGGCCCGGCAGGCCGTCGGCCTCGCTGTACACGAGGCGATAGGCATCGGTGCCGGAGACGACCCTTTGCCGAAAAGCCGCAGCCGCCTCGATGCGGCGGGCCAGGAAATCCCGGTCGACCGGCTCGGCGCGGGTGCTGAGCAGGCGCAATGTGATCTGGGATGAGGCTGAGTAGTGCGCGGTCCCCAGAAGGAGGCCCTGCGGATCCCGGACCGTTACGGCGTCACCGGGAGCGGCCGTGCCCCGGTCCAGGATGTCGCTCGAGAAGATCCAAGGATGACCGGAGGCGATCCGGGCGGTCCCTTTGCGGGAGATTCGAACGGTCGGCGGCGTGGTTATCAACGCGCGAGCGCTTCCAGCCTCGCGATGCGCTGGTCTGTGGAGGGGTGCGTGGAGAACAGCCGCATCAGCGCCTGGCCGGAGAACGGCTTGATGATAAACATGTGGGCGGTGGCTGGCGAGGCGTCCATGGGGATGCGCCTGGACCAGCCCTCGAGCTTGCGCAGGGCGCTGATCAGCCCGTGGGGCGAGCCGGTGTAACGGGCGGCAGCGGCGTCGGCGCCGTACTCGCGGGTGCGGGAGATCGCCATCTGAATGAGCAGCGCCGCGATCGGGGCCAGGAACAGCATGAAGACCATCGCCAGCGGATTGCCACCGCGGTCCTCGTCGTCGCGGGCGCCGCCGAAGAAGAACGCCATGCGGGCGAGCATGGTGATGGCGGCGGCGATGGTGGCGGCGATGGAACTGACCAGGATGTCGCGGTTCTTGACGTGCCCGAGTTCGTGGGCGATGACGCCTTCCAGTTCGCGGTCGTCCATCAACCTGAGCAGCCCGGCGGTGACCGCGACCGAGGCGTGCGACGGGTTGCGCCCGGTGGCGAAGGCGTTCGGCGATTCCTCGGGGATCACCCACAGCCGCGGCATCGGGATGCCCATGCGGCCGGTGAGGTTCTGGACCATCGGGCCGATGCGCCACCAGATCTCGCGGTTCTCCATCTCGCTGACGCGCTGGGCGGAGTACATGCTGAGGGCGATCTTGTCGGAGAAGAAATAGCTGATGAAGTTCATCAGGACCGCCATCATCAGGCCCAGGTAGAGGCCCTGCCTGCCGGCGATGGCCTCGCCTCCGACGAGCAGCAGCGCGCTGAGCGCGCCAAGCAGCAGGACCGTCTTGACTCCGTTCATTTTGGTTGACACCTCGCTTGCTTCCTTCCTTATTCTTGCACAGCGGCGCCGCCCGGCCGGCGCCAAGAAACGGCTCGCGGGGCGCGGCCGGGCCGCACCCCGCGTACACGTTCTCAGCGAGCGTCAGTCTCAATGCACCTGGACCTTGACGGTGCGCGGCTTGGCGATTTCCTTCTTGGGCAGGGTGACCGTCAGCACGCCCGCCTTGTAGTCGGCGGAGACCTTGTCGGCTTCCACGGTGTCCGGCAGACTGAAGTAGCGGGCGAAGGAGCCGTAGCTGCGCTCGATGCGGTGATACCCCTTACCCTTCTCTTCCTGCTCGAACTTGCGCTCGCCCTTCAGGGTCAGCGTGCCGTTCTCAATCGAGATGTCGATGTCCTTCATGTCCACCTCGGGCAGGTCGGCCTTGAGCACCAGTTCGTTCTCGGTCTCGAATATGTCGACAGCCGGAGTCCAAGGCCGCTGGGAGCGGGGCTCGCTGAGCAGCCGGGCGACGGTGTCTTCGAACATCCGGAAGGGATGGCGGCAGTTGGGCCAATCCTGGAAGGGGTCATATTTGGTGATTGCCATGGTGTCTTGTCCTCCTCTTCGGAATCTTATGTTGATTACATCATAAAATATGCTATTGATCTTGTCAAGTATTTGAACGAAGCTATATTCCCTTTTTTTTCAATAGATTGCCTGACTAGTGGGAACAGAGGTTTGGGCGGTGCATGTCTGTGGTGGTGTACATGTCTTCCAGGACCGTCGTTGTTTCGAACATCACTGCCCGGGATGTCGGGGATTCGCCGCGGCATCGACTGACGTATAGGCGCTCGAAAACAGCGCGAGAATAGAAAGGAGCAGAAGACATGAAGTACATCCTGATGATGAACGCCATGACGGCGGGAAGCCTCTACGGAGGGGCTTCCGGGTGGCAGAAGAAGGACATCCTGGCGCACATTGCATTCATGAAGAGCCTGACCCAGTCGCTGGTCGAATCCGGCGAACTGGTGTCCACCGAGGGCTTGGCCCTTCCGGATCAGGCCAGGATCGTGCGAGCCGGGAAGGACGGCGCGCCGATCAAGGACGGCGTCTTCCCGGAGAGCAAGGAGTTCCTCGCGGGCTTCTGGATCGTTGACGTGGACAGTCTGGAGCGAGCCTTTCAGATCGCCGCCCGGGCGTCGGCGGCACCGGGGCCCGGCGGGGTTCCGCTGAACATGCCGATCGAAGTGCGGCAGGTGATGAGCGGACCGCCCGAAGAACTGTTGTGAAAACGAGGCCACTGGACGGCGGTTCCGAGCAGTTGTTGCGCGTTTGCCGACCAATCAAGAGCGGGCTCAACGGGTGCGCGCTGTGCTGCACGTGCTCTACCTGATCTTCAACGAAGGCTATGTCGCCAGCTCCGGCCCGCATTTGCAGCGACCCGAGCTATCGAGTGAGGCAATCCGGCTGACGCGAGCCCTTCACAAGCTGCTGCCCGACGACGGGGAAGCCGCGGGATTGCTAGCACTGATGTTGTTGACGGATGCGCGGCGCGCGGCGCGGACCGGACCCGAAGAGGAGTTAATCCCGCTCGCCAAACAGGATCGGAGTCTGTGGGACCAAGAGGAGATCTCCGAGGGCACTGCGCTGATCACCGAGACCTTATCGAAAGGGTCGGTCGGCGCGTACCAGCTTCAGGCTGCGATTGCCGCCGTTCATGCGGAGTCCTCCCGGGCCGAAGATACCGACTGGCCACAGATCCTGGCATTGTATGGACTGCTGAAACAGATGTCGGACAATCCCATGGTGATGCTGAACCATGCCATCGCGACAGCCATGGTTCACGGCCCGTCCGCCGGACTCGATCTGCTGAGGACGCTTGACGAGGACGGACGACTAACGGGCCACCATCGCCTCGACGCCGTTCGCGCCCATCTGCTGGAAATGGCCGGTGACCGTGAGAGCGCGATCGCACACTACCGGATTGCCGCCGGCCGGACTACGAGCCTACCGGAACGGAATTACCTGATAACCCAAGCGGCCCGGCTCAGCGAGAGCGCACCGAACCCAGGAGTGGACGAGAGAGCGCGCTGATTCATGCCAACCGACGTAGACTGGTTGGGGGTGCCACCTTTGCCAATGTCCACCCCAGCCAGCCAGGCTCAGAGTCTGGAATCCAGTAAGTCCAGAGGCAGACGGAAGCGTCTGCCCCACCCAACCGCCGGTCAGGACTTCGCGGGTTCTTCTCCTGGCTCCCGACCTTCCTGCATGGCCTTGAGCCGCTCTTCCTTGCGCTTGGCGCGCTCGGCCGCCCGCTTGACCAGCTCGGAGCCTACCAGCTCGAGCATGGCCTGCTCGGCGCCATCGCCCCTGCGCCATCCGAGCTTGACAATCCGGGTGTAGCCGCCGTTGCGGGGACCGAAGCGGGCGCCCAGCTTGTCGAACAACTTCTTGAGGGCCGCCGGTGTTTCGAGGAACGCCGCCGCCTGCCGGCGCGTGTGCAAGGTATCCCTCTTGGCCAGGGTGATCATCTTGTCCACGAGCGGCCTGGCTGCCTTGGCCTTCGGGACGGTGGTGATGACACGCTCCCGCTCGATGACGCTGGTGACCAAGCCGCGCAACAGCGCCTTCCGGGCGCTCGGATCTCGCCTCAGCTTGTATCCGCTTCGCTTGTGTCTCATGGTTCCTCTCTCCTACTCTCCGGCGGGCAACTCCTCCTCCGGCTCGCCGGGGGGCAGAGGCTCTTTCGGAGCACTGATGGCGGTCGGGACCACGATCAGCCGGCCCTGGCTGTCGAACTTCATGCCGAAGGACAGGCCGAGTCCGGTGAGGATTTCCTTAATCTCGTTGAGCGATTTGCGCCCGAAGTTCTTGGTCCGCAGCATCTCCGCCTCGGTTTTCTGCACCAGGTCGCGGATGCTGGTGATGTTGGCGTTCTTGAGGCAGTTGTAAGAGCGCACGCTCAGCTCGAGTTCTTCGACCGAGCGGTCGAGCACTTCATTCATCTGGCTGAGGGCGCGTTCGGCCGGTTCCTCGAAGGCTTCGGGCAACTCCTCGAAGTTGATGAAGATGGCCATGTGATCCTTGATCAGCTTGGCCGCTTGCCCGATGGCATCCTGAGGGGAGATCGAACCGTTGGTCCAGACCTCAAGCGACAGCTTGTCGTAATCGGTCATCTGGCCGAACCGGGCCGCCTCGACGGTGAAGTTGACCTTCCGGACGGGCGAGTGGACCGAGTCGATGGGGATGTAGCCGAGCGGCAGGTCCTCGTCGAAGTTGCGCTCGGCAGCGACATAGCCCCGGCTCTTCTTCAGCCGCATCTCGATGTAAAGGCGGCCGTTTTCGGAGACGGTGGCAATGTGCATATTGCGGTCGAGCACCTCGACGTCGGCGTCGGTCTCGATCTGGCCGCTCAGCACCTCGCCCGCCTCGTCGATGCGGAGGCGAGCGGTGCGCACGCCATCGCCCGTCATCTTGAACGGGACCTGCTTGAGGTTGAGGATGATGTCGGTGGCATCCTCGACCACGCCCGGAATCGGGCTGAATTCGTGGGCGACGCCCTCGATCCGCACGGCGGTGATGGCCGCCCCCTCGATCGAACTCAACAACACGCGGCGCAGGCCGTTGCCGATGGTGGTGCCGAACCCGCGCTCGAACGGCTGCGCCATGAACATGCCGTAGCGCTCGTTCAACGTCTCGGTGTTCGCCACCAGCCGCTTTGGTTTCTGGAAGCCTTTGAACATAATTCCTTTTCCCTCTGTCGACATCCGAATGACGGATTCGCGCGCCCGCGGCGCGCAACACTTACTTCGAATACAGCTCGACGATCAACTGCTCGTTCAACTGGATCTGCACCAGCTCGTCACGCCTCGGCATTCCGGTGACGCGGCCGCGCAGCGCCTCCCGATCCACCTCGAGCCAGTTCGGAACAGGCGCGTGGGCAGTGGCGTCACGGGCCGCCAGGATGGTCGTATTCTTCCTGCTTTTCTCGCGAACCTCCACGACATCGTTCGGTTTCACCAGGAACGAAGGAATGTTCACCTTCCTGCCGTTCACCTGGATGTGGCCATGGCGGACGACCTGCCGGCTCTGCGCCCGGCTGGTGCCGAAGCCCATGCGATAGACCACATTGTCCAGGCGGCGCTCGAGCATGCCGAGCAGGTTCTCGCCGGTAATACCCTTCATCTGCGCTGCTTTCTCGAACAGGTTGCGGAACTGGCCTTCAAGCAGCCCGTAGACGCGGCGCGCCTTCTGCTTTTCGCGCAACTGGAGCCCGTAGCCAACGATCTTGGGTTTACGGTCCTTGCCGTGCTGCCCCGGCGCGAAGTTGCGCTTTTCGATGGCGCACTTCTCGCTATGACAGCGCTCGCCTTTCAGAAACAGCTTCATGCCCTCTCGCCGGCATAGCCGGCAAACGGGGCCAATGTAACGTGCCAAGTCTTCCTCCTAACCTTTCTTCAGGTGCAGTTTACAGCCCGGCACGGGCCTTCTTCCTGCTTGCGCCATCGAGCCATTGTGCGATCGTGCCATCCAGCCATTGACGACGTCTGGCAGGCGCCCGATCATCCGATCCCCCGATGGCCCGATTCCTAAACTCTCCGCCGCTTGGGCGGGCGGCAGCCGTTGTGCGGGATCGGGGTGACATCCTTGATTCCTTTCACCTCGAGGCCCGCGGTCGCCAGCGCACGGATAGCCGACTCCCGGCCCGCTCCCGGCCCGCTGACGCGCACATCCACGCTCCGCATGCCCGCCTCCCGCGCTTTGTTGGCGGCAGTGAGGGAAGCCTGCTGGGCGGCAAACGGCGTCCCTTTGCGCGAGCCACGGAAGCCGAGCGACCCCGCGCTCGACCAGGCGACGATGTTGCCGGTCGGGTCGGCCACGCTGACGATGGTGTTGTTGAAGGTCGCCTGGATGTGCACGATACCCGCGGGCACAACCTTCTTCTCCTTCTTCTTGAAGACTTTCTTCTTGCCTGCTTTCGCTGGTGCTTTCGCCATGTCATCTGCGGGTCGTGGCCGGCGGAAAACGGAGACCGGCGCCTACAACCCGAAACCCCCTTTAGGTCTTCGCCGTCGATTTCTTCTTATTCGCGATGGTGCCGCGGCGCGGACCCTTGCGCGTGCGCGCGTTGGTGTGAGTCCGCTGGCCCCGGACGGGGAGGCCGCGGCGGTGCCGCAAGCCACGGTAAGCGCCCATCTCTATGAGACGCTTGACGTTCATCGAGACTTCTTTCCGCAGGTCGCCTTCGACGGCGCCTTCTTCCTCGATAATCTGTCGGATTCGGCTCACCTCTTCTTCAGTGAGGTCCGACACCCGCTTGTCCGGGTCCACTCCGGCCCGATACAGGATCGAGTTGGAGCGTGTCCGCCCGATCCCAAAGATGTATGTCAGCCCGATCTCGGCCCTCTTCTTGGAGGGCAGATCCACGCCGGCAATGCGCGCCATAGTTCCTCCTCTCCGCCCCTATCCTTGACGCTGTTTGTGTTTCGGGTTCGTGCAGATGACCCGGACCACGCCCTTGCGGTGGATCACCTTGCACTTGTCGCAGATCTTCTTCACGCTAGCGCGTACTTTCATGTCGCTTCCGTCTCAGCAGATGGCCGCTTTCTAGCCTTTCGTCAACAACCGGATGATGCGCCCCCGCGTTCTGTCGTGCGGGGACAACTCTACCAAAACTCTGTCCTTCGGGCGGAGCCGGACGAAGTTCGCCTGCTTCACCCCGGCCGCGTGCGCGATCACCTGTTCACGGCCCTCCAGCTCGAGCCGATAGGCCGCGTTCGGGAGCAACTCCAACACCACGGCGGCCACTCCGCGTTCCTTCTCCTGCTCCGGCGCCACGTCAGGCATCACCCGGCCTCGCCCCTAAGGGCTCGTCAGCACCAATGGGCCATTACTGGTCACCGCGACGCAGTGCTCGAAGTGCGCCGAGTAGGACCCATCCTTGGTCGCCGCGGTCCATCCATCGGCCAGGACCCTGGTTTCACCCCGCCCGGCGTTCACCATCGGCT
>Ga0233417_10000323_pt1 | contig 14074 bp, 9 predicted proteins | sample Sed_MG_FD_189023 | JGI IMG/M metagenome (GOLD analysis project Ga0233417, IMG submission 189023) | Sediment microbial communities from Lake Towuti, South Sulawesi, Indonesia - Sediment_Towuti_2014_0.5_MG | ecosystem: Environmental > Aquatic > Freshwater > Lake > Sediment | place: Indonesia... | reverse complement strand
TGGCTTGGATGGACTTCTATCACACCCACGGTCGTAACGCGGCGCAGACTTGCCGCCGCTTCGGCATCAGCCGCCAAACCTTCTATCGCTGGAAGCGCCGTTTCGACCCCCAGGATCTTTCCTCCTTAGCGGATCGCTCGCATCGTCCCCACCAGTGCCGGCGGCCGACCTGGTCCCCGCCCTGGCTCGAGCAGGTCTTGCGGCTCCGGCAGCAGTATCCGCGCTGGGGCAAAGACAAGCTGGCGGTCCTGCTGCGCCGCGCCGGCAGCCGGGTGTCCACCTCCATGGTGGGGCGCATTCTGTCTTACCTGAAAGCGCACGGCCGGCTGCATGAACCACTGCGCTTGGCCACCGCCGCACGACGACCGCGGAAGATCCGGCGTCGCCCCTGGGCCGTGCGCAAGCCCCCCTTTTGGCCCATTCAGCAGCCCGGGGACCTGGTGCAGATCGACACCAAAGAGCTGCGCCCGGTGCGTGGCGTGGTGCGCAAACACTTCTCGGCGCGCGATATGGTCTCGCGCTGGGACGTGCTGCAGGTCGCCGAGCGAGCCACCGCCGCTACCGCACTCGAGTTCCTCGATGCCCTGCTAGAACGCAGGCCCTTCCCGCTGCGCGCCCTGCAGGTGGACGGCGGCAGCGAGTTCGCCGCGGAGTTCGAGCAGGCTTGCCAAGCCCGCGGCCTGCCCCTGTTCGTGCTGCCGCGCTGCTCGCCGAAGCTCAATGGCCAGGTCGAGCGCGCCCATCGCACCCACAACGAAGAGTTCTATGAGATCACTCCCAGCGACTGGTCGTTGCCGCAACTCAATCAGCAACTCCGCATCTGGGAGACGATCTACAACACCGCCGCCCGCACCAGGCGCTGGATTACCAAACTCCTCAGGAGTTCATCGTTCAGTGGAAATCCAACCGAAAGGAGCCCGAGTGTCACTAATCTACTGGACGAGTACACGGCCTTGACAGAATACTCCTTGTAAATGGCCTCTGCATCGGGAATGATGGCAAAGAGGTTGACGGCGTAGAGCACTGTGTACAGTCTCGTCTTACTTCAACACATTCTCCCCGCTCATCCAGACGTACACGCGCTGAAACTTGCCGTCCTTCAAATACCAGTGGTTGACGTTCATCAGCGTGATGTGCGGGCCGCTGGGAGGATCCAACTCGACATGGAAGCGGGAGGAAACCGACTCCGCCTCCACGTCAACAATGGTCTCAAAATCGGTGTGCAGGATGGTGCGGTAATGAAAGAGTCGTTCAAACATGCCACGGATGCCGGTGTCGCGGCCCCGATGAACTGTGTGGGACGACTGGATGGTGAAGACAGCGTCCTCGTTGAAACAATCCAAGACTGCCTGAAGGTTCTTCAAATCCACGTTTCCGAAGTAGCGCTTTTCAGCTAACTCCACGTACCACTCGCGGGGTCGCGACGCATGCATACGGCCTCCGGCACATCGTTGGTTAGCTCGGTTTCCCCGGCGGTCTGGATTGAGGCTGCGGGGGGAAAGGTTTGGAGACCTCTTCCCCCGCGCTATCGTCCCTCAGAAGGTGAACTTCAGACCGAACTGTATGATCCGCGGCGAACGGGCACTGGTGATCTGCCCGAGGTTGGGGTTGACGTTGCGACCGGTGGGGCCTGGTACGAAGACCCGGTCGGGGATGTTGAAGTTCGGATGGTTGAAGATGTTGAAGAACTCGGCGCGGAAGTGTATCTGGTAGCGCTCGCGGATGCTGGTGATCTTCTGGATGGTGAAGTCCACATTGCTGAGCCCGTCCGCATCGAGCGTGTTGCGCCCGGTATTGCCGCGCTGAAAGGTAGTGAAACCCGGCACCTGGGGCGGCGCGTAGAAGACGGTCGGGTCGAACCAGCGTTGCGGTGTCCGATTGCCGGGATCAATCTTTCCGCTGCTGTCCTGGCTGGGCCGCGGAAAACGGAAGCCTGCGTTGCTCCCGCCGGGAAACTGGATGGTGAACGGTTGGCCCGACTGGAAGGTAAGGATGCCGCCCACCTGCCAGCCTTCGAGAAGCTTGCCCGCGAATCCGGCGCTCTGGCCCGCCCAACGTCGCCCAGGACCAAAGGGCAGGTCGTAGAGGAAGCTGGTGACCCACCGATTGCGCACATCAAAGTTGGAGCGACCGCGCTCGCATTTCAGGCAGAAGGAATCCTGCTCGCGCGTGGGGGCGCCGCCATTCTCGCGAGCGGAGGAGACGGTGTCGATCGCCTTCGAATAGGTGTAGGAACTGACGAACAGAAGTCCCTGGCTGAGCCGCTTCTCGACGCGCAGGAAGCCGCTGTTGAAGCTGCTGGTGGCACCACTGGCCTCCTGAATGAAGAACCCGAACTGAGGATTTTCAGGCGTACCCGCAGCCGGGCCGGTCAAGCGCTCCTGATTGGTGGTGGTGAGACGGTTGAGGTTGATGCCCGTCGTGCCCACGTAGGCCACCTCGACGACGAAATCGCTTCCGATCTGGTGCTGGAGGTTCAGGGTGTAGTGCTGGGCGTAGCCAATGGGCATGTCTACCTGCGGGCCGATTCCGCTGCCGGGAACATTGCCGACGGTGGTGTACATCTGGGAGTAGCTCAGCGGCGGAATCGGGACTCCAAACCGCGCGAGATCCACCAGCACCATCTGCTGCGTAAAGGGCAGCATGTTGCGGGAGTCGCTGGCGGCCGACCAGTCGCGCAGCGCATTGTAAATGCCGTAAGCGGCGCGCACGACCGTCTTGCCCTTGCCCGTCAGGTCGTAAGCGATGCCGAGGCGAGGGGCCACTCGCTTGAAATCGGTCTTGGTGAGGGAACGACCCAGGCCGCGCGAGCTGCCGGTGACGTAGTTGACCGGGGGCAGCCCGAAGGCCGCGAGCAGGGCGTTGTATTGCGCTGCCAGGCCCGCGGGGTCAGACACTTCCGAGGGCAGTTGTCCTCCGGCGATGATGATGGATTGGGTCGCCCGATCGTAGAGCGCCAGCCGGTTGCTCCGCTCATAGATGGGCGGGAAGATTTCGTAGCGCAACCCGGCGGTGATGGTGAGTCGCGGACTGGCGCGCCACTCGTCGTTGACGTAGATGCCCCACAGGTTGGTGCGGAAGCGGCCGGAGGTGTCGCCCCGGGTGCGGACGATGGCGAAGGGCCGGTCAATCAGGAAATCGGCGATGAAGTTCCCGGTGACCGGGAAGGTCTGAAACACGGGAAAGCCGCGGGTGAAGAAGTTGCTGGTGGTATTGAAATAGACGACGTGAACGTCGCCGCCGAACTTCAACGCGTGGCGCCCGCGAGTCCACGAGAGGTTGTCACTGAACTGGATGATGTTGTTCTCGCGGAACAGGGGATTAAACACATCCGAGTCTCCGAACTGCGACAAACCGTTTACCGTGAAGGCCGGGAAGCCGCGGTCGCGCCGGTCAATCTGCGGGCCGGAAAGACCAAGGACATCCGTGGCAAAGTTGACGTCGTTGATGGCAAAGCGTCTGCCATCGTAGTGGTTCCATCCCACGCGGAACTCGTTGATCAAGTTCAAGCGCAAGACATAGGTCCAACCCCCGGCCAGGTTCTGGCTGTCGTCGGGCACCGGAGTGCCGAAGCCGGGCGGGGGTGGCGGATCGAAGGTCAAGATGTTGTCCCCGAAGGGAAAGATTTGGTCGGACCGTGCCCAGATATACCGGGCAAAGATGGAGTGGCTGTCGCTGAAGCGGTGATCCACGCGGGCCAAGAACTGGTCGCGGTCTTCCGCACGCGTGTCCACGCTGACGTGGTTTAGCCCGGGCGTGCCAGGAGATAGATTGGGCACCGGGAAAAAATCGGAGATGATTCGATTCGCCACCGGCCCGAAGCGCCCGGCGGGAATCGTGGTTGTAAAGGTGCCGGGAGTGGGTCCGCCCGAGCAGACGAAAGGCCCTCCGGGGGCAGTAGGGCTGGGATCGTTGAGGCAAGCCTGCAGGCCACTGAAGATGCCTGTGCGTTGCTGGGAAGTGGGCAATGCGGAAAGCACCGTCTGCCCTTGACGAACACGAAGCCCCTCGTAGGAGGCAAAGAAGAATGTCTTATCTCTGCGGATGGGTCCGCCGAGGCTCAATCCAAACTGATTTTGCTGGAAGGGCGGCTTGCTGCCCGGAAGGTCGAAGAAGTTGCGCGCATCGAGGACGTCGTTGCGCAAGAATTCGTAGACGGAGCCGTGCAGCTCGTTGGTGCCCGACTTGGTGGAAACATTGATCTGACCGGATGCGAACATGCCGGCTTCAGCGGTGTAGGAGTTTTGCAGCACCTTGAATTCCTGGATCGCGTCCACGTTAGGGGTCAGGGTGAGGGTATTGAAGTAGTGGTCGATCGCCGTGATCCCGTCCACCAGGAAATTGTTTTGGTCGTCGCGGCCGCCGCTGACGACGAATCCCAGGCTGCCCGAGGGCGTGCCGAAGAAGTCCTGGGTGCCGCCCTGCTGGCCGACGGTGACGTTGGCCGTGAGCAGGGCAAGTTGTTGGAAGTTACGCCCGTTCAGGGGCAGGTTGACGATCCGGTTGTTTTCGATGACGTCGGCGATGGTCGCGCCGGACGTATCGGCCAGCGGAGGAGCGCCGGTCACCTCCACCTGCTGGGAGAGTTCGCCCAATTGCAGGCGCACATCTATGCGCGCGGTTTGGTCAATCTCCAGCACAATGTCCTTGACCACTTCCCGCCGAAAACCCGTAGCCTCGACGGTGATGGCGTATTTGCCGATCGGCAACAGCTCGACGCGGTAGAATCCACTGGAGTTCGTAGTTGTAGACCTCTCGAGGTTTGTGCCTACGTTGCGGGCAACAACCTTGGCCGCGCTCACGGCTCCTTCGGAAGGATCTGTTACCGTGCCGACAATCGTGCCAGTGGTGCGCTGCGCCCATCCTGCAGGCGCCGCCAGGATGAACAGCACGAGAAAAGCCAGGCCAGCTTTGCATGCGAATCCACCCGGAAATCGCATTGTTACCCCCTCTTCATCCGCCAAGCGGACGGTATTCTCAAGATTGGACCAACCCCAAACCTGTATCTGCGACCCCAGAATCAAGAGTCTCCGGCCTGAGCTGCGGATCGTTCGTCGGACCTGGTCCGGCGCACGTTTTCGAGGTAGTCGAGCACCTCAGCGACCGGGACTACGTCCCCGTACTTGGCATCGATATCAAAGAGATTGGCTTCGTGGGGCCCCTGCGCGCGGTCTCCGACGGCCTCCACCGGCACAATGGCATGCAACCCATATTGCAGCGCATCCACTGCGGTTGCGCGCACACACCCGCTCGTGGTGCAGCCGGTGATGATCAACGTGTCGATGCCTTGGGCACTCAGGGTCGAAGCCAATTCGGTGCCGAAGAATGCGGATGCGTATTTCTTTCGGATCAAAATCTCGCCGGCCTGACGACCCAGCCGCGGATCGAGCTCCACCCAGCGCGTGCCAGCTACCAGCCACTTCAGGCTGGGCACCTTTTTGGGAAACAGCCCTGCATCCAGCATGCCGGGGTCGTATTCAACGGTCGTGAAGATGACCGGGACGGATGACTGGCGAGCGGCTTCAAGAATCCGAACGGTGTGGGCCAGAGGGCCCTCCAAGTCACCGTGCAGTGGAGACGCGGGGTCGGTGAAGCCGAGGATGTAGTCCACGGCGATCACTGCCGGCCGCTGGCCATACCCCACGCGTCCGGCCAATCCCCGTTGGCCGTACAAGGCGCGAATTTCGTCGTACGACTTGCCGTTCATTGGACCTGCCATCCAAACGCAAGCGCTCGACTGCTGAAAATCAACCCGTCGCCCGCTGTGCTTCCTGCCGTTCACGGGCACGCCGGAAGAGTCTTTCCCGCGTGCCTGCGGCAAGCACAAAACTGGGGAGCGGCCGACCCAGAAAATCTTGCGCCATTCTCGACGCCACCATCACACCTTCGGTGTCAATGCCAGTTCCGAGGCCCATTTCGTTTAGCATGTTCACAAGGTCCTCGGTGGGGATGTTGCCCGTGGCGCCGGCGACGACCACGGGCGAGCCTCCGAGGCCCCCGATCGAGGAGTCGAACGTGTCAATCCCTTCATCGAGAGCCGCCAGCACGTTGGCCAGGCCCAGCCCGCGTGTGTTGTGGAGGTGGAGCGAGAAGTGCACGCGCGGAAACCCATCCTGCAGGCGACGCATCATCCGGCGCACCTGAGACGGGTTGGCGACGCCGATGGAATCGGCAATCGACACTTCCGAATAGCCCATCGCCACCACCTTGCCGGTCAGATCCACGATGCGATCCTCGGGGATTGGTCCCTCCAACGGGCATCCAAAACTGAGCCCGATCACAACCTCCGCCTCTACGTCGTTCGCCCGGCCCAAGGCGATCAATTCCTCGCAAGTGCGCAGAGATTCCTCCACGGTCATACCGACGTTGCGGAGGTTGTAGGACTGGCTGGGGCAAATCACGATCTTCATCGCATCTACGCCCGCGGCGATGGCGCGCTGGGCACCCTTCAAGTTGGGAACGAGCCCGATGTAGACGACTCCCCGCGTGCGGTCAACAGCGCGCATCACCTCCTCGGCGTCGCGCATCTGTTCGATCACCTTGGGATTCACGAAGGAGGTCACTTCCATCCGGCGAATTCCGGCGCGCACCAACCCGTCGATGATGGCGACCTTGGTTTCCGTGGGGATAAACGTCTTCTCCATTTGGAAACCATCCCGCGGCCCCACTTCGACGATGGTCACCTGGGCAGGCAGTGCCATGGGGCTAGCTCGGGTCCACGAGTTGAGTCATCAGGCCGAATGTCTCATCCGGGTCGATATCCACGAGTTTCCATCCTTCGAGGCCGCGCCGGGGACTGTCGTTCATGAGCTTCACATCGTTCCGCTGCAGATGAGCCACCATGCCGGCGAGGTCTTCCACCTCATAGGCAATGTGGTAAAAGCCTTCCCCATGCTCGTCCAGAAACCGCTTCACAGGGCTGTCTTCCCGGATGGGCTGGACAAGTACGATCCAGGTGTTGCCCAGGCGAAAGCGAGCCAGGTCGACGCCGCGACTCTCCAAGCGCTCGCGTTTTTCCAGAGGCACATTAAACAGTTTGCGGTACTGGGCCACGGCCCGGTCCAGGTCGCGCACGACGTAATCAATGTGGTGAATCCCCTTCAGACTCACTCCGCCTCCCGGTTACGCCCCTTCCGGCGCGCGCAATGAGCCTGGCTGAGGTTGCGATGCGATGGTTTTGCATCGGAGCCGCTTTTGTTCGACAATCGGGTGCGGTGAGGAGCCCTTCCGCAGCTTGGCGTCTGGCATGTACGGCACACGATCATCGGGACCTGCGCGCGTCGCTTGACTACTGTTTCGAATTTGTGACAATTGGTGTGGATATATATCACAAGACCGAGCGTGTCAAGCGAAACCTCTCCCCCAGGCCGGGCCGCGGGCAAGAGCAGGGGCGCCGGCTGACCAAAGCTGGAACTGCTGGAGGATCACCCATGGAATTCGTCCTCGATAACCATAGCCCCTTGCCGGCTCACTTGCAGATCCAGGAGCAGATCAAACTCGCCCTGCTCCTGGGCCGGCTGCGACCCGGGGATACGCTGCCATCGATCCGCGACGTGGAGAAACAGATTCGCGTCAGCCGGAATATCGTCCGCAAGGCCTACCTAGCCCTGCAGCGAGCCGGCATTCTGAATCTCCGTCACGGCAAAGGGGTGCTGGTGGAAAAGCAGCTCAGCTACGGGGAGCGGGCCAACATCATGCAGCAATGCGAATCCCTATCCACGGAGATTCTGGGTAAGGCGGAGCGTTTGGGAATCTCCCCCTCGGCGTTTGCCCGCTACCTGTATCAGCAGGCCCGCGAGCGGGAGCGCAGTGCGCCCTCCCTAATTTTCGTGGACGCCACTAAACGGCTAGCCCTGGAACGCGCGACGAAGATTTCGTCGTTTTGGCATGTCAATGTGCCCGGCATCTCGATGGACGAGCTGGAAGCGATGAAGCGGAACGGCTTCGGGGGCGTGCGCACGATCCTGACCAACTACCTGCGCTTGGACCAAGTGCGGCGGATCGTGGGCCGGGCAAGGGTGCAGGTGATGCCCCTGAGCCTGGTCTTCACCGGGGCCATGCGGGAGGAATTTCGGCGGCTGCCTGCCCAGGCTTCGGTGGTCCTGGTTGTGGACGATCGGGACTACCCCTCGCTGGCCCTGATCCTGGAGAGCTATCGGCAGGTGCTGGTGGATCCTTCGGTGAAGCTGACCGCGTTGCCGCGCAGCCGCATCCGGGACCTCGAGAAGTTCGTGAAGTCCTCAAAGTATCAGAAAGTGATTTTCAGCAATCGAATCTGGGAGGAGGTGCCCGACCGGCTGAAAAAGCACTCCCGCGTGACCCGGCCGATGCTGGAGATTGACTTGGCCTCACTGGAAAGCGTCCGGATTGATGCCGGCGTGGTGATTTAGTGTCGTCCCATCCCCGGACCGCTTTGCACGCGCCCGTAGCTCCCACGCCAGCCCTGGCGCGGCCACGCCCCGAGCACAACAGCCAATCGTCGTGCGGGTTCCCGCCCGGGCGGCCCCCGGAGACGACCCCAGGTGACTAGATGACGCCTTCGGCTTCGAGCTCCCGCAGTTGCTGGTCGGAGTATCCCAGAATCTCGCCCAGGACTTCCCGGTTGTGCGCACCCAGCGGTGGTCCCACCCACTCGGTTCCCCCCGGCGTCTCGCTCAACTTGGGAACGAGAGTGGGAAGCTTTACTGTTTCCCCGTCTTCCAAGGTCAAGTCCTCGAAAAGCCCGCGCTGCTGAAAGTGCGGGTCGGCCAGCATGTCGGCCACGGAATAGATGGGGCCCACCGGGACGGTGGCCTCCTCCAGTACCCGCACGACCTCTTCGAGCGGGTGCTGACTGGTCCAAGCAATGATGGCCTGATCAATTTCGTCCACGTGCTGGACGCGATCGTTGTTGTGCTCGAAGCGAGGGTCTTCGGCCATGTCCGGGCGGCCAATGGCGCGCATCATGCGCTTGAAGATGCTGTCGCTATTGCCGCCAATGATGATGTACTTGCCGTCGCGGCAGGGGTAGGTGCCGGTGGGAACAATTCCCGATAGCCGCGTGCCTTCGCGCTCGCGGATGATGCTGCACTTGTCGTATTCGGGCACGATCCCTTCCATCATGTTGTAAACGGCCTCATAGATGGCCACGTCTACCATCTGGCCGGTTCCCGTGCCAGCTACATCGCGCCGGTAAACCGCCATCAGGATGCCGAGTGCGGCGTGCAAGCCAGCAAGGGAGTCGCCCAGGCTCAGGTTGGGCCGCACGGGCGGGCGATCCGGATACCCGGTCACGTAGCGCAGCCCGCCGGCACCTTCGGCCACCGATGCGAACCCCGGCTTGGGCGCATACGGGCCCGTTTGTCCCCAACCGGAAATACGCGCCATGATGATTCGCGGGTTGATCTTCCTGAGGTCCTCGTAGCCCAGGCCCCATTTCTCCATTGTGCCGGGCTTGAAGTTTTCCAGAACAACGTCTGCATTCTTGACGAGCTCGCGGATGATCTGCTGACCTTTGGGAACACGCAGGTTCACGGTGATGCACTTCTTGTTCCGCCCGAGGATGTACCACCACAGCGCCGTGCCCTTGTGCAGAGCGCGCCAGGTGCGGAGCGGATCGCCAACGCCGGGCGGCTCGACCTTGATCACTTCCGCGCCGAAATAGGCCATCAGGACAGAAGCAAAGGGGCCCGCGAGGAGCTGTCCCATCTCGAGCACGCGCAGTCCCTCGAGCGGTTTGGCCTTCGCTGGCAAAACATTCTCGCCGTTCATGTATCGCCCTGTGGACCTCTGGCCTGTGGCCATCACGGGGAGGCAACCTTTTCAGCTTGCCGCCGGACAGGTTTGGTGGATGAAGGCAGATCTCGCCGCCGGACTCCGATAGGCTCGGGAACCGGCCCAAACATGTATTTCTCGACCTGACCCCGTTCCTTCCTCATCCGGGAACGGAGGCTCTCGGTGGCCGGCGGGTCAATCGCCAAGCTCTGCGGGTCCAGCACGACGCCATAGTCTGACTGCGCCTTTTCCCGCGAAACCAGGCAGCGCTGCACATCGATCTGGACGCGTTCGGCAGGACGGTCGAGGGGGTCTTTCCAGCCGCCACCTCCTGCCGTCCGATAGATCAGGCGATCCCCTCGGGACACCCGTATTCCGGTGATTTTCGAGGGGAGCTCAACTTGCTCTCCGTTCGCCCGGATCAGCCGCTTGGTGCTGACTGTGCCGGGTCGCCCGCCCAGAATTCCCCAAGGCTGGGAACGCTCGCGGTCATCATGAACGGCGATCTCTCCGTCGGACTCAAAGCGGTATACCTTGTGCACTCCGTTGCCGCCGCGATGGAATCCCGCGCCGCCGGAATCGATCAAAGATCCGTACTCCAGCACAGTCACCGGGTAGTAGGTTTCCAGATACTCGCTGGGGATATTTTCAAACAGCGGCCACCAGGAGTGCGCATCCATGCCGTCGCCGACGGGACGTCCGGGGATGCCGCCAAAGCTGATCTCCATCAAATGAAAGAACTCGCCGCTTGGATCGTAACCGTTGTACAGCAGGTAGGGCGATGTGCCGTAACCGGCGGCGGTGGTCAGTTCCGGTGACTGGTTTCCCAGCGCCCCTCCTAGGACGTCAAACAGCCGCGTCAGCGCGTGCGTCCGGCATCCCAGCGCCGCAGGGAACTTGGGCAGGATGATGGTGCCTTCCGGCTGGCGCACATGCAGCAGCGGATAGAAGCCATCGTTGAAAAGGATCTGCGGGTCAAACACCATGATGAGATAGACGCCGATAAACATCTTGAACATTTCCTCGTTCAAGTAGAAGTTGATCGGCCCCGGGGCCTGCTCGTCGGTGCCCGTCCAGTCGAAGTGGCCGTGCTCGCCCTCGCGCCAGATGGTGAGCTTCATCTTGTAGGGGCCATTGCCGCGCCCATCGTCGTCCACGTAGTCTTCGAAGCTGACCTTCCGCTCGGGCAGGTTCTTGACGATGAGTTGGGCCATGGCCCGGTAGGTGCGCTCCAGCAACGCTTCGCAGGCGGCCAGGTAAATGTCCCGGCCGAAGCGCTCGCAAAGCTCCTTCACGCGTTTGTCCGCGGTCCGGCAGGCGGCGATGATGGCCATCAGGTCGAAATAGTTCATCGTGGGCATGCGCGAGTTGTTCAGCAGGAGGTCGAGTACGTCCTCGTTGAGCCTGCCTCGTTCGAAAATTTTCACCGCCGGAACGCGGAGCCCTTCACCGAAGATGGTGGTGGCGTCGGTCGGCAGGCTGCCGGAAACCGGCCCGCCCACGTCAATGGTGTGACCAAACTGTGAGCCCCAGCCCACCAACTCCCCGCGGTAGAAAATGGGGATGAGCACCATCCAGTCGTTGATGTGGGAGATCGCGCCCCTGCACTTGTAGGGGTCGCTCATTAAGAAGACGTCGCCTTCCTCGATGCCGCGCTTCCAGTCGCGAATGAATCCGCTGATATAGGAGCCGAATTGACCAACCACCATACGCCCATCGGGCGTGCAAATCATGGGGAAGCCGTCGTGCTGCTCGCGGATCACCGGAGACATCGCCGAGCGGAACAATACCGTATCCATCTCAAAGCGGGCGTTCCGCAGGGCGTTCTCAATGATGTCGAGAGTGATCTTGTCCACTTCGGGCAGCTTCCGCCTCGCTCTCACCAGGTGCAGGCCTGCCTGTCCTGCTCGCGAACTCTTTCTGCTTTTCCCGGCCTTCTTTCTCATGGAGATTGCTCCCCGAGTGCGTGGCGGTTCGCGGCCCGATTTCCAGGGCGCGCCTTCGACCCTTTGTCCCTGCTTCTCTTTCCTCAGCGTTGCCGGCCACGGCCGTTGCGCGCCCCGCCGCCCCTTCCGCCTCGATGGCCTTCCGGCCAAACCAGAATGTTCAGGTAAGCATCTACTTCGCCGTAGTGCCCTGGCAAGATGAGCCCGGTGGAATCGCTTTGGGTGATAACCGCGGGCCCCTCGATGCGGTTCCCTGCACGGAGTCGAGCACGGTCGTACACGGCGGCGGCAATCCATTTCCCGCGGAAGTAGATTTTGCGCTTTTCAGTCCGTGCCGACGCGGCATGGCGGCCCGCCGGCTGGTGTCGGCGCAACTCCACCTTGGGCACAATGCCCAGGGCGACGGCGCGCAAGTTTACGATTTCCACTACGTGTTCAATATTAAAGGCGTAGTTCTGGTAGTGGACCTGACGGAAATTCTGAATAATCTTCTGCAACCCGCGCTGGTCGTCGAGCCAGTCGAGCTCGACATCAATGGGAAACTCGTATCCCTGACGGTAATAGCGCATATCGATCTGATATCGGATCTGCTGGTTCTTTGGCAGAATGTGCTCGGATTGCAACCAGGATCGGGCCTGCTGCCCCAAATCTTCCAGACTTTTGCGAATTTCTCGGGGGTCGATCTGCTCGACGGTACGGATCACGGTTCGCGAGAATTCGCTTTTGATGTCGGAGTGCAAGAACCCTAAGGCCGAGAGCACGCCGGGAGTCGGCGGAATAATTGCCGGCCACGAGCCGATCAGGATGGAAAGCGCGTTGGCATGCAGCGGGCCGGCGCCTCCCAGCGCCACCAGGGCAAACTCGCGCGGGTCGTAACCCCGGCGGACCGAAACCAGGCGTAGAGCGCCGAACATGTTTTCGTTGACGATGTCATAGATGCCCGCCGCCGCGGCCTCCAGCGAGAGACCCATGGCGTCGGCGATCTTTTGAACCGCCTGGGCCGCCAGTGCTTCATCCAGAACCATCTCACCGCCGAGCAGCCGCGGTGGCAGATATCCCAGCACGACGTTGGCATCGGTCACCGTGGGTTCCGTGCCCCCCTTGCCGTACGAGGCCGGACCCGGTTCGGCCCCGGCCGATTGCGGGCCCACGCGCAGCGCTCCCGTAAGTGGAACGTGCGCGATGGAACCACCCCCAGCGCCGACCGTGCGCACATCCACGCTGGGCACCTTGATGGGATACTGCCCGACGTGCGTATCGCGCACCACATTGGGTTTTCCTCCGCGCGAGATGGCCACGTCCGTCGAGGTCCCACCCATGTCAAAGGACAGCACGTTGGAAAAACCGGTGAGTTCTCCGATGTAGGCAGCCGCAACAGCGCCTCCTGACGGTCCCGAGAGCAGCGTATTCGCCGGTCGCTCGGCAGCATGTTCCAGACTCATGACCCCGCCGTCCGAGCGCACAATGTGCATGACGGCAGAGAGGTGCGCTTCATCCAGCTTTTGTCGCATGCCGCTCAGGTACACACGCATCTTAGGCCGCAGGTAGGAGTTCATGACCGTGGTCAGCGTGCGTTCGTATTCCCGGAACTCGGGCAGGATGTCCGTGGAGACGGTCACGGGCAGATTGGGGTACATGCGGTGGGCAATTTTCAGGATCTGCAGTTCGTGGGCCGGATTGGCATAAGAATTGATCAGCGAAACCGTGAGCGCCTCGATGCCGGCCTCATGAAGCTCGCGAATGTGCGCCCGCACTTCGTTTTCGTCCACGGGCGATTGCTCGAGGCCACGGGCGCTCATGCGGGCGCTGATCCCGCGGGTCAGCTCCAACGGGGCCAGCGGATCGGGTTTGATCATAATGATCCAACCGGCCAGCGGGCCCGGCGTCTGCCCGCGGGCCACATGAAGAATCTGCTCGAACCCCTTGGTCGTGATCAAGCCCACCCGCGCGCCCTTCTCTTCGAGCACGGTGTTGGTGGCCACGGTCGTGCCGTGGAGAATCAACGAGATCTTGTTGGGGTCGATTCCGGCCAGGTGAGCCACCTTGTGAATGCCCGTCAGCACGCCGACGGAAAGGTCGGTCGGGGTCGAAGGAGTTTTCGCCAAGACCAACTCCCCCGTCCGCTCGCGGAACAGGAGCAGGTCAGTAAATGTTCCGCCAACATCCACTGCGAGCCGGTAGCCCAAAAATTCACTCCTCGCGTCGTGCGGTGCCACCTAAAGTGCTCCCCAGCCGGCGGACGACATCGGCGCGATGATAAATCAATTGTCTGAAAAATCAAACAGAAAATCTACCCGCCTCAGCTTTGGCCGACTCTGCCGTGAGACCCATGACCCTTGCGGGCAGAAGCCGGCGCGCAGTTATTGTCCCTACCA
>Ga0233417_10000322_pt1 | contig 14113 bp, 9 predicted proteins | sample Sed_MG_FD_189023 | JGI IMG/M metagenome (GOLD analysis project Ga0233417, IMG submission 189023) | Sediment microbial communities from Lake Towuti, South Sulawesi, Indonesia - Sediment_Towuti_2014_0.5_MG | ecosystem: Environmental > Aquatic > Freshwater > Lake > Sediment | place: Indonesia... | reverse complement strand
GGAAGCGGCCCAGCTCGCCCTCGACGCCGCCCTTCTCGTGAGCCCCCTGCCGCCCGAGGCGGGTGAAGACCGACTCATAGAGGTAGTGCGAGCGCAAGGCGACGAAGCGGTCCTGCTCGACCCGCCGGCGGCCGCGCAGCACCTGCTTGACTGCGGAGCGCAGGTTGTCGTAGCGGACGAGCGCAAAGACCCCGCCGAAGAAGCTGAACGCCTCCACGTGCGCCTGCAGGAAGGCCTGCTGCGTCTGCCGCTCGAAGGCGGTGACGAAGGTCGCCCCCGAGTAGCAGGCGCGCATCAGGAAGAGCTGCACCGTCTGCCTGAGGCCGGCGATCTCGACCACCGCCTCGCCCCAGTCGACCTCCGCCTCCTGCCCGGGCTCGTACACCTGCGGCACGAACGCCTCCTCCGGAGGCTCGCCCAGCTCGCGCCGGCGGCGGCGCACGTACTCGCGCACCGTCGTCTCGGCGACGTCGGCTCCGTGCTCGTCGACGAGCCGCTGCCAGATCCGCTTCGCCGTGTGCCGCTGCTTGCGCGGCGCCTCCCGGTCGGCGGTCAACCACCGGTCGATCAGCGGCCGATATGGACCCAGCTTCGGTGCCGGCCGCCCCGCCGGGCGCTTGCGTGGCGGCGGCAGCGCCGAGGCGAGCGCCTGCCGCACGGCTCGCCGATGGACGCCGTGCCGGCGCGCCAGCTCCCTGATCGACAGCCCTTCCCGCTCGCGATCCCTACGGATCCGCTCGAACTGCTCCACCCTCGATCCCATCCTCTCTGCGACCTCCCGCTCGGGCTCCGAAAAGCCCGAACGCTCGGGTCACGATCGGACGGGGGTGGGGCCAAATCAGGCCGTCGTAGTGGGGCCAACTCAGACCGTCGCGCTCACACGGAGCGTGATTAGGTTGAGGCGCCGCCTGAGGGCTCTACGCGGAAGCGGACGGTCAGCGGGCGGAGCAGACGAAAGCGCAACCGGCTCGGCGAACTTCTGGTCCTTGCCCCATCTGCGACGCCGAAAGCCGGTCGGTAGCAGTAGCGTGCTGCCCGCGGAACGGTCGCAGTCGAGCTCAGTACGTCATCCGCTGCGCCGCGACCAGGCCCGCTAACCAGTAGCGGCCACCGTGACCGTCGCGACCAACAGCAGCCGCCGATCTGCCGGTGTCACACGTCTGCGAGCACCGAAGCTGGGCGGCGGGAAGGCGAAACCCCAGAGTCCACTGCCGGCAGGTCGTGTCTGAGTTCATGACGTGCCGTTTCGCTCCGTCGATGTGTGCCGTCGGCCTCACCGGCTCAACCTTCGGATTAGTCTTCCGGACGTGCGGGTCGCGCTTGCGAAACACGTGCCAGGCGCTGTTGTCGCCTGCGCCGGATTCGCCATCGTCATCCACGGCGCAGCGGCCGCGCCAGCAGCTGCCTCGCGGACGCCGTTCCGCGGGACGATCTCGCGCATCGACGCGCCGCAGGCGAAGCGAATGACCGGGCTCTCGTGGCGGCCCGCGTGCCCGGTTCCGCTACGCGACCTGCGGCTCCTGCGGCTCACGTACGTACGATTCGACGGGACGGTCGCCGGCGGCCGCTTGATCGTGCACCGGGACGTCGCGCGCGACGTCGTTAGCGTGTTTCGCGGTCTCTACGCCGCCCGTTTCCCGATACGTCGGATGGTTCTGATCGACGCGTACGGCGCGTCTGACTTCCGCTCGATCGAGGCCGACAATACGAGCGCGTTCAACTGCCGCTTCGTTGACGGTACGACGCGTTGGTCGGAGCACGCCTACGGGCGGGCGCTAGACATCAATCCGATCGAGAACCCTTACGTCTCGGGCGGCCGCACCTCGCACCGGGCGAGCGTGCCGTACCTCGACCGCTCTCGCCGCCGCTCGGGGATGGCAATTGAAGGCAATGTGCTCGTGCGTGCCTTCGACGCTGTTGGCTGGGGCTGGGGAGGGCGCTGGGCGGCCATAAAGGACTACCAGCACTTCTCGGCAAGTGGGCGGTAGGTCGTCCGAAAAGCCCAGCTGGCAAATGCCCGCGATCGTCGCGATCGTCCCACCGCCCGAGCCGCTGCTCGGTCTCGTCCCGAGGCTGGCGGCTGCCACCGCACCACCCGCACCGAGTCAAAGCCTCATCGATTTCGAGTATCTCGGTTGACCGCGGAAAGGCGATCCCTATACGCCGAGGTTGACTCGGGTCGCGTACGCCGGGTCGGGGACGGGCTCGACGTAGGGGTCGCTCGGGTCGGGATCCAGCTCGTGGAGCCCGTCGTAGATCTCGAACACTGCTCCACTCACTGCCGCCTCCGGAATGTCGACCCAGACCAGGAAGTTGTCTTCGCCGTTGAAGTCCTGCTCTGCCCCGTTGTTGTCCAGGTCGTCGTAGATAGCTCCGTCGCCGCCCCTGATGTGCATGTTCTCGACGAACTCGAAGCCCCAGGGGCCGGAGTTCTCTTCTGGAATGGTGATCTTGAAGCTGAGCCAGACCCCGTTCTCGGCCTCCGGCGTCTCGCCGAGGATGTCCGGCACGGGTGCCGTGTCGCTCGTCTCGACATCCGAGACCGTGAAAGCGTCCCCCCTCCACGTGGCGGTTTCCCCGGCGTTGACCACGGTGCCGGTCGTGGTCGTGTCCGTACCACTCGTCGTGTCCGTCGACGTCAGCTCGGTTGTCGCGGTCGTGTCCGTGGTCGTCGTGCCTTCGGCGCCGGAGCTCGAGCTACCGCCGCCGCAGCCCGCGAGAGCCGCCACGAGGCCGACAAGCAGAATTGCCGTTCCGATCCATCCCGCTGAGGTTCGCTGTCGCATCAGAGCTCGCCGCCTTCCCCGTCGCTCTTGAGGCAAGCGGTCGTTCCGGTCACGCCCGCACCGCCACTGTGCGCTTCGACTTCGTGGTGTTCCCGGCCTTGTCAGTGGCCTTCACGGTGATCACGGCCCGTGCTCGCTGGCCCGGCTTGAGGAGCTTGCGGAACCGTTTCTGCTCGGTTCCCGGACAGTGGAGCACGAGCGTTCGCTTCCCAGCGGCCAGCTTCGCCGTCGCCCGGGATAGGCCGAATACATACTTCGTACCAAGGATCGTCACCGAGCCGGAGGCAGCGAGCGAGCACGACGTGTTGCACGTAGCCGTGACGGTGATCCCCTTCTGGGTCAGCAGCTGCTGCGTGGACGCCCCGCCAAGGGTCAGAGTCAAGCCCGCGTCTGCCGTGACCTTTCGCACACGCCCCCAACCTTCGGCGATGTAGAGGTTCCCGAGCCGGTCAAGCGCTAGCCCGTCGGGTGCCCGCAGCAGCGCCGAGGTTGCCGGGCCACCGTCCCCGGGGTTGGCGCGCCCCCCGCCAGCGAAGGTTGTGATCGTCCCGCCGGGGCTCACCTTGCGCACACTGCCGCCCGCGCTGATGTAGACGTTCCCCTGCGCATCTACAACCATCCCCTGCGGGTGCTGTATGCGCGCCGAGGTCGCCGGGCCGCCATCGCCGTCTCCGTCATTGGCCGCTTCACCCGTGCCGGCGAACGTGGTGATCGTCCCGCTGGGGCTCACCTTGCGCACACGATTGTTGTCGCGGTCGGCGATGTAGACGTTTCCCTTCTCGTCCACCGCCAACCCAAATGGCGAGAACAGCTTCGCCGCGGTCGCTCGGCCGCCGTCCCCGGAAAAGCCCTGCACGCCGGTTCCGGCGAACGTCGTGATCGTCCCGGTGGGGCTCACCTTGCGCACGCGAAAGTGGTCGTGGTCGGCGATGTAGACGTTTCCCTGCCCATCCACAGCTACCCCATAGGGATTGCGCAGCTGCGCCGAGGTCGCCGGGCCGCCGTCCCCGAAAGAGCCGCTGCCGTAAGCACCCGTGCCGGCGAAGGTCGTGATCGTCCCGCCAGGGCTGACCTTGCGCACACGGTTGTTGTAGCGGTCGGAGATGTAGACGTTTCCCTGCCCGTCCACCGCCACCCCGTACGGAGTGCCGACACGCGCCGACGTCGCCGGGCCGCCGTCCCCCGAATAGCCGGCCCCGCCTGTACCGGCGAATGTGGAGATCGTCCCCTCGCGGTTCACTTTGCGCACGCGGCTGCCGCTGTGGTCCGCGATGTAGACGTTCCCCTGTGCGTCAACCGCAACCCCCGTCGGGGCGTACAGCTTCGCCGCGGTCGCCGGGCCGCCGTCCCCGGAAAAGCCCTGCACGCCGGTGCCGGCGATCGTCGTGATCGTCCCGCTGCTCGAGACGCCGAGCGCGGCCGTCGCACCGGCAACGGCGATCGTTGCAACCGCAAGGCCGATCACCAATCGTGTTCGCAAAGCGCATACAGCCACAGCCGCACCTCCCTGATTTCGTGCCCGCCTCTTGGGAGCTGGTGCGAAGCGGGGCCGCAGCGCCCAGTTCTCGCGCGCATCCTCACTTTGTCGAGGTGCGAAGTCAACCCTCTGCCGGAGTCTCGTACGCATCGCGTCTCCTCTCGCTGTCGATTGCATCGCGAGGACGGTACGCCCGGCGTGCGCCCGTGTCGTTGGCCACGGACACGGCCCGAACGTCACCGCGAACACACAGAAGTCACACGGCCGCGACGCCGAAGGCGAGGCGACGCTTCGTCATTGATGGCGGAACCCCACCGCGTGGGTCGCGGTCGGACACCCCGAGCCACAAGCGACGCTGGGACTGCACGGCCGACCGGGCGATCGGGGGCTCCCCCATGCGGCCAACCCGTGCTCCATCGCAGCGAGCGCACGCTTCAACGCCGTGGCTTCACCCCCTTCCAGACCTTGCGCACGGTGCCGTATCCGAAGTCGGCGAAGTAGACGTTCCCCTTCCCGTCCACGGCCACACCGCCGGGTGTTGACAGCTTGGCCGAGGTCGCCGGGCCGCCTTCTCCGAGACCGCCCGACCTGCCACGGGGGTCCCTGCCCGCGATCCTCGTGAGTCTCCCACCGGACACTTTCAACACACGCCCGACCGCTGGCTCGGCGATGTAGACGTTCCCCTGCGCGTCCACCGCCACCCCGAACGGACCTGTCGTCTGCGCTGAGGTCGCCCGGCCGCCCTCTCCCGAGAAGCCGTTCACACCCGTGCCGGCAATCGTCGTGATCTTTCCGCCGGGGCTCACCTTCCGCACGCGGAGGTTCCCATAGTCGGCGATGTAGACATTCCCGTACCGGTCCACCGCGGCCGAGTGCGGGACCTTCAGCATCGCCGAGGTCGCCGGACCACCATCCCCGCTGAAGCCAGCCTTGCCCGTGCCGGCAATCGTCGTGATCGTCCCGTCTGCGCTCACCTTGCGCACACGGTTGTTATTGGTGTCGGCGATGTAGACGTTGCCCTTCCCGTCCACCGCCACCCCGGCTGGCTGGTACAGCATTGCCGAGGTCGCTGGGCCTCCGTCGCCCGAAAATCCAGGTGCGCCCGTCCCCGACCCGGCGAGGGTCGTAATCGTGCCCGCCGGGCTCACCTTGCGCACACGGTGGTTCGAGCTGTCGGCGATGTAGACGTTGCCCTGCACGTCCACCGCCACCCCGATCGGGTGGCTCAGCATCGCCGAGGTCGCCGGACCGCCGTCCCCCGAAAAGCCGTCGTTGTAGCTCATGCCTGCGAGCGTGGTGATCGTGCCCCCAGGCGTGACTTTGCGCACGCGGTTGTTCCTTGTGTCAGCGATGTAGACGTTTCCCTTCCTATCCACCGCCACCGCCGACGGCTGACTGAGCTGCGCCTTCGTCGCTCGCCCCCCGTCACCGGAGAAACCCCCGATACCGAACTTGCCGATACCGGCGATCGTCGTGATCTTGTCGCTGCCAGAAACGCCGGACGCGCTGCCCGCGGTAACCGTCGCAGCGGTCGTCAGTGTCACGATCGCCGCCGCGCCCACTCCCAGCCAGAGCCTCTTCCTGGAAACGGTATGCACAGCCACAGCCGCACCTCCCATAGTTCGTGCCCGCCTTTTGGGAGCTGGTGCTAAGCGAGGCCGCAGCGCCCAGTTCTCGCGCGCATCCTCACTTTGTCGAGGAGCGAAGTCAACCCTCTGCCGCAGTCTCGTACGCATGGTGTCTCCCCTCGCTGTCGATTGCATCGCGAGGACGGTACGCCCGGCGTGCGCCCGTGTCGTTGGCCGCGGACACGGCCCGAACGTCACCGCGGACACACAGGAGCCGCGTGCTGGCGGGGCGGGCTCGTCTGGGGACGGGCTTGCTGCGATCGCAGCTCCTCCTCCCCCGCCGGCGGGCGCAGGCGCCATCGCCTTCGTGTCCGACTCGATCGACGTCAGCGTCTCGTTGATCCGGAAGGACACGAAGAACAGCTCGGAGAGAATGCGCCAGTAGAGCGTGCCGAAGATGAGAAGGAGGAAGCCCGCGAGCGCGCAGTCGCTTTGATGCAGCTCCGATGAAGGCAAGGACGAGGCCGATCAGGCCGATCGCGAAGAGGATCTGGATGAAGCGCGGTGTGATCCGCATTCGGAATGCGAAGCGGCCACCCACCTGCGTCCCGCTATCAGTAGAGGGACGCGGCGCCCAGCATGGCGCTCGGATTCACATGTGCGAGTGCTGTGGGTGCGGGGCGGAACTAACGCCGACGACGTTTTGCGACCGCGCTCACGATCCGCACGCGATGGTTGTTCGTATCGGCGATGAGCAGGTTCCCTCTTCCGTCCAGAGCCAACCCCCACGGGGAGCTGAGCAGCGCCGAGGTCGCGGGAAGCCCGTCTCCGTAGTAGCCGTGTTGGCCCGAGCCGGCGACCGTCGTGATGACACCCTGGCTCACCCTGCGAACCCGCGCGTTGTGCTGATCTCCGATGTAGAGGTTCCCCTGCGTGTCCAGAGCGAGGCCGTGTGGCGAGGCGAGCTGTGCCTTGGTCGCAGGGCCACCGTCCCCGGAGAAGCCGGACTTGCCCGTGCCTGCGACGGTCTTGATCTTCCCTGTGGGGGTCACCATTCGGACTCGGTGGGCGAGGGTGTCCGCGATGTACACGTCCCCCTTCCCGTCCACCGCGACTCCGAACGGGTAGCTCAACCGCGCGGAGGTGGCCTTGCCGCCGTCGCCGGAGTCGCCCCTCGTGCCCGTGCCGGCGAGTGTCGTGATCCTGCCGCCAGGGGTGACCTTGCGGACGCGGTAGTCGAGGTTGTCGGAGATGTAGACGTTCCCCTTCGCGTCGATCGCGACGGCGTTCGGGAACTTCAACGTGGCAGCCCTCGCGGGGCCGCCGTCCCCGGTGGCACAGCACGCAGGGCCTCTACCCGCGATCGTCGTAATCCGACCGTCGCGGCTTACCTTGCGGACACGGCTGTTACCGGAGTCGGCGACGTAGACGTTGCCCTTCCCGTCTACCGCCACCCCGTACGAATGCGAGAGCCGGGCGGAGGTCGCCTTGCCGCCATCGCCACTGAAGCCCTTCTTGCCGATTCCCGCGAACGTCGTGATCGTCCCGCTCGGGCTCACCTTGCGAACGCGGAAGTTCACGGCCTCGACGATGTAGACGTTGCCCTTCCCGTCGACCGCAACGCCCTCGGGAAAGTTCAGCCTCGCAGCCGTCGCCTTGCCCCCATCGCCTGAATAGCCGGGCTTGCCGTTGCCGGCGAAGGTCGCGATCGTCCCGCTCGCGCCGAGCGCGGCGCTGACCGCGGCGAGCGCCGCAGTCGTCGCGACACCGATCCCCAGCCAGACCCTCACCCCCATGCGCTCGACCGGAGGACGTGCTCCTCTCCTGCCTCGTGACTCGAGCTCGCCCTCAGCCGCCAAGGCTTGGCTCCACGGCCTGGCGCAACAAGATGCGCTGCTTGCCCCCTGCCCACGGCACGCGCACGACGTTCGAGCCGTCGAGACCCGACGTCGCTTCGTCGCCCGTCTGGCCGATGAGGTAGCGGCCGTCGCGGGTCAGCACCGACGGTGACACCTGGTGCGCGATGAGCCGCGCGCCGCCGCGAACCGGATCGACCGCGTACGACTCGCGCGCGACCCAGGCGTACCCGCCCGTCATGCCGGCGAGGAGTCGCTTGCCGTCCGCCGACCAGGCCACGGGGACGGGGCCGAAGAGCTCTGCATCAGGCCGGAAGTCGGTGATCTGCCGATAGCCGGTTCCGTCCGGATGGATGAGCGCGACATTGGCCGTCGTGTTGGCGCCGAATCCGCGAGGTTTCAGGACGCCGAGCGCGATCGCGTCGGGCCCCCATGCCGGCGACGCGGCGGTGCCACCGCGGAGTGTCCGAACGGCTCGCGTCGCGAGGTCGATCACCTTCAGCGAGCCCTTGGCGGTGACCCTCTTCGGCATCTGGACGTACGCGAGACTCGCCGAGTCCGGCGAGAAGCTGAGTTGGTCGTCGAAGAACCCGGTGGCGAGCGTCGCCGTCTTGCCGCTCTCGGCGTCGACCAGCCGCAAACGCTGAGGCTTGTTGGGGCCGAAGTACTCGGCGCACGCGAGCTTCGCCGAGTCCGGCGACCAGTAGACGTGGAAACACCCGAGCGGGAGCACGCGTCGCGGTGCGCCGCCGGAGGTGGCATACAGCTCGAGCCTCTGGCTCGTGTACCAGTTGACGTCCGAGTCGATCACGGCAACCCGCAAGCCGTCAGGCGAGACGGACGGGATCCAGCCGGTCGTGAGCACGCGGCTGCCGCTGCCGTCGGGGCGAGCGACGACGATCTTGGCCGGCTTCTGCGAGCCGGTCTTGCCGAACCTCGCGACGACCAGCACGCCTGATGTCGCCGTTCGAAGGGTTGGAGCCGAGGTCGACGGAGCCGCCCCTGCCGTCAACGGACCGCCGCCCCCGGAGAAGCCCCCCTTACCCGAGCCCGTAATCGTCGTGATCGTGCCGCCGCTCGAGACGCCGGACGCACCTGTGACGACAACCACGGCCACAACGGCGGCCAGAACTACACCCAGTGAGAGCCTCATCCGAACTCCGCCTCCCGCTCGAAAATTCATGATCCGATCCGGATGACGCCGTCCCGATTGATCAGAAAGCCCTTCCGTGACCGGATCACCGTGCACGCAACACCCGTCGTCTGCGAGACGCAGCGGAATGGCCCGGCGTTGACCGTGCCTGACCGGGAACGCGAGGATCGCGGCGACCGAAACCGCCCATGAAAGGCCCGTCGGACTCGGGATGTCACGACGACCCTCCAGGAGGGACTCGCTTTGCTCAAGGCACGAGCCTTAACTTTATTGCCGCGTAGGTTCCCGCGACCTGCGGGCCGGGGAAAAAGCAGCTTCCGGTCGTCATCTTCACGGTGACGCGAACGGCGCTGCCTCTCTGTCTCCAATTCCAATTGAGGGACGCCGGACCACGATGTTCGCACGCAACGAGGTAGCTGAAGCCAAACCCGCGGGGCACTGTCGCCCACCCGAGGGGCGTCGTCACCCTATACACCTGCAAGCTCACTGCTCGTAGCTGCGCCGATTTGAACCCGAGGTGGTAGGTGGCGCTTTGGTCCGGACGAGACGGCCACAGAAGTCGATACGTCCGGGTGCGTGCCAACGGTGCCGCTTGGCGCACCTGGAGTGACGTTCGGGTGGCAGCGAGCGAGCCGTTCGGGTTCGCTCCTATGCTGGAGTTAGCGAACGCGCCGGTCGTGAAGACCGCGCCCACGACGGCCATGCCCACGCTCAGCCGCAGCGCTGTCCGGCTCATCGCGACACCGCCACGGTGCGCTCTGAGATGGTGCTGTTGCCCGCCTTGTCGGTCGCCTTAACCAGGGCCCCGATCCACAACCACTTCCGCAAGGCGCGCGTCGCCACGTCCGCACCTCCTACAGTTCGTGCCCGCCGATTACGAGCTGGTGCGAAGCGAGGCCGCAGCGCCCAGTTCTCGCGCGCATCCTCGATTGGTCGACACCGGAAGTCAAGTTCAGAAGCTCGAACGGATCTCGCTGTCGGTTGCATCTCGAGGACGGTACGTCCGGCGGGAGCTCGTGTCGTTCTCCCCGGCGACGGCCCGAACGTGATCGCGGACACACAGCACTCACGCGCTCTAGGAGAGGACGGGTCCAGGACCGCCGCCGCCCGCGCTTGGCTCGGACGCCGAGCCGAGCAATAGTGCGACGGATGAGTGCGCAGCCGACCGGCACGGTGACCCTTCTCTTCACTGACGTCGAGGGATCGACACGTTTGCTCAAGAAGCTCGGCTCGCGGCACTACGGCGAGTCACTGGGTTTGCATCGGCGCCTGTTGCGCGAGGCCTTCGAGCGCCATGGCGGCTACGAGGTCGATTACGAGGGCGACTCGTTCTTCGTCGCGTTCTCGGACGCGAAGGCGGCGGTGCTGGCGGCGGGCGAGGCGCAGGCGGCGCTGGCGCAGGCGGAGTGGCCGGACGGCGAGAGGTTTCTGGTGCGGATGGGCATCCACACTGGAGAACCGGTCGCCGAGCCCCCGAAGTACGTCGGGCTCGACGTCCACTTGGCTGCGCGGATCATGGCCGCGGGGCATGGCGGGCAGGTCCTGCTCAGCGAGGCCACGTACGGGTTGGCCGAGACGCCGGCGGCCGATCTCGGCGAGCACAGGCTGAAGGACTTCGACGAGCCAGCGCGGCTGTTCCAGCTGGGCGGTCGCAGGTTCCCTCCGCTGCGCACCGTTGCGAACACGAACCTCGTGCGTCCTTCGACGAGCTTCGTCGGCCGCGAGGAGGAGCTCACCCAGGTGCTCGAACTCCTGCGCTCGGAGGCCCGGCTCCTCACCCTGACGGGCCCCGGCGGTGCAGGCAAGACACGGTTGGCTCTGGAGGCCGCGTTCGAATCGGTCGAGCACTACCCGAACGGGGTGTGGCTCGTCCCGCTCGCGTCGGTCACCGACGGGGCGTTCATCGAGCCTGCGATCGCCGACACCCTTGGCGTGCGCGGCGTGCTGCACGAGGGCCTGCGCTCCAAGCGACTGTTGCTCGTGCTCGACAACCTCGAGCAGCTGCGCGCGGCCCCTGCGATCGTCGCCGGACTCCTCGATGCCTGTCCGGAGCTGCGCGTACTGGCGACGAGCCGGGGGCGACTCGACCTCTCGCTCGAGCAGGAGTACCCGGTCCCGCCCCTCCAAACTGCCGCGGCCGTCGAGCTCTTTGTCCAGCGCGCCCGCCTACGCCTGCCCGGGTTCGAGCCTGACGGATCCGCACTCGAAATCGCTCGCCGTCTCGACGGTCTCCCGCTCGCGGTCGAGCTCGCCGCCGCCCGGGTGAAGGTGCTCGCTCCGGCGCAGATCCTCGAGCGTCTCGACCGAAGCTTGGACGTCATCGGCGGCGGTCCGAGTGATCTGCCCGAGCGGCAGCGCACTCTGCGCGCGACGCTCGACTGGAGCTACCACCTCCTCGACGAGGCGGAGCAGACGCTCTTCTGTCGGCTGGGGGTCTTTGCCGGCACTTTCGACCTGGACGCCGCCGAAGCAGTCGGCGCCGGCAGTCTCGACACGCTCGAATCGCTCGTCGACAAGAGCTTGCTCCGGCGAGACGACCGAGGTCGCTTCGGCATGCTGCAGGTGCTGCGCGAGTACGCGCGCAGCCGGCTCGACGCCGCAGGCGAGACTCATGACACCTCGCTCGCGCACGCGCACTATTACCGGGACCTCGTCGAGCTGATCGAGCCCGAGCTGAAGTCGTCACGGCGCCGCGAGTTGATCGATCGCCTGGAGGCTGATCACACCAACTTCGTGCGAGCGATCGAGTGGGCGCTCGACGTCGACGACACGGAGCTGGCCCTCGACCTCTTCGGGAAACTCCGGGCTGTCTGGTTTGATCGCGGTCAGCGCGAGGGTTGGGTGCTGGCTCAGCGTGTCCTCGCTGCATCGCCGGCGCGAAGGACGTCCGCCCGCGGGCTCGCTCTCGGCGGCGCGGCTCCTCTGGCGCTCGCGTACGACGTCGACCAAGCGGTGTCGCTCGCCGAGCAGGCGCTCGAGATCTTCGTGGAGCTGGACGACTCGGTCAGCATCGCCAATCTCTCAGTGCTCCTCGGCAACGTCTACCAGGCGATCGGGCGACCGGGCGGCCGGGAACTGCTCGAACGCGGTCTGGGAAGCTTGCAGGCTGCCGGCGACAACTACGGGGCGACCATCGCCACGGCGAACCTCAGCGACTTCGCTCTGCAGGAAGGCGACTTTGCCGCTGCGGCTCGGCTCGCCGAGCAGGCCGAAGCACGAGCCCGCGAACACGGCTTCGAGGATCTCGAAGGGACTGCGACCTTCAATCATGCGGTCGCGCTCGTCCTCGCGTCTGACCCGGGAGCCGCCGAGATCGCCCGCTCGGCGCTCCGGCTCGCCGCACGCACCAAGTTGCAGCTCTGGATCGGCATGAGCCTGTTCGCGGTCGCCGCAGCGGTCGCCGGCGGCGAGCCCAGGCGGGCCGCGCTTCTGCTCGGCGCAGCCGAGACGGAGCTCCAAGACGCGCACCTGCCTCCGGTCGAGACAGCTGTGTACGACAAGGCCACCGCTATGAGTCGAGATGCCCTCGGGACAGACTCGTTCGAGCAGCTGCTGGAGGAAGGTCGTCTCCTGTCGCGCGAGGCAGCAGTCGAGCTCGGCCTCGCGACCGGCGACGGACCGAAGTCGGAGCGCGGTGGTGCGCTTGGCGCCGCCACGGGGCTTCCCTAGGCTCGGGGCGTGGAGTTTCGACTCCTGGCGGACGTTCCACCCGAGGATGTGCGGGCGCTTCTGTCGATCTCGCGTCGCCGCTCGTTCGCGAAGGGCGAGGTCGTATTCCACCGTGACGACCCAGGCGACTCGTTGCATCTGATTGTGAAGGGCAGCTTTGCCATTCGCATCATGACTCCCGTCGGAGACACCGTGACGGTGGCGGTACGGGGACCGGGCGACAACTTCGGCGAGATGGCGCTCGCCGACCCCGACTCGCGCCGCTCGGCCACGGTTGCCGCCCTCCAGCCGTCGGTGACGATGGCGATCTACTACGGCGCGTTCGACCGTCTCCGCGCACAGCACCCGCAGATCAACCGGGTGCTCAACGCGTTCCTCGTGGCGGAGATCCGGCGCCAGAACGAGCTGTTGCTCGACGCGCTCTACGTCCCCGCAGACCGCCGGGTGCTGCGCCGCCTCGCCGAGCTGTACGCGGACGACGACGGCGTCATCGCGCTCACCCAGGAAGAAATCGGCCAGATCGCCGGAACCACCCGCGCGACCGTCAACCGCGTGCTCCGCGAGCAGGAAGAACGGGGCACGATCGCGCTCAAACGTGGCGAGACCAAGGTCATCGACCGCGAATCGCTCGTACACGCCGCGCACTCCGGTAGGTCACCTCGATGACGGATCACGCTTCTCGCCGGAGGCGTGACTCCGCGAGCACGTGTAGACCGTCGCCCGAAGACGCTCGTCGACACGTCCGCCGCAACCAACGGTCCGCAGTTTGAGCACCAGCGAGCTCAGCTCCTCCGTCGAGGGCTACTTGGGGCCGAGGTCGGAGTCGTCGAAGTCGTCTCGCCGTGGACTCCGTCGCCTTCGCCGCCTCCGCCGACAACGGGTGGTTGTACGCTGCGACGCACACGTTCGTCTCCGCTTCCTGCTCAGGCGTAGTCCGCGGGCTCTATCACCGGCCACGCGATTCCGGGTGAGCCAGGGCGGGTTTACCCGACGGCCGACCTCTTCCGTAATCGAGAAGGGGTCAGACGGTGGTCAGATTGGCTTGGTCAAGCCAGCCTCGGCGTACGCGTGCGAACTACGTGCGAACGTCAGAAAGAGCCCGCGAGTGCCCGCGCATGACAGCCGTTTTCAGTCCAGGCACAGGAAATCGCCATATGCAGGGACTTTCGTGAAGCCCTCTGACGGACTCGAACCGTCGACCCCCTCCTTACCATGGAGGTGCTCTACCGACTGAGCTAAGAGGGCGAGAGACCTAGCGTAGCGAGTCAGACCGCGACGAGGTACACGGCGACGAGCTGCACCACGACCGCCGCGGTCACGAGCAGATGGAAGACCTCGTGGAAGCCGAAGGTGTGCGGGAACGGGTTCGGCCAGTGGGTCGCGTACGTGAGCGCGCCGAGGGTGTAGAGGGCCCCGCCCACGATCAGGAGCACGCCGCCCGCGACGCCGACGGCGCCGAACAGCTGCGGCGCGGCGATGATGCCGACCCAGCCGACGAGCAGGTAGGCGGGGGCAGTCACCCACTTCGGGGCGTCGATCCACGCGAGATTGGCGAGCAGTCCGAGGGCTGCGCCGCACCAGACGCACGTGAGCACGACGACCGG
>Ga0233417_10000321_pt1 | contig 14113 bp, 14 predicted proteins | sample Sed_MG_FD_189023 | JGI IMG/M metagenome (GOLD analysis project Ga0233417, IMG submission 189023) | Sediment microbial communities from Lake Towuti, South Sulawesi, Indonesia - Sediment_Towuti_2014_0.5_MG | ecosystem: Environmental > Aquatic > Freshwater > Lake > Sediment | place: Indonesia... | reverse complement strand
ATCGCCCATAATCTGGCCCCTGGTGCAACACCTACTACGCCTTGAGAGTTATCTTTTGCTGCTGCAACCCCAGCAACAGCTGTACCATGACCATCGTCATCATTACCATTACTTGTTTCTGGAACAAATGTTATCTGTTTGTATACATTAAGATCCGGATGATTCAGATCTATTCCTGTATCCAAAATGGCTATGTCTGCATTAACAGAGCCGCTACCATCTCCAGATTTAGTGGAACTCAGATCACCATCAATTCTATCCACACCAGTGGATAAACTCTGAGCAAATACCTTTACCTTCACATCAGGTTGTACATAATCTACATTTGGATTTTGCATTATTGTTTCAAGCACCTCGTCATTGGGAACATTAACAGCAAATCCGGGCAAAACATGATCAAAGATATGCTCTACTGTTGCTCCTTCACTTTGGACTTTCCCTGCCAGAGATTGTACCGATGATAAAAAATTACCATTCATAACTACGATGTAATCATTGGGTATTTTTTCGCCAGTTACTTCTCTTAATTTCTTTGCAAAATTTTGTGCTTTATCTCTAATTTCGTCTTTTTTATCTTGTAATCCTGTAATGTCGAAGCGTTGACCTTCTACCTGAAGTATAGAAATTTGTGATATTGAAGTCAGTATACCATAAGATATTAACAGGATCATCAAGATACTCGATTTATGACCTACATTCTTACAAAAACGCATAGTCTCATGCTAAAAGCAAACTATAATTAATCTGAATTTAGTAACATCATTACTTAATTTTATTCTAACTAAATACTACTCTACAATGTTGAAAGACAGCTAATTAGAAATTTGATATTAATTTAAGCTTGAACGAACATTGGTCCTAAAAGAGGTTCTTTATTGACTCAATTTTTTCGCAATTTTTCAAAGTTTTATATCGACCTGACGATATTGTTTTGATTCTACTTTCATTATTCTAAAATAGAGTGTATGAGCATCAAAAGCCGCAGCGAGGAATTTTGGTAAATAGTAAGTCTATTTGTTTATAATGCCCTTTTCTGTAACAATAAATTCATCTGGACTTCTTCTATCTCGCCGAAATCACAATTTTCTACGCCACTCGCCTTCTTTTTGAGGAGATCATCCCAGACAGTGTTTAAGATCATAGATACATTACTGCAATATTTCTTATATTGATTGTTTCGTTATCTGTTAGAACCTATACTTTTGTAGGCGATAAGATAGACATGCCCCATTTTCCCATAATGTTAGTGCCCTGTCATTGCGTAAGGGCAAAGCTTGGAGAATATAAGAAATGAATTAGATTTTCTTAGTAAATGCAATGAATATATAAATGAATTCTAGAAATACGAAGTAATCTTCTAAGAAGATCTAAAAAGATATATATAATTTGTTTGACAATAATAGGTTAACCTAAAAACCAGCTGGGATTTGGCGCCGTATTTGTTCATCACAAAAAAATGCTAGGTCCCAGTTGTTTATTGTATTCACGTTAAGGTTAATGCTTTAAATAGATTTTGTAGCCAAAATCAAAATAGAATATTTAAGCTATAAAACAATAAACTGGAAAAGCGGATACAATTTCAGGCTAGACAATTTTTGATCTCTTCCGAATTCCAATATTTTGAATTATTCTTCTTATGAAAAACCGCTATTACCAAGTCAAATTGACCGAAGTATCCTTAATTCTTGACTCAATTCACTATCTGATTTTAGAAACAAAAGTTCACTGTTCTTACTATCAAAAATATGTCTTGATTCCAACGAGCTAACAAATAGATCCTTTAACTGCGTTTCATTCATAAATTAATAATATGTCTTGAGGCTCGATAAATACAGGATTAGACAACATTATTTGTCAAGTCAATCACCAGCTGTTGAGTCATCAAATCTCAATTTTTTTTGGATCCCAGGAACTTGGGCTTTCCTGCCTATAATGTGAGGAGTGTGTAAATCAATTCACTGGAACCACATAGGAATTTTTAATAACTCCTAACTCTAACCAAAATGCCCCTTGAGTCAAAACGATAGGTGCCAATGTGGACACATTAGGTCACATCATGCTCGAAAAATGCCCAAGAATAACCCTACTAAATGTAACAAATGTGAGTGTCCAAAATTTAGAATTCCTAAAAGTTGATAGGATAAAAGTTTAAATGCTCTATCAGCATACGGAATTAAGATTTAAAGTTATTTTATAATCAAACCGGTGGAGCCATTTATCGGGTGAGATGGACGGCTCCACCAAGCCTCTACATAAGAAACGTAGAGGTTTACCAATACGAATCAACGATATAAAAATCAAACTGATCAATGATACAAGAATCAGAAAATTGTTACTAAACTTTGCTAACTACAATTATCAGTTGTCCATCAATTACTTTCCATTCCCAATCTAATTTATCACCGTCTTCTAATTTCCACTGTCTGACGATACTCATAGGAATAGTGGTACGCAGAGATGCAAATTTAGATGAGGCCTTCTTTGACACAGTAATCTCTCCCATTTTTTGAAATTACAAAGACTTGCTTATAAACTCTACCTAGAATTAGGTATTAATCTATACCTAGACTTTTTTGTTTCTCGTTCCTTTTCTCTTCCAATATTGAGTATTAGATAAGTAGTTTTGATTTTATACTCGATACTGTTTCTGCCGAGCATGACATTAATGCCTACATACAACTATTACGCCGCGATGGAAACATAACCCTAGTCGGTGCGCCAGATAGGCCTCATGCCGTATCTGGATTTGGGCTTTTGTTCCAGCGTCGCAGCATTTCTGGTTCAATAATCGGTGGTATTGCTGAAACGCAGGAAATGCTTGACTTTTGTGGTAAGCATAACATCACTGCTGATGTTGAAGTCATTCCTATCCAGAAAGTTAACGAAGCCTTTGAGAGAATGCTAAAGTCCGATGTAAAGTATCGTTTCTCTATCGATATGGCATCTCTCAAATCTGAGTAAAAATTCAAATTCACCGCATATTCTATTCTTTTAGTTTTCTATCAAGACAATAGTACCAGGATGATATCTATCTTTTTGTTTATGCAAAGAATCGTGTAGCTGACAAGCCAACGAAATAGTTTTGCATTATTTTATGATGCCTGCACGTATGTTTATGTACCAGGTAACCTTTTTCTTATCAAGCTCATTTGCCCACAGGGCTTTTATTTCGGGTTTGATTAGATCTAATGGATCTAATTTATTTTTAGAATAATACTTTTTTACTGACGACCAAGTTTTCATATAATCCCAAAGTTGTAGCAAGTTCCACTGTAACGTTGTCTTAAATACAGGAACAGAAATTTCCTTAAATGGAAAAGCAATTGTTTCATATTTTTCCTTGACATATTTTGCTTCTTTGTCCCAATAGCTACCAAGAATTTCTCCTTCTATGTCGAGCCTTTCAGTAATCTTGTCTAATTGTGGACTTATTCTGTGCATATCATAACTCCAAACTGCTATGATTCCATCCTTCTTTCCAACTCTCTTTACATTAGAATAAAATTTATCAAAATCAAACCAGTGTACTGCCTGAGCTACCGTAACAATGTCGACAGAATCATTTTCTAACTCTGCATTTTCAGCTTGAAATATCTTGTATTCTATATTCTTTCTTTTAAACGCATGTTGAATCTGATTCTTGCTTGCATCACTTGCGATTACTTTTTTAAAATATTTGCCGAGGCCTATTGCCGCCTGTCCATTTCCAGTTGCACAATCCCAGGCAAGATTGTTTTGAGGAGTTACTTTAAATAGGAATTCAAAAAGCGATTCAGGATATGTTGGTCTTGAACAAGAATACTGCTTTGATTGAGAAGAGAAGTTATCAATAAATCCATCGGGCATTAGAATTGTTCACTATACCTACTATAATCTCTTGATTGATATGATATTGTATTTTAGGCTATGCTTAAGGATAATACAGCGGTCGTTACACGTTGAGTCAAGAACAATGACGATTCTAACATGACTGTGTGATGTGTCCGCCATGAGTAGACACGAATAAAAGTACAAAGGATAGTTTAATTATAATAGCTCGCAGTACAAGATATCACATGATATCTGAGGATGAACACATAATCCGGTGTAGCGAATGTGGGAGGAACTTGATAGTTAAAGATAACGTAAATAACGGGATAGCATTCCTGAGTCACCTAAAGTTGGATCATGGTATTACCTACATTCCACAACGTATGACTAAGGACAAGACCAAAGTTAGGGAACAACAATTACAAAAACTAGATTCATAATTCTACCTTAAGGTCGTTACTTATTAAAAGATACAAGTTTGCTTGCATATAAATTTGAAATCTTTCTTAGAATTTAGCGTTATTTAGAGATTAAGTATACTCTAATAAATTTCGGGGGTAGTTTTGTTCATCCAGCAATCAAAGCATACCTCAATTTCCGACTGATATACTTCAATTTCATTTTTTTTACATATTTGACATAATTTTTCCATATGGGTAATTTTCACTATTTGGATATAATAATGTATAACATTATTCTATCTAGCGAAAAAGATGAAATTTCATTTAATTAATGAAACGTTGAAATAAATTCAGAAAATAATTCATTTGATACTTTAATTAATACTATTTCCATGACTAATATCAATTTGTATAAGTTTATTGATTTTTCATGACTATTGGACAGAAAATATGACTAGTATTGTTTGGAAGAGATGTGCGGCCAAGGTTTTTATGGAATGCTAATCCATTAACAATTGATTATAATGAGAAGAGGAGTTGAGATGATGCCAAAGTCAAAATCTACGAAGAACGGGGATCAGAGAATAACTATAAACAGAGATAATACTAGACATCTTGAATATTTCAATAATGGACAGTGGCGACACAGTGACAAATGTAGCGAGTTTACTAACAAAGACTGCACACTTAAGAGATCCAAGAGTTCTTAACAAGCATTCACTTCAGATTTTTTGCTTTGGGCGATTGGGATACAGAATACAGAATTAGATATTCTAATCATGAATCTGATTTGTTGATACTAAGTTACCGTCTTTTAGTTATAGTCAAATCAGAAACATTGCATTCTTATAGGTGAGATAGCATACAGTACGCTGTGGACAGATTCGGAATTGAGTGTTAATATTTCTTCGGAAGTCGAAGCAGACTTTAGAGAAAGATATTGCATTTACCTAAGGACTATGAAACAACGAATCTACGACACGTATATAGGTTTTAACGAATTGGAGGATGAAAGAAAATTCGTTAACCAGCAAGTTATAAAGACTCCTGGGCGTAGAGGGGAGATTATCAAGAATGAAGAGTTAGATAAAGAATTTTCTAGACGCTATAGTGCGTACAAGAATATGATGAACGATATTGCCTAATTATTTTACTAGACACGTGTTAGTGCGCATTATCTGTAATTTCAGGTCAAAAATGGTTCTTGATTAGATGCGAATTTTGTTCATACGAGACAAGAAAATGGATAGTTTTTTCTAAAATAAATAGAAAAATAAGTAGCTTCTAATGAAGCCTTCTCGAATTAATACGGTGATACTTTTAAATCACACAACTTGTGCTTTTGCGAAACGGTCTCCGACACTTGTAATCTTTATATTCGTTTTCTGGCCAGTTTTTCCGCCTTCCACGAATATCACAAAACCCTGAATTCTTGCAATTCCGTCTCCTCTCCTACTTACTTCCGTTATTTCAACTTCGTATTCTTTTCCCATTTCAACTGGCTTTGGACCCCCAAAACCACTTCTGTAACTCATTTAGATACACCACTGTTCATTCCGTAATATGAATGAACGCAATTGGCTGGTTTATACTCAAGATCAAATTCTAATAATATCGATATAAAATACCATCAAATAGTATCAGAATGAACGATTCTTGATAATAGTAATTTGGTTTGGGTTGATAATTTAGTAAAACTTTTCTTTATTATCTCTTCTCTATCAATTCCTACCCACAAAAATTTTATCGTAATTTTTGACCTACTATTCATGTCAAATTTGCTGCAATCGAAAATAAGATAGTCCTATCTTTGAAACATAATGTTGCACAATCTTAGATAACTTATAGTAAATCTGATGATGTAAATAGCTACACTAGACAGAAGCTTCAGCAAAATAAGATATTACTAAAAATTAGACTTTTCAAAGCATTTGTCACAATATTTCTCAATTAATGTTATCCCATCCATGTCATATCTTGCAATCTTTGTGGGCATTCCTTGGCACATCGCGCATTCACCACCCATTATTTCCTTAACAAAATCTCTTTTGACAGATTGTGATAGGTCCGGGTCATCTAGTTTTTTCTTTAGAAATTGTAATTTATCATCTGGAATAACAATTGGCGTCACTATAGGCTTTGGTTTTTGCATTCACCTAAATCTCCAATTCGATAAAATCATTGATTTTTACAACTTTTATGTTGTGAGAAATAATCAGGACAACTCCGTGTAAAAGAACGGCTTCTATCGTGCTCACAGTTACACATTTCATTCGCAGCGTTCATTTCGCTCATAATTTTCAAATAGCTGTTAAAGGAGACTTGGTTGTGATTTTTCAATTGCAATGGGTTTTCCAAAGTCGAAGTTGTGTAGTCCCGACCGTGTTGTCTTATCTATGCATGGAATATTGCTCTCCATAAAACTTGACCATAAAACATCGCATGTTCGACATCTAAATTCCCCTGGGGTGCCCCCTGCTTGTATTATTCTTCGCACATTGAAATTATACTATGTTTAGGTATAATTACCCTTGCTTTTCTCAAGAATTGAGAGTCTCCTAATGAAGGTGTTTGATAATTTTAGAATTTCGATATTATGAAAAGATCCTAGGGTTCATAACTTAATCTATAGTGATGTGGGCCCCTGCTTGTATTATTCTTCGCTTTATTCTAACATACAGAATTCCGTTGGCTAGACCTCAATTCTTGCTTTAGCAAATCTGTCTTTTACTTCAGTAACCTTTATCCGTATCTTGTTTCCGATTTTTCCATTTTCAATAAACAGAATAAATCCTTGCACCCTAGCAATACCGTCACCTTTTCCAGTAATTTCATTAATATCTACATCATATGTCTTGCCAACATCAACGGGTTTTGTGGGCGGCCCTTGTCTCTTGAATTTCTTAGTGGCATCGCTATCGTATCTCCTTCTCCTGCCACGGCTGTAATCTTTCCCTCTGTTGTAGCTCATTTGCATATTAGACCGTAATTTTCCCAATATATAGATAAAATGGTGATCATCTAAGCGTTGATAAACAGATTAGAAAGACAATGCCTATTTCAGTTGTAGTCTTCATATATTAGATATTCAGAAGTCCGAGTATTTCTCTAAACTGACTGTCTAGAAGATTACTATTTAATGGTTATATCCTTAGTAGAAACTTAGAATTCAGTGGCAAGAAAATCGGAGAAATCCAGTCAGTGTAAACATAGTACAGAACTTCACCTTTTTGCTGAAGATGGTAGTTGTTGCTTGATATGTATGAGATATGAAGGGTTGCTCTAAAAAAATTGTTGAGATTGGATTAGAGCAGTATTTTGGCATGGGTGAAGCAATAGGAATAATTGCCACAATGTTTGCAGTTCTTTATTTTTCGAGGAAACAAATGCAGGCATTGTCTGTTGATATAGAAACCAAAGTACTTAGCGATCTAGATTTAAGACTTCGTGAAATTACCCATTTGATGATTGACCGGCCAGAGCTGACAAAGGTAGTAAGCAAAGTGGAATCAAATTGGTCATAGCAGTTGTCGGTGGGCTCTCTTTGCGTCCCACTCAAATTTTGTTTTGTCGCCTTTTTTTATCCTACCCACGGCAAATCCATAGCCGCCAAATGCATTAGGATCAATAGGTGTCCCATCAATGCATTCATTTTCAACTTCCTCGTACCTTGACCTCAATTTTAGTGAACCCTCATCCTTTCGTCCTTTAAAGTGTGGTATCAGTGTAACTGTAAGTCTTGAATTATAATTTTTATAATGACAATAGATCCTTACCTTATTTCCTGAAATAGTACAATTACCTTGACCATCGATGACTACCTTTCTTGTTGCTTTTGCTCCTGCAGCACATTCCACTTTATCATCAAAAGGATCGAATTGATGTGGCCTTGTCAATGTCCTGGACTTTCCGTTATTCCACTCTTCAGAGATGTCAAATACTATTATTAATATGAGAATAATAGATTGAATCTATTTAAGTTTTAATCTGGAGGTTATGATAATGTCTGATACCTAAAATGAGAAAGTTCCTGCATGGCAGATTTAAATTATTCTGGATTTGAATCAGATTATTTCTCGTATGGAAAGAATAGAGTAATTGTACATACAAAAAAGAACTCCATGTTGGTGGTTTGGGTTCTCGTTGGATCAATCTGGCATACAAGGATATACCTTATGGAAGAGTGGAGTATAAAGATTAGCATACATTAACAGACCGAATCGCATAGAAAACTATTGCAATTTATGAGATAAAAATACTGTAAGAATTTATACAGAAGGTTATGCATAGAGTAACGGAACATACTCCTGTTCTGTAGGATTATTATCTAATGATGAATATAATTCTTAATACGTGAACATGGTAAAGATACAAAGGAATTAAGTGAAGGAACTATGAAATTTAACTCCACCAATGATAAAAATAAAGTATTCAAATACTTATTGATCTGGAAATTCTAAAATAAGTTCTGAAAACTAATATCATTAATGGTTCATTTATTATAAACCCGCTCATTCAATTTTTCCCAAAATGACTGCAACCAAGATGACGCCTAAGAAGATTATAGTCAAGCCAAGGATTAGACGTCTGAACGTAATTGGATTCATATGTATCCACTCACTTGACAGTCAATACTGGACAGTTCGCTAGTCTTACGACATCAGAAGTAACACTGCCCAAGATAAGACTCTTGAGTTTGGATCGTCCTCTGGGTCCAACAACAATTAAATCAATATTTTTATCTTTGGCGTAGTGTGCTATGGCATTGGCGATTTTAATTGAAGCAATAATTTCAGTCTTGACTTTTACAATTTTTTCAGTACCATTGTGTTTATGGATTTTTTCCAATACATCAGCGAGATATTTTTCCGCTTGTATTTTAAAATCGATGACATGACTCTGAGGAGTTGCAGAGCCTACATTTGTATCTGTCCGGACCACGTAAAGGACTACCAGTATAGCATCATAATCTTTGGCAATTCTAGTTGCATAGTTGACTGCTTTATCTACTGTTTTACTAGACTCATTTATTGCTACAAGAATTTTGGAAAATGTTTTCTTTCTAGCAGCTTTATCCATAATTAGCTTCCTGTTCTATTACTGGCGCTTGTTCCTAAAAAGTGATGCTCTTTGATAATCGATATTGCTGAAATTTGTTAAGAATTTTATACTATAGGCGATAATAGAAGTAAAATTGAACATCAATGCTTGTAGTCATTGAGCCTGCAACAAAGTAGTTAATACCTGCGTAGGTTGCGGTGCTATGATTTGTCCTATATGCCTAAAAGAACCAGTAAATTGTAGATGTGAAAATAAAGATACATGCTTCCAATCATGATTTACAGGTCGACAACTTTCTCATCCATTCCGTTAAAAACAATGAATGTTAAAATGTTCTTTCCGAAATATTTATGTTTATATACTATACCGGTAACGTAAGTAAATTGGAGATAATATGTCTCTTCAAGAAATAGATGAGCTAACTATTACGATTCTAATGGACAATTCAACTGATCTTTTGCTAACAAATTCTGAACATGCGATTAGAACGCCTCTGATTTTGAAAGAGAGAATCAATTTACCCCCTCCGATAGCAGAACACGGATTTTCAGCCTTAGTTAATGTTGTTAAACATGATAGAAATAAAAATACAGAAGCTAGTAACCATTCATTTCTCTTTGATACCGGAGTAAGTGAAAATGGTGTAATTTATAATGCAAATATTTTTGGCATAGATTTTGATCACATTGGAGGTATTATTTTGAGTCATGGTCATTTCGATCATTTCGCAGGTCTAGTTAACATAATTAATACAATACGTACTAAGAGACCCAATACCATTGTTAGTCTTTATACACATCCAGACGCATTTCTAAAACGGTGGATAATATTACCTAACAAAAAAAGAGCCAAGATGCCCGCCTTAGATGAAAAACAGCTTCAAGAAATGGAAGTAAGAATACACATGAATACTGGTGTAAGATTGCTCCCCAGTGATCAATTACCCTGGTTACTTATTACAGGGGAGATACCAAGAGAGAAACACTTTGAAAAGGGCTTTCCTATTCAATACGTAGAAAATTCAAGTAACAATGAAATAGATCTTATACCAGATCCCTTGGTCAAAGATGATCAAGCACTGGTGGTCGATATTAAAGATAAAGGATTGGTGATTTTAACTGCTTGCGGTCATTCAGGAATAATAAATACTATTAACTACGCAAAGAAGGTTACCGGGATGAGTAAGGTTCATGCAGTCATGGGCGGTTTTCATCTTCCAGCAGGTGGAATATATGACGAAGCAATAGAACCTACAATGAAAGAGCTGGAAAAGGTTAATCCTGATTATATCATACCCTGTCATTGTACTGGTTGGAAAGCTACGAATAGAATAATTGAAACTTTCCCTGAAAAGTTTATACAAACAGGTGTTGGTACAACATTTAACTTTTAGATGTAACTGTATCTATATATTCGATATTCCTTAGAGTATAGACCAATTTTCGATAAGAATATGAACTATCATACCATCAACGATCGAATATCAGGTAATTGCTAAGTCTTCAATTGTCAGGATTCATGTTATTAATAATTCGGATCCAATCCCATAAAGTTATAGATGATTTACAGTCCGAATATTTTGGCGATGATGTCCTTGGAACGGATTGTTCTAAACATTACCAGTGTTCTTGTAATGGTATTAAGAACAAGCTGCTGATGACTAGAATCCCTACAAGCATCCCTATTGTACAAATATTCGATTTTATGTATTTTAATGGTTTCATATAACTAATTAGTATAGCCAACTATTACTATCGTTGTCAACATCCAAGCTGAGAACTTATACTGAATCTTGATTTCTAAACACTATGCTATAACTTGATAAGTATTTCCGAATCTAAACTAAATTATCAATTCAATCGTTGTATGACAGTACGTCGGGATATGACTGAATTTTGAATCGGAACTTAATTAGGAATCCTAAGACTAGAATTTTATCGGATGCACAGAATATGAATATGGGTTGTCGATTGTGAATCAAATCTGACATGATTTTCATGTTCGTATGCCTTATGTTATCTAAAGTGAATTGAGGTCGCTACCAATTCATAGGATAAGATTAAATTAATTACTTGACTGTGACAACTCCTGTCATCCATGGATGTAAGGTACATAAATAAGAGTACATGCCAGGCTTTTGGAAGGTGACTGTGAATTTACTAATTGGAGGAGTGCCAGGAGGAGATTGTCCTTCAGGCCAAATCCAGCCAGAATTAACGTACTTTTCCGTTCCATCCATGGTGTAGTTTGCGTTTGGAGGAAGATATGTTACATTCTTACCCGTGGAATCGATCGATACAGGATTATAGTTTCTTGCGTTGTCAATTACAACGGTAACAGTTCCGTTTTGATTTGAATTAGGGATTATTAAAGGGTCGATATTAGGGTCCGTTGCCAAAGGCTTGAGATTTGTAGAATTTGCAACAGAGAATGGTACTGCTGGCGGGGGAAAATATTTAGCATCCTGTATGAAAGTGGTAGAATGAGGCTCAGCAACAGATGTTGGATTAATCCAAGTAACACTTTCACCGGATTTGATCTCTATTTTTTCAGGAACGAACAGCATTACCATAGAAGTAGCGTTTCCTTCTCCTGCATGAACCAATTTTGTAGTGGTCTCTGGAGACTGAGCATAAGTAATATCATAATTTGTCATTAGCGTAAGTGCCAAAGTTAACAGGCTGACTCCAATTAAAATTATTTTAGATTTTACAGTTAGCAATAATTGTATCTAATTTTACCAATATTTAAACATCCGTATTTTGTACTGTGACATTGCAAATTTCAAGAAACCAATCTGGCTTACGTCTTTTCATCGTTTGAATACTGTAATGAATAACTTTTCTACCAAGTATTGGTAAAGCAGCCATCATGTCTCCTGTTCGCCACGTCGATGTTCTGGATGCCTTGTTTCCCATTTTATCAACAGTCCCTACGATATCCCAACCAATGGATAAAGGTGGTCGTTTAAACAGTGATTCGGGATGAATACCTTCACGTATGAGAATATCCGCCAGCGACACTCCTGCTGTCAGAACCTTCACACGTACTTGACTACTACTCGGTTCTGGAATTTCCTCCTCGATAAGATGAAGATTTTCAGGGCCACCGAATTTGGACACTATAATACGGCTTTACTTCACTCTTCAGATTTTATCACTTTAACGATATTAATGTTAGGCAAATACTATTAAGAAAATGAAGTTATACTTATAAGATCAGAACAATCATGTCTGATTGGCTAACATACGAATCGGACATCTGTAAGTTTCCACACCTTGGTATTTAGCTTTTTTTCTGCATCTCCTTATCCTTATTCCAGCTCAGTATCGATGGAGCAATGATAGAACAGTAAATCTGAACGGATACACACAATCTGTTTTTATCTAACCTGGTTTATCCGGATTATGAATGAATAATATCCAACTATCGGTAACTATTTCAGCTCTGGTATTTTCCGTTGCGATTATTTCATCAGTCTGAGCTGCTCAATTAAATGACTACAAACTATTGATCCCATCATCCCCTGGCTCGGAAATCCTGCGATGAGTACTGCATTATTCGATTTAAAATATGACTTTGGAATAGGAAATATTTTGGTATTATTATTTGCCTCTTGTCTGTTTATCTGCTTATTTTCAATATTCTTTCGAGCTTTCTGGTGTACCCGACTAGCTTTAACATTCCTATCAGTTTGTGCGCTAATTGATATAAATTATTTGAAGATAAAAATGATATCCGATACAATGAAAGTTTTTAATTATTATACGGTCAAATAATCTTTGACTTAATTTGATCGAATGGGATTCACTAATTACTGAAATGATTATTCTAGCCTCAATAATTTGGTTTGCAGTCTATATTGAAGACTGGGCATACCGGAGGTTAGAAAAACAAAAAGAGAATAAGGAACGAAAATATTTGCTCATTTTCATTGATAATGATCTAAAGCAAAGACTGAGGTTTATAGATGAATCCCTACAGTTCAAAGATTACAAGCCATTTTTCACGGACATGTGGGATGCTGTTGTTTTAGCTGGAAAACATCCTCTACTTCCGTTCAATCTCTTTCAAAATTTACAACGAACATATTCTTGGATGAAATATTATAATAGTGAGATTGATGCAAGGAACAAAGGCAGTAATATGGACGAAAAAGTCATGGAAGAGTTGTTGAAGGATGTGAGTAAGCACATTAATGGATCGCTGGCTTTATTGCAAGTTGAATCAAAAAAACTCCTTTTTTGATCCACATCATAAATAAAGTAGAGTTATTCAACATAGTATCAAACCAAGGGGTTTGAACCCTACATGTGATAGGGTTCTATCACTTGGTATTTAGCTTTATCTTCCATGAAGAATTTTAGTCGTTCGAAGTATTCTTTAACTCATATTTTTCGATCGCAGGTTGCTTGGACTTATAGGTCACAGACAAGTTATCTCCAACGGCAAAATTACAATTTGAGATCACCCTGGGTATACCATCTGATGGCTCGATAACGCAATCATTATCTTTCTTCAGCATAACAGGTACATCCTCAGTTATTGATCCGCTGAACAAATTTTTTGCAGATGAACCTAACAAGGCTAATATTATAACTACTCCTGCAACTACAAGAATTACTGCTAACTTCCATGGAGAAATGTTTTGAAAGCTCACCAGTAATTAGTTACAGCTCAATCATATTAACGTGCTGTTCTATGAAATTTAATTTCTGGCATTGCCCAAAAACGGGAAAACTCGAGATAGTCAACTAATACTGGTTATAGCCATCTAATACTGGTTATAGCCATCTAATACTGGTTATATAGTAATAATAATGCAAGTCAGCTCACGAAAG
>Ga0233417_10000320_pt1 | contig 14130 bp, 13 predicted proteins | sample Sed_MG_FD_189023 | JGI IMG/M metagenome (GOLD analysis project Ga0233417, IMG submission 189023) | Sediment microbial communities from Lake Towuti, South Sulawesi, Indonesia - Sediment_Towuti_2014_0.5_MG | ecosystem: Environmental > Aquatic > Freshwater > Lake > Sediment | place: Indonesia... | reverse complement strand
GTACCCGGTTAGCCCGCCCTTGCAGGCGGGAACCCTCGTCCTCGTCAACCTTCAAAAAGAAGGTCCTTGCGCTATCTCTCCCTGTGTTATTCCTACACCTAGGCCGCTCACCTCCTGAATATGATTGCGAAAATTATACCTGATTCTTCACCCGCAAGTTATCTCTGACATGATTGTAAGTTAATCGCCACTCAAACGGTCGATACCCCATATGTTATGAACGTCCCGCAGGTTTATAATCACACAGGCTCGCCTTTGAGAAACCTGCGAGACGTTATCCCATCGAATCGCTTGTACTCTGTGAAACGATGAACAACTCGAATATGAAATTCGGCGAGAGGTCATGTTCTGGTATAATCCATCCCGATGTGCCTGAGTGGGCCATTCTTAACAATGCCTTAAATTGCTGCACATCCAAAGCAAACCGCGGAGGAGCCTGATTTGGCGTTCAATCCCCTCAATTGGCTGCTGGGGTTTTTCTCACTGGACATCGGCATCGACCTTGGCACAGCGAACACGTTAGTGAATGTCCGAGGCAAAGGCATCGTTATCAATGAACCTTCTTGGGTGGCAATCGAAAAGCGCACCCGTAAGCCGCTGGCAATTGGCGCAGAGGCGAAGGAAATGGTGGGGCGCACGCCTGCCAACGTGATCGCTATCCGCCCGCTGCGCGATGGTGTGATCTCTGAATTCGAGATCACGCAGGCAATGCTGGAATACTTTATCGGCAAAGCCCACGAACAAAGCATTGTACCTGTGCCTCGCCCGCGCGTGGTCATCGGCATTCCGTCCGGTGTTACCGAAGTCGAGAAACGAGCCGTGTATGATGCCTCTATGTCCGCCGGGGCAAGACAGACTTATATGATCGAAGAACCAGTGGCAGCAGCCCTGGGAGCCGGGCTTCCGGTGAGCGAAATTCGTGGCAGTATGATTGTTGACATTGGCGGCGGCACCTCCGAGGTAGCGGTGATGTCGATGGGCGGCGTGGTCGTCTCCCGCTCGTTGCGCGTGGCAGGCGACGAAATGGATGAAGAAATTGTGCAATACATGCGCAACAAGTACAACCTGACCATCGGCTTGCGCATGGCTGAACAGGCCAAAATCGCCATTGGATCAGCCTATCACCTATCTGAGGAGAAGACGATGTTGCTGCGCGGCCGCAACCTGGTGAGTGGTTTGCCTGAATCTGTAGAGATTTCGTCCGTGGAAATCCGGGAGGCCATCTCTGGCTCAGTGCAGACCATCATCGACACCATAAAAGACGCCTTGGATGAGGCTCCGCCAGAGATCATTGCCGACCTGATGGATACCGGTGTGTGCCTTGCTGGGGGAGGTTCCCTCTTGCAAGCGCTCGACCGGCGCCTCACCGATGACCTGCGCATCAGAGTGTGGGTCGCCGAGGACCCGATGAGTTGCGTGGCGCGCGGCGCAGGCATGATCCTGGAAGATTTAGACCACCTGAATCATTTACTGGTTGGACTGGAACGTGGCAGCACGAAGCACAGTTGATAGAAAATTTGTGGCGAATCCCTACGGGATACCCCACCTGACGGGATCGCCAATGCCTTAACATGAACACCCCATCAGATCGTCCGCGCTCACTGCAAACCGTGATTTTCATCCTTATTGCAGTTGGGCTGATTGCTCTTGCGCTTGGAGGCTTTCTCACCCCTCTCTCCCGAATCCTGCTGAGCCCCATGGTCGCTGTTCAAACCTGGGTGGCAACACGCTTTCAGGCTGTCCAGGATATCGTCAGCGCGCCGCAAGATACTACCCGCCTGCGCCAGCGCAACGCCGAATTGGAGGCGGAAGTAGCCCAATTGCAAACGCAGATCATCGAGTTGCAGGAGCAGTTGGCTGAAACCAATGTGCTCTCTGCGCTGGTAGATTTCGCGCGCGCCAACCCTGAAAACCGCTATCAAGGCGCGGCAGTGATCGCTCGCGACCCAAGCCCATTTCTGCAGTATGTGATCATCAATCGCGGCTCCGATAATGGCTTGAGGCGGGGCATGCCCGTGGTGACACAACAGGGCTTGATCGGACGCATCGCGGCTGTCACCGCTGGGGCTGCGCGCGTCCAACTGATCACCGACCCTGCTTCTACTGTCAATGTCCGCCTGGAGCCCTCGGGCGCACAGGCCGTCCTCCAGGGGCAGATCACTGGTGAGATCTTGCTGGACATGATCCCTCAGGAAGCCAATGTGCAACCTGGCGACCTGGTGCTCACCTCTGGCTTAGGTGGCGGGTACCCGGCAGACATCCTCATCGGGCAGGTGTCCAGCATCCGCAGTCGGGACCAAGATATCTTCCAACGCGCTTCTGTCCAGACCGTATTGGACTTCTCCCGCATAAACATCGTCCTGGTGATCGTCAACTTCAAGCCCATTGACATCACCCCGCTGCTACCTACACCCATCGCACCGTAAACCCTGGAACCTGGTTAGCATACCTTGTAATGGCAACATTCATCGCAATTCCGATCCTCAGCGCGTTAATGATCCTGCAAAGCGGCGTGATCAGCCGCATCCCTCTGCTCCAGGGGACGCCGGATCTGCTCATGCTTTTCATCCTGGCCTGGACGATGCAAAAACGCGTCCAAACCGCCTGGCAATGGTGTATCATTGGCGCGCTGATTTTCGGTCTGGTGTCCGCCTTACCTATCGGAACGCCTCTGCTAGGGTACGCACTGGCAACCGCAGCGGCACTGTTCTTGCGTAAGCAGTTATGGCAGGTTCCTATCCTGGCGATGCTCGTATCTGTCCTGGTCGGTACACTGATCAGCCATGTGATCTCCCTGCTGGCTTTGCGCCTGGTTGGAAACCCCATCCCCATCCCCCAGGCGCTTAACCTGATCACACTGCCGAGCGCATTCCTAAATCTTATATTCGCCATTCCAGCCTTCGCCATGATGGGCGATTTAGCTAAATGGCTATATCCTGAGACATTAGAGGTATGAACGAGTCCCCTGCCCTTCACAACCAAGTGCAACCCTGGCGCATCTGGATTTTTGCGCTCATCCTTCTGCTTGTGCTAGGTTTGTACATCTTCCGCTTGTTCAACCTGCAAATCATCCAGGGCCCACTATGGTCTGCGCAGGCGGCGGAGAATCGCACCCGCGTGATCAACCTGCCAACCGAGCGCGGTGTAATATATGACCGCAACGGAGTTGTCCTTGCCCGCAACATCGCTTCTTACAACGTAGTTATCACCGCTGCTAACTTACCCGACGATCCCGGCGAAATCCACGAGATATTCCGGGAGCTTTCTGCACAGATCAATGTCCCGATCAACCAGAATGAGATCAGTGAAGAGAATCCCTACGTACCCTGCGTCTCGGATCATGGCATTGCCCAGATTGTCGAATATGGCGAATCCTCAACGCCTTTTCAGCCGGTGCGCGTCAAGTGCGATATCGACCGCACGACTGCGATGATCATCCAGGAAAAGTCCAACGACTGGCCTGGTGTTAGCATCGAGATAGTGCCCATTCGCGATTACCCTACCGGCATACTTACTGCCTCAATCATCGGTTTCCTGGGGCCTATTCCAGCCAACCGGGCGGAGGAATTTATTGCAGCGGGCTTGGACCCCAACCGAGATAAAGTGGGTTATGCAGGCCTCGAGCTGCAACACCAGGACACACTGGCAGGGAAAAACGGACAACGCGTTATCGAGGTCGATGTGGCTGGCAAAGAGATGCGCACCGTGGGGGAGACCCAGTCGCCCGTCTCCGGCCTTAACCTGATACTAACCATCGATACCCGATTACAGGCGGCGGTAACAGCCGTCGTCCAGCGAGAGATCAATTTCTGGAACACCTATTTCGGAGAAATCCGCTCAACCAGCGCAGTTGCTATTGCCATCAACCCAACCACCGGCGAGATACTCGCCATGGTTTCGTATCCATCCTACGAGAACAACCGCATGGCTCGCCTGATTCCATCATATTACTACAACCAGTTGATTCAGGATCCCGCAATTCCACTGCTCAACCACGCCGTGGGCGACACATTGCCTGCTGGTTCGGTGTTTAAGCTCTCAACAGCGGTGGGCGCTCTAAATGAAGGTGTAGTTACCCCAGAACAAGTCGTAGAGACGCCACCCAAGATCATCATCAGCGAGACATTCTCCCCTAATGAACCAGGGCGCCCACGCGAATTTGTAGACTGGAACGAGGCAGGCTTTGGACGTTTGGACTTCCTGGGTGGAATCTCGAACTCCAGCAACGTCTATTTCTACAAGCTAGGTGGAGGCTATCAGGATGAAGTCCCTGAAGGGCTAGGGGTCTGTCGATTGGGCACATACGCCCGCGCCCTGGGTTATGGCGACTACCCCGGCACTGGCTTGCCGGAAGAAGAAAAGGGCTTAATCCCCGACCCACAATGGAAACGCATCACACGCGGCGAGAGCTGGTCCACCGGCGACACATATATCGCCAGCGTGGGTCAGGGATATGTGCTGGCTACTCCTCTTCAAGTGCTGCTCTCTGCCGCTACCATAGCAAACGATGGCAAACTGATGCAGCCCACCCTGGTGCGAGAAATCCTAGATGGGGAGGGCAATGTCGTGCAAGCCTTTGAGCCAAAAATGAAATGGGACATCACCCAGGATGCCATCATCCAGGAGTTCGAAGAAACCACTATTCGAGGGTGCGAGCCCATCGAGGGGCGCACGAAGACCGTCCAGCCGTGGGTGATCGCCAAAGTGCAAGAAGGCATGCGCAGGGCAGTGACCGATGGCACCCTGAAGAAGGAGTTTGTCAATGCTACCATCGCTGCAGCGGGAAAAACCGGCACCGCAGAATACTGCGATAAATATGCCCTGGCACGCAACCGTTGCATCCCTGGTGAGTGGCCTACCCATGCCTGGACTGTAGCCTATGCTCCCTATGAGAATCCTGAAATCGCCGTGGTAGCTTTTGTCTATAATGGCGGCGAGGGTGCCAGCGTCGCCGGCCCGGTTGTGTGGCAAATATTGAATGCCTACTTTGAACTTAAAGCCATCGATGTTGCTCAGCAGGCGCCATAAGAGAATGCTATAATTTCTGCGATATGCAACCGGCTGTGCAAATAAAAGGCATTCGCGAAGGGCTTCTGATCGTTATCGGAGAAGGCGCCTGGGAAGAATTGAGCGCCGATCTGTTGGAGCAGATCGATCAGCGAGGCGCTTTCTTGAAAGGCGCCCGTCTGACCTTCGATGTGGGCAACCGCGTGCTCAAAGCAGCGGATCTAGGCAAGATGCGCGATGCCCTATCTGAGCGCGGGCTGACCCTTTGGGCAGTGCTGAGCAACTCGCCCACCACACAGCAAACCGCACAATCCCTGGGGATGGCTACCCGCCTTAACAAACCACACCCAGAGCGAGAGGCCAAGCCACTGAATACCAGTGTGCAGAGCGGTGAGCAAGCCGTATTGATTCATCGTACGCTTCGCTCCGGCTACAGCCTGCATTTTAACGGTCATGTGGTGGTCATCGGGGATGTCAATCCTGGGGCACAGGTGATCTCCTCCGGCGACGTGATTGTCTGGGGCCGGTTGCGCGGCATGGTCCACGCCGGAGCGGGTGGTAATACCAATGCGCTGGTTTGCGCCCTGGATTTAGCTCCCACCCAGCTACGTATTGCAGATCAAATTGCCATCACGCCTCAGCGGCGCGGCAAGCCCCAGCCAGAAATGGCGCGCATCAAGGATGGACAGGTGATTGCAGAAGCGTGGAATCCTAAAAAAAGTGATCGGAGAGGAGAGGCTTGAATAGCATAAATCTCTCACTCTCTCATATCTAATCGATTTAGCGGAGATATTATGGCAGGGAAAGTTGTCACTGTGACATCTGGCAAAGGAGGCGTGGGCAAAACCACTGCCACTGCAAACCTGGGCGCCGCCTTGGCATCCGACGGGGAAAAGGTTGTCTGCGTCGACGCCGACATCGGTCTGCGCAACCTGGATGTAGTCCTAGGATTAGAAAATCGTATTGTCTATGATCTGGTTGACGTTGTCGAAGGGCGCTGCCGCTTGCGCCAGGCGCTTATCCGAGATAAACGACTACCCGAGCTCTTTCTCATCCCTGCCGCCCAGACTCGCGACAAAAGCGCAGTATCTCCCAGTGATATGATCCGCCTTTGCGACGATTTGCGCCAGGAATTCGATTGGATTCTGATCGATTCGCCTGCCGGTATCGAACGTGGCTTTCGCAACGCCATTGCCCCAGCCGACATTGTCCTGGTGATCACCAACCCCGAGGTCTCCGCTGTACGGGATGCGGATCGGATCATTGGCCTGGTCGAGGCTGAGGAAAAAGGGCCAGCTCGCCTGGTGATCAACCGCATTAAAGCCGAAATGGTGCGCCGCGGGGACATGCTCTCTGCTGACGATGTGCTGGAGTTATTAGCGGTTGAATTGGTTGGCCTCATCCCGGAGGATGAAAACGTCATCACCAGCACCAATCGCGGCCTGCCGATTGCACTCAATGGAAAGAGCCGCGCAGGGCAGGCTTTCCGCAATATTGCCAGGCGCCTGCGCGGTGAGGATGTGCCCTTCCTGGAAATGGCCGATGAGACCAACATCATAGGGCGGCTGGCGCGCTGGTTCCGCCCGGGAGGCAATTGAGATGAGCCGTTTCTTCGATCGTCTTCTCGGACGTGACCAAAAGAGCGCCAGGCAAGCGAAAGAGCGCATGAAGCTGGTTCTTATCCATGACCGCACCGACCTGACTCACAGCGCCATGGAAGCCCTCAAGGATGATCTGATTGCGGTCATCTCCCGCCATGTTGAGATCGAACCGGAGGCAGTGCGAATTGAAATGGCCCAGGATGGTCGCGAACAACGCTTGATTGCCGATATCCCCTTGCGTACTGTCCGGCGCCGTCGCGTGGGTTAATGATAGTGAGTTGTTCATGCAGTCAGGCATAGCGTCAAACTGGCGACATTTCGATTTCTGGCTCTTTGGAGCCGTAGTGGTCTTAACCATCTTTGGTATCACCATGATCCGCTCCGCAGTCGCCGGGAATATCGAATTGACCACCGAGACTAACCTGGTCAATCGGCAGATCACCTTCACCATCGTGGGATTTGTCGCCATGTTTCTGACCGCCAGCATCGACTATCACTATTGGTCTTCTGTCAGCAGGGTACTGTATCTGGGTACGATAGTGGCTTTGATCACCCTATACGTGATCGCTCAAACCGTGTTCGGATCTGCACGTTGGTTCCAGGTTTTGACCATTAACATCCAACCATCCGAGATCGCCAAAATCGTCATTATCCTTGTGCTGGCTGATTTTTTTACCCAGAACTATGAACAAGTCGGTAACTTAAAGATTATCAGGAACAGTTTATTGTATACCCTGGGAATCATGATCTGGGTGTTATTACAGCCCAACCTGAGCACTTCCATAGTGATCTTGGTGATCTGGTTTGCCTTGTTGTGGGCAGGCGGGCTGAAAGTAAAACACTTGCTGCTCTTCAGCGGCATCAGTCTGGTAGCCAGCATCATCCTTGTGCCGATCCTGATCCAACTTGATGTTATTAAGGAATACCAGATTGCTCGCGTAACCAGCTTCCTCTTTCCCGATCCCAACGCCCGTTTTGGCGATATTTACAATATCCAGCAGGCGCTGATCAGCATTGGTTCGGGCGGCTGGTTTGGTCAGGGATATGGCGGTGGTTCCCAGGTGCAATTGCGCTTTCTCAAGGTACGCTGGTCAGATTACATCTTTTCAGCCATGGCTGAAGAATTCGGCTTTGTCGGCACCCTGATCGTACTGGCGGTGCTGGCTTTTGTCATCTATCGTTGTCTACGCGCCGCCCGTCTGGCACGGGATACTTTTGGAGCGCTCATCGCTTATGGAGTGTCCACCTTAATTGCCTTCCAGGCGGCGGTCAACATCGGCGTCAATTTAAACTTACTGCCAGCTACTGGGCTGACCCTACCATTTGTGAGTTACGGAGGCAGTTCTTTGTTGTCTGCATTACTCGGCATTGGTCTGGTGGAGAGCGTGCTCCTCCGACATAGAGCGCTAGAGTTTTAGAGTGATTAGCAGATGAAAAATAAAGTCAATCCTGTGCGCGTGCGTTTTGCGCCATCTCCAACCGGGCACACCCACCTTGGCAGTGGGCGCACGGCGCTGTATAACTACCTGATTGCCCGCCAGCCCGCCCCGGGGGGCGTGCCGGGGGCAGGCGGGCAATTCTTGCTGCGCATCGAAGATACCGACCGCAAACGCTATGTTCCCGGCGCTGAGGAAGAGCTGATTGAGAGCCTGCACTGGCTGGGACTGAAGTGGGATGAAGGCCCCGATGTGGGCGGGCCGTATGCTCCATACCGCCAGTCCGAACGCAAGGAGATATACCAGCATTACGCCCGCCAGTTGATTGAGATGGAACATGCCTACTATTGCTTTTGCTCTCCGCAGCGCCTCGACCAGGTGCGCCAGGCGCAGCAAAAACTAAAGCAAATCCCCTTATATGACGGCCTGTGTCGCAGGCTGGATCCCGATGAGGCCGACCGGCGCGTTGCACGCGGCGAATCTCATGTGGTGCGTTTCAAGACGCCCAAAGAAGGCAGCATCACCGCGGTAGATCGCTTGCGTGGCCCAATAACAGTAGATAACCAAACCCTGGACGATTTTATACTGCTCAAGTCCGATGGGCTGGCGCTATATCACCTGGCTGCCATGGTGGATGACCATTTGATGAACATCACCCACGTTCTGCGCAGCTCCGAGTGGCTATCGACATTCCCCTTACATGCCCATATCATCCGCGCTTTCGGCTGGCAGGAACCCGAATGGGTGCACCTTTCAGTGTTTCTCAAACCCAGCGGCAAAGGAAAGATGAGCAAGCGCGAAACCGCCGACCTGAAACAGAGCGGTCACTCCATTTTTATCAAGGATTTGCGGGAGTTAGGTTATCTGCCAGAAGCCGTGGTGAACTGGATCGCGCTGATGGGGTGGAGCTATGACGACCACACCGAATTCTTTACATTGCCGGAATTGGTCGAAAAATTCAGCTTGGATAAGCTAAACCCTTCCCCAGCCGCGATCAATTTCACCAAATTCGACCATTTCAACGGATTACACATCCGTCATCTGCAGGTGAACGACCTGGCAAAACGGGTAAAGCCATTCTTCCAAGCCGCGGGATACAGCGTGGACGACGAGAAGCTCATCAAGGTTGTCCCATTGATCCAGGAGCGCATCGTCACCCTGGAGGATGCTCCAGAGATGGGCGGGTTCTTTTTCCGAGACGAACTGCAGCCTGTTCCGGACGAATTGATTGGCAAGAATATGACCCCGAGCGAATCGGCGCGAGCAGCCCGAGAGGCCTATCACATCCTCACGACCCTGGATGACATCAATCTAGTAAGCGCCGAAGAGTCCTTACGCACGCTGGCTGAATCATTGGGTATCAGCGCCGGTCAACTCTTTGGCATCCTGCGCGCCGCGGTCACCGGGCAAACCGTCAGCCCACCTCTCTTTAAGAGCATGACGGTGATCGGCAAAGCCAAAGTGCTGGAGCGCATCCAAAAAGCGAATGATATTTTAGAAAACATGAGTTAAAAAGCCGAGGCGGGATTTGGGGAAATCGATCTAGCCCCCACCTCGGTGGGAAATATCTTCTCTGGTTTGAAAAAACCCTATCCAGATTGCAGGTTCTTTTCGATCTTGGACCAGGTATCTTTCAGCGAAATGGTGCGATTGAACACCAGCCTATCCTGGGTTGTGTCCGGATCCACACAGAAATACCCCTGCCTTTCGAACTGGTAGATGCTGCCCGCAAGCGCGCCGCTCAGCCCAGGCTCAACGTAGCAGACCGGCAGGGTCACCAAAGAGTCGGGGTTCAAGTTATCGGTAAAATCGCCACCTTCAGGTGCATCGTCGGGGTCTTCCTTTGTAAACAGGCGATCGTAAAGGCGCACTTCCACCGGCAAGGCATGCGAGGCGGATACCCAATGGATGGTTGATTTTACCTTGCGCCCATCAGGGGCATCGCCACCGCGCGTGGCTGGGTCATACGTGCAGTGGAGCTCTATCACCTCTCCATTCTCATCTGTAATGGCGTATTCACAGCGGATGAAATAAGCATAGCGCAACCGCACCTCCCGCCCGGGAGCCAGGCGGTAGAATTTAGGCGGAGGCTGCTCACGAAAATCGTCCTGCTCGATGTAGAGCACGCGTGAGAATGGCACTTTGCGCGTCCCCATGGATGGATCCTCAGGGTTGTTAATCGCCTCCACTTCCTCCACTTGGCCTTCCGGGTAGTTGTCGATGATCAACTTGAGGGGGCGCAACACACCCATCACTCGCGCAGCATGTTTGTTCAAATCCTGGCGCTGGCAATGCTCTAACAGAGCAATATCCACAATGCTATCGTTTTTGGCAACACCGATCAGCTCGCAGAAATCGCGGATCGCTTCTGGCGTGTAGCCTCGGCGGCGCAGGCCGGAGAGGGTCGGCATACGCGGGTCATCCCAGCCGTTGACATGGCCTTCTTTCACCAAACGCAATAGCTTGCGCTTCGAGAGCAATGTAAAGCTCAAGTTTAGACGGGCAAACTCGATCTGTTGGGGATGGTACACTTCTAGCTCATCCAAGAACCAATCGTAAAGGGGGCGATGGTCCTGGAACTCCAACGTACAGATGGAATGCGTGATACCCTCTATCGAGTCGCACTGACCGTGGGCAAAGTCATACATCGGGTATATACACCAGGAGTCACCCGTGCGGTGGTGAGATTCGTGCAGAATCCGGTACAGCACCGGATCGCGCATATTCAGATTGCCAGATGACATGTCTATCTTGGCTCGCAAGGTGCGTGCACCATCAGGGAATTCCCCCGCGCGCATGCGGGCAAACAGGTCCAGGCTTTCGTCAACCGAGCGGTTTCGGTATGAGCTCTCTCGACCTGGCTGGGTTAACGTACCGCGATACTCGCGCACCTCGTCTGCGGAAAGATCACAGACATAAGCTTTGCCTTTCTTTATCAACTTGACTGCCCATTCATAAAGCTGCGCAAAATAATCTGAGGCATAAAACAGTCGATCTTCCCAGTCAAATCCTAACCAGCGCACATCTCGCATGATCGATTCGACATATTCGACCTCTTCCTTGGTGGGGTTGGTATCATCGAAGCGCAGGTTACACTTTCCGCCACACTCCTCAGCGATTCCAAAATTAAGCACAATCGATTTAGCATGACCGATGTGCAGGTAGCCGTTTGGCTCAGGTGGGAAACGCGTGTGCACACGGCTGCCAAACTTGCCTGTGCGGTTATCCTCCCGGATAATCTCGCGAATAAAGTCGCTGGGAGGGGTTATCTCTTCGGGTGCCATAGCAGCGCCTCTCTTTTGACCTGTTCGAGGATGGTAACTTAATGCACAAATTATAACAAAGCTGTGGCGTAAACACACTCTCTTGACCTTCCACATTGGAGATCTCTACGCCCAACCAAAGAAAGCAATCAGTAAATTGTTAAGCTAATGAAAGGCATACACTCAGAAGTGAAAGGGGGAAAGTATGAATTGCCATGCTATACTTGCCGAGCCACATCCTTTCTACTGTCGAGAGAGGGGTGGATTTGAGAGCCAGGTGCATGCCTAGCTCTCATATTTTACACACCTCCTGTCTATCGATCCCGAATCACCTCCCCTTTGACGAACACCCCCTTACGTGGTACAATCACCCCCGTCGAACGCTGGGGGTTCGTCTAGTGGTAGGACAGCAGACTCTGGATCTGTATGCCGAGGTTCGAATCCTCGACCCCCAGCCTGACATCTTTCTATCGCTCCAGCTTATCAGCACCCCACGGGATATCCTTGGGGTGTTATCTATCACCCAATGACCTATCGAAAGGAATACCACAATGCCCACACAATTTGAGGTGCATGATGCCGCGATCCTATCCCAGGCGCGGGCTAAATTGGACGCCTGCAGGTCAGCGCAGGAAATGTATCAGGCGGTTCTGGATGCTGTCAAGCTCAACGAGCAATGGCGCGGGCAGCAGTGCATCAACCTTTTGGCCCCAGAGGCGCCCACCAGCCCTACAGTGCGCGCACTGCTGGCCAGCGAGGTGGGCATCCGTGCGGCCGAGGGGCATATCGGCGCCCTAAATCGCTGGTTCGTAGGCACACATTATATCGATGAGATCGAGGCGCTGTGCATTGAGCTATTGAAGCAGCTCTTCAAGGTCCGCTACGCCGACCATCGTTTAATGGGCAGCATGCTGGGCAATTTGACAGTCTATTCCGCCCTGACGGAACCCGGCCAAGTGATTATGAGTATCCCCCAGCCAGTTGGCGGGCATTCCAGTAATCGCTTAGATGGCCCGGCTGGTGTACGCGGCTTGAAGATCGTGGATATCCCCTTCGATCCAGTGGACTTAGAGGTCGACCTGGACATGTTCCGCAAGATGGCTCCGTTAGTACAACCTAGAGTGGTGTCCCTGGGCGCCTCAATGACGCTCTTCCCATTCCCGGTCAGAGAGATGAGCGAAGTAGTCGCCGAATGGGGAGGGCAGATTTTCTTTGATGGCGCCCACCAGCTTGGCTTGATCGCCGCCGGCTTATTTCAGGATCCCCTCCGTGAGGGCGCAGCCGTGCTGACCGGATCGGCAGGCAAGACCTTTAGCGGCCCACAAAGCGGCGTAATCGTTTGGGACGACCCGAAGCTGACCGAAGCCATTACGCATGCCATCTTCCCGGTGCTGGTTGCCACTCACCAGGTGAACCGCGTAGCAGCCCTGGCAGCATCTGCCGCAGAGATGCTGGCTTTCGGCCAAGCGTACATGACCCAGATCGTGCGCAACGCCAAGGCTCTAGCAGCAGCATTGCACAAACGCGGTATTCCCGTATTGGGCGCAAACAAGGGCTTCACCGAGACACAACAGGTGATCGCCGACGTGAAAAAATTCGGCGGCGGGCTGGAAGTTGCCCAACGCTTAGCGCGTGCCAACCTGATTGCCAACAAGAACTTGATCCCCAGCGATACCCCTGCCAATTGGGACCGCCCCAGCGGACTGCGCATGGGCACCATTGAAATCACCCGCCTGGGTATGCGCGAAGCTGAGATGGAACAGATCGCCGACTTCATCGCCCGCCTGCTGGTGGATAAAGCCGCCCCAGAGGATGTCCTGGAAGACGTGATCGATTTTCGCCAGCCCTACCAGACTTTGTACTATTGCTTCGAAAACGGATTGCCGGGCTAATTCCCATTTCTCGAGGCCAATGTACTTATCCTGATGTATGCTCGACTGCACACCAAGGATTATTCAACCCGACTATAGAAGGAGTACACAATGTTTGAACACCGCTCACAACCTATGCTTCCTATGCTGGTTTTCATGCGCCGCTTGGCGTTACATGGATTTGGAGCTTTAGCCTTGGTACTCGCATCCCTGATTCTTGGCATATTAGGTTATCACGGGTTGGAGGGACTGCCTTGGATCGATTCCTTGCTCAACGCCGCAATGATTTTAGGCGGGATGGGCCCCGTGAATCCTTTACATACGATTAGTGGTAAAATTTTCGCCTCAGCATATGCCCTTTTCTCCGGCATCGTCTTCCTGGCGGCTTCTGGGTTGGTCTTTGCACCCATCCTGCACCGATTCATGCACCGTTTTCATCTAGAATCAGATGAGATGAGCCCGAAATAGCCCCCCTACTCAAGGTATAGATATATCCATCCCCAGCGGTTGCAACACCGTCTCTGCCGCCCGCATCAGCAGTTTCCGGTAATAACGCCAGTCGATTGTCTTCTGATTGGGCGGCTCGGGCAGATCCCAGGCGCGCACACCCCTGGGTTGCACCCCAGCCCGCCCTGCCGGGCTTGCCAGGGTGCAAGCCGGCTCTACCAGGGTATAGAGAAAACGCACGCGCTGCCCCGGCCTGAGATGCTTGCCAACCGCTTCCAGTTGGGCCGCCGCCCGCGCCGCCGGCGAGGGTACACGGTACTCGTTTAGCTCCCGGCTGAGCTTCTGCGAAACCAGCAGACCCGCTAGCGGCACACGTCCCAGGCGCAGGTCGGTACAGGCCTTGCGCAGCATCTGCTCGATCGCCGGAGTGCAATCCATCAGCTCATCGACCGATCTTGCCTGCGCCAGGCAGTTCAGCATGGCCAGTTGCACCTGCGCAATCCAG
>Ga0233417_10000319_pt1 | contig 14136 bp, 12 predicted proteins | sample Sed_MG_FD_189023 | JGI IMG/M metagenome (GOLD analysis project Ga0233417, IMG submission 189023) | Sediment microbial communities from Lake Towuti, South Sulawesi, Indonesia - Sediment_Towuti_2014_0.5_MG | ecosystem: Environmental > Aquatic > Freshwater > Lake > Sediment | place: Indonesia... | reverse complement strand
CACCCCGCACTTGGATCGTCGCGTGACTCGTGGCATGCTATGCGTCCGCGAACGAGAAGGGGGAGAGGGGAGAACATGATCATGCGGCGGCAGTCGTTCCAGCGTTCATGGGTGTCCGCGCTCGTCCTCGGTGGGTGCCTCGTGGCGCTCGCGGCCGTCTCGGGCGGTCGTGCGGGCAGCAGCGCCAGCGCCACATTCGACGTATTCGTGCAGCCTCCGATCCTGACTGCGGGCGCCGGAGGCTTCGTCAAGGGTGAGTTCACCCCCTCCAGCACTGCAACGGGCGTGGTCATGACGCTCGATCTCCCGGTCGCGCTCTTGAGTCCTTCCTCGAGCAACTGCTCGCAGTCCGGATCGCCGCCTCCGGGGTTCAACAGGTTCACGTGCAACCTCGGCCTGGTGAGAGGCGGTACCACCGTGAGGCGGTACGTGTCGTTCACCGCGCCTTCCACTCCCGGGACCTACACGGCCAACGGCTCTGTCTCCTTCGTCCAGGGGCCGCTCGGCGCCCCCGCCGGAGGCAGCCAGACCCTGACGGACAGCGGTGAGACGACCGTCTTCGCGGCGACGGACACGAACCGCGCCGGCAGCTGCACGGGCAGGGCGTCAACTCCGCCGGATGGAGTCGGCCACATCGAGGACTTCCAGACCACGAGCGTCGTCGCGACCGCGGATCCGGCGCTCAACCTCCCGTGCACGTGGGTGTACGTGGGCGAGGACCCGCCGCCTCCGAACTCCCCGATCCTGACCCAGATCTCGTTCGTGGGCATCCCGCCCACCGCGACTCCGGCGACCGTGGTCATCACGTTCGGCACGCTGCCGGTGCCGTTCCCCGAGTTCGACGTCTTCTTCCTGCCGAACTACTCTCCGGGCAACCCCGACCTCACGGGGCTGGCGCTCCTGCCCTCGTGCGCGACGAGCCCCGTGCCTCCGGCCGTCTCGTGCCTGCAGAGCCTCGTCCAGCAGGGGAGCGGGGCGCAGGCGACGATCCTCCTGATGGGGACGGGGGGCGACCCGGGCTGGGGCGCAGGCTAGGCCGGCTGCTCCGCGACGCCGGCGAGCAGTGCGAGCGCGCGGGCGTGCTCGGCTGAAACGAGGTTGCCCTTGAGCTCGAAGAGCTCCTGCGCCCGCGCCAGAGCGGCGCGGGCGTCGTCGGCGCGGGCCGCCGTCGCCAGCACCTCGGCGAGGGTGACGAAGCAGTCGCCACGGAGGTCCGGAGCCTCGATCCTCGCGAGCCCCTCGACCGCCGCGCGCGCTTCCCGCTCTGCGCCGGCGAGATCGCCGTCGTGGGCCAGCAGCCGAGCCTGGACGCACCGAAGGACGGCCATCGTCTCCACGTCGTCCGCGTCGGCCAGCTCCATCGCGCTCGCGTACGACTCGGCGGCGTCGGCGTACCGGCCCTGGTCGCAGACTGCGCGGGTCAGGAGAGCCGCGACGAGGGAGAGTGCGTACCTGTCGCCCATCGCGGACAGCTTCTCGTGGTCGCGTCGGAGATCGCGCTCCGCGGCCTGGAGATCTCCTGCGAGCGTCTCGATTCGGCTCGACTGGAGCGACGTCAGCGGGACGATGACGTTTGCGCCGAGCTCGTCACGAAGTCGGCCGGCACGGGAGATCAGCTCTCGGGCCTGCGCGAAGTCGCCCTCCATGGCACGCAGTCGTGCCAGCGAACACAGGACGAAGGCCTCCGCTTGCCGATCGTCGAGGCCTCGACCGAGTGCCTCTTGGCACTCGCGGGTCGCCTCGCTGACCGGCGTCGGGCCATCGCGGAGACCGGCCGCATACTCGGCTGTCGCGCGGGCTTCGAGCCGCCTGTCGCCCGCGAGCCGGGCGAAGTGGATCGCCTGACGGACCGCCTCCACCGCCTCGCGGTAGCGGAGCACGGACCCGTGGACGTACCCGAGCAGGCGCCAGGCCTTGGCCAGCTCGTGATGCGCGGAGATGCGCTCGAGCTCGGGAATGACGTTCCCGAGCTCCCGGACGACGTCCTCGCTCCAGCGCTCGAGATCGTCGGCGACGTGGTGCCGCACGAGAAGGCGCGTGACGACGGCGTCCGCCCAGAGCCGGGTCTCGTCGAGACTTCCGGCCTGCTCGACCGCCTGGTCGACGTAGAGCTCCGCCTGTGCGAACTCGCCGATCTCCATCAGCGCCTCGGCGAGGCTCGGCAGCAGCTCCAGCCGGCGGCGGTCGTCAGCGGGGAAGAGCGCGGCCGACCGTTGCAGCAGGCTCGCGGCGGCGGGCGTGTCGCCGCGTGCGAACGCTCTCCGGCCTGCCGAGGAGAGGCGGGTCGCCGCGCCGAGGCCGAGCGTCCGGCCGTGGTCGTCCAGCGGCCCGAGCTCGGACAGGTAACGATGAGCCTGCTCGAGGTGGTAGCCGAGGATCTCCTCGTACTCCATCTCGCGGCCGCGCTCGCGGTTCACCCGGTCGGCCCACTCGACGAAGCGCTCGTGGAAGAGGGCCCGCGCCCTCTTGAGGAGCCCGCCGTAGGTCGCCTCGCGGATCAGGGCGTGGTTGAAGCGGAACCGCACCTCGTCCACGGCTGACAGGTCCGGCCGGACGAACTGCTTGCCCGTCAGCCCCGCCAGGGTCGCGGGCACCTGCGGCCGGATCTCGTCCGGAGCGAGGTGCTCGACGGCGTCCTGCTGAAAGACGTGCCCGATGACCGACGCCGGCTCGAGGACGGCCCGCTCCTCGAGGACCAGCCGGTCGAGGCGTGCGGCGAGCAGCGCCTGGATCGTGGGTGGAACCGCGAGCTCGGCGAGATCCGACACGGCTGCCCAGCGGCCGTCCTCGAAGCGGAGCTGCTCCTCGTCGATGAGCATCGACAGCAGCTGCTCGACGAACAGCGGATTGCCCTCCGCAGCGGAGGCGATGCGGCCCCGCGCGGACTCGGCGATGCCGGCCCGACCGAGGAGGTTCTCGACGATCTGCTCGGTGTCCGCCGCTGTGAGCGGCTCCAGGAAGATCCCCGAGACCCCGGGTCGCTCCACCCACCCGGGGCGTTGCTCGAGGAGGTCGTGGCGCGACGGGCAGAGGAGGAGCAGAGGCGCGTCCTGCACGGAGTCGACGAGATGCTCGACGAGGTCGAGGAACGTCGGCTCGGCCCAGTGGATGTCGTCGAAGAGGACGACGAGGGGCTTGCGGCGCCCGAGTGTCTCGAGAAGCCTGCGAGCCCCCCAGAAGAGCTCGTCGACCGGGAACTGCTCCACCGACAGGCCGACCGCCGATGCGACTCGAACAGCCGCATCCGCGTTCTCCTCCCCCGCAAGGGACGCGAGCTTGTCGCGGCCGACCTCGGGCGGGTCGTCCTCCCGGATCGCGGCCGCCATGCGAAACGCCTCCACGAGCGGCCAGAACGTGATGCCCTCGCCGTACGAGAGGCAGCGCCCCCGCAGGACCTGTGCTCGCTGGCCCAGGCGCTGCAAGAGCTCGTCGTTCAGGCGCGACTTCCCGACGCCCGCGTCGCCGAAGACGGTGACGAGCCTGCACCTCCGGGCGGCGAGCACGTCCTCGAACGTCGACTCGAGGAGCCGGAGCTCGGTCTCGCGACCGACCATCGGCGCGTCCCTGCGCCGTGCCCAGCCTTCGCCCCGGTCGGTGACCGAGACGAGCCGGAACGCGGGAACCGGCTCGGTCTTGCCCTTGAGCTCGAGCGGCTCGACGGGCTCGACCTCGACCGCGTCGCGAACGAGCCGGTACGTGAGGTCGCCGAGGAGCACCTCCTGCGCGCCGGCCGCCTGCTCGAGGCGAGCGGCGACGTTGACGGCGTCGCCGCCGACGAGGCGCTGCCCGGTCGACGGATCGCCGGCCACGACCTCGCCCGTGTTGACGCCGGTGCGGACGGTCAGGCGGACGCCCCACTGGCGCTCGAGCTCGTCGTTCAGCACAGCCTGCGCCTTCTGCATGGCCGCGGCGGCGCGCACTGCGCGCAGGGCGTCGTCCTCGTGGAGCTTCGGGAGCCCGAACACGGCCATGATCGCGTCCCCGATGAACTTCTCGACGACGCCGCCGTGCTGCTCGAGCTCGGCTCGCATGGCGTCGAAGTAGCGGGTCATCACCTCGCGTAGGGACTCGGAGTCGAGCTTCTCGCCCATCGCCGTCGAGCCCTTGAGATCCGAGAAGACGATCGTCACGGTCTTCCTGCGCTCCTGCGGCGGCGGCGCGGCCTGGAGCGGCGAGCCGCACGCGAGGCAGAACCGGGCGATGTCCGGGTTTTCGGTTCCGCACTGCTGGCAGACGGGCACGCGCCGAGTTTGCCCGAACCGCGAACCGGCGGGGTCCCGCGGTGCCCCCGAGCCGCCGTTACCAAACGTTTACGGACCCTCTACCGAATCCACCCAGAAAGGGGACATCCAATACGTCTCAACCCTCGAACATCCGTGTGAGCGGCTCCTCTACGGCGAAGGGCGGCGGAATGTCTGCGGCAGAGCTCGAGACGATGTACTACTCCGAGATCGACCGGATCGAGCAGTGGCGTCATGCGGCGCTCGAGCGCGCGGGGTACGACCCGGAGAGCGCGTTCGTGCTCGCGGCGAGCCACGACGTCGACCTGCACGAGGCGGTCGAGTTGCTCGAGCGCGGCTGCTCGGTGGATCTCGCTCTCCAGATCCTGCTCTAGCGAACGGTTCGCCGGGCCGCGGGCCGCGACCATCGGCAGAATGTCGCGGCACATGAGCGCCTCCATCCTCGCCTCGATCCCGTCTCCCAGCTCGAGCACGGTCGAGCTCGGGCCCGTCTCGATCCACTTCTACGGGCTGACGCTCCTCGTCGCAATCGCGGCTGCGGTCGCCATCACCGGGATCCGGTGGACGCGGCGGGGGGGCGAGTGGGACCTCGTCTTCCGCGTCGCCGTCTGGGGCGTCGCCTTCGGGATCGTCGGGGCGCGCCTCTACCACGTCGTAACGAGCTGGAGCGAGGTCCCCGACGAGTGGTGGGGCGCCTTTGCGATCTGGAAGGGCGGGCTCGGCGTCTGGGGCGGGATCGGCCTCGGCGTGATCGTCGGCGCGATCGTCGCCCACCGCGCGGGAGTCAGCGTCGCCCGCCTCGCGGACTGCGTCGCGCCGGCGCTCCTCGTCGCGCAGGGGATCGGGCGCTTCGGGAACTGGTGGAACCAGGAGCTGTACGGCCGCCCGACCGACCTTCCCTGGGGGCTCGAGATCGATCCCGCGAACCGCCCGCTCGAATACCTCGAGTACGAGACCTTCCACCCGACCTTCCTCTACGAGGCGCTCTGGTGCTTCGGAGGAGCTCTCCTGCTCCTCGGCCTCGAGCGGCTCTTCCGGATCCGGCCCGGCGGTCTCTTCGCCCTCTACGTGCTCGTGTACAGCATCGGCCGCGTGTGGGTCGAGTGGCTCCGGATCGATCCCTCGCACGAGCTCGGCGGCGTGCGCTTGAACGTCTACGTCGCGGGCGTCGCCATCGTGGCCTCGGCGATCTTCTTCGTCTGGTGGCAGAGGTCGTGGAGCCGGGAGACGGGGACCCCGCCGACGGCCGAGGCGATGGCCATCCCGCGCGAGCGGCCGTAACGGGCCCGGCGCCGATCGGCATCCGGCGCCACGGCTAGCCTCCGCGCGTGGCTCTCGCGGCCGTGCACGAGCTGGACCTCGATCTCGAGGCGTTCGAGGGGCCGTTCGACCTCCTGCTCACCCTGCTCCTCGACGAGGAGCTCGAGCCGCGCGAGATCGACGTCGCCGGCATCGTTCTCGCCTTCGTCGAGCGCCTCGCCGAGCGCGAGGAGGTCGACCTCGAGGCCTGCGGCGAGTTCCTCGTGCTCGTCGCGGCTCTCCTCGAGCTGAAGGCGCGCTCGCTGTTCCCGGACGAGGCCGCGGAGCTCGATCCTCTCGAGCCCGAGGAGGCGGCGGAGGAGCTCGCGCGCCGCCTCGCCGAGTACCGCCGCCTGAGGGAGGCCGCGGCCTGGCTCGCCGAGCGCCTGTCTGCCGAGCGAGGCCGCTTCTTCCGCCTCGGCCCTGCGCCGCTCGCCCCGCGCGGCGAGCGGCGGATCGCGCCACAGCCCGCCGACGCCCTGGCTCGTGCGCTCCGCGTGCTGGCGACCCCGCCTCCGAACGTCTCGCTCGCCCACATGGCGCTCAGGTTCCCGCCCGTTTCCCAGTTCCTCGAGCGCTTTCGCGCGCTCTTGGCGCGCCGGCGTCGGTTCGACTTCGACTCGGAGGTCGAGGGCCTCTCGCGCGTCGAGCAGGCAGTCGCGTTCCTGGCGCTGCTCGAGCTCCGCAAGTCCGGCGAGGTCGCGCTGACCCAAGCCGCGCCCTTTGCGCCCATACGGGTTGAGCGCGCGCCTCGGCAGCGCCAGGGAGGGGTACGGCCATTCGACGACGAAAGGATCCCCACGTGGACAGCCCGCTCCGCCTGATCGCCGCCAACCCGGTCGACCGCCTCGCCCGCACGATCGAAGCTCTCCTCGTCGTCGCCTCCAGCCCGCTCTCCGTCGCCGAGCTCGCCGAGGCGGCGGATGACGATGCGGAGCGTGTCGAGACCGCGCTCGGGCTGCTGCGCGAGCGCTACGCCGAGGGGAGGAGCGGCATCGTGCTCGAGCAGGTGGCCGGCGGGTACGCGTTTCGCGCGAGCCGCGACGCCGCGGACGCATGCGCCCGCCTCTTCGAGCGCCCCGTCGAGCGGGGGCTCTCGCAGGCGGCGCTCGAGACGCTCGCCATCGTGGCGTACCTCGGTCCGTGCTCGCGGCCCGAGATCGCCCGCATCCGCGGCGTCGCTGCGGACTCCGCGGTCGCGAGCCTCGTCGAGCGCGGCCTGATCGCGGAGGCAGGAAGGGAGATCGCCTCCGGCGGCGCCGTCCGCTACCGGACGACGCCGCTCTTCGAGCGCGTCTTCGGCCTCGAGAGCCTCGCCGCGCTTCCGCGGCTCGACGACCTGGGCTCCGACGCAGGCGAGCTCCGGGAACGCCTGCTCGAGGTCGCGGCCGCCCGCGCCTCGTAGCCCCCCAGAAGCGCCAGCGTCGTGCTGTCCCCGAATGTCCGGCAATCGCCACGTGAGGACGACGCCCGGGCGTAGCTCGTAGTAGGGCATGCCTGGGTCGTCCGGCTCGCTCCCCCAGTCGTACTTCTCGGCGTACGTCTCGACGACCACGGGTGGGACGCCGTGTGCCGGGAGCCGCTCGACGCGACCTTCGACGATGACTACCTCCATCGCGCTCTCCAGATGGACGAGCGCCTGCCGGTTCTCCGCGAGGATCTTCGCGGTGACGGTCTCGGGACTAGAGCTGCCAGTCGCCCTCGCGCATGACCGGCACCACCTCGCCGTCGCGCGTGATGCCGTCGACCGCGAGGTCGCGGCTCCCGATCATGAAGTCCACGTGCACCGCGCTCGCGTTCGTCCGCCGCCTGTCCCCAGGATCGCCGACGGCGTGCCCGTAGCCGCTCCCGAGCGCGATGTGCGACGCCGCGTTCTCGTCGATGAGCGTGTCGAAGAAGACCGTCCCGAGCGGGCCGATCCGGCCGTGGCCGTCGACGAGCGCGATCTCGCCCAGCCGTCCTGCGCCGTCGTCCTTTGCGGCCACGGCACGCAGAGCCTCGGCGCCGCCGTCCGCGTCGATCTTCACCGCCCGGCCGCCCTCGAACCGGACGCGGATCCCCGTGATCAGCGAGCCGGAGAGCTCGAGCGGCATCGTCGCCGTGACGGCGCCGTCGACCCGCTCCGGATCCGGGGTCGTGAACGTCTCCTCGGTCGGGAGGTTGGGGTAGTGGCGGATGCCGTCGACGGTCAGGAGGTCGCCCGCCTGCCAGTTCGACGATGGGAGCAGGCCGATCGTGAGGTCGGTTCCGGGCCCGTGGAGGCGGAGCGCGTCGAACCGCCGCTCGTCGAGGCGGCCCGCCGCCGCCTTCAGCTCGGCGGCGCGCTCCGTCCAGGCGGCCGCCGGATCCTCCTCATCGAGCCGACAGACGTGGGCGACCGCCTCCCAGAGCCTCTCGAGCGCCTCCTCGCCCCGGAGCTCCGGGTACACGATCTCGGCCCACGATGCGGTCGGCGCCGGGACGATCGTCCAGTTCGTGGTCCTACGGTCGACGACCTCGCCCACCTCCGGAAGCTGCGGGAGCAGGTCGCGCCCTGCGCGCGCCGGATCGAGCCCCTCGAGCGCCTGCGGGGCGTGAGGGCCGGACAGGCTGACGCGTGCCGCGTGCTCGTCGGCGAGGTAGAGGAGGCGCTGGGACATCCACGGCGGGACGTAGTCGAGCGTCTCCTCTGCGGCCCGCGCAACGCGCTCGCGCTTGACCCACTGGTCGAAGTAGACGACGTCGACGTACTTCGCGCCCTTGGCGTAGGCGCCGCTCGCGATCTTGCGCGTGAGCGCCTCCTTGCCGATGGAGCTCGTCACGCCGACGAGCTGTCCGGGTTGGACGTTCGCGCCGAAGATCGCGAGGTTGGCGAGCCTGTCCTCCAGCTCCTCGATCCGGCTCACAGTCGGCACCCTACCGCGAGAATGCGGCGGTGCGGCTCAACGCCTTCCTCGCTCGCGCGGGCGTCGCCTCGCGCAGGCGGGCCGACGAGCTGATCGCCGCCGGAAGGGTCCTGGTGAACGGGGCGCCCGCGCAGCTCTCCACGAGGGTCGGCCCGTCCGACGTCGTCGAGGTGGACGGCACACGAGTGGCTGCGCAGCGCCTCGCCCACGTCCTGCTCCACAAGCCCGCCGGCGTGGTGACGACCGCCCGCGACCCGCACGGGCGGCCGACCGTCGTCGAGCTCGTGCGTTCCCGCGAGCGGATCGTCCCGGTCGGGCGACTCGACGCCGACACGACGGGCGCGCTCCTGCTGACGAACGACGGGCAACTCGCGCACCGGCTCGCGCATCCCCGCTACGGCGTCCCCAAGGTCTACGAGGCGGAGGTCGAAGGTGTGCCCGGAGAGGCGCCGGTCGCGGCGCTCCGCGAGGGCGTCGAGCTCGAGGACGGGCGCACGGCTCCTGCCGAGGCCCGCGTGCTCCGCCGCGGGCGCGGGAGGGCTGTGCTCGAGCTCACGCTCCACGAGGGCCGGAAGCGCCAGGTGAAGCGGATGTGCGAGGCGGTCGGGCATCCCGTTCGGCGGCTGCACCGCAGCCGGTACGCCGGCCTCGGCCTCGACGGCCTGGCCCCGGGCGAGTGGCGCGCGCTGACGACCGGCGAGGTCGCCGCTCTGCGCCGGACGGTGGGTCTCTAGCGCACTCGTGTCAGCGAATGCGCACGAACCCCATGCGCTCGTACATCGCCTCCAGCGTCGGCGCCGAGGCGACGCGCGCCTTCTCGGCGCCCAGCTCGAGGAGGCGCAGGAGCTCGGTCTCGTCGGCGCGTAACTCGCGATAGCGCTCCTGGACCGGGACGAGGAGCGCGATGACGGCTTCGGCGACGGCCTCCTTGAACGCCCCGTACCCCTGGCCGTCGTGGCGTGCCTGCACCACGTCGAGCGACTCGCCGGTCGCGACGCTCATGATCTCGATGAGGTTGGAGATCCCCGGCTTGTCCGGCGAGTGCAGGATCTCCCGTCCCGAGTCCGTGACCGCGGTCTTGAGCTTCCTGCGGACGACGTCCGGCGGGTCGAGGATGTACACGGTGCCCTGCTCCGTGCCGCCGGTCGTGGACATCTTCTTCTCTGGCTCCTGGAGGTCCTGGATCTTCGCGCCGGTCTCCGGGTACACGCCACGCGGGAGCGTGAAGGTCTCCCCGTAGCGTGCGTTGAAGCGTTCCGCGACGTCGCGCGTGAGCTCGATGTGCTGGCGCTGGTCGACTCCGACCGGGACGACGTCGGTCTGGTACAGGAGGATGTCGGCTGCCTGCAGCACCGGGTAGGTGAAGAGGGCTGCGGAGACGAACTCCTGCGTCGCGGACTTGTCCTTGAACTGGGTCATGCGCCGCAGCTCGCCGAAGCTCGTCACCGTCGCGAGCAGCCAGTTCGCCTCGGCGTGCGCCGGCACGTGGCTCTGCGCGAAGATCGTCGAGCGATCGGGGTCGAGGCCCGTGGCGACGAGCATCGCCAGCAGATCGAGGGTGCGATCGCGCAGCTCGTCGGGATCGTGCTCGACGCTGACCGAGTGCAGGTCGACGATGCAGAAGAAGGCCTCGCCCTGCTCCTGGGTCACGGCGTACTGGCGGAAGCCCCCGGCGTAGTTTCCGAGATGCTTGGAGCCGGTCGGCTGGATGCCCGAGAAGATGCGCATGGCCGGGATTCTCCCTGAACGGGAGGCGCTCGCGGCAGCCATTTACACTCACTCGGATGCGCGTCGACCCCGTGCCCGCGCTCGACGGGCACGTCGCCGTCCCTGGAGACAAGTCGATCTCGCACCGCGCGGTGCTCATCGGCTCGATCTGCGAGGGCGAGACGCGCATCGCGGGGTTCGGGCGCTCCGCGGACACCGAGTCGACGATCGCCGCCGTCCGCGCGCTCGGAGTCGACGTCGAGGAGCACGATGTGGACACCCTCACCGTGCACGGGGTCGGGCTGCGTGGGCTGCGCGCGCCAGGCGCGCCGATCGACTGCGGGAACGCGGGAACGCTCGTCCGACTCCTGGCCGGGATCCTCGCGGGTCAGGAGGGACGGGAGTTCGAGCTGACGGGCGACGAGTCGCTGAGCGCGCGGCCGATGGACCGCATCGCGGCTCCGCTCCGGCAGATGGGCGCCGTCGTCGAGACGGCGAACGGTCGCCTGCCGATCGGGATCCAGGGTCGGCCGCTGCGCGGGATCACGTACGAGCTCCCCGTGGCGAGCGCACAGGTCAAGTCCTGCATCCTGCTCGCCGGCCTCTACGCGGAGGGCGAGACCACGGTCGTCGAGCCGGTTCTTACCAGGGACCACACCGAGCGGATGCTGGGGCGCGCCGGTCCCCGTGTCCGCCGCCGGCCGCACAGCGTCTCCGTCTCTCCCGCGAAGCGACTCGAGCTCGGCGAGGTCGAGATCCCCGGCGACTTCTCCTCCGCCGCGCCCCTCCTCGTCGCCGCGGCGACAATCCCCGAGTCGGCGGTAACGGTGCACGGCGTGGGGCTCAACCCGAGGCGCACCGGCCTCCTCGACGTCCTCGAGCGGATGGGCGCCCGGATCGGGATCTACAACCGGCGCTCCATCGGGGGGGAGCCGGCCGGGGACGTCGAGGTGCGCTCCTCGGAGCTCGTGGGCGCGACCGTCGGGGCCGAGGAGGTTCCAGCCCTCGTCGACGAGCTCCCGCTCGTCGCGCTCGCCGCGTGCCACGCGCGCGGCGAGACCGTCGTCCGCGGAGCCGGAGAGCTCCGGGTCAAGGAGTCCGATCGCATCGAGACCGTCGTGGACGGGCTGCGCCGTCTCGGCGCGCATGTCCGCGCGACCCGCGACGGCTTCCGCGTCCGCGGCGTGCCCGCACGGCTGCGCGGAGGCGTCTTCGACGCGCACGACGACCACCGGCTGGCGATGCTCGGCGCGGTCGCCGGGCTCTCCTCGAGAGAAGGCGTGGAGATCGTCGGCGCGGAGGTGGTCGAGGTCAGCTTCCCGGGCTTCTTCGAGCTGCTCGCACAGCTCGAAGCAGCCCAATCATGAGCTCTGAGAGCCGATACAACTCCGGGCGTGGCCGTCTCTCCCACAGTTAGGCGCTCCTCCCGAAGGGGGGAGCGCCTTTGATCGTGGCGATCGACGGCCCGGCGGGATCGGGCAAGAGCACCGTCGCGCGCGCACTCGCGCTGCGCCTCGGGTTCCGCTACCTCGATACCGGCGCCATGTACCGGGCCCTGACGTGGCTCGCGCGGCGCAAGGGGCTCGCGCTGGAGGACGGCGAGGCGCTCGCGCAACTCGCGGTCGAGAGCCCCGTCTCGTTCGGCGACGACACGGTCGAGATCGCGGGCGAGGACGTGACGGCGGAGATCCGGGAGGCCGAGATCGACCGTCTGGTGCCGATCGTCGCCCGCCATCCCGAGGTGCGTGCGGTCATGCGCGACCGGCAGCGGGCCCTCGGGGACGAGGGAGACGCCGTCATCGAGGGCCGCGACATCGGCTCCGTCGTCGCACCGCACGCAGAGGTCAAGGTCTTCCTGGTCGCCGCGGAACGCGAGCGCGTCCGCCGGCGGGCAGCCGACCGTCCCGGAGTCGGGGCCGAGACGCTGGTCGCCGACCTCCGGCAGCGGGACGAGCGGGACGCGGTCAACACGCAGCCTGCCGAGGATGCCGTCCTCCTGGACACCACCGAGCTTGGGATCGACGAGGTGGTCGACCGGATCGCGGCGCTCGTCGCGGAGCGGAGCCGGTGAACCGCACCGACGTCGCCTGGGCGTTCGGGCGGCCGACGATCGGCAACGCGGTCAAGCTCCTCGCGCCTCTCCGCGTCTACGGCGCGGAGCGCACGCCGATGAGCGGAGGGCTCGTCGTCGCCGCGAACCACTTCAGCTGGGTGGACCCGCCTGCGCTCGGGGCGGCGAGCCCGCGCACGCTCTACTTCGTGGCGAAGGTCGAGGCGCACCGCGTGCCCGGTCTCGGGCAGCTCATGCGGTCGTTCGGGGCCATCTCCATCCGGCGCGGGGAGTCGGACCGCGAGGCGGTGCGGGTCATGCGTGAGATCGTGCGCGAGGGGCACGCGCTCGGGATGTTCGCCGAGGGGACGCGCCAGCGGAGCGGTGTGCCCGGTACGGTCCTGCCGGGCGCGGCCATGGTCGCGATCAACGAGGGCGCGCCGCTGATCCCCGTCGCGATCCACGGGAGCCAGGCATGGCGGATCGGGAACTTCGCGCCCGTCTCGATCGCCTGGGGGGAGCCGATGACGTTCGAGGACCTCCCCCGCGGCGGGAAGGGCTACAAGGAGGCGTCGGCGCGGATCGAGCAGGAGATCCGCGCGCTCTGGCGCTGGCTCCGCGATCTCCACGAGGCCGGGCGCCCTCGTGACGCCGTTCCCCCCCGATGACCGCGCGACGCCGGCCGTCTCCGGGTGGTCGGGGCTCTAGCCACTTCCGCGCCGAAGGGGCGGAAGTGGCAGGGACGGTCGCGATCGTCGGCTTCCCCAACGTCGGCAAGTCCACGCTCGTCAACCGCCTGACGGCGACACGCGAGGCGGTCGTCCACGAGACCCCCGGCGTGACCCGCGACCGCAAGGAGCTCCTCTGCGAGTGGGCCGGGACGACGTTCAGGATCTTCGACACCGGGGGCGTGGATCGCGCTGACACGGGCCCCTTCGGCCGGCAGGTCGCCGCGCAAGCCCGGCAGGCGGTCGAGGAGGCCGACCTCGTGCTCATGGTCGTGGACGCGGCCGCCGGGCCGACGCCGGGGGACGAGGAGCTCGCCGAGATCCTGCGCCGGTCGCGGCGCCCCGTGGTCGTCGTCGCGAACAAGCTCGACGACCCGCGGCGGGACGCCGACGCGCTCGAGTTCCACCGGCTCGGGCTCGGCGACCCCGTGCCGATCTCCGCGCTGCACGGGCACGGGACCGGCGACCTGCTCGACCTGATCGTGGCCCGCCTTCCGGGGACGGGCGAGCGCCCGGTCGGAGAGGAAGCCGTCAAGGTCGCGATCCTGGGACGGCCGAACGTCGGGAAGTCGTCGCTCGTGAACGCGCTCGTGGGGCGCGAGCGCGTGATCGTTTCGGAGGTGCCGGGCACCACCCGCGACGCGATCGACATCGTGCTCCGCCGCGACGACACGACGCTCGTCCTTGTCGACACGGCGGGCCTGCGCCGGAAGCGCAAGGCGAGGCAGGGGATCGAGTACTACTCGGAGCTCCGCACGCTCCAAGCCGCCGAGCGCGCGGACGTCGCGCTCGTCCTCGTCGACGCGAGCGAAGGCGTGGTCGAGCACGACCTCACCGTCGCGGACACCGCTCGCAAGGCGGGTTGCGCGACGATCGTGGTGCTCTCGAAGTGGGACCTGTCCGAGGTGCGCATCGAGGACGTGCGGCCGCATCTGGAGTCCCGTATCCGGCAGCGACCTCCGGTCATCGCCGTCTCCGCGGTGACCGGGCGCGGCCTCGAGCGCCTGCTCGACCTGATCGAGGACGTCTTCGCCCGCTACGCCGGCCGGATCCCGACGGCGGAGCTCAACCGTGCGCTGCAGGAGCTGCGCGAGGCGCGCCAGCCCCCCGGGCGCCGCGGCCGGCGGCTGAACCTCCTCTACGGGACGCAGGTGACCTCGAGGCCTCCTCGGTTCCGGCTGTTCGTCAACGACCGAAGCCTCGTGACCCGCGACTACGCCTACTGG